>Ga0265327_10004640_pt1 | contig 12049 bp, 12 predicted proteins | sample 41621metaG_FD_202089 | JGI IMG/M metagenome (GOLD analysis project Ga0265327, IMG submission 202089) | Rhizosphere microbial communities from Carex aquatilis grown in University of Washington, Seatle, WA, United States - 4-16-21 metaG | ecosystem: Host-associated > Plants > Roots > Rhizosphere...
CATATTCTTTTTTAATTCTTATAAAGTAAGTATCCTTCATATCAATCTTTTAATTAATCAACCACTTATGCAATTTACTTATTTTTTTTGTTGGCAACAAAACAACTTGTTGATTGCGATATAGCATATTGGTGTACGGCAGGCGGCGGGCATGCAACATTGTACATCTCAAAATACCGCAATCTCAAAATCAGCAATAATCTATGTAATTTCCTCACCCTTTTCGTTACGCTGGTTGGTTTTAATGGTTACTGCGCCTATTAAAACGGTGAACATTCCCAACAGGAAATTTACAATAATTGCATTGGTGGCAAGGCCAAATACCAAACCATCGTAAGCGGCCGGGGCCTGCTGCACAATGTTGTTTTTGAATACCAGGCCGAGTATACCCACCAAAATACATATTAACAATATGCCGCCGCCTATAACTTTAATACCCGGTATAATAAGCGAGCGCAAGCTGGCTTCGCTGTGTAATTTTTTATTTACAAATATGCCCGCCACCAGCAACAGCACACCAAAGCAACAATTGCCGAGGTATAAAAGCCACAACTCAGAAAACCTTTCGTGCTTAAAAAAGAAATAAACGGGTATAGTGTAGGCTATTGCACATACAATGCTATACTTGTTATAGAATGGATATAGGCGTTCTTCCTGCATAACTGCTTATTTTATACTACCACATAGGCAATTGCGTATAAATGGTTACAGATTATTACCTCAACATTAATGCCATGTGTTATTTTGGTATGATGGCCCAGCTATTGTCGCCTTGAATCCACGATGCTTTAATTAATTCTTCGGCCCTGTAAAACCGGTCTTTACCTTTAGGGCTGCCATTTGAGTAAAATTCAAAGTTCCATGGGTCGTACACCTCAAAAAAAGTTTGATAATCTACAACACGATAACCTTTTACAATTATGCAATGACCGGCGCCCCAGTCATAATACCTGTCAACGTGCCCGGTATCAATGCTGCTGTACCGCAGGGTTGAAGTCATTATGTCCATCAAAACTATACGTCCAAGGTCTAACTGTTTTTTTAATGTGTTTGAAGATGGTTCTACCGTATCAGTAAGTGTAAATTCGTAATAGTTAACACTGTAATTGCGCATATAATTTGTGATGGTAGCGTTGTACCACAGATCGCCTGCAACCGGTATGCTGTCCCTTGCTTCTTCAGGCGTGTGGTTAAAAGTTGAATCGTACCACTTTATAGCCATACTGGTAGCCGACGGCCCGCAGTTAGAATTACTATAAGGCCCTGTGTTTGCCTGCCCTATATACCAATTATAATTCCTGTTATTACTAACTGCTTTTTGTACAATGTTGCCTAGCCCCCAGGGGTATGAATAATCGTTATTGGTGGCTATAATATTGTACACCTGGCGGGTAACGCCGTCTTCCGCTGTTATTTCAAGATAGATATTACCTGCATAATCGTTTTTTGTTTGACCGCTAACCTGCGTAAAACCATTATAGGTAGCCGTAGCGCCTTTTGACAGCGTGAATGATGCAGCAATTTGGCTGGCATTAACCAACGAATCAGGAAAGCGTACAAATACCTGGTGGTCTTTATCCACTATTTTAACATCGGCGGTTACGCCATTAATACTGTAGCTAAGCAGGGAGGCAGCGTTACTTTTTGTTGAAGTGGGAGCAGAAGGTTTGCCATTGTCGCTTTTTTTGCAGGAAAACACTGCCGTTAAAAGAATACACAACAGGCATAACAGAAGTTGGCTTTGTCTCATAAGCAATCATTTTAACCCGGATGCAAAGGTTAAGTAAATTGCATAAGGCTTTGGGAAATAAAAGTTTGGCTGAATCATACTGCAAAAAACATTATATAGAATATACTGAATATAATGCTATGGCTATAACAAGCGCACTGCCTGTAAATGTGGCGATCATTTTATCGTTGGTTACGCTAAATACTTTTCTAACCTCGTTTCTACAAACCCAAAACATACAAATTGGCGATGCGATTTGTAACACTGCGTATATAGGTGATGACCGGGTTATAATATTAGCATTGTAGCCCACGCTTATTGAGTGATATTTAAAACAACCAATTATAAAGTAACAAAGGGCAAGGCTGTTGTAGCTGCAGTACAATACAAACAGCACCCACCCTAAAAATTTTCTTTTATAAAAAAGAATAGCTGCAGCAAAACCAACTACTAACATTGATAGCTCAATTTGCTGAAACAATGGCATATGTATTTTATACTTTATTATTGGCCATGCAAACTGCGCTGCTTTAACCAGTTGTATAAGTACAAGCACGCCAAAGGCGCGCGATATTGTAGTAATGATGTTGTAAACAGAAGATCTTACAGAAGGCTCCTCCAGGTCTGTAAGTAAATCGCCTTCGCCGGCGTGTTCGTTATTTTCTTGCTGTATGTTTGTTGGTTCCATGTTTAAAGGGATTGATTATAAAGGTATTAGAATGTTTGGCAGATTAAAGCAGTTAAGTTGAAGGCAAACTTACAATGGTTGTAATGGTTACGAACCCAGCATTATACACAAAACCAGGAAAACAATAAAGGTACACCAGCCCATAGTGCCCAGCATTTTGCTTTTAGTAACAGCAAATACCTGCCGCAAATTTTGTTTGCAAACTAATGCCAGGCAAACCGGCCACGCAAATAAAAACAGGATGGCCAGGGGAGAACCATGCTGCAATAAAGCGTTATCAAACGAAAACGAGCCGTATTTAAAAAAATCGTACACTATAAACACAAGGCCTGCACTATGGTAAAAAAGATATAATATCAACAGGTGCCAGCCTAATTGTTTGCGCCTGAAAAACAGCACCGCCGCAATTAAACCATTTACCACCATTAAAAACTCAAGGCCAAAGTAAACTGAAAAGCGATGGGCATGTTTTGTAAAACTCCACATGGCCCGTAAATTATAGTAAAGGCCCATAAGGCTAACAAGCCCAACAAATATACTTATGCCGTTAACCAGCTTGTCAACGCTTTTGTCTGCACCAATGGTATCACTTAAAAAATTGGCGCCGGCTTTAAGCTTTTCATCCATTTCTTTTATACGCTGCTGCTTCTTTTCTTTATCAGCCTGTGTTGCTGTAATAGCTTGTTTGGCGTTGGTAAGCTGGCTGTCGTTAAGTTGGCGGCTTTCCAGTTCAGCATGGGCAGCATCCAGGGCATCGGCGTTGTACTTTGCCGGTTCATTCAATATCATCAGCAGTTCGCTGTTGCTTAGGGTTTTAAAATGCTGGGCGAAGTTTATGGGCTGCATATTTGTTTGCAGGTTGATTTTGGGATAAATATAGGTGTAAAAATATTTGAATTGATGGGTGGCTTGTAATAATAACAACGGCGTAGCATTAACCGCAATCTACGGCTTTAATTCTTTTAAGCCTTACTGGTAAGGGGTTACAGCGAAGATCATGTTTTGCTTTACTTTTTTGCCTTGACGCAAAAAAGTAAAGCAAAAAAAGTCAATGCTCCCGAAAATTTGGCTAAAAATTTATTTTTCAAGCGAAAATGAAATAGTTCAAGCCTATGGCAAAGCCATAGTGTGGTGCGACTTTTGGGCTAAGAATAAATCCAATCTTCAGTAGTCGGATTTCATTTTTTACGCTTGAAAAACAAATTTTCTTACGCCAATTTTCAGATTCCGGTTACCGTTTGCGCAGGTGTGGAGATTGTAACGGTAGATTTTTATGATGTTGTTGACCTCAATAAGAACATTTGGGTGCGTTTAAAATTCAATCATTTTAACAAACGCCACGGATAAACGGTAATGCAGCAACCTGTTTTTAACCTACCTTTGCCGCGAAATACTGCACAATGAAGAAAGTTCATATTATTTTACTTGTTGTTATTGCCGCTTCAATTGCAGTGCTTATCAGTTTTTGGGGTAACCTTTCATCCTACGAAAACATTGCCACCGCCAAAAAGAAACCGGGTAAGTACGTTACATTAAGCGTGAAAATGGATAAATCGCAGCCTATGGAGTATGACCCCATAAAAAACCCTAATTACCTGGCCTTTATGGCGTCAGATTCATTAGGCAACACTGTTAAAGTGGTTTACCACGACAGCAAGCCTGTTGATATGGAAAAAAGTGAGATGATAATAATTGGCGGGGCTATAACCGGCGACTATTTTGATTGCAAAAAAATACTGGTACGTTGCCCAAGCAAATACAAAGACGACCCCAACAATGCCAAAAACGCCATTAAGGAACAAACCTCGCAGAACTAAAGGTTATTTGTAAAACGTGCAAGGCGTATTGCCTTTTTATAAAAACGGCGCTCTATCATGAAGTATATAGGTGAGCATTTACTACCCGGACAAATTGGCCATTTTGCTGTTGCCCTGTCATTGGTTGCGTCGCTGGTTGCAGCCATTGCCTTTTTTAAAGCCAATAAAATTGAAGATGCGTTTGAAAAGCAAAGCTGGTTAAAGCTTGCCCGCGCCGCGTTTATAACCGAAACAATTGCTGTATTAACTATTATTGCCTGCGTATACTATATTTTAGTAAATCACCTTTTTGAGTATAATTATGCCTGGGAGCACAGCGATAAAACCTTACAGGCTAAATATGTTTTTGCCTGCTTGTGGGAAGGGCAGGGCAGCTTTTTGCTGTGGATATTCTGGAACTGCGTATTAGGCCTGCTGGTTATAAGAAAAAAATCTAAATGGGAAGCCGGGGTATTAACCGCCATAAGCTTTTTACAGTTTTGCCTGGCTACCATGGTACTTGGCATGTACTTTTTTAATTTAAGAGTAGGCAGCGACCCTTTTATATTGGTGCGTGATGAAGGACTGCTGAACAATGCGCCGGTGTTTTTAGACCAGGCCGGCAAGCTTAGGGCTGATTATTTAACTATGCTTACCGATGGGTCAGGCTTAAATGCCCTGTTACAGAACTATTGGATGGTTATACACCCGCCTGTGTTGTTTTTGGGGTTTGCCAGCACTATAATGCCCTTTGCTTTTGCTTACGCGGGGCTTGTAAAAAATGACCAAAGCTGGACGAAAGATGTTTTGCCATGGGCCGCGTTTTCGTGCGCGGCGCTTGGGCTTGGTATAATGATGGGCGCTGCCTGGGCCTACGAAAGCTTAAGTTTTGCGGGTTATTGGGCATGGGACCCTGTAGAGAATGCATCGCTGGTGCCATGGCTGGTACTGGTAGCGGGCCTGCATACCAACATAATATATAAAAGCACGGGCTACGCTTTAAAAAGTACGTATATATTTTATACGCTCGGCTTTATATTTATCCTCTACTCAACCTTTCTTACACGCAGCGGTATTTTGGCCGACACATCTGTACACGCCTTTACCGAGAAAGACATGAACCTGCAACTGTTCCTGTTTCTTAACGTGTTTTTCTGGTTTATGCCATTTATGGCAGCAACCAGTATAAAAACAAAGCTGCAGTGCGTGGCTATTTGTTTGGGTACGCTTGCACTGTCAAGCCAATTCCCATTTTTTACCCTGGTATCGTGCCTTGCGGCGTTTGGCTACCTGTTGCTGGTGCTGCACTACAAACAGTTGCCCACCATTAAAAAGGAAGAAAACACCCTTAGCCGCGAGTTTTGGATGTTCATAGGCTCACTTGTATTGTTTTTGGCAAGCTTTATTATTATGCTAAAAACAAGTGTGCCGGTATATAACAAGTTGTTTGGCAACACCATAGCGCCGCCCCAGGATGTACCATTCTCCTACAACCAAATAATGATATTTATTGCGGTTATATTAGGTATACTTACCGCCGTTACGCAATATTTTAAGTATAAGGATACTGCTATAAGTTTTTTCAACAAAAAAATATGGCTGCCAACTTTAATTGCCCTGGTTATAAGCCTGTCCATAAGCCTTTCGGGCTATATGAATTACGATAAAAAAGGCGCCGGCTTTATGGTTGCCATTCACATTGCCTTGTTTGCTGCTATTTATGGCGTTGTTGCCAATATTGGGTATATATGGCTTGGTTTAAAAGGCAAGCTTAAAGCATCCGGCGCATCGGTGGGCCACGTCGGCTTTGCGCTGCTGCTGGTGGGCATATTGGTATCGTCAAGCAAAAAAGAAGTAATTAGCTGGAATACCACCGGTATTGAGGTGTTTGAGAAAACAAAAGACGAGAACCCCGCTGAAAACCTTACGCTTTTCCAGGGCATTAAAACAGATATGGGCAAGTATGATGTTACCTACCAGCGTGATACTACCAATACTGTGGACAAGATGAAGTATTTTGAGCTTAAGTTTGACAGCAAAACCGACAGCTCGCATTTTTATGTTTATCCTGATGTAATTAAGTCTACCAAGGGGCAGGAAGGTTTTGCCTTTAACCCTGATAAAAAACATTACTGGAACAAAGATCTGTTTGTATATATCTCCTCATTTCGCGGCGGTGCTGATCATGACACAAGTACCTTTCGCCCGGCAGAAGTTAAAGAAGGCGACAGCGTATTTTATTCAAATGGGTTTATGGTGTTTAACAAGGTAATGGTTAATCCGCCCGGCGATAACCGTTTTGAGCCCGGCGAAACCGCTATGGTGCTTGATATGACCGTTTACTCAAAACAGGGCAGCATTATACCTTTAAAGCCCGGCATAGCCATAAAAGGCAATACTTTTAGAAGCCTGCCCGATACGGCAGCATCACAGGGGTTAACAATTCAGTTTAATAAGGTGGCCGACCAGCTAAAACGCACCCTGCAAATTGGCGTTAAGGAAAACCGGGAGATGGTGCCCATTGTAACCTTAAAAGTGTACCAGTTTCCCTACATCAACCTCGTTTGGCTTTCTGTAATTATTATGGTTACTGGTTTTATTATGAGTATGGTGCAAAGAAGCAAAAAGGGGAAGCTGGTGGCGGTGAAAAAAGAACAGAAAGCAAACCTCACCCCCGGCCCCTCTCCACGGGTGTAGAGGGGAGACGAGGAGCATTAAGCGAAGGGGCGTGGCATAGACCAATTATTTGATAAACGAGCCCAAACTGACGGCTGTTTTGCCGATTTGCACACCTGCCGCGCGGGAGAATATGAGATGCTTTTTTTTTGACAAGCCCCGGCCCCGACGGCGCAGATGAAATTTGTTTTTCCCCACAAGCCCTTTTATTAGCTTTTGATCTTGCTTATCACTCCTTTAGGAGCAAAAGCTTTGTGGGTGACGATGCGCCCATCATCACAACTGCTCTGTAAAACATATGCGACAATAATGAAGGCCATATGGTGTGTTATACATTAAAATTTGAAAGTGTGGATAAAAAGTGCCCGAAAACAGCGGACACCTTGCGGCGTTTTATATTTATAGATAAGAGAAACCCCTATACCCACCCTGTCCGTACCAGCCCGGGCGTGCTTTGTTCTAAAATGGTAAGGCAGAGCGAAAAGGTGTGAAGATGAAGGTATTTAAAGGGTTCTTCTGATTTGAATGTTGATTGAATTTGGAAATGAAAATTGGGCTTTAAAAGTTGAAGGCAAATTTAATAATTTGAAAACCAATTGCTTATGATTAAAACAGTGTTGCTAAACTTTCCTCCTCCATAGGAGTCCTTCGGACTTTTTCCTCCTCCGAAGGAGCCCTTTGGACCCCTTTGGACCCGTACATCCTGTTTTGATGAAATTATGCTTAGCCTGGTTTCACGGAATGCCGGGTTGGTCACAAAAGACTTAAGGGACATAAAGGACAAAAAGCGGGAACCGGTGATAGATGAGTGAATTTGAGAACGAAAATTGAATTTTATTGGGCGGGCTAAATTATAACTATATGAAAATTAACTAATTGTGTTAACTATCTTGTCCTGAAAAAAGTTTACAGTTTCAAAAAGAAGATATGCAAATTGTAAACAGGACTAAGCCCAAAAAAAGACAGAACGGCAGGCCATCGAAGTACGATATAAGCTTCCGCCGGCGCCTGGCGCAGGAGTATGCTGAAGGCGACTGCAGCATGACGCAAATAGCATTACAGTATGGTGTAAGTAAGTATAATGTAAAGGATTGGTTTAATAAATTTTCTGGCGACCTTGCAGCAAAAGAACGGGACATTATAGTTATGACACCTGAAGAACAGCAGGAACTTGAGCAGTTAAAAAAGCAAAATGCATCGCTTCAAAAAAAGCTGGATTTTGAACAGATGCGCAACTTTGCTTTAGAGACCATGATAGATTTAGCGAAAGAAGAGTTGGGGGTAGATTTAAGAAAAAACTCTGGTGCCAAACAACCGGGAGAGTAAAAGAACATTACCCGCAAACAGGCACAGGAACCATATGCGGGTTGTTTGGCAAAACAAGACAAGCCTGGTATAAACAACAAAGGTCAGAGGAAGACAACAGTATTAAGAATGCCGTTATTATTAAGCTGGTAAAAGAAATAAGGCAGCAAATGCCCCGGCTTGGTACCCGGAAGCTTCACTATATGCTGGAGGCAAAATTGGCGTTGCATGGTATATCCAGCGGCAGGGATAAGCTCTTTGATTTATTAGCTGAATATGGGCTGTTGGTAAGGCGCCGTAAACGTAAACGCGTTTACACCACCAACTCCAATCACCCTTTTAAAAAATACCCTAACCTTATTAAAGAACTGCAGGTGCAACGGCCTGACTGCCTGTGGGTCAGCGATATAACTTATATAAGCCTGGAAGATAAATTTTGTTACTTAAGCCTGGTAACAGATGCTTATTCCCGGGCCATAACAGGGTATTGCCTTTACCCTACTTTACAACAAGAGGGCCCTCTGCTGGCATTACAGCATGCCCTGGCCATGCTGGGCGGCAAGCCTGGCAAGCCACTGATTCACCATTCTGACAGAGGCTTACAGTATTGCAGTACAAAATATATTACGTTATTGGAAGGCAGCAGTATCACCATTAGCATGACAGAAAAAGGAGACCCTTATGAAAACGCCATAGCTGAACGGGTAAATGGCATACTAAAAGAAGAATTTGGGCTGGATGGAGAATTTAAAAACTTTGAACAGGCGCATGCTGCCGTTGATTACGCAGTGCATACTTATAACAACCTAAGGCCCCATGCCAGTTGCAATTATCTTACCCCCCAAGCCGCCCACCAGCTCACAGGGGCATTACCCAGGCGATGGAAACCCAAAAAAAGAAAGGAGGTGACTATGACAGTGTAACGATAATTTTTGCCGCATAAAGAGGCGGTGCCTTGCTCTGTTAAGGGAGCCAGCCCCGCCTCTTTATGCTACAACGTTTGAATTAACAAACATTCATTAATTTTAAAACCTGTAAACCCAATATACGGTAAACATTTTGTCATGTAAACCAAAAACAGGATTAGCTAACAACCCTGTAAACCTATTTCAGGACGACACAAACTATATGCACGTAAAGCTTTCCTCCTTTTTCCTCCGTTTGCATCCCAAATGTGCGAGTTGCAGTGTAGAAACTAATGGTGGGCCTGGCATTTAACAGGTAGTGAGCAGCATCCTTTCTTATACCAGTTCATAGATTTAAGCTATGTTATTATAAAATTAATTGATTGTATTTATTGAGGCGAAGTCATAAGTTTGCTAACCTTCTTAAGAAGCACAGTTAGCAGAGCCCATTCAACAGCAAAAAATTATACACATGGAAAATAGTTCTAACGACATCAGCAAATGCCCGTTTCACAATGGCAGTATGAAAAACAATGTAGGCGGCGGCGGTACCCGCAACCGCGACTGGTGGCCTAACCAGTTAAAGCTAAATATTCTGCGCCAGCATTCTAACTTGTCCAACCCGATGGATAAAGATTTTGATTATGCCGAAGCATTTAAAAGTCTTGACCTTGAAGCGGTGAAAAAAGACCTGCATGCTTTAATGACGGACTCGCAGGATTGGTGGCCTGCAGATTTTGGCCACTATGGCCCTTTGTTTATTCGCATGGCGTGGCATAGTGCGGGCACTTACCGCGTTGGCGATGGCCGCGGCGGAGCAGGAGCAGGGCAGCAACGTTTTGCACCGCTTAACAGCTGGCCTGATAATGTTAGCCTGGATAAAGCCCGCAGGCTGTTGTGGCCCATAAAACAAAAATATGGCAACAAAATATCTTGGGCTGACCTTATGATACTTACGGGTAATATCGCCCTTGAATCTATGGGCTTTAAAACCTTTGGTTTTGCCGGCGGCCGTGCAGATGTGTGGGAGCCACAAGAAGATGTGTATTGGGGAAATGAAAAAACCTGGCTGGGTGGCGACATTCGTTATGCGGAGGGTTCATCAGGCGTAGCGGCAGATCATGGTGTTGTGTCATCTGACGATGACGGTTCTGAAAGCCATTCGCGCAACCTGGAAAAACCGCTTGCGGCGGTACAAATGGGTTTAATATATGTAAACCCTGAAGGCCCGGATGGCAATCCCGACCCTGTTAAGGCTGCCAAAGACATTCGCGATACTTTTGGCCGCATGGCTATGAATGATGAAGAGACGGTTGCATTAATAGCAGGTGGCCACAGCTTTGGCAAAACACATGGCGCTGCACCTGCAACCAATGTAGGCAAAGAGCCGGAAGCGGTTGATGTTGAAATGCAGGGCCTGGGCTGGAAAAACAGCTACGGCACTGGTAAAGGCGCTGATACCATTACCAGCGGCCTTGAAGTGATATGGACAAAAACGCCAACGCAGTGGAGCAATAATTTTTTTGAGAACCTGTTTGGGTTTGAATGGGAATTAACCAAAAGCCCGGCGGGTGCGCAACAATGGGTAGCCAGGGATGCAGACGGAATTATTCCCGATGCATATGATGAGGCTAAAAAACACAAGCCCACCATGCTGACTACCGACCTTGCCTTAAGGCTTGACCCCGCGTATGAAAAAATATCAAGGCACTTTTTAGAAAACCCGGACGCATTTGCCGATGCATTTGCCCGCGCATGGTTTAAATTAACCCACCGCGATATGGGCCCCCGCGCCCGTTACCTGGGCCCTGATGTGCCTGAAGAAGTATTGATTTGGCAAGACCCCATACCTGCCGTTGACCATGCACTGGTGGATGATAATGACGTAGCAGCATTAAAGGGGAAAATATTAGCGTCAGTGTTAAGTGTTAGCGAGCTTGTAGGTACAGCATGGGCCTCGGCTTCAACCTTCCGCGGGTCTGATAAGCGCGGTGGCGCCAATGGTGCGCGCATTCGCCTGTCTCCGCAGAAAGACTGGAAAGTAAATAGCCCGGTACAATTACATAAAGTGTTGACTGTGCTGGAAGGCATACAGCAAGAATTTAATGGTGCGCAAACAGGCGGGAGAAAAATTTCTATTGCCGACCTTATTGTACTGGCAGGTAACGCGGCAGTTGAAAAAGCAGCGAAAGATGCAGGTTATGATATCGTGGTACCTTTTACCGCCGGACGCGCAGATGCTTTGCAGGAACAAACAGATGTTGAATCTGTAGGTTACCTTGAGCCAGCCGCTGATGGTTTCCGTAACTACCGCAAAGCCAGGTACACGGTATCTACCGAAGAACTGTTGATAGACAAAGCGCAGTTACTAACGCTTAGTGCGCCGGAGTTAACTGTGCTGGTAGGCGGCCTGCGTGTATTGAACGCCAACTTTGATGGGTCAAAACATGGTGTATTTACACAGCGCCCGCAGCAACTTACCAATGACTTTTTTGTAAACCTGCTTGACATGAGCACTGCATGGAAGGCAATGAGCGAGGACAGGGAACAATACCTGGGCAGCGACCGTACAACCGGCCAACCTAAGTGGACGGCAACACGGGCTGACCTGGTGTTTGGATCAAACTCAGAGTTAAGAGCCATTGCAGAGGTTTACGGCAGCGCAGATGCACACGATAAGTTTGTGCAGGATTTTGTTGCAGCCTGGACCAAGGTGATGAACCTCGACCGTTTTTAGTGTAACACAGCAAATAAGAATAAGAATGCCCAGAGGCAGCCGCTAATAACGGCTGCCTTTTAGCGTTTTTATGCACGTTCGGCGCTGTTATACCAAACCGCTATCAAGATATATAAAATAAAAATAGTAATTTTATTGTCCAAAAGCTATTATGCGATTATTGCACTTAAAACCGCACCTGGACAATAAGGGTCTTCTGTTGAAGATGCGCGA
>Ga0265327_10004641_pt1 | contig 12048 bp, 7 predicted proteins | sample 41621metaG_FD_202089 | JGI IMG/M metagenome (GOLD analysis project Ga0265327, IMG submission 202089) | Rhizosphere microbial communities from Carex aquatilis grown in University of Washington, Seatle, WA, United States - 4-16-21 metaG | ecosystem: Host-associated > Plants > Roots > Rhizosphere >...
AAAATTTCGAAAAGGCATTTTTCGCACTTAAAAGTTCAAAATCAATTGATGATACTTTATTTAGCGAAAGGATTTCGCAGGAAGTGCTTAAAAAAGAAATGGAATATGAGTTCGACAAAAAAGAACGTATTAGACAAATGGCACAAGAACAACGCGAATATCGGTTTATCTTGCTTGCAGCAATTCTTTCATTTTTATTGGTAATTGCTATTCTGTTTTTTATTTTAGCTCGGTCGCGAAACCAACGAATTCAATTGCAGCACAAAAATCTTGAACTCGAAAAACAAAATCTGGAAAAGGACTTGGAACTTAAAAATAAAGAGCTTACCACAAATATCATGTATCTGGTGCGCAACAACGAACTTATTAACGACATAACAGATCGTTTGCTAAAATTAAAAAATACAATGGAAAAAGAAAACCAAAAAGGTTTTCAAAGTATTATTTACGATCTGCAAGCTGGACTTGATAATACTGTTTGGAAAGATTTCGAATTTCGTTTCCAGCAAGTACACAACGATTTTTATGAGAAATTACATACCAATTTTCCAGACCTCACGCCGGCAGAAACTAAACTTTGTGCTTTTTTAAAATTGAACCTTGCGTCAAAAGAAATTGCTGCGATTACTCACCAAAACATAAAAAGTATCGAAGTTGCCCGTTCGCGTTTACGAAAAAAACTTAACATCAACAATCAGGATATAAATCTTGTTAGTTTTTTAATGGATTTATAAAAGTATTGAAATCTTACTAACTTTTGATAATTAATTATTTAACATTTTTGTAGTAGTATTGCTATGGTATTTTTTTTTGCGATAGTGTTTTTGCTATGCTAAGTTTTTAGCATCGGTATAAAATATTCCGTAACCTTGTTGAAAAAATAATAATTATTGTTTGTGGAACTTTCGCAAGAGCAAATTTTAAATCGAAAAATTAAAAGAATGATACGCCGTCGGAAATTAGAAAACGATGCGCTCATTAAAATACTTTTTTCTATTGAAGGCGAAAAAGCTTGGGACAATTTAAAAAATCATCCAAAACACGAAATTGAAAGCGAAACAGATATAAATTTAGAAGAACATAATGACATTCAAATTATAGACCCTTAGTAATAATTCAAAAACCATAGAATTTTTGATTCGAAAGACTGCCCATGTGGGTGGTCTTTTTTTTTGCAATCAATTAAAAAACACACTGCCCGGTATCATGCCCACCTGAATGGAATCGATAATTTCGCCGGTATTTTTATACCGTATTACGAAACCTTTTTGTGAATAATTTTCAGCGTTGCAACCAAAAATTTGTCCATTCGAAGGATTAACATCAAGACCATAAAATTTACGCGCAATCAAAGGAATGGTTGGAACTGACAGTGCAGTAATTGAAATTGCTTTTACACCATCGTCTTCGGCAATATAAATTGTAGTTTTACTTTGATCAATTGCCATCCTGTGTGGATTGTAATATTCACTTGAATGCAGCAACGGAATCTTTTTCAAAACTGTAAAATTCGAACCATTCACACAGACCAAATAGTTTTGACAAAGTGCCCACACATTATTATTTGCATCAACAACCAAATCTGTCGGAAACGCATCAACCTTGACCGTCGTAAAAACTTTATTTGTTGCAGGATTAATGACGCTCAACGTACTGTCAATTCCCCAACCGCCACTATTTGCGACAAACACATTGTTATTCACCAGAACCATATTTTCCGGTCCATAACCAACCGGAATTGAGTCTGTTTTTTTCATCATATTTACATCAATAACATAAACTTTACCGGCAAAATTTCCATCAGTAACATAAGCTGTATTATCATTTATCTTCAAAAAATATCGTGGGTAAGTAAATCCGGTAATTACCTGAACCGTCTTAAAAGTTTTTAAATCGACACATTCAATCTTGTATGAGTTATTGACAACAATAAAACCTTTACCACCGGCAAATCCCAAACACATTGCAACGTCGCCCAAACTGCGGTTGTTTGCTTTTTGAAAAACATCGTTGATAACGATATTCGAATCGGTGTTGATATAAGTGACCGAAGCATTATTCTGACCATAATTTCCTTCATTCACTACATAAATTCCATGACTGTAGCCGCTGGAAACCGATTGGTTAGTTAAATCGGTTTTTTCGCACGATATAAAAATTGTTACTACGCAAAGTAACAAAAAGTTGAAAAAGTTTTTCATAATTTATTTATTTTTAATGGTTATTGCGGTACTGAAAAAAATTGTTCGTCCGGGCATTGGATATGTTGCAGACATAAGGTATTGTTGATCAAAAAGATTATTTATTTTGACATTCAGCGTCAAATTAAATTTGCGAAATGTAAAGTTTTGTGAAATCTGCACATTCGACAAACTAAATGACGGTAGTTGTGTTCCATCGCCGCTTTCGAGTGAATTGCGCGTGCCAATGTAAGTATAAGAATAACTTACATTGAAACTTCGGTAACACAAATTCAACCACACGGTAGCATTGTGTTTTGGCAAATAAGCAAGTTGATTATTGGTTGACATTTCCGTATTATAAGTGGTAGTTGCCGTATATGAATAATTTGCATTAAAGTTTGCAGAAAATTTGTTGAAATGTATTTTTGCATGAACTGCCGATTCAACTCCGCGCGACCATACAGATTTATAATTAACCGGCGACCAATTTCCATCCGGTTGCGGAATCCATTGAATCCAATTATTTATTTTTGATGTATAAACTGAAATTTCACTCCAGCAAATTTTTTCACCAAGTTTATTTTTTTTGACGACATTCTCGGCGGTAAAATCTGCGCTCCAACCAGTTTCAGGTAGAATGTCAAGGTTGCCACCGGGTGTCCAGTATTTGTCATTAAAAGTTGGTCTGCGAAATTTATTCGAAACATTCGATTTTAAAGTTAGCCATTTTGATTTTGTTTTATAGTCAGCGCCAAGAGAAATCAAAGGATGTACTTTCGCATTTGCATCAAATTCCTTTCTTACGGATGCGTCAAAAGTAATTTGTTTGATTTGATATTGCGCGGCAGTCAGCAAAGCCAAATTTTGTTCGACGGGAATATTTTGATATGCTGTTACATCGCCTTCAATGCGCGAATAGATTGCGGCAAAGTCCATCGAAAAATTGTTCGAGCAATTCCACCGAAAATCCAAATCATTATAAAATAATTTTGATTTTATTTGCGAATCTATATCAAATTCATCGGTTTGTAAATTTAAATCTGTATAATGTTCTTTGTCGAGCATCAACGCAGTTTTCCAATCCAAAGAATTATTGCCAAAACGTCTTTTAAATTCTGCAAAAATTTTAAATGTATTGTCGTTTTCATTTTCGCTTCCGGCATTGTAACTACCCATCATTGGCGGAATTTCTTTGTCTTTGTTTTGATACCATATTCCAAAAATAAATTGACTTGCATTTAGATTGACATTTCCATCAAAAAATAAACCTTGCGACGCTGTTTTGTTGTGCGATTGTTCTACAACCGGATTTCCAAATTTTTCATAATCCTGATATTTAAAATTATTTGTCGATTTATTATCAAAAATATTTACATCAAAACTGAACCGATTTAATTTGGCATCAGTAGAAAAATTCGTTTTTCTCGAACCAAAACTTCCAGTTTCAAAACTAAATGTTGCATCAGAAAAATTATTTGGAAGACTTGCAGATTGGTTTGTTTCTAAATCGATAGAGCCACCAAAAGTGCCGCTACCATACAAAGAACCGGATGCGCCTTTTACAATATTGACATTGCTCAAAACAGCAACAGGTATTAATGACAAATCGGCGCTACCAGCAGTAACTGAGTTTATTGGAAATCCGTTCCAGTTAACCGATGTGTGGTTTGCCGAAGTACCGCGCAGTGAAACGGTTTCTAATGCGCCGCTTCCGCTGATTGCATTAATAAAAAGCGGGGTTGTAGCCAAAAGTAATTCGCCAAGGTCGGCAGTTTTATTGGCAACAATTATTTGCGAATCGAGTTTGATAACGCTTTTGTCGCCATTGTAAAATGTAGAACGGTTTTCGATTATCTGAATGTCTTTTAATAAGATTTGTTTCATGCTATCGCTACTTTGCCCAAATAAATTAACAGCAAAACACAAAAACAGAATGTTGTAAATCAGAAATTTTTTCATCAGAAAATTTTAATGTTTATTCCCGAACATCGTTGAAGCGGCAAAACCGTTTCGCGTAATGGATATTTGGCAGGTCTTCTGACTTACTCAGTTTTAAACGCCTTCCCATCGAAAAAAACCGACAGTGGCAAAGATTTTTAAAACCATCAACGAGCTTACAGCAGCGGGTACTGTTCAGGATTTTCACCTGATTCCCTTTTCATCCGGAGCAACGAAAATTTTCCGGAACCAATCGTCGCAAAAGTAAACAAAATATTTCAATTTTTTGCAACTATTTTTAAACGTTTGCGTAATAATATATATAAACAAAATATTCACAAAAATTTATCGATATGACACAAAAAAACAATTTTAGTCCTTTAATTTTAAATATGATTTTCTCACCTCAGTCAAAAATTTTTAAAAGTTGGCGCTTTAAACTTGTTATGAAAAACGAATGTAATATTCGAAGTTAATCTGTATATTTTTGGCCGACTTAATTTATTGCTCAATGGCAGTATGACTATTATGATTATAATATATTTTATTGCATACTATGACGGATGCATCATTAATGTTGCATGTAAATTTTAGTTGGCTTTTTGGCTCGAAATTTGGTTTATATTTTTCATTTGAAAAATACATAATATTATTCTTTTGACTGTTTTTTAATGTTTAATGAATTACGTTACAAACAAATTTTCTTTGAATATCGGCAATTTGAACAACAAAATTGATTTCGTTAATGTTTGTCAAAAAAAAGACAAAATTTTTCGAAAAAGATTATAATGTTTTAAAAAGATATTACTTTTGCCGCATCAAGAGAAGTAAAGCAAAATTATCTATATGACAAAAATTAAAGGACTACTTCTTGCAATTATCGTTTCATTTTTTTGCAACCCAACCATAGCCCAACCAAGAATTGACAGCTTACGCGCATTGTTAAGCAGCGCCAAAGCCGATTCTTATAAAATTGAACTGCTGTTTCAGCTTACAACGGTCAGTGCCAATTGCAGCAACAAAGATGCAAGCGCTTTTGCAGCGCAGGCAATTGACCTTGCAAAAGAATTAAAATCGCCCTCCTATATTGCCAAAGCATATCTCAATGCTGCCAAAATTAACAACGACACCGCTACATTCCAAAACTCCGTTAACAATTTGAATGAAGCGCTCAAATATTCAAACCTAACATCCGATTTAGTTTTAATTGCGCAGATTTTAAATAATCTCGGAAAAGTTTATTTAACAGAAAACTTGTTTCCAAAATCATTCGAGTATTTTATCAAGAGTTTGAAAATTAGCGAAAATATCGATAACAAATTTTTATTAATTGATAATTATACAGCGATAGGACTTATTTATCAAAACCAAAAATATTATAAATACGCACTCGACTATTTCAAAAAAGCAGAAACCCTTTGTAACAAAACCGGCAATTTAGCAAAGCTCGCAAATGTTTACAATTCTATTGGCGACGTATTAGGACAAACCGGCGAAATCAACAAAGCAATCGATTATATTTCGAAAGCTTTACGCATACACGAATACAACAACAATCAAAAAGGTATTGCTAAAAGTTTCAGTACCATTGCCGCCATGTATCACAAAATAGGCAACGACGAAATTGCTATGGTTTACAATTTACGCAGTCTCGACATCTGGAACACAGTACCAACATGTCAAAATGAAATAGCTGAAACATACATTCAACTGAGCGAAAATTATGTTACAATAAATAAATATGACGACGCCTTAAAATATATTTTGTTAGCCGACAAAATTGCCGACAAATTGCACTCGTTGAGTTTACGCAAGAATACGGCTTTTGACTTGAGTGATTTATACGCAAAACAAAAACAATTCGACAAAGCATATACGCAATACGTAATTTACAAAAACTTAAACGACAGTCTTTATTCGAAAGAAAATGCCGAAAAAATTTCGAGCATACAACTTCAATTCCAATTCGAGAAAAAAGAAGAATTGATGAACATCAGAGAACAACAAAAAGACATTATTCAGAATGCACGTTTTAAAAAGCAGGCGATTTATTTATTCATTGGTTTGGTGTTGATTGTCGGTTTAGTAATTCTGGTTATTTTCATTTTGCGTTCAAATCGCGCCGTCAAAAGAGCCTTCAAATTATTAAATGCACAAAAAATGCAGATTGACAAACAAGCGCATCATATACAACAAAAGAACGACGAACTTGAAATGAAAAACGTCGAAATTGTTGACAAGAACGAAGAATTGCTTCAACAAAAAGAAGAACTTGTTGCGTTGTCCGAAAGACTTTCTACAACCAACAAGGAACTGCAATTACAAAAAGCCGAAATAACGGTTAAAAATATGGAGTTGTTGCAACAGACCGGTTTACTCGAAATGCGTAGCAGACAATTAGAAGACGCTCTGGAAGAAGTCAACCTGCAAACCGAAGAATTGCAAACACAAACAGAAAGTCTCGAAATTGCAAACAACGAATTACAACTTCACGAAGAAAAATTAATTGAACAATCGCGACAATTAGAATCGGCAAATCGCGAATTATGTTTGCAACAAGAAGAATTACAAACACAAACCGAATTGCTCGAATATTCCAATCATGAACTCGAAAAACTTTCGGTGGTCGCAAGTCATACTCAAAATGCAGTTGTCATTGCAAATGCAAATGGCGAGATTGAATGGGCAAACGATGCTTTTACTACAATGCAAGGATATTCGCTCGAAGAATTTGTAGAAAAACATGGACGCCGTCTCGACGAAGTTAGCGCCAATTCACAAATACAGCACGTCATTGAAGAATGTATTTCGGAACACAAGTCAGTAAAATATCAGGTTCAAAACAAAACAAAATTTGGCAAAGAAATCTGGACGCAAACAACGCTTTCGCCCGTAATGGACGAAGATGGAACGTTGCGCCAATTGGTTGCAATTGATGCCGACATAACAGAAATTATTTTAGCCGAACAAGAAATAGAACGCCAAAACCGCGACATTACCGACAGTATAAAATATGCACGACGTATTCAGTCTGCAATGTTGCCACTCGATTTATTTGTTGATGCTTTGTTTACCGAATATTTTGTACTTAACAAACCTTGCGATATTCTTAGCGGCGATTTTTATTGGGTAACTTTCAAAAACAAAAAAGCAATTGTTGCCGTTGGAGACTGTACAGGTCATGGAGTTCCGGGCGCGATGATGAGTATGTTGGGAATTGCATTTTTAAAAGAAATTATCAACACACTTCAGAATCTAAACCCTGCTGAAATATTAAACCGTTTGCGCGAATTAGTCATCAAAGCGTTGCACCAACGAGGCAAAGATGGCGAAACAAAAGACGGAATGGACATTTCTATTTGCATCATCGATACCGAAAAACGCAAACTGCAATATGCCGGAGCAAACAGTCCTGCTTATATTATTCGTGGCAACAAGCACCAAGCTGATAATGAGCAAATATTAAATGGCGATATTCCACATCCATATTTGCAAGAATTAAAGCCCGACAAAATGCCGATTGGTATTCACCACAACGACAAAATTCCATTTACTACGCAAACCGTTCAACTCGAATCGAACGATCGCCTATATTGTTTTACCGACGGTTATTCGTCTCAATTCGGCAGCGAAAAAGATTGCAAATTTCTCACAAAACGTTTTAGAAGTTTATTGCTCGACATTCATCACGAATCAATGTGCGAACAAAAGCGTATGCTAAATGAAACAATCAATAATTGGGTTGGTCATCGTAAATTGGTTGACGATATTATGGTAATGGGAATTAGAATTTAATTTTTAATATTGTTAAAGTTCTAAACTTTGACATTGTTAAGCGAAATTTTATTTTTACAATCCAATACCTTATATTTGCAGAAAAACGTTTTAACCATGAATAAACGGCATCTGCAAGCCATACAAAAATCCTTACCTAATCAGGTTCAGAATTTTCAGATTGAAAATACCATTAAGTTGTTCGACGGAGGCGCTACAATGCCTTTTATTGCGCGTTACAGAAAAGAAATGACCGGCGGGTTGGACGAAGTTCAAATTGCGACCATCAAAGAATCGTACAAAAAAGTTCTTGAAGTCGATAAACGTCGCGACAGCATACTTTCATCAATGACCGAACTTAATTTATTAACTGACGAACTAAAAAAGCAAATCGAAAATTCAACGTCGCTCACCGAACTCGAAGACATTTATTTGCCATTCAAACCAAAACGCAAGACACGCGCAGTCATTGCCCGCGAAAACGGTCTCGAACCACTTGCAAAAATTTTGATGTCGCAACAGGAAAATCAAATTGCAAAACGCGCACAAAGTTTTATCAACGAAAAAGTAAAAAATATAGACGATGTTCTTGCCGGTGCCCGCGATATTATTGCAGAATGGGCAAACGAAAGTATCCGCGTCAGAAATACTGTCCGCAATTTATTTTCACGCGAAGCTGTTATCGAATCGAAAGTCGTCAAAGGAAAAGAAGAAGAAGGAATCAAATACAAAGATTATTTTGCATATTCCGAGCCGTTGAAACGTTGTCCATCGCACCGGTTGCTGGCAATGAAACGCGGCGAAGATGAAGGTTTTTTGCGCTTGAGCATTTATCCGCCTGAAGAAAAAGCGTTGGACGAAATGAACAAAACATTTCTGAAAGCAAAAAACGAATCGGCTACTCAAGTTCAGTTAGCAATTAAAGATGCGTACAAACGTTTGCTTCATCCATCCATCGAAACCGAATTTATGAACGACGCAAAAGAGCGCTCCGATTTGGAAGCGATAAAAGTGTTTGCGGAAAACTTGCGACAATTATTATTGGCGCCACCTTTGGGACACAAACGTGTGCTGGCAATCGATCCCGGATTCAATTCGGGTTGTAAAATTGTTTGTATCGACGAGCAGGGAAATCTGTTGCACAACGAAACAATTTTTCCACATCCACCGCAACAACAAACTTCGTTGGCAAGCCGCAAATTATCGTCATTGGTAAATCAATATAAAATAGACGCAATAGCCATTGGTAATGGAACTGCGGGACGAGAAACCGAAGCGTTTGTGAAAAACAAAGTGATGTTCGACCGCGCCATAAATGTTTTTATTGTGAATGAAAACGGAGCTTCGATTTATTCGGCATCGAGTATTGCGCGTGAGGAATTTCCGCAATACGACGTTACGGTTCGCGGTGCAGTTTCTATTGGTCGTCGATTAATCGATCCATTGGCTGAGTTAGTTAAAATTGACGCAAAATCAATTGGCGTTGGTCAGTATCAGCACGACGTTGATCAAAATAAATTAAAAGAAAGTCTTGACCAGGTTGTTGAAAGTTGCGTGAATCTTGTTGGCGTCAACTTAAATACCGCCAGCAAACATTTGTTGACGTATGTTTCTGGTCTTGGTCCGCAACTGGCACAAAACATTGTTGAGTTTCGCAAAGAAAACGGTGCTTTCAAATCGCGCAAACAATTAACAAAAGTTGCACGTCTGGGCGACAAAAGTTTTGAACAAAGCGCCGGTTTTTTACGTATTCCCGAAGCCGAAAATCCGTTGGACAACACGGCAGTTCATCCAGAATCGTATCCGGTTGTAGAAAAAATTGCAAAGGATTTAAAGTGTTCTGTCAGCGATATTATTTCGAAACCCGAACTCCGCGAAAAAATTGATTTGCAAAAATATGTTACAGATAAAACAGGTTTGCCAACATTGACAGACATTATGACCGAACTTGCAAAACCCGGACGCGATCCGCGAAGTAAAATTCGCGTTTTTGAATTTTCGAAAGATGTGCGCAAAATGGAAGATTTACAAATTGGAATGGTGTTGCCCGGCTTGGTTACTAATATTACAAACTTCGGTGCATTTGTTGATATTGGCGTCAAGCAAGATGGTCTGGTGCATATTTCAAATATCAAAGAAGAGTTTACAAAAAATCCGGCTGATGTGTTGAGTTTGAATCAACCCGTGCTTGTAAAAGTTACCGAAGTTGACATTGCGCGCAAACGCATCCAGCTTTCGATGAAAGATGTCGAACAAAAAAAATATGCGTTTTAGTTTTTATTAATCAATTTTGTAACTTTGCGCTTGGTTGCACGTCATATTAAATTAGACAAATATTTAAACAATAAAATATGAAAAAAATTCTACTCATTGTTTTGGTTTTTGGATTTTTAAACAGTTTTTCGCAAAAGTTTAATTATCCGTTTAAGTCGTTTTACAATTTTAAACATACACTCGATTCTGTTGGAAAAGTTCAAAATCAAACGAATCGCAACTTGACAGTAAATGCTTTGTGGGATACGCTTAAAAAACATCATCAGATTCCTTTTGCATTCGAAGATTCTGTTGCGTTTTTGTACAATGGTTTAGCATCAAGTGTTTATTGGGCTGGCGATTTTACTGGTTGGTCGGCGTCCGAAGATGCTTACAAAGGCGTCAAAATTGGTTTGACAAATATCTGGAAAGTCGAGCGAAAATTTCCACAAGACGCCCGCCTCGATTACAAAATTGTGGTTGACAATAACTGGATTCTCGATCCATCAAATTCGTACCAGCAAATGAGCGGTTATGGTCCAAACTCAGAACTACGAATGCCGCAATGGAAATTCTCCGATTTAACGGTTTTAAAAACCGGCGTTATTCGTGGAGAGCTGTCGCCAAATATAAGAATCCATAGCAAAAATCTAAACTACGACGTCAACTACAAAGTTTATAAACCATATAATTATGCTGCAACATCACACCTGCCCGTTATTTATGTAACCGACGGTCAGGAATACAGCGACGATGCGCTTGGTGCAATGACAATCATACTCGATAATATGATTTTTGAACAAACAATAAAACCAGTAATTGCAGTTTTTATCGACCCGCGTAATCCCGACAACCAAAGCCAGAACCGCAGAATGACTGAATATGTTTTAAATAAATCATACGCCAATTTTGTTGCAGACGAACTCTCGCGCAAAATCGATACAACCTATCATGTCGATACAACCGCCAATCACCGCGCTATACTTGGCACTTCGTTGGGTGGAATTAATTCAGCTTTTTTTGGAGTTACACGTCCAGACCGTTTTAGATTAATTGGAATTAATTCTCCGGCGTTTAGTTATGGCAGTGATATTTTTCAATTGTATAATAACAGTTCGAATTTACCGATAAAAATAATTATGACAACCGGCGTCATCAGCGATACGCAAAAAGACGCTTTACAAATGAAAAGTATTTTTGATCAGAAAAATTATCCATGCAAATATATCGAAGTAAACGAAGGACATTCGTGGGGCAACTGGCGCGCGTTGACTGATGATATATTGTTCCATTTTTTTAGTGACAATGTGGGGGCAAACATTGAGACCTCGCCTGACTATGCAGATTCGCAATTATCTTTGACGCCCAATCCGGCATCAGATAAAACGATTATTACATTTTCGTTGGCAAAAGCAGAAGCTGTCGCTTTAGAGATGTACGATTTAACCGGTAAACTAATTGACTCAGTTGCCAGTCAGTTTTACGATCAGGGAGTTTATAATTTACATTATTCGGTAACTAAATTTCCGACAGGTATTTATTTTGTAAAACTAAAAGCCGACCATTGGAGTATTACGCATAAGTTGATTGTAAAACATTGATGCAATTTTAAAATTAAAAGAAATAATTAGAAATAAATAGAAATAATTTTTGGAATGACATACATAATCATAATCGTAACAGTAATTACCTCGTATTTGGGTTTTCAAAACCGCGAAATATTTGATAAATACAAATTTAATCCTTACATGATTTATCATCGCAAGGAATATGCAAGAATACTTGGACATGGTTTTTTACATGCTGACTGGACACACTTACTTGTGAATATGCTTGTGTTGTGGTCGTTCGGAATAACACTCGAAAATTATTTTGCAGAACTGCAACGTGCAGGAATAAT
>Ga0265327_10004642_pt1 | contig 12048 bp, 14 predicted proteins | sample 41621metaG_FD_202089 | JGI IMG/M metagenome (GOLD analysis project Ga0265327, IMG submission 202089) | Rhizosphere microbial communities from Carex aquatilis grown in University of Washington, Seatle, WA, United States - 4-16-21 metaG | ecosystem: Host-associated > Plants > Roots > Rhizosphere...
GCTGACGGTTATTTTGTCGGCAACGGTATTAATGCGGGTGAGCAGTTAGTCGTTACCGGAGGGCAAATGCTGTTATCGGAAGAGTTTAGAGGGCAAATTCCGAATGAGGATGATTAATGGGCGGGATGGCGCGCAGTGCAAGATTTTCCGATAAGAAATCATATAACGCTCAGCCTTTATTTTCACCTCGTGTTCGAATAAGCAAAAAATAAGGTGTTGCGTCGACTTATCGAACATATTTTGCAATTTGACTCCATAGCTGCGGAAATTGATTTTTTATCGGTTCGGCTTGAGCCAATTCCATATCTTCATAGTCGAATCCGGGCGCTACCGCTTCACTGATTAAGCCGAATTCTCCTGCTTCCAACTCGCTCGCCTTCCAGCAACCTCCGCGGACAATTAATTGCAATTGCTGTCCGCGATCGAGATCGAAGCCTAACACCTTGCGTTCAAGCGTAGCGTCCGGGTGGATGATTAAATAGCTTAAAGGGGAGCCGCCCTGGAAGTAATGGATAATGTCCGATTTATTCTTATGCAGACGCCCTATCGGGCTGTCGTCAGTCAGCAGGTAAAAAATAGAGGACAGTAAGCATCTCGGTTTCGAATAGGCGGGTAACTTCGTTTCTAATGCGGAACTGTAGGTTCTGGAAAAGTAGCCGCCTTCAATATGAGGCGTTAACGATAGTTTTTGTATAAGCTGATGTTTATCCATGCAGGTCTTCAGGCTGCGAATGATATGAGGTATGTACAGCAAAAAAACGTGAAAAGGGGGGACTTGCGTGTTCGTAAAGGCAACCGGTAGTAGCCTTTACGATAAAACATGAGGAACCGCCAGTCTCGAAGACGGACGGTAAAAATCAATTAATTCGGCAAAGCGGATAATTTTTGTTGAACTTGAGCGGTCACATCGATTTGTTCGCTGGCATAAATGACGCCATCGGTGAGCAGTAAATCGAAGTTTTGATTTTTGGCTATGTCCCGGATAACTTCAACGATACGGCTTTGCAATTTACCTAACTCTTCATTACGACGCACATTGAAATCTTCGCTAAATTCTTGTTGAGCACGTTTTGCATCCCTTTTCTTGTTCAGAATATCCTTTTCCATGTTAGCTCGGGCCGATTCACCCATGACGGCCGCATCTTTAGCCATTCTGTCGTCCATATTTTGAATTTCTTTTTGTTGCGCGACCAGTTGTTTGTCGCGGGGCGAAAATTCTTGTTCAAGACGTTTTTTGGCTTTTTCAGCTTGAGGGGCTTTTTCAAGTACCGCAGGTATATTAACAAAGCCAACCTTTAATTCGGCAAAACTCACATTGGTAATTAGCAACAGTCCTAAAAATAGGGCGATTTTCGTTTTCATCGTTACACAGGTCTCTATTGTAGTGAAGGGGTTGAGTGATAAAGTAGGGAATAAAAAACTAAAAAAGTTTTGTTGAATTATAAGGGGGGCGGCCTTATTAAACAAAAAGATTTGCATAAAACTGCGGTGTTATCTCGGTTTTATCGTTTGTTCGGCGTATTTAACGTTTAACAGCCCGCTTGACTGGCGCATTTTATACACATACTGGAATAAGGTATCGCCTTTAGGCGCTCTGCGCCGATCGGTACTCCGCACAGTTGGCACAGACCGTACTGGCCGTTATCGATTCTGGCGATAGCTTGTTTGACCATGGCTATCTCCGTTCTGGCCGCGCTACCCAAACTATCGAGAACCTCATTATTTTCCGCTTGGGTCGCCTGTTCTTCAAAATCCGGATCTAACGGGGCCTTAATATCATGAGTAATTTTCGCCAGACGATCATCAAGATCTTCGAGCATATCAATTAAACTGTGGCGTACTTGTTCATAATCTTCCATCGCAAATCCCTCTTTGGTTGGTCCGGCTTTAATGGCATTTGAATCTTGCCCTATAATACAGCCGAATTTCTTATCTAGACCTTAAGCATCCTATCACTGTCCAGGCAAACTATGCAAAACGCAATCCAGCAGCTATTAGACTCAGCTAATCAGGTTATTCTCGGCAAGCCTCGGCAGGTCCGGCTTGCGCTGTGCTGCCTGCTGGCTCGCGGCCATCTGCTGATAGAGGATATTCCCGGCGTCGGCAAGACTACGCTGGCGCATACTTTGGCGAAGCTGCTGGGTTTAAATTACCAGCGGATTCAGTTTACCAGCGACATTCTACCGGCCGACATCATTGGGTCTTGCGTATTCGATGCTAAAAATCATGAATTTCAATTTCATCCCGGTCCGATTTTTAAGCAGATGGTGTTGGCGGATGAAATTAACCGCGCCACGCCCAAGGCGCAGAGTGCTTTATTGGAGGCCATGGAAGAACATCAGGTGACGGTGGAAGGGAATACTTACCCGCTCCCGCAGCCTTTTTTTGTGATTGCCACGCAAAACCCGTCCCATCAAATAGGCACGTTTCCGCTGCCGGAGTCGCAATTGGATCGTTTTTTGATGCGCATTGAGCTGGGCTATCCCGATCATCAAGCCGAAAGGCAACTGCTTACCGGTCAGAGTCGGCACAGTCTGTGCGAATCGCTGCCGGTACAACTGCCGCCGGAACACTTGCAAAAGATACAGCAGGCGGTTAACCAGGTTTACGTATCGGCGGCGCTGCTGGATTACTGCCAAGCCATCATTAAATTTACCCGCGATTCATCCGACTATCACTGCGGCTTGTCGCCCAGGGCCGGTTTGGCATTACTGACGGCGGCCAAAGCTTGGGCCTTTATGGATCGGCGCGATGCGGTTATCCCGGAAGATCTGCAAGCCGTGCTGGCGGCTGTCGCCGGACATCGTTTACGCGCCGGCAATACGCAATCGGAAGCTATCGTCGCACCGATCCTGGCTAAAGTTGCGGTGCATTGAACTTAAAACAACGCTTCCGGCTCAGCCGTTTCATCTCAGGTGAAAGGTCCGTCGACACGCCGGTGACCTTAAATCATCGGCGTATCTTTATTTTGCCGACGCAACGCGGCTTGGGTTTTGTTGTGCTGATTGCCGTGCTGCTGTTGATCGCCTTTGTCTATAACAATAATCTGGCTTATATGCTGGCGTTTCTACTGGGCAGTGTTTTCTTTATCACCATTCTGCACAGTTACAAAGCATTAGCCGGTCTGGTGCTGCAAAAAGGCCGCAGTCAACCGGTATTTGCCGGAGAAGCCGCAGGATTTACCATCCATATCGACAATCCTACCGGTCTTGAGCGCCACCATGTGCAGATTGCCCTGCAACATAGCCAAAGCTTGAGCATACCGGCGCACAGTGCCGCGCCTATTACGCTTTATTCGCTCACCGAAAAAAGAGGTCTGCACTCAGCGGGTACGGTCACGCTGTTCAGCACCTTTCCATTGGGCTTATTTCGTGCCTGGTCGCCGGTCCGGTTTAACCTCACGGTGGTGGTGTATCCCAAACCGGACACTGTTGAAATGCCTTTTCTGTTGGCGTCATCGGCACAAGATTGGCAGGGACTTAGCAGCAACAGCGGCGATGATTTTTACGGATTGAAACAATACCAATCCGGCGATTCCATCAAGCACATCCATTGGAAAGCGTTTGCCAAAGGTTTGGGCGTGCTCAGCAAGCAATACGCCGGAGACGACTCGGCTGAGGACATCCGGCTGGATTACGAACTGGCGCCCGGCCATAATGTCGAAGAACGTTTAAGCCGATTATGCCGTTGGGTAATCGATGCGGAACGGGCCGGAATTCGTTACGGCTTTACTGTGCCGGGTTTGACGCTGGCGCCGGATAATGGACCGGCGCATTATCGAAAATGCCTGGAGGCGCTGGCGCTGTTTTAAGGTAAATTACAACGGCTCAACCGGCGTCCTTGTGCTCTCGCTGCCGAGCCGTTATCTCTATGCAAACGCTGCTTTGCCGTATAATGCCGCTCTTTTCCAGATATATAGCTAGAGCCATGTCCTCAAAAGTCCCCTTCCAACGCGCCGCAGACGCACCGCCTTTACCTACCGGAACCGTTAAATTTATTTGGTATTGCGTTGCCGGCTTTCGGGCTTGGCTGGTTTTGATGCTGATACTGGAGACCGGTCAGGCCGCAGGCGGTATTTTGGTGCCTTATGCGATTAAAGCCATTATGGACGGCGTAGCCCATTCATCGGGCTCGACGGTGTGGGAGAGTTTAAAGGGGCCGCTGCTGTTATTGGCGGGTTTGAATATTGCGGAAATCGTATTCAGCCGGGCCAGCGGTGCGGTACTGGTTACCATAGGGCCGCGTATGCGCAAGCGCACGGCCAAAGTCCTGTTTGCTTATTTGCAACACCACGCACAGCGTTATTTCGGCAGCCATTTTGCCGGTGCTTTAGCGCATCGCATCACCGAAACGGCGATAAGCGTCAACTTCACGGTGTGGGCGATGCTGTGCGATTTCTGGCCCATTTTTATCGCGTTCACGGTGTCTATCGCGCTGTTATTAAACGTGCATCAAGGCTTGGGGTTGCTGGTCGCGGGCTGGGTATGCGTTTATGTAAGCTTTTCGTATTGGTTGGCAACGCGTTGCCAACCTTATGCCCAGGGTTATGCCGCGACTCGCAGTTTGGTGAACGGCAAGATTGTCGATTCGGTGACGAATATCTTGAATGCCAAGTTGTTTGCACGTTTGCAGTTTGAACAGGACTACCTGGACGCTTTTTTGGACGCCGAAGCCCAGGCCGCGCGTCGCTCCTTTTGGTATATGGAACGGGTGCGCTGGTTTCAGTTTATCGCCGCCGCCGCGCTTAAAATCGGCACGGTGTATTACGCGCTGACGTTATGGCATAGCGGTTTGATCGGTGTCGGCGATTTCACCATGAGCATCGGTCTGGCCTTGTTGATTATCAACGATGCACGCAATTTGAGTAGGCGTTTTCTGGAGCTTTTCGAATATATCGGCAATGTCGCTAACGGCGTGGAAACTATCGTCAAACCGCATGAGATTGTCGATGTGCCGGGCGCGCCGCCGCTAAAAGTCAGCCGGGGCCGGATTGAGTTTCGTCATGTGCGTTTTGGATATGAGCCGAACGAGCCGGTATTCGACGATTTAAATGTTGTGATCGAACCGGGGCAGCGGGTCGGGTTGGTCGGTTTTTCCGGCTCCGGTAAATCGACTTTTGTTAGCCTGATGCTGCGCAATTACCAGCCGCAAAGCGGCCGTATTCTGATCGACGGCATGGATATTCAGCACGTTTCGCAGGATTCGCTGCATGAACAAATCAGCCTGATTCCGCAGGATCCCAGCTTGTTTCATCGCAGTCTAAAAGAAAACATCGGCTATGGCCGATTGGATGCGGACGATGAGGCCATCGAAGCGGCGGCGCGGATGGCGCATGCCGATGACTTTATCAAGGTCATGCCGGAAGGCTATGACTCTTTGGTCGGAGAGCGCGGCGTGAAATTATCCGGCGGCCAGCGCCAGCGCATTGCGATTGCCCGGGTGATGCTGAAAGACGCGCCGATTTTGATTCTGGATGAAGCCACGTCCAGCTTGGATTCGGTCACCGAAAAAACGATTCAGGAAAACCTGGACCGAGCGATGGGCCGCAAGACCGTTATTGCTGTGGCGCACCGGCTGTCTACGATTGCGCATTTGGATCGGATTTTGGTATTCGATCAAGGGCGCATTGTTGAAGACGGCGGGCATGATCAACTCTTGGCTCGGCAGGGTTTTTATTATCGTTTATGGGCGATGCAAGCGGGCGGATTTTTACCGGAACAGGAGCAAAGCGGGGATTCGGGATAAAACGGATCGTGGCGATGATGTTTTTAGTAATGAAAAAAAGCGTTTTTTTACGTCGACTCGATTCGAGACCGTTGTTTTTATCGTTTATAGAATACAATCTGCAACATGTTTACAAAATGATGGGATATAAAAATGATGAAATTCGTTGATCCGAAAACCGACATTGCCTTTAAAAAAATCTTTGGCAACGAAGCGCACAAAAGTATCTTAATTGAGTTTCTTAACGAAGTATTGGAGTTGGAGTATCCGATTGAAGACGTCGAAATCAGCAATACCTATCAAGTGCCCAGATTAGACGGCTTAAAAGAAACCAGTCTTGATGTTAAAGCTAAAGACACTCAAAGGCGGGAATTCCTGGTTGAAATGCAGGTGGAAAAAGAAGCTTGGTTTTGTCAAAGAGCCATGTATTACAGCAGTAAATCCTATAGTCAACAATTAGCGGTCGGCCAGAAATACCATTTGCTCAAGCCCGTCATATTTTTAGGGATTTTGGATTTCAAAACTTTTGAGCATGAATCGCCCTTTTCACGGCATTTAATTTTAAATGCTGAAACGGGACGGCATGATTTGAAGGATTTGGAGTTTAATTTTATTGAGTTGCCTAAATTTACCAAGTCGGAAGCCGAGTTGGAAACGGTTGCCGATAAATGGATCTTTTTTATTAAACAAGCCACCGACTTGGATCATATTCCTGCCAGCGCGGATACCCCGGCGTTGCGTTTAGCCTACGAAATTGCCGCGCAACATCAGTGGACGCGGGACGAGCTTGAGGTTTATGAGGCGCAAGAACTTAAACTGGAAAAAAACCGGAATGTGATGGTGACCGCCTGGATGGATGGTAAAAACGCCGGGCATATGGAAGGGCGCGTAGAGGGGCGAGTAGAGGGTGAGCACGCTAAAGCATTAGCCATTGCTCGCAATCTACTTTCGGTTATGAACGATACCGATATTGCGCAAGCAACAGGCTTGGATGAGCACGTTATCGCGCAATTGCGGAGCGATGCTCAGTGATGGCGTTGCCAAGCTTGCTGGTTTAATTTTTTAGAAAAGCCAGTATGCGTTTCGAGTTAAAGGTAGTCGCTCAAAAACGCCGGTATCCGCCGTTCCAGCCAATACTCCGGCCTAAAAGGAACAGATCCTGAAATAAAGCCTACGTGACCGCCATGCCGGGTCAGTTCCAATTGCACGTGCGGCGAGATTTCATCCTGACCGGGCAGGACTTCGTGAGTCATGAACGGATCGTCGACCGCCTGAATCAACAGCGTCGGTACTTCAATTGATTTGAGATATTGCCTGGAGCTGGAACGCCGGTAATAGTCGTGTACATCTTTAAAACCATGCAATTTAGCGACAACCCGATCATCGTATTGCCAGAACGAATCGATGCTCGATAAATCCCCCAGTTCTTTAATCCGCGACGCTTCTTGAGCTTGTCCGATGCTTTCCAGGTGCCGCTGTTTGCCATGCATGTAGGTTTTGAGTTCTTCCAATAATCTATTGCGATAGTATTTGGCAAAACCCTTATCCAGTTTGGTCGCGCAAATATCCAACAGTAAAGGCACGGACACGGCGACAGCGGCAAACAGCTTTAATTGTCCGCCTTGTTCGCCGAGCCATTTTAACAGCACATTGCCGCCTAAAGAAAAGCCGACCGCGCCTAAAGGCGTTTCGGGTTCGCGTTGGCGCAAGGTTTGGTAAAGAAAATGAATATCTTCGGTTTCGCCGGAATGATAGCTGCGCGCTTTGTTGTTGGATTGACCGCTACAGCCGCGAAAATTGATCGCGGCGCTGCGAAAGCCTTGTTTGAGCAAGACGCTTTGCAAGCCTTTAATATAATCCGATTGGGAACTGCCGGTTAAACCGTGTATCAGCATAATCAGCGGTTGCTTACCGGTTCCGCAATAATCGACATCGATAAAATCATGGTCGGGCGTGGTTAATCTTTCGCGGCGATAATCGGGCGGCTTGGGCGCTTTTCTGAATAAAGCCGGATAAATGGTTTGTAAATGGCTGTTGCTTAGCCACCACGCAGCTTTGAATGTTGTTTGGGTTTGCATCGGCGATAGATTTTTCGTAACAAGAAGGCTTGATTGTAATACCATTTACCAACTATTAAGGAACATGCATAAATTAATTTAAGCAATGACCATGAAGACTTAAATCCTTCACGCCTTTCATGTTCTTCATGGTTAAAAATTATTTCATGCACATTTCTAAGCAATGAGTGAGGTTAGCGCTATGAAAAAATTGGTCATTTATAATCACGGCAAAGACAGCGTGCCTTGGGGCGAGAAAACCAGTGCTTTCGCGGAAGTTGCCAAGCACCGGGGGTATGCGTTTGAAAGTCCCGATTATCAGGCACTATCGGACCCCGATCAACGGGTCGAGCACTTGCTGGCGATGGATTTGTCCGGCTATGATCAAATCCTATTAATCGGCTCCAGCATGGGCGCGTATGTGGCAACCGTCGCATCGGAATCGATCAAGCCCAAAGGGCTTTTTCTGCTGGCCCCGGCGTTTTATTTACCGGGCTACCGGCAGACCGAGTTTAAGCCGACAGCTGAGCATATTCGGGCAGTGCATGGTTGGCAGGACGATATTGTGCCGCCGGAAAATGCCTGGAAATTTTGCCGAAAATACCGGGTACGGTTAAACATGTACGATACCGACCACCGGATGCTAAGCGTGATGTCTCAGTTAGTTGATGAATTTAGCGGATTTTTGGCAGGGTTAAACTGAACGTTAAAGTTGAGTTTTAGGCCGGGCGGCCTCATATCGTCAGCAATTAAATTTAACAATAAGGCTATCCCATGACGACTCTGCATATTGTTTGTCCTCACTGCGATACGGTAAACCGTATCGCAGCCGAACGCTTGTCCCAACAGCCTCGTTGCGGCCGGTGTAAACAGCCGGTGTTTAGCGGGCGGCCGCTGGAATTAACCGGGAAAAACTTTCAACAGCATATTGCCCGTAACGATATTCCGGTGGTGGTCGATTTTTGGGCGTCGTGGTGCGGACCCTGCAAGATGATGGCTCCGGCCTATGCTCAAGCTGCGGCTACGCTTGAGCCGCGGCTGCGTTTAGCTAAATTGAATACCGAACAGGAGCAAGGCATTGCGGCTCAATTTAATATTCTCAGTATTCCTACCTTGGTTATATTCAAATCCGGCCGTGAAATCGCCCGCATGTCCGGTGCGATGAGTGCTGCCGATATTGTTCGCTGGATCGACAGCCAACTTTGAGCGTCTATCCATTCCTTAGCTATCGCATGACGTTGATGGCTCAAGGCCAATAACTTTACTATCGGGATCATCCATGAAACGATGCACATGGGCGCAGGCCAGTCCGGCCGAACAGCAATATCACGATCTCGAATGGGGCGTTCCGGTGCATGACGACCGGTTGTTGTTTGAGTTTCTGATTCTTGAAGGCGCTCAGGCCGGTTTAAGCTGGTCAACCATTTTGAATAAACGCGACGGCTACAGAACGGCCTTCGATAATTTTGCCGCCGAAAAAATAGCCCGTTACGATGCTGAAAAAATCAATGCGCTGTTGGCTAATCCGGCTATCGTAAGAAATAAGCTGAAGGTTCATGCGGCGGTGATCAATGCCCAAGCTTTTTTGGATGTTCAGCAGGCTTTTGGCGGCTTTGATCGCTATATCTGGTCATTCGTTGACGGTAAACCGCGCCATAATGCCTGGGAACAGGCCGCCGATATTCCAGCATCTACGCCAACATCAGAGCTGATGAGTAAAGATCTTAAAAAGCGCGGCTTTAAGTTTGTCGGCAGCACCATTTGTTATGCTTATATGCAAGCGACCGGCATGGTTAACGATCATACTCTCGATTGTTATCGCCATGACGACATTAAAACCCACTATTCATAAGGAGAAAAACTATGCGTTATCTACATACTATGGTTCGGGTTCATGACCTGAATGAATCGCTCGATTTTTATTGCAACAAGCTGGGTTTGATCGAACACAACAGAATAGACAGTGAAGAAGGACGTTTTACGCTGGTCTATCTGTATGCGCCGGAGGATACTTATCAGGCCGATAAAATGCATGCGCCGTTACTGGAGCTGACTTATAACTGGGATACCGAGGACTATCAGGGCGGGCGCAATTTCGGCCATTTGGCTTTTGAAGTCGATAATATTTACGAAACTTGCCAAAAACTGATGGATGCGGGCGTGGTCATTAGCCGCCCGCCGCGTGACGGTTGGATGGCGTTTATACGCTCGCCGGATCATATTTCTATTGAGTTATTGCAAAAAGATGCGCCGCTGATGCCTTCGGAGAAATGGCTGGCGATGGAAAATACCGGAACTTGGTAGGAACGTAATCTAATCGGTCTGCTTGTCTTGGCGTCCGACACTTGTTGATGCTTCGACATATCGGACATCAAATAAAGTTTACAAATGTGCATGAAATAACTTGAGCAAGTTTTTTTAAACCATGAAGAACATGAAGGGCATGAAGATTTAAATCCTTCATGCCCTTCATGGTAACAGCTTCATTTAATTCATGGTTGCCCCTTATTCGCCAGGCTCCGAGGCGGCATCGCTATTGCCGGGGCGTTTCCAGTGCTTTTTCTGTTGCTTCTTTGGCAGTGCCTGCGCATCGGATTGGGCGGATTCCGGCTGTGCTTGTGCAGATGGTTGCGGCGGCGTTGCTGCGGCAGGCGATTGATTCCCGAACAAGGAATCGCGCCCTACCGGGCCCGTCATAAATCCAGCTGCGGGTGTCTCTACTGCTACCGGCGCGGTTACAGGTACCGGCTGTGCGATAGGCGCAGCCGGTACCTGTTCCGTATCGGTTCCATTCGTCGGCTGTAGTGCAGTATTTTGCTCTGGTTGACTCTGTTGTTGTTGTTGTTGTTGTTGTTGTTGTTGTGCCTGCGCGGTAAATTCTTGGCGCAGTTGCTGTATTTCTTGTTCGTGCGCTTGGCGAAGCTGAGCTTCCTGCTCCCGCTCATGGGTATGCCAATGTTTTTTTAATGCTGCAATTTCCGCTTGGGTCGCATTGCGCTGCTTTAATGCTTCCATTTCTTGTAAGTGCTGCTGTTTTGCCTGAGCCTTCAAGTCCATTTGCTGTTGGCGCATGCGTTGGTTCAGTATATTGATGCGATTGTTGTATTGCGGATTTTGAACCACCGTATTCTGCTGCACATTAGTGATTTGCGTGGGCTGATAGTTGCCGCCGCTTGACGAATAGGCATTGGAACGGTATCCGCCTCCGCCTCTATTCGTCGTTCCCTGATAGGTCGAGTAAGGTCCTGTTGTGCATCCACCGAACAAGACAACGGTGCAGGCGAAAGTTGTAGCGAGCCGTTTTTTCATAAAAAGCATCCTGGTTAGAGAGTTGGGTTACAAATTAAGGTACTCGCGGCAGGCCATCGGTTAGTGTGAAGCCCCCGCTAATCGGAGTATGCCGCGCGTACTTTTTAGCCTTAAGCCGCCTGCAAATCATTTAAAGGCAAATGCAACAATGATATAGACTGAATATCGGTCTTCTCACCGGCATCTTTCACAATACCGCCCATAGTGAACGCCTTGACGGGATTATGGCGTGGGATGGTCAAAAGCCGTTCCCCGTTACTCATGACGATGTGTTTACCTTGCCTGACTATCCGAAAACCGGCTTTTTCAAGGGCGCGTACTGGGTCAAGATGGTTCAGTCCTGGAAGTTTCGACACGATTAAGCCGCGATTTCAATTTCGTGCGTTTCCTGATCCCGGCTTATGTCTGCCACAGCAGCCAGATATTCTTGAATGGCATCCTGAATGTTCTCCAAGGCTTCTTCATCGGTATCGCCTTAAGACCAACACCCCGGAAGACCTGGAACCGACACACTGATTCCTTCTTCGGTACGGTGAAAAATAACGGTATATTTCATTTTCTGCACCTCAAAATCAGGTAGGGTACGCATCGCGCGTACCCTATTTAAATTAAATCGCTTTCTTAATCCGCTCCATCGCATTTTGCAGATTCGCCATGCTGGTGGCTATCGAAATTCTGATATGCCCAGGCGTGCCGAATGCGGAACCCGGCACCAACGCAACGCCCGCTTGTTCGATCAAGTACTCCGAAAAACCAAGATCGTCATCGATGTTATCCAATCCGGCAATCAGTTTTTCTACATTAGGGAACACGTAAAAGGTACCGTCGGTTTCCAGGCATTCAACGCCGTCGATGCTGTTCAGCTCGCTAACCACATAATCGTGACGTTTTTTAAACTCAACGCACATGTCATCGATAAAGCTTTGGTCGCCGGTCAGCGCGGCTTCGGCGGCATATT
>Ga0265327_10004644_pt1 | contig 12047 bp, 8 predicted proteins | sample 41621metaG_FD_202089 | JGI IMG/M metagenome (GOLD analysis project Ga0265327, IMG submission 202089) | Rhizosphere microbial communities from Carex aquatilis grown in University of Washington, Seatle, WA, United States - 4-16-21 metaG | ecosystem: Host-associated > Plants > Roots > Rhizosphere >...
TTGATGCAGGTCGGCGATTTCCTTGACGATAGCCAAGCCCAATCCGCAACCGTCGCCGGGGCTGCCGGGGATGCGGTAAAAGCGCTCGAACACCTTGTCCATTTCAATTTCGGGTATGCCGGGGCCGTCGTCTTCGATGCTCAACCGAGGCGACGGAAAACGTTCGACTTTAACAAAAATATTGCCGTTGTCGTGACCATAGCAAATGGCGTTATCCAACACATTAGCCAGCAATTCCCGCAATAAAATTTCATCGCCGCGCACCGGCAGCGATTGAACCTTACTTTCAAAGCTAAGCTCCATCTGCCGCTGTAACGCTTTAGGCACCCAGTCCATGCAGGTTTCTTTAGCAAGCTTGCATAAATCCACCGGTCGCAAGTCATAATCGCCATTAACAGGTTCCGAGCGGGCCAGCATTAATAGCTGAGTGGTTAGATGCGACATGCGGTCGGCGCAACCTTGGATATGCATCAGGGCGGGTTTCATCGCGGACAAATCCTGCTCGCGCCGGGCGCGTTCGACTTGCAGCTTCAAACCTGCGAGCGGAGTCCGTAATTGATGGGCGGCGTTGGCAATAAAGCGTTGTTGGGTCGCGATGGCTAAGGCTAAACGTTCCAGTAGATCATTGATGGTATCGGTCAGCGCGCGCACTTCCAAAAAAACATGTTGCTCGGGAATGGGCCGCAAATCGCGCGACGAGCGTTGCGCAATTTCATCGGCCAATACATGCAAGGGTTGCAAGCCGCGCTTGACGCCGATGACCAGATAAACGCCGGCCAGTAAAACCAGCACCATTTGCGGCACAAGATCGGCCAATAAAATATCCGTCATCATGTTGCGCCGTTTATTTAAGGTTTCCGCAACATGGACGAAGACCTTTTCCGAGGTGTTTTCGGGAGCTATCAACATGGATACCACTCGGACCGGTTCGCCGTACATTTGGTCATCGAAATAAACCGGGCGGGTCCAGTCGGTTTCCGCATTAAAAGGCTCGGGAACGAATTTATCGCCCGCGATCAGGCCTTTTTCCGCCGAGATGATTTTAAAATAAGTTTTATCGGATTCGTCCCATTTGAAAATCTCCAGCGCGGCGGGCGGCAATTCGACAAATACCTTGCTTTTGCGCACTTTGATTTCTTGGGTTAAGGAGCGCGCGGAATCGAGCAGCCAACGATCGTAAGCCACGTCAACATGATGCAAGGTAACAAAATAAGACAGCACAGACTCGACGCTGATAAAAAAAATCAGCGGAACCGCCAAGCGCAGCAGAATTTGAGTTTTAAGGCTGCGTTTTTTAGTCATCGGCAGAGCGCTCCAGCAAGTAACCGAGCCCGCGCACCGTTCTGATCACCGCGCCATAGGGTTCGATGCGTTTGCGTAATCGATGCACGTAAATTTCCACCGCATTATCGGTCAGCGCGTCGCCGTCTACGGCCAAGCGTTGCGCAATACGGTCCTTGCTGACGACTTTTCCGGCCTGAATCAGCAGTATTTCCAACACACCGTATTCCCGCGCCGACAGATTGACGGTCCGGCCGTCTACCGAAATCTGATGATTATGAGTGTCCAGCGCCAAACGGCCGATCACAATATCGTTGCTGAAGCCGCCGTAACAACGCCGAATCAGCGCATGAACGCGGGCTTCCAGTTCCCTCAGTTCAAAAGGCTTGGTCATATAGTCGTCCGCGCCTTGTTCGATGCCGTTGATCCTGTCGTTGACGCCGTCGCGCGCGGTCAAGATTAAAATCGGCAACGGGATTTTACGGCTGCGCAGTTTGCGCAGTAACTCCAGGCCGTCCATATCGGGCAAGCCCAAATCCAGTATGATCAAATCGAAATCTTGCGCTTGCAACAACTGTTTCGCATAAGCGCCGTTGGTGGCGGAGGTTACTGAATAACCGCTGCCGCTTAAGGTATGTATCAAGCCATCGGCCAGAACGGCGTCGTCTTCTATCAATAAAATGTTCATAGACTCAGGAAGTTGCGAAAGGTTTTTGAAAGGTTAAAGGACTAGGATACGGTCATCGAAATAAACGGCGCATGCCGCTTAATTCATAACTGCGGTCAAGATTGGGGAAACAAATGAAAACGTTAACTAAAGAAATACAAGCGTCCATTACGCCGGCAATGGCATTGGATTTACTTAAAGAAGGCAATAAAAGATTCATAAACAACCTTAAAGTAAACCGTAACCTGTTGCAACAGGCAAATGAAACCTCCGACGGCCAGCATCCGTTTGCGGTCATTTTAAGCTGCATCGATTCCCGCACCTCGGTTGAACTGGTTTTTGACCAAGGCTTAGGCGATGTGTTCAGTATTCGTATTGCCGGTAATATTATTAATGAAGATATTTTAGGCAGCATGGAGTTCGGCTGCAAAATAGCCGGCGCTAAAATCATCGTGGTGTTGGGCCATACCCGTTGCGGTGCGATAAAAGGCGCTTGCGATTGTATGGAGATGGGCAACCTGACCGCGCTGTTAAACAAGATACAGCCTGCGGTTTACGGCGAAAAAACCGTGCTGGAGAATCGCAATTCAAGCAACGATGAGTTTGTGGAGAAAGTGGCCGTCATTAATATAAAAAGAACAGTGGACGCGATCATGGAACGTAGCCCTATTTTAAAAGAAATGATTAAAACCGGTGCGATTGGCATTATTGGCGCCAATCATGACATTGCAACGGGCAAAGTCAGCTTTTACGAGGATACCTTGTTGTTGGCGAGTAAAAGTTTTGCAGGCGACTATAAAAATCCGCCGTTACCGCTTAAGGCAGTGGACCGACGTCCGACGGCGTCTCGGGTATGAAGGCAAGGCGCTACGGCTGGAAACTGTTCCTGGTTTATAACTAAAGGATTATCAACATGATACATAAACACGCTCGCTATTATTTCCGCCATTTAAAAGATGACCTTCCTGCCGGCATCGTCGTGTTCCTGGTTGCCCTGCCGTTGTGTCTGGGGATTGCGCTGGCCTCCGGCGCGCCGTTATTTTCCGGGCTGATTGCGGGCTTGGCCGGCGGCTTGGTGGTCTCGTGGTTAAGCGGATCGCAACTGAGCGTTTCGGGCCCGGCGGCGGGACTTACCGTCATTGTGTTCAACGCGATTGAAACCCTCGGCAGTTTTCAGGGCTTGCTGGTCGCCTGTGTTCTGGCGGGCATCATCCAACTCGCGCTGGGCTACCTGAGAGCGGGGATCATCGGCGCTTTTTTCCCGTCCGCCGTCATCAAAGGCATGTTGGCGGCGATCGGCTTGATTTTGATCATCAAGCAAATTCCTCACGCCACCGGCTACGACACCAGCTATGAAGGCGATGAAAGCTATATGAGGGAAACCGCCGAATCCAGTTTTGTTGAGCTGTTCGACGCCTTCAACGGCGTTAGTCCTGGCGCTATAATTATCAGCGCGGTTGCATTGTTACTGTTGATTATCTGGGAAATGCCCTGGTTTAAAAAACAGCCCTTGTTAAAATTGCTTCCCGGCCCGTTGGTCGCGGTAATATGGGGCGTCGGCTACAACTTATTCACGACGCGATTTACACCGGCCTGGGCGGTCAGCGAAAAACATTTGGTCAAATTGCCGGTTTCGGAACAGGCCGCCGATTTTTTCAACAACTTCATGCTTCCGGATTTTAGCTATCTGACTAACCCGCAGGTCTATATCATCGCGGTGACGTTGGCGATCATCGCCAGCCTGGAAACATTGTTAAGCCTTGAAGCGACCGATAAACTCGACCCTTTGAAGCGGCTCGCCCCGACCAACCGGGAATTAAAGGCGCAAGGCGTAGGCAATATTATCAGCGGTCTGCTCGGCGGCTTGCCGATTACCGCCGTTATTGTACGCAGTTCCGCCAACATCAACGCGGGCGGGCAAACCAGTCTGTCCTGTTTTATTCATGGTTGGTGTTTACTGCTGAGCGTGATGTTTTTCGCGCATTATTTGAATTACATTCCGCTGGCCTGTTTGTCGGCCATTCTGCTGCATACCGGTTATAAACTGGCCAAGCCTTCGTTATTTATAGAATTTTACCGAAAAGGCATGAGCCAACTGCTGCCGTTTGTGATCACCGTGCTTGCCATTTTGCTGACCGATTTATTAAAAGGCATGGCGATTGGCTTAGGCTTCGGTCTGTTTTTTGTGATTAAAGCCAATTATTCCGCGGCGATTAGTTTGGTTCAGGACAACTCGCATTATGTGCTGTCTTTTAATAAAGACGTTTCTTTCCTGAACAAGGCCTTGCTCAGGAAATTCATCTTGCGTATCGAGGCAAACAGCACGGTAACTATTGATGCAAGCAAAGCCAAGTTTATCGATCATGACATTTTGGAAACCATCGAAGATTTTTTAGCCACGGCGCCGGACGACAATATTAGCGTTGAAGTCATCGATTTATACGGTAAGGAAAAAATCAAAAAACACGAGGCTGTCGTCGTGCTCAATGCGCGCGTTAACATCCAAGAAGGTCAATGACGCGGGCCGAGCTTTGCAACTCCGGCCCTAAGGTTTCCGCGCTGCCTGAGTAAAGCGGTCATAGTTAACCATCGCAAAACGTTCCGGGCATTTGAGAGGATTGCATTGTCCATGTTACCTTGATGCTTCCTGTTGAATCATTTGATTCATGCGGTTACAGTAGATAAACATCCCAGTCGCCACTTGCTGTGCTTGGCGGTTGGCTACGTTGCACCGGAACCGGAATCTATGAAGCCTCATTTTATGAACACGACTTACCGTACCGCTCCCGTTCCTTCCGCTGACATACCCGGCGGCATTCCGTTTATCATCGCTAACGAACTTGCGGAGCGCTTTAGTTATTACGGCATGCGGGCCATTTTGGTGGTGTTCATGACGCAATACCTGATGGACGCCGGCGGTAAATTTGCGCCGATGTCGTCAAGCGAGGCTCAGGCGTATTTTCATTTATTCGTTTCGATTACCTATTTCACCCCCTTTTTAGGCGCATTGCTGGCCGACGGCTTATTAGGCAAATACCGGACTATCATCTTATTATCGATGGTTTATTGCTTAGGCCATTTTTGCTTGGCGCTGGACGATACGCGAACCGGTCTATTAGTAGGACAAGCCTTGATTGCACTGGGCGCGGGCGGCATTAAGCCGTGCGTATCGGCTCATCTCGGCGATCAGTTCGGCGTCGGTAATCGGCATTGGCTGAGCAAGGTATTCAGCTGGTTTTATCTATCGGTTAACCTTGGCGCTTTTGTTTCTATGTTGCTGGTGCCTTGGCTGCTCAAAACCTATGGCGCATCGGTCGCCTTTGCCGTGCCGGGCGTATTGATGCTGTTGGCGACCGCAATATTTTGGTCCGGGCGCTACCGTTTTATCCACATTCCTCCCGCCGGCATGGGCTTCGTGCGCGAAGCTTTGAGCGGCGAAGGTTTACGTTGCTTGGGGAGATTAAGCGGCATTTATTTGTTCATTGCGATGTTTTGGGCCTTGTTCGACCAAAACGGCTCGTCCTGGGTGTTGCAAGCGCAACAAATGGATAGGCATATCTTCGGTATCGAGATATTGCCCTCGCAGATTCAAGCCGCTAATCCCTTGCTGATTGTTCTGCTGACGCCGTTGTTTTACAAGTTCCTGTATCCGGCATTGGCTAGGCATTTACACTTGGGCTACTTGAATAAAATCGCCATCGGTTTGTTTATTACCGTTTTGTCGTTTGTGCTGGTTGCCGGTATTCAGCTGCGCATCGATGCCGGTTTTCAGCCCGGAATCGGTTGGCAGTTATTGGCTTACCTGTTACTGACTTCCGCCGAAGTCATGGTGTCGATCACCTGCTTGGAGTTTTCTTATACCCAAGCGCCTAAAACGATGAAATCCTTGGTGATGTCGCTGTATATGGGCGCAGTTGCACTGGGCAATCTGTTTACTAGCGCGGTGAATTTTTTCATTCAGAACCCGGACGGTTCCAGTCGCCTGGCCGGAGCCGGTTATTTTTGGTTTTTCGCCGCCTTGATGTTGGCGACAGCCTTAGGATTTGTTTGGCATAGCCGGAATTACCGAGAAAAAGCCTATCTGCAAGAAGAAACATAAGTTTATTGCTTTAAGCAATGCTGAAAAACAGAAGGCTGCGTTAGCTGGTTTCATCTTCAGGCCGCAAAATGCCGGGCATAAACGACATGCCCGGCGTTATTGCATTTAATGCACCGAAGGAGGAACGGTCGACCATTCCTGCATGGCTTGGTCCCCCGGACGATCCACTTTAATTTGACCGCCTTCGGTTGAGCTTACCCAGCTCACCGGAATGTAATGATGCTGCCCCTTTTTATCTTTCTTCAGCTTGATCGCATCCGCCCCCTCCATATGGTCGACCGTTGCAAACTGGCCGCCTTGAGAGCAAACCACGGGCATCTCAGGTTTAATTTGTTCGGTATTAATCATCGTCTTCTCCTGTTCACTCGAATTGAGCCGATTTTATTGGAAAATTTTAACCGGTATGCAGACGCGGTTTGAAATCACAGCCGTTTTCGTATGTTGAGCGACCTGATAAAACCGCTGTCTGTGGCTTGAATTTACATGGATAATTAAAATCGGTCTGTGCGACGTCATACATAGAAACATGTTTGCGTTTGCGCAATTTTAACCGTTGCACGATTTCTGCATAGCCGAGCCATAATCGGCCTCAACCGGCAAGGCCAACACCGGGCAATAATAACTTCAAAGCATTTTGTATTATCCACCGGCTGATGTATTGTAAACGCCCGCTCTATCCGGGGAATGAGGGCAGGCATATATAGAGTCCGAAATGAATAAAGCGACATCGTTCCCACGCTCCGGCGTGGGAATGCCGAAGTACCGCTCCAGCGGTACGGGACGCGGGAGCGTCCCTCACTGCATTCCCACGCCGGAGCGTGGGAACGATAGCGACGATAGCGAGTCCATGCGTCGTTATATTAATTCCAGACTCCATAGCTTCCCCGGAATCCATTCAGAGCCAACATTTCCAATTTAACAAGGCCGTTATATGACCACTCATAAAACCCTTTACGTCGCTATAGCGCTGGTGCTCGGCATTATCGCCGGCGAATTGCTTAACCTGACATTGGGCGGCGTCGAAGCCGGCCCGGCGTTAAAACAGATTATCGATATTTTTTCCGCGCTGACCGATATTTTTCTGCGCTTGGTCAAGATGATCATTGCGCCGTTGGTGTTTTCCACGCTGGTGGTGGGCATGGCTAAGATGGGCGATATTCAGACCGTCGGGCGCGTCGGCATCAAAGCGATGCTGTGGTTTTTCTCGGCATCGCTATTCAGTTTGCTGCTGGGCATGTTGCTGGTGAACGGTTTTGAGCCGGGCAGTTCTTTGCATATGGCCTTGCCCGAGATCGGCGCCAAAACCGGATTGCCGCAGGCGACGCCGACGTTGAATAATTTTATCGCGCACATGTTTCCGAAAAGCATCATCGAAGCGATGGCCAGTAACGAAATTTTGCAGATCGTGGTGTTTTCGATGTTCTTCGGCGTCGCTTGCGCCTCGCTGGGCGAGTTGGCTCATCCGACCGTCAAATTGCTCGATTCGTTGACCCATATTATGTTGAAAGTCACCGGCTACATTATGCATACCGCGCCGGTCGCCGTGTTTTCGGCGGTCGCCTCGGTCATTGCGCAAAACGGCTTGGGCGTACTGCTGTCTTACGGCCGCTTTATCGGGGAGTTTTATTTAGGACTGGTGTTGCTGTGTTGCGCGCTCGGTTGCGCCGGTTTTTTGATTCTGGGGCAACGGATCCTGTCGTTGCTTCGCCACATCCGCGAACCGATGTTGCTGGCTTTCGGCACCGCCAGCAGCGAGAGCGCCTACCCGAAACTGTTGCAACAACTGGAACGCTTCGGCTGCGATGAGAAAATCTGCGGACTGGTGCTGCCGCTGGGTTATTCGTTTAATTTAGACGGCAGCATGATGTACATGACCTTCGCCGTGCTGTTTATCGCCCAGGCTTACGGCATCGACATGGCCTTGGGCGATCAATTGATCATGTTGCTGGTGCTGCTGTTTACCAGCAAAGGCGTGGCCGGTGTGCCCAGAGCGTCGTTAATCGTCATTTCGGCCACCTTGTCGATGTTTGATATCCCCGAAGCCGGTTTACTGTTGCTGCTGGCCGTCGATCAGGTGCTGGACATGGGCCGTAGCGCAACCAATGTGTTCGGTAACAGCATTGCCGCCGCGCTGGTAAGCCGTTGGGAGAAAGCCTTGCGTTAAGGGTTTGGCAATAGAGCGGGGATACATCGCGTGTAATTTGCCGGAGCGATGTGGAGGCTATTCCAGTCTAAGCACATCCACCGACACCGACAAGGTATGCTGACCGCCGCCGAAAGCAATGCCTTTGAGCGGCGTGACATCGGTATAATCCCGCCCCCAAGCCAAGGTAATATGCTGATCGAACGGCAATTTATTATTGGTCGGATCGAAATCCAGCCAGCCGCTACCCGGCACATAAACCGAAAACCAGGCATGTGACGCATCCGCTCCGACTAAACGTTGCCGGCCGGGTTCGGGCTGCGTCTCGACATAACCGCTGACATAACGCGCCGCAATACCGAACGAACGTAAACAACCGATCGCCAGATGGGCAAAATCCTGGCACACGCCGCGGCGAAAACGAAGTACGTCGGATAACGGCGTCGCAATGGTGGTACTGCTCGGATCATAGATAAAATCGCTATGAATCCGTTGCATTAAATCGGTGACCACTTCGACCAAAGGCCGATTCGGCAAAAATGAGCTTTGCGCGTAATGAGCCAGTTCGGCACTGGTAATCACCATCGGCGAATCCAGCAAAAATAGTTTGGCGTCCAGAATTTCATTATCTTGGCCTTGTTGCTGAGACTGACTCTGGCCGTGCAGGGTTTGCGTTTGCGCTTGTGTTTGTCCGGGACCTTCCTGCAATTGATCGCGCACGTGCTCCCAAGCGGTTAAATGTGCCGGATCGTCACGGCTTTGCTTCGGAAATAACGTGACTTCGCTCACCGCGGTCACCATTAAGCGTTGATGCGCTTGCTGTATGGCGAAATAAGCCACGCGGTTGCCGAAAAAATCCTTGCGTTCCTGAAAGTCGCTTGGGTCGGGGCTAATATCGAAGCGGCTGTTTTGACATTGCTGACGCCAGAAATCGCGGGGTTGCAAGCGCGCTTCATTCTGGCACAAACCGACCAGTTGGCTGTATTGGTAGAGAGTACTATGGGTGATACGGTATTTCACAGCTCATCCTCCGGTTGAATCGGCGTCATCAATTTTTGCACTTGAGAGTGGCTAAAATAGGCTTGCGCCAGTACTTCATAGAGTTGCCATAAGCGTTCGGCCATCGCCGATAGAACGTTTTCCAACTCGCTGTAAATGCCCGCCTCGTCATCGGCTTTAACCAGTTCGGACACTTTGACCAAGCGTAAGTCGGTGTAGGCTCTGAGAATCAAGCATTCTTCTTCGCTCAACTGGCCTTTGCCCCGCTCTCTCGGCAATGCGCCGATATGGATGGACAATTGATGTAACTGATAAGCTAATGAGCGCGGGTGGGTTTCATCCATCAGTAACAATTCCAGCACCATCGGCAACTGGATAAAAGAACGATAGCGGCGGCGGTAAATGCTCAAACTGTCGGTGGAAACCAGGACCGCTTCCAGCAGCTGATTTTGTAAGGCCATTTCATGACGCGGCACCACGGTGGCGCGCAATAAAGCGATCAAGGCTTGCGCATGCTCTAAACGCCGACCGCCATCCAGCATCAGCCAACCGGCTTCACGGGTCATGCTTTCCGTGGTTAAGCCAATAAAGGCGACAAAGCCGGTGATTAAATCGTCCAGGTGTTTTTGCAGTTGTTCCACATCGCAATGACTATGGACTACCCGCTGTTGCCAGCGTCGTTGAATATTGTCGACGCAACGCCAGGTATCTTGCGACCAGACGTCGCGAATACTGAAGGCCGTTTGGGCAAACGCTTGAATATTGGCGGCCAGTGTGCCCATGCGATGGACATTTTTAGCCAGTGCCAATAATTCATTTTGGGGCTCTTTTAATAAGGGCGCATTATCTAAGACAAAGCCCGGATGGGTGCCGGTTACTTGAGTGGCCGCGCACAATAACACGTTCAGGCACTGGCCGCCCAGCGGATCGTTAAACTCCTTGTTTTCGGCTAACTTGAGCAAGATCGTGCGGATCAAGCGGGTAGAGGCTTTAATGCGCTCCAAATAACGTCCCACCCAAAACAGGTTATTCGCGGCGCGACTGGTCAACGGTTCGGCGACCGCCGATACCACCGCATCCCGGCCGGGATGGAACCATAAGCTAACCTGCCGGTCGGGCTGATCCGCCAATACCCAGGTGTCTTTACTGATGCCGCCCGCCTGATTGGACACAATAAAATCGTCTTGCTGGCGGGCAACCCGCGTCAAACCGCCGGGCATGACCTGATAGCCGTCGTCGTTGGCAACCGCAAAGCTGCGTAACACCGCAAATCGCGGCTCAATATGGTGCTCGATCAGCGCCGGTACGGTGGAAAAACTGACATGCTCCTGGCCGACATAATGGTGCGGTTTAGCGATAATATGGGCGCGTAAAAGCTCTTTTTCCTTAGTGCTTAACAGACCGCCAAAAAGAGCATGATGTTCCGAACGCCGATTGATGGGTTTGATGACTAAGCGGTCAAGATTTTGCAATACAAAATCCCGTTCCCGGCGTTGACCGCACCACCAAGTAGCAACCGAAGGCAGCATCAATTCCTGGTTTAAAAAATAGCGCGAGAGCCGGGGTAAAAACGCCAACAATCCGGGGTTCTCCAGAACACTGCTGCCCAAGGGATTGGCAATCGCGACATTGTTCCGGCGGACGGCTTCAAGCAAGCCGGCAACGCCCAAGCGGGAAGCGCTGCGCAATTCCAGCGGATCGCAAAAAGAATCGTCGACGCGGCGCAAAATAACGTCGACCGCTTGCAGGCCGTCTAGCGATTTCAGCCAGACGCGGCCGTCGCGTACGGTCAGGTCGTCGCCCTGGACCAGGGAAAAACCCAAGTAAGACGATAAATAGGCGTGCTCAAAGTAGGTTTCGTTAAGCGAGCCCGGCGTCAATATCACAATGCGCGGGTCTTCTTTCCGGCGCGCCAGATCCATCAGGCCTTTACGCAGTGCTTTAAAAAAACCGGAAAGCCGATGTACTTGCATGTCCCGGAAAATACCCGGAAGCACTTGCGTCATCACCGTGCGATTTTCCAAAGCATAACCGGCGCCGGAAGGCGCTTGGCTGCGGTCATCCAATACCCACATGCGGCCATTATGGCCGCGAGCCAGGTTGGCTGAATAAAGAATCAGTTGGCGTTGCTGATTTCGCAAAGTCCCCGTGCAAGGATGCAGGAAACCGTCATGCGCCCAGATCAATTCACTGGGCAGCAGGCCTTTTTTCAGCAGTTGTTGCTTGCCGTAGATGTCTTTTAGGATTAAATCGAGCAGCTCGGCCCGTTGTTTAAGACCCGCTTCAATCAGCAGCCATTCTTCGCTACTGATCAGCAGCGGAACGGGGTCGAGTCGCCAAGGCCGGGTAGGGTGTTGGGTATCGCCGTACACATTGTAGGTAACGCTGTTTTCTCTTAACAGGCGCTGGGCTTCCCGGCGGCGCAGCTCCAGTTGTTCGCTGCCCAATGCGGCAATAGCGTCCATAAAGCGCTCCCAGTGGGGCGCTTTATGTTCTTTGGCAAGCATTGCATCGTAAGCGCCAAGTTTGGTGGCGTAGAACTGCGCGCCAATGTCGTTGGCCGATTTATTCATGGCTACGACTCAACTGCCGACGTAGGTCGCGCTATGCGCGCCTTGTAACACGTATGAAAGCGTTCCCCCAAGACGCGGCCTACGCGAATGGCCTATGTTCATCATCTTCATCGGCGCGCTCAAGGGCGTTGATCGATATCCTGATAATGACGTAAGGGCTCACCCACATAAATCTGCCGAGGCCGGGTAATCAGTACTTGCTCGCCGTGCAGCATTTCCCGCCAATGCGCCATCCAACCGGGCATGCGGCCGATAGCGAATAATACGGTATACATGTTGGTGGGA
>Ga0265327_10004646_pt1 | contig 12044 bp, 9 predicted proteins | sample 41621metaG_FD_202089 | JGI IMG/M metagenome (GOLD analysis project Ga0265327, IMG submission 202089) | Rhizosphere microbial communities from Carex aquatilis grown in University of Washington, Seatle, WA, United States - 4-16-21 metaG | ecosystem: Host-associated > Plants > Roots > Rhizosphere >...
GCCTCCACCGTCACCTCCGAGAGCAGGGCGTCGGCCGCTTCCCGCTCGTGGTCGGCCAGGCGGAGGTCGACGTGGGCCCGGAGCAGCAGCCCCAGTGACCGCAGGGCCTCGAGCTGGTGGTCGTCGAGGTGCCGGGGAACGTAGTCGACCACGCAGAGCGTCCCGATTGCGTGGCCGGTCGAGGTGGTGAGGGGGACCCCGGCGTAGAAGCGGATGCCGGGCGGCCCGGTGACCATCGGGTTGTCGGCGAAGCGCGGGTCGAGCCGGGCGTCGTCCACCACCAGCAGCTCGTCAGGTCGCAGGATGGTGCTGGCGCAGAAGGCGACGTCGCGCCTGGTCTCCGTGCCGTCGATGCCGAGGGCCGCCTTGAACCACTGGCGGTCGGCGTCCACCAGGCTGACGAGCCCGGTGGGGGTGCCGGTGATCCAGGTGGCCAGCCGGACGGCCTCGTCGAAGGCCGGCTCGGGCTCGGAGTCGAGCAGCCCGGTGGCCCACAACGCGGCCAGTCGCTGCGCCTCCTCGGCCTCGACCGTCCCGGTCGGGGGGTCGACCGTCCCACCCGCCTCGCTCATGCGGTGCCGTCCCTCCCCCCGGCCGGCTGTCGGGGCGGGCATCCCTTCGCACCGCACCGCCGCTCCCGGTCGGGTCATCTGGCGTCACGTTCCACCGACTCCATCGGCACGATCGGGGCCGTCCTGAACCTCGAATTGCCTGATCACAGTGCGTGAAACTCTGACTGCAACGCGTGAGATATGGCCGCCGGAAGTTGCCGTTCGGGTGCGCGTCGGGAAGTCCTGGGCTGATCCGTTGCCGCCGTGTCGGGGCCGATGCGACCATCGGATCCAGGCAGGGGGGCGCCAGCGGCCAGGCCGGACCGACGAGACGAGGAGCAGGAATGAGGTCGAGCATCCGGAGCATCGCCCTCGCCTCATGCCTCCTGGTCGGTTCGGGCCTGGCCGTGCCGGTGGTCGCTCCGGCCACGACCGCCGCCGCCGCCCCGGTGATCGTCAACCGGGCGCTCCTGACCGGCCCCCGGCTCGCCTCCGTCAACACGGCCTGGTCGGCGTCGAACTGGTCCGGGTACGCCGAGTCTGGCTCTTTCTCCGGCGTGTCCAGCACGTGGACGGTGCCGACGGTGGCCGCCTCGGCCGGCCCCACCTACTCGTCGACCTGGATCGGGGTCGACGGCTTCTCGAACGCCCGGCTCATCCAGGTCGGGACCGAGCAGGACTACTACGGCGGTGCCGCCCACTACAACGCCTGGTGGGAGCTCCTGCCCGCCCCGGAGACGGCGCTGTCGCCGGCGGCCTACCCGGTGGCCCCGGGCAACCGCATGAAGGCCGCCATCTACGCGCACGCTGCCACCACCACGGTGATGAGCGGCACCACCCCCAAGGTCGAGCACCTGTGGACCATCGTCCTCACCGACGTGACCAAGGGGTGGACGTTCTCCACCGTGCAGGCCTACAACGGGCCCGGCACGTCGGCCGAGTGGATCCACGAGGCCCCGCTGGTCAACGGGTCGGTCAGCACCCTGGCCCGGTACGCGGTGGCCGCCCCGGCCGCCACCGGTGACTTCGACAACGCCGGCATCCGGCACGTCCTCCTGGCCGCCGGGGGCAGCCCGGTGTTCCGCGGCGCCGGCCTCAACTACGGACTCGACGCCGGCACCATGGTCCAGGGCACGGCGGCCGTCTCGACGCCGAGCGGGGTGGACGCGGCCCAGACGGCCTTCAACCACGCCTATGGCGCGGTGCTCCCGGCACGACCGCTCGGCTGAGCGTCGGACGCTGCCGCCTGAGGGCACTCCGGCCCTGTTCACACGGGGTCCGGTGGGGCACACTCGGAGGATGGTCGACGACATCGACGAGGACCGCTTCCCGGTCCGCCACGTGGTGCTGCACGGCGACCGGCTCGCCTACCGGCGCGGCGGATCGGGACCGGTCCTGCTCCTACTCCACGGCATCGCCGGCAGCTCGGGCACCTGGCTGCCGGCCATGGCGCGGCTGGAGTCGAGGTTCACCGTCGTGGCTCCCGACTTCCTCGGGCACGGCGCCTCCGACAAGCCCGAGGGCGACTACTCGCTGGGCAACCACGCCAGCGCCATGCGTGACCTCCTCCATCTCCTCGGCATCGAGCGGGCCACGGTCGTCGGCCAGTCGTTCGGCGGCGGGGTGGCCCTGCAGCTGGCCTACCAGTTCCCCGAGCTGTGTGAGCGGCTGGTCCTGGTGGACGCCGGGGGCCTCGGCCGCGAGGTCAGCTGGATGCTGCGCCTGCTGACCGTGCCCGGCGTCGAGCTGGTGCTGCCCCTGGTGTTCCCGCGGGTGGCGGGGGAGTGGGGTGATGCCGTGGCCCGGTTCGCCGAGGAACGCGGCGTGCGCAGCCCCCGGCTGTCCGAGATGTGGCTGTCCTACCGGTCGCTCACCGATCCCGTCCACCGACGGGCGTTCCTCCGCACCATGCGCTCGGTCATCGACTCGGGCGGGCAGTCGGTCAGCGCCATCGACCGGCTGTACCTGGCCGGGGCCCTGCCCACCCTGGTGGTGTGGGGATCGGACGACCGCATCATCCCGGTGAGCCACGCCTACCGGGCCCAGGAGGCCCTGCCCCACAGCCGGCTGGTCGTCTTCGACGGGGTCGGGCACTTCCCGCACGCCGAGGTGCCGGAACGCTTCGTCGGTGCACTGGTCGACTTCATCGACTCCACGGAGCCGGCCGACCTGTCCCGTGACGATCTCGGGCGGGTGCTGAGGGAACGGGCGGGGTCGGACGACGGCCCCGGGCGGGCGAGCGCCTGAGGCCGTCGGCGCCGGGGACGCCGTGCAGCGAGCACCGGAGGTTCAGGTGGCCGTGGGCTGGGACTCGTCGACGCCGAACATCCCGACCTCGGTGCCCAGGTCCTCGGGCACCATGGTCGGCGTGTCCCGGTTCAGCGTCTCACCCCGGAAGAAGGCCGGCCGCACCGCCGCGAAGGTGAACATCAGCACCACCCCCAGCACCAGGCTGAAGAAGTCGATGAGGAACACGCCGCCGATGTCCCAGTGGGGCCAGAAGCCCATGTGCCAGCTGGTGTAGCTGTTGCCCGGACCCCAGTAGAAGTAGAGGTTGTAGGCGAGCGCGGCCCACAGCATGAGGCCGCCCAGGACCGGCAGGATCCCGCGGAGCCAGAGGTTCCTGGCGCTCGAGGTCAGGGTCGAGCGGTAGTACCAGGCACACGAGAGGCCGGTCAGGCCGTAGTAGAAGGCGATCATGACACCGAGCGCCGACACGGCGTCGCTGATGACGGTGCCGGCCGAGATGTAGTTCATGACGATGTACAGCACGATGGAGGCGCCCCCCATCACCACCGTGGACACGGTGGGGGTGAGGAAGCGGCGGTGCACGCGTGCGAAGGCCGAGGGGATCGCCTTGTAGACGCCCATGGCCAGGGTGGTCCGGGCCGTCGGCAGGATGGTGGTCTGGGTGGAGGCGGCCGCCGAGCTCAGCACCATGAGCAGCAGGAGGTGGGTGAGCACGTTGCCGAACGTGGAGGTGCCGAACACGGAGTGCCCGAGCACCGACAGCACGTCGCCCTGGTTGTCGGGGTTGCCGAGTCCGATGCCCTTGGTGCCGATACCGGCGTACGACTGGGTGGACAGGACGACCAGGACGTAGGTGACGAGCAGGATGAGGGTCGACAGCACGGCCGCCCGGCCCGGCACGGTGTGGGGGTCGGCCGTCTCCTCGTTGACCGACACCGTCGTGTCCCAGCCCCAGTAGATGAACAGCATCAACAGCACGCCGTTGATGAAGGCCGAGGCGGAGGGGATGGCGAAGGGGTTGAACCAGCTGAGCGCCGGTGTCAGGTGGCCCACCGGCGCCGAGCCGTTGCCCACCTTCACCAGCGCCCACACCGACAGCACCAGGAGCATGGTCAGCTCGATGCCGAGGAGGGCCTTCTGGAAGTTGGCCGACACCTCGATGCCCACGTAGCAGATGCCGGTCATCACGACGATCCAGGCGACGCCCACCAGCAGGACCCAGCCGCTGGCCGGGTCCGACCCGATGCCGTTGGCGTTGAACAGGAGGAAGACGTACTGTCCGGCGATCTGGGCCAGGCTGGCCATGACCAGGACGTCGGCGGCCACGATGGCCCAACCGCCGAGCCAGCCGGTCTTGGGTCCGAAGGCCCGGACGCCCCAGGTGAAGGTGGTGCCGCAGTCCGGGTCGGCGTTGTTCATCTCCTTGTAGCCGTAGGCGATGAACAGCATGGGGATGAAGGCGATCACCGTGACCGCCGGCGCCTGCAGTCCGATGGCGGCGACCACGAAGCCGAGGGTGGCGGCCAGGCTGTAGGCCGGGGCGGTCGAGGCGACCCCGACCACCGTGCTCGAGATGAGCCCGAGGGCTCCCGACTTGAGCCCCTTCTCCTGGCGCTCCGTGACGGGTGGCGTGGAGGCCGGGGCCGGCGACGTGATGCTCATAGCGGTGGTCTCCTGTCGTGGTCGGTACTGGCTGTTCTAGCCCGTCGCAGCGGGGGTGTCGTGGGATCCGGCGTCACCGGTGGCGCCGCAGGCCCGCCGCAGGTGCCTCCCCGTCCAACCGGTCACCGCGCGTCCGGAGGCGCGTGCTGCAGCGGAGGGCGGGTGGGGCGAGGAGGACGGGCAGGGAGGACCGGCGCACGAGCCGTTCCCGGACACCCGAGCCGCCGATGCGATGGAGGCCCCGGAGGCGGGTCGTGCCGAGGACCACGGCGTCGCAGGACCACGCCGCCGCCTCCTCGACGATCAGGCGGGCAACGTGGTGCTGCTCGGCCGAGCGGACGACGGCCCGGGCGTCGATGCCGGCCGCCGTGAGGGCGGCGACGGCCTCGTCGGCCACGGCCCGGGCCTCCTCCATGGTCTCGAGCGGCGGGATGCGCAGGTAGTGGGACCGTTCGCGCACGTGGAACACCACCACCCCGACCCGTCCCGGGGCGGCCGTCCCCAGGGTCAGCGCCAGTGCGGCCTGTCCCGAGTCGGTCTGGTCGATGGCGAGCAGCAGTCGATCCCACATGGCGGCGCCGGTCCTCCCTCGGACCGAAGGTAGTGACGGCCCCGGTGAACACGCGGTGAATTCACTCCGTCACCCCGCGCTGGGCCCAGGTCAGGGGGCGGATGGTGCCTCCAGGCGGTAGCCGACCGCCGGGTCGCTGGTCAGGATGCGGCCGCGGTCGTCCCGCAGCTTCTTCCGCAGCCGGTAGGCGTAGACCTTCAGGTACTGCGTCTCCGAGCGGTACTCGGGCCCCCAGACGTGGTCGAGGATCATGCGGCGGGAGCAGGACTTGCCGGCGTGCACGGCCAGCAGGGCCAGGAAGTCGAATTCCTTCGGGGTGAGGTCGAGCGGCGCACCGGCCAGCGTCACCTGCCGGTGCCCGAGGTCCACGTGCAGCGTCCCCACGTCCAGCTCCTCGGGGTGTCCCGACCCCGCCCTGCGGCGCAACGAGGCCCGGATCCGGGCGTCGAGCTCCCGCATCCCGAACGGCTTGGTGACGTAGTCGTCGGCCCCCTCGTCGAGGGCGTCGACCTTGCGTGACTCCGACCCGTCGGCGGACAGCACGATGATGGGGACGTCCGCGTCGTCGCGGATGGCCCGGCACACCTCCAGCCCGTCGGCGTCGGGCAGTCCCATGTCCAGGACCACGACCTCGGGGCCGTCCCGGCGGACGGCGGCCATCCCGTCGCCGCCGGTGCCGGCGGTGGCCACCGTGTGGCCGAAGGCGGCAAGACCGATCGAGCAGGCGGCCAGCAGGGCCGGGTCGTCATCGATGACGAGGATCTGCGACACCGGACACCTCCCCGGCGACGGGCACGGCGGCGGGGAGGGTGAGGGAGAACCGGGCCCCGCCACCGGGTGCGTCGTCCACCCAGATGGTCTGGCCGTGGGCCTCGACGAAGGTGCGGGCGATGATCAGCCCGAGGCCGGCACCGCTGTCGTCGTCGCGACGGGCGTTGAGTCCGAACAGGTCGGACCGCCGCCCGGCGCTCACCCCCGGGCCGCGGTCGGCCACCGAGAGCTCGATCCGCCGGTCGTCGTACGGCCGGGCGGCGATCCGGACCGAGGTGCCCGGAGGCGCGTGGCGTGCGGCGTTGGTCACCAGGTTGGCCAGCACCCGCTCGATGAGGGTCGGGTCGACGTCCACCGGAGGGAGGCCGTCGGGCACCTCCACCTCCACCAGGTCGGCTGCCAGCACGCCGGACAGGTCGGTCACCACGGAGCCGACCAGCTCGCGCAGGGGCACGGTCATGCGGTGGGGCTCGAGCACGCCGGCCTGGATCCGGCCCATGTCGAGCAGGTCCTGGACGAGGACGGCCAGCCGGTCGGCCTGGACGTCGACCAGGTGCGCCAGCCGCCGGGCGTCGTCCGAGCCGATGTCGAGCGCTTCGTCGGCCAGCACCGACGACGAGGCCTTGATGGAGGCGAGGGGCGTGCGGAGGTCGTGGGAGACGGCCGTGACCAGCATGGTGGCCAGCCGGTCCACCTGTGCGTCGAGCCGGGTGCGGATGGCCACCTCACGCAGCTGGACCCGCTCCACGGCCAGGGCGATCTGGGTGGCGAACAGCTGCAGCGCCTCGCGGTCGTGACCGGGCTCGGGCGTGTCGCCCAGCACCAGCAGTCCGACCGGCCCACCGGCGGCGACGAGGGTGGTCACCGACCGGTCGGCCGGGTGGTCGGGTCCACGCAGCCACTGCGCCCGCAGGTCGAGGAGCTGGTCCCGGCCGACCGGGTCGCCCGCCGAGGCGACGACGGTCAGCTGGTCGTCCACGGGCAGGAGGATGGCCACCTGACGGGCGTCGAAGGAGGTGAAGACGGCGGCCACGACCGTCGAGAGCAGCACGTCGAGGGGGCGGTCCTCGACCAGCAGCTCGGACAGCTCGAGCAACTGCCGGATCTCGACGGCCCGGCGGCGTTCGGTCGACCGGGCGACGTGCATCCTGTCGACCACGTAGGCCACGGGCAGGGTGATGGCCATGTACACGCCGAGCGCCACCCAGTTCTGGGTCGAGCCGATCGACGTGGTCAGGTAGGGAGGGACGAAGAAGTAGACGTAGACGAAGAAGCCGGCGAACACACTGACCACGCCCGCCCACAGCCCGCCGACCACCACGCCGATGATCACGGGGACGACCAGGACCAGTGCGGTCATGGCCACGCTCAGGCTCGACCGGAAGGGGACGAGGACGGACGCGACGACGGCCATGCCGGCCAGCGCCGCCAGGATCCCCCACACGATCCGCTTCATGCGTCCTCGTTCCTCCGGGGCCGTAACTCCCGGCCACCGGGCACCTCCGATGCTAGGGGTCGGTGGCGGGGGAGGGGAGTGGGCCCGTTTCGGGGTGGCGCCCCGGGGGACTGCCACTGGAGCCACGCCGCGGGAGTGCACGCGGCCTCCCGGGAGCCTGGCCGAGCCGGACGTACGCGTCCGCTCCGGCGGAGGACGGCCGACGGCCGGGCGAGGAAGGGAACCCCAAGGTGTAACTGCCGGCTCCCTCGCTCAGCACGGCCCGGTCATCCGGAAATACGTCACAGTGACGGAATCGGGGCAGAGGAGCAGGTGCGGGGGATCGGTACGGTCCGCGCCCGAACGCGGTCTCCTCGCCGGTGCTTGGTCCGGCCGGAGCGTCTGACGCTCTGCCATGGATCGATCCAAGGCTCGCGGGCGCCTTGGGTGGCCACGGAAGGACGGGCGTCCGAATCGATGCGGTCCCGGCCGACCGACGCCGGGTGGACGGGCCAGTACGGCGGTAGCGGGCTTCGGAACGGGCCCAGATGTACCTGGCGCCGGAAGCGATCCAGCGGCATGACCTCCATCGCCTGCCCCAGGCATACCGCCGATAATGTATATTATGTCAGGTAACGATTGAGGGTGTTTCAAATCGAGACACCGCCCTCTGCGGTGCTTGCGACCTGGGGTTTCGCGGGGGTACCCTTCCGTCTGAAGAAGCCCCTTCTGAGTGCGGGGAAAAGGGACCTGGGTGTCCGCCATCTGCCATGAGCGGTGGAACCGTCGGTGTGGCGCCCGACGTGGGATCCCAGCCCGTCGTCGCTCAGGAGCCACCCATGGCAAGGTCTTCGGAGACCCGTAATGCACTCGATGCGTTTTATCGAGACCTACTTTTCGAACTAGGGGAGTTCGGACGCCGGAGGACAGCCACAGCCCTCGGAGCTGCAGTTGTCGTCAAGCGGGTCGGTCTAGCCCACGACATCTCAGCGGCGTCCAGGCTGCCTCTCCCCCGCCTCAATCGTGCGGAGCGCGAGGAGGGCCTTGAGGCTGAGTGGCAGGCGCAGCAGTGAGCGCCCTGGACGATCTTCGGGCGCTGGTGCGGGCTCGCGAGCTGTTGGACTCGGAGATCGGTCGGCTGGCAAAAGAGGCCACTGCCCAGGGCGAATCGCGGTCGGCCTTGGCGCGCGTCCTCGGTGTTTCGCGGGCGACCTTCTACCGGCGTCTTGCATCTGAAGATGAGCTTGACCGTGAGTAATCACCCCAGGCGGAAGAGACGGTTTGGGCGCCAGGGGCCGGTGTTGCCGGTGACTGTTCGGCGATGGGTTCGGGATGAGGAGGGGCGCGATCCATTCGAGTTGGCTTCACTCTGCGCGGTCGAGGGTTGCGACGGGTCGTGTGGCGATTGGCATGCGCTGTGATCCCGCGGGTAGGGCAAAGTGGGCGCGAGTCGGCCAGCGAGAGGAGCTGCGGGAGCAACACCCTGGTGTGCTCCGCAGCTCCGGGCGGTGGCGGCTGCGCCCCTCTGGCGCTCTCCGGCGAGAGTGGCGGTTGCTTTGCCCTCGGCCGGGTCCCGGCGGACCGAGCGCAGCGAGGGGGCGCGCTGTCTGCTCTCCGTCCTGTCACTGAGGGATTGCCGGTCTGGTGACCCCCTTGCTGCGGTACTCCCCTCCCCCGTTGCTGCTGCGGCCGGTTGGCACGCACCGGGTTCTGCACTCCTACGGCTAACCGGTAGGTGGGACGGGTGGCGGACGGAAACTCGACGTTCCCTGGTCGTTGCTGTGTGGAGCCGAATGTGGAGTTTGTCGGCAACCTAGGGTATGGGCAGGCGGGAGACTGTGTGCGGCCGGTATTCCTGTTCTGCACGCGTTGCGGCGTGGAGGGCTTCGGCCGATGTCGATCGACGCGGATGTCGCGATGTCGGTCTTGTGCGGGTCGGCACAGAAGGCAGGTACAGCGGATGGTTGAGCAGGGCATTCGCGCTGCGCCGCCGGGCCTGCTTCTGACGATCACTGCTCCAGGGGATGGTATCCACTGCCGCCGGCACCGCCGTTGTTCGGCTGAAGGCCCCACCTGCGTGACATGCGAATGCACTCCCTTGGGTGGGGTGGACATCGGTGAGAGCAACCGAACGTGGACAGCTCGTCGCAACCGTGTACTCGAGGGAATTCGGCGGGGCGAGGCTTCGCCGAAGATCCGCGGACGACGTGCGACAGTTCCGGTCGCCTACTTCGACGGCCGAGAGGTCCAGGATGGGAAGCGCCGAGTTGGCGGCCGTGGCCGGATGGCGTTGCATTCGCATGTTGCGTTGGTGAGGACTGACGGAAAACCACTGCAACTGGATCACCGAATGCTGCGGGAGCTCCTCATCCGTCACGGATTCGGTCACTCCTTCAAGTGTGATCCGCTCAACCCGTCACATTCGCACTACGTGAGCAAGTATGTAAGCAAGTCCGCTGACGTGCGGGCTGATGTGCCGTTCGGTCGTTCGATGGCGAGATCGGTGCCCTGTGGGCGATGTAAGGGCTCAGATGGTCGATGCGTGGACTGTGACGGAACTGGGCGCCGAGAGGTGGGGGGAACGCCGCTCCGGGCAACGTATCGAGCGTGGACAGCCTCAAGGAACTGGGCCTCGTCCATGGCGCAAGTTCGTGAGGAGTATCGGAAGAGGTGGTTGGCGCAGGCCGATCCAGCGGCGGCGCCAGAGGCGACGCCGCCTCTTGATCTCTTTGGGGGAAGTTACGCACTGAGCCAAGATTCGGCTAAATCTGACGAGCAGGATGCCAGGTGTCTACGCTCCAATGTTGACCCGGAACGTCTCGTCGCAGACGAACATGGCCCGCCAGTCCCTCTTCTGTGACGCCGGTCGCCAAATTGTTGAGTTCAGCGGCGGCCTTTTTGACCGACCGCGAGGTTGCGTGCAGCGACGGTGCCGCTGTCAGGTACACCGCTGCCGACAACTGAGCTAGTACCTCAAGTTCGCCCGCATCTGGCACCCCCTTCTTGCCCCCTTTGGGTGCGAGAACTGCCAGCGAATCGGGTTCTAACAAGTCTTGCCATATCCTGGGGTGTATCGAATACTTTGAACCGTGGTGCGCCACCTTATAGAGTGAGGCAGGTGGGTAACGAGGGGTAATGCCCACCACAGCATTCCATCCGCAGAAGGGTCCAGGGCCCTTGGTGAGATCGGACCCCAATATGCATACGGCATCTCCAACCTGAATCCACAAGGCTATTGAGTAGGCATTGGGGTCATCTCTGGGTATTCTCTGGCCCTTTCCGTCAAGGTTGTAACGGAGCACCTTTGCGACATACTTTCGAGACCGATCGACGGCCGCATCCGAAGGTGACAAACACACGACGCGAGCGGCAGGTATTGTTGCCGTGGCGTCCCGCGAGAAAATCTCCCGAGTCTGAATCGCGTTGATATACGGGTAGTCAGCTGCCCCGCTGGTAGCGCGGGATTTAAGTATCTCGACTACTTTCGTATACTCAGCAATGATGGTCGGTCGGATATGAATGCTGTCTCTCTGTAGCTCGGCTAAAGAAAAGAACTCCTCGGCACTAAGAGCAGAGGACCAAACGAATAGAGCGTTGGAACAGGCCGCCACCACATCGGACATTCCTGCCATATGATCATCGTGTGCGTGGGTAGCGACTACTCTCCTCACGGACTGCGACATGTCTATTCCCATCTCAGAGAAGTACCGTAATAAGGCATTCTCGCCCGTACGCCCGTCCACACAGGAGTCAATGACAATCCAATCGCCTGCACCGAGATGGACGGCGATGGCTTCACCATTGCCGGGTCCAAACACGGAGACCTCAACAGTGTTGTGGCCTGGAATATCAATCCTCGGCATCTAGTCCTAGCAACGAGCGAGAAGCCCTCGCTTCCTCCAACAGTCGATCGTTGCGACTGTCACTGGCTGCTGTGATGCGCCGGAATCGAATCTCGCTGAATTTGCTGGGAGGCCGATAGCTGGCGAGTTTGGCGACAGCTACCGTGACATAGAAGTAGGACCCAATCGTGACAAGATCTCGTTCGCTATCTAACACGTCGTCAAGTTGAAAGTCAGCTTGGAAACGTGTGGTGGAATCTTCGGCTTGTAGGGTGGCTCGAAAGACTCCACCTGTTGGATCAACCGAAACCACTCGTCCGAGCCACGTCGATCGGACATTGGCTGGGATGGGTAGCTCCTGCTTCGTGAGCCATTTGTGGTTGATCAATTGCTCTAGGAAAGCACGCTGTTCCGCTGCATTGGTTGAAGCTGGATCGGCGGAGGACTTGTCTGAAGTGACCGTCTCGGATTGAAGGAACGCCTTCACGGTCGATGTGATGGCGGGGTTGTCTGGCTCCGCTAGTTTCTGTCGGTTCAACTGAGATTGGGTCGATGAGGTATCTCTGTTGCTATCCATAGGGTTGCCCCAGCAGGATGATGCGAGTCAATAGTGTGTCCATGGAAGCCATAGATGAGTCCCATTGCAACTGCAGAATCTCTAGCGCCGTCTCATAACGCTCTTCGGCGGTTGAAGTTTCGCTGAGGTCAGGCTGAGCGAGCATAATCTCATCGCGTGAGGTGGGGGCATCCGTTGCACGCGTCAATGTATAATGGTCGTTGTGCTCGACGAAGATTCCGGGTCTGATGACATTTGAATTCTGCACATTCACCAGAATGTGCCCGTAGTAGTCATCGGATCTGACGCCCTGCATCGATAGTCCCAGCATCCCAGGAAGGCTAAGCAGATCCGCCCAAAATTGCTGTTTTGGCGCTAGCTCGTCACCGATGCGGTGCCACGAAGG
>Ga0265327_10004647_pt1 | contig 12043 bp, 14 predicted proteins | sample 41621metaG_FD_202089 | JGI IMG/M metagenome (GOLD analysis project Ga0265327, IMG submission 202089) | Rhizosphere microbial communities from Carex aquatilis grown in University of Washington, Seatle, WA, United States - 4-16-21 metaG | ecosystem: Host-associated > Plants > Roots > Rhizosphere...
TGCTAGCTCTGGTAGGTTATTTTTCGCACTCAAATGAGCAGCAATGATGTGTTGTAGCTTTGTGTTATCCAGCTTGCCAAGCAGGCTCGCTGAAGTATCGTTATCAAGATGCCCCAGTCGTCCACCCACTCGTTTCTTCAGGGCGTGACTATAAGGCCCATTCTTCAGCATTTCCAAGTCATGATTACACTCAAGTACCAGAGCGTGACAACCGCTGAGTATGGTCTCAATATGGCGGGTTGATGTGCCAGTATCTGTAAGAACTCCCAGTTTTGACTGCCCGTCTGTGAAAATAAATTGCACAGGCTCTCTGGCATCGTGGGGGACAGGGAATGGCTGAACTTGAATATCTCGAATCTGGCAGGCTTCATGACTATCAATAATGTGGATAGTCAAATCGCAGCCTTTTGGCATATATCGCTCAGCCATCGATAATGTGCCATGCGTAAGCCATACTGGAATCTGGTGCTTGGCTGCAAATTTAAAGACGCCACTGGCATGATCGTCGTGCTCATGAGTCACTAATATTGCTGTCAGTGTGGTTGCTTCGAGTCCCAACCTTGCCAGTCTTTGTTCGGTTTCCTTGAGACCAAACCCGCAATCCATCAGTATGCGGGTTTGGATATGCTCCACAACAAGCGCATTGCCTGCACTTCCGCTACCTAGTGAGGCAAATCTCATTGTGTGGTCAAGTTACTTCAGTTGCTCATAGAGCAGGCTAAGAATACGATTCGCCGTGGTACTGCGATTGCGCTTACCGTCTTTGTCTACGACAGTAATTTGAGAACCACTGCCTGCATCCTCAACCTTTACACGATATTGTTTGGCCGGATCTACTACTTTGTCTTTTTCTCCGCTATTCCAGAATTTGAGCTTTTCAGTTAGGCCTTTATCCTCTTTTTTAGTAGCCTCTGGATCAGCATCCTTCTTGTCGTCATCACCCCAGAACTTAAGCGAGCTCAATAAACCTTTCTTTTTCTGAGGGCTGTCGTCAATGTCCACATCTGCATAACGAACAAAGTAAATGCCGTTGGAACGGTCTTTATCTTCTACTACAAATCCGATACGGTCCAATGCAAGGCCAACTCTGCGCCAAGCACGGTCAAATTGATCATTGACTGCAAGAACAACTGACTTGTCGGCATCCTGCTTGATGGTGGCTCTAACTTCGTTATTGCTAGTAGCCATGATGGTGCGAGATTTTTTCTCTTCAATACCCAGTCTGACCATCAGGCGACGCAGGAGCTCAGCATCAAGATCTTCAGCATCCGATCTACTGTCATCTGCTTTTGATCTGCTTTCAGATTTTTTCTGTAGCTTATACCCATTTTCGACCACGCCTGCCGAAGTCATGACACGTTCAATGCCATCGTCATTTGTATTGCCTAAAGCTTGATGGCTCATATAAATCTCTGTGGTTCCCTCATCCTGTCCGCGATCTAGGCGTGTACGGAATTTTTGTCTGGTCTGCAACGAGTTGAGCTTATCCAGCCAGCCCTGAAATTTATCCAGATAATTACCTTTGTCATCTTTGGTGATGCTGGAGGGATCTACCCACTCAGTTTCCATGACGCCAGTTTGTGTATTTTCAACTCTGACTGCGAAGCCCAATTCAGCCCAGAAATCTCGTATGACTGGCCAAACTTTTTCTGGAGGTGCTTTGACTACCAGCCATCTTTGAGAGCCTGCTCTTTCCAGTTTTACATTATCTGGAGTGGGTAGCAGGATATCCTTTTGGTTCTCTTGCTCTGCTTGTCCCTGGCTATAGGTCGAATAGCTAGTAGAACCGCCTGGTACAGAATAAGTGTCGCTTGCTGATGCTGAAGTCAGATCAGGAGGGACTTCTAGCGGTCTTGATTTGCTAGCTGCCTTGTAATCAGGAGTGGTATCAATAAACGGAATGGAATCACAACCGTAAAGACTACACGCCACTATTGCTGATGTAATCAAGGTTTTGATTTTTGTACTATTCATATATTTTCTATTCTCTACGGATTAATGATGCACTTTAAATAGACGCACTTTTCATCGCGCTGCGTAATGCTTCATGGTGTTGGGATGAAAGATTCACCATCGGCAAGCGTATGCCAGATTGAATCATCCCCATTTCCTGCAATACCCATTTGACAGGTATAGGGTTGGCTTCAATAAAGAGCTTTTGATGCAGAGCAAAAAGCTTGGCATTGATCTCTCTTGCGCGGACCACATCAGCAGACATCGCTGCAACACACATCTCATGCATCAGCTTGGGGGCAACGTTTGAAGTAACTGAAATAACGCCATGCCCGCCCAGCAACATCAAAAGCATGCCAGTTGCATCGTCGCCACTATAAATTGCAAAGTCTTCAGGTGCGCGAAGTATGAGGTCAGTGCCACGCTCCATGTTGCCTGTTGCGTCCTTGATACCGACGATATTAGGGATTGCTGATAGTCTGATTACTGTGTCGTTACTAATGTCGCAGCCAGTCCTGCCAGGTACGTTATAAAGAATCTGCGGGATATCCACAGCCTCAGCTACGGTCTTGAAATGTTGATACAGGCCTTCTTGTGTAGGCTTGTTGTAATAGGGGGCTACCAGCAGGCAAGCATCTGCACCAAGTGCTTTGGCTTGCTGGGTAAGTTCAATAGCTTCTCTAGTGCAATTGGCTCCGGTACCAGCAATGACCGGGATGCGACCTGCACAATGGGTAATCGCCGTTTGCATCAGTAAGTGATGCTCGTCGAAGTCCACAGTAGGAGACTCTCCGGTAGTGCCAACGATCACAATGCCATCAGTACCTTGGTCAACATGAAAGTCGATTAAAGACTTCAATGTGCCTATATCCAGAGAGCCATCCGGATGCATAGGAGTAACAATTGCAACAAGACTGCCTTGCAGCATGATTAACCTGACATTAAAAATAAATCAGCGCATTTTAACTTAAACTACAGCGCATAGAATACCGATTTACATCTTATTGATTTCGTTAATAAGCAAATCATCTAAAAATACAAGCAATAGTTTTTTGCTAGCACAGCAGGTAGGGGCTGTATTCACTGCGCTTTACACGCCCTGAAATGCTTTGCGTTTGCTATGTATGAGGGGTGGAAAGCTTGTATAATTTCTACTTTGCTAAATATTAATCCTATGCTTCAACAATACATCCTCATTCTGGTCGGTACTGTCCTTGTCAACAATATTGTGTTGGTCAAGATACTTGGCTTGTGCCCGTTCATGGGCGTTTCCAAGAAGCTGGAAGCCTCAATAGGGATGGCCTATGCAACGACCTTTGTTCTTACGCTGGGATCAGGTACAAGCTATTTGATCTACGCACACATGCTACAGCCATATGGCCTTGAGTACCTGCGTACACTTTCTTTTATCGTGGTGATTGCTGGCGTAGTGCAATTTACCGAAATGGTGGTAGAAAAAACCAGCCCTGTGCTGTATCAAACACTGGGTATTTATTTGCCTTTGATTACGACTAATTGCGCGGTACTGGGGATTCCTCTGCTCAACGTTCAACAAAACCACAATTTTGCTCAATCGTTGGCTTATGGCTTTGGTGGTTCACTTGGTTTTTCGCTGGTGTTGATTCTTTTCGCTTCCATGCGTGAGCGTATGGAAGCTGCTGATGTACCTATGATATTCAAGGGGTCAGCGATTGCAATGGTCACAGCTGGGCTGATGAGTCTGGCATTCATGGGATTTGCTGGGTTGGTTCGATAACGATGATAGCAATTTTGGTAATGGTCGGCTTGGCCGTTTTGCTGGGTTTGGTTCTTGGTTATTCTGCACTGAAGTTTAAGGTCGAAGGCGATCCTTTGGTCGCCAGAATTGACGCAATACTTCCGCAAACACAATGTGGTCAATGTGGTTACCCTGGTTGCAAGCCTTATGCTACGGCGATTGCCAAAGGTGAAGCAGATATCAATCAATGCCCACCCGGCGGAGAACCGGGTGTACGAGCACTGGCAGATTTACTGGGAGTCGAATACAAGCCTTTAAATGCTGAACATGGCTTACCAAAGCCAAAGTCTGTGGCTGTGATTGATGAAAATATCTGTATTGGTTGTACGTTGTGCATACAGGCTTGCCCGGTAGATGCAATACTTGGCGCGGCCAAACATATGCATACCGTGATTGCTTCTGAGTGCACTGGTTGTGAGCTATGCCTTGCACCTTGTCCGGTAGACTGCATTACCATGGAACCTATATCCGAGTCGCCGGATAACTGGAAATGGCGTTATCCGGTATTTGAGATCAAGCAGCTAAGTACAACGGCTATCGGTGCTGATGCTGGAACACATTAGAATTGTATGAATGCAATATTGAATAATCTTAGTCAGGTTTTTAAGTTTCATGGTGGAGTGCATCCGCCAGAGAACAAACAGGAATCGACCACTGAACCAATCAAGCAGCTTGGGTTACCATCCAAGCTAGTTTTGCCTTTACGTCAGCATGTAGGCAATATCCCCAAGGTTCTGGTAGAAGTTGGTCAGCATGTTTTAAAAGGCCAGCTTTTGGCCGAGGCCGAGGGCAGTATTTCAGCTGCGATTCATGCACCGACCTCAGGCACGGTTATCGCGATTGAAGATAGCTTGATACCGCATCCATCAGGCTTGCCAGATCGTTGCATCACATTACAACCTGATGGCAAAGATGAGTGGGTTGCTAGAACAAAAACTGATTGGCGTAGCGCAGATAAAGCTACCTTGGTCGGTAGTTTGCGCCAGTCAGGTATTGTCGGTCTTGGAGGAGCGGCGTTTCCCAGTCATATCAAGTTACGTGCCGATGGCAAAACGGCCATCCAGACTCTGGTGATCAATGCGGCTGAATGTGAGCCTTATATCACTTGCGATGACATGCTCATGCGTGAGCGTGCCGAAGAAATTATCCATGGCATTGAGATTACCCAATACTTGCTGGGGGCTGCTGAGTGCCTGATTGGAATTGAAGATAACAAACCACAAGCAGCTGAAATCATGCGTGCTGCATGTGCGAAATCGCAGTTGCCCATACGCGTAGTGGTTGTGCCTACGCTTTACCCTAGTGGTGATGCCCGTCGTTTGATACATTTGCTGACAGGCAAGGAAGTGCCGAGTAATAAGCGTTCTACCCAAGTCGGTATCCAGTGCTTTAACGTGGCTACGGTGCTGGCAATTTATCGCTATTTTGAGTTTGGTGAGCCAGCTTTGTCACGCATCGTGACGGTGACAGGTAATGTTGCCAAACCTGCTAATTTTGAAGTGCTGTTTGGTACACCTGTGACAGATTTACTGGCCGCAGCCGGCAATGCTTTGCCGAATACCAACGACTACATCATGGGCGGGCCGATGATGGGGTTCAGTCTGCCATCTGCCGAGGTGCCAGTTACTAAGGCGAGTAATTGCATTATCGCAAGCGCACCAGAGCTATTCCCTGAGCCATTACCGGCAATGCCTTGTATTCGCTGTGCGCGTTGTGCGGACGCTTGCCCGGTTAATTTGCAGCCACAGGAGCTGTACTGGTTTTCCAAATCCAGCAATCTTGAAAAAGCACGTGAATACGATTTATTTGATTGCATAGAATGTGGATGTTGCACCTATGTTTGCCCGAGTAATATTCCTCTGGTGCAATATTACCGTTATGCCAAGAGTGAAATCATTGCGCAGGATAGAGCTAAAGAAGCTGCTGATATAGCGCGTGAACGCAATGAGTTTCGCTTGATGCGTATCGAGCGTGAGAAGCAGGAGCGTGCCCAGAAGCATGCACAAAAGGCGCTGGGTGCAAAAACTGAAACAACTCTAACCGATGGCTCAGTATCTGATGCCGAAGCGGCAAAAAAAGCAGCCATTGCAGCGGCTATCGAACGTGCTAAAGCACAAAAGGCTGAAGTTGTACCGCAAAATGTAGAAGACGCTACCCCACGAGTTCAGGAAGAAATTGCTGAAATAGACGCTCTCCGCGCAGAAGCGAGCAAAGCTGTAGTGGCTGCCGAGAACCAGAAAAAGGATTTGTAGTGCTGAGATCACCCTATATATCAAATGCACCAAGCGTGACCAATATCATGGTCAAGGTTTTACTCGCATTAATTCCAGGCATCCTTGCCTACGTTTGGGTATTTGGCGGCGGCATTCTGGTGACTTTGACGCTGGCGACTGTCACAGCGATTGGTGCAGAGGCATTGATGCTGCATTTGCGCAGCCGTCCTATCAAACCATTTTTAATGGATGGCAGTGCTGTCGTCACCGCATGGCTGCTTGCATTGGCTTTGCCGCCACTAGCGCCCTGGTGGCTGATAGTCGTCGGGACCTTGTTTGCCATCGTAGTCGCCAAGCAACTATACGGTGGCTTGGGCTACAACATGTTTAATCCGGCGATGATAGGTTATGCGGTTTTGCTGATTTCATTTCCAGTGATTATGACGCACTGGCCTGCACCACTTGCACTAGCAGAGGCGAAACTTAGCTTCTTGGATCAACTACATTTCATTCTGACAACAAGCTTGCCAGAAGGCATCAAAGTTGATGCAGTGAGCATGGCGACGCCACTTGATTACCTGAAAACCCAGCTGACATTGCAGCATGTTGTTCAGGACATTAGCCAAGCGCCAATATTTGGCGCGATTGGTGCGCAAGGTGGTGAATTGGTGACTGGCGCGTACTTGCTTGGCGGTATTTATCTGATGCAGCAACGTATCATTACCTGGCATCTGCCTGTTGCATTTTTAGGGACGCTAGGCTTGATCTCAGCGATGTTTTATTTGGTGGATGCCAGCCATTTTGCAAATCCGGGTTTCCACCTCATGAGTGGTGCTTCCATGCTGTGCGCGTTTTTTATTATTACAGATCCAGTAAGTGGCCCGACTACGCCCAAGGGCAAACTGGTGTTCGCAGCTGGCGTAGGCATCCTGACATATCTGATTCGGGTTTACGGTGGATATCCCGATGGCGTTGCTTTTGCAGTGATATTTTTTAATATTTGCGTGCCATTGATTGATGCCTATACTCAGCCGCGCGTATTTGGGCACGAGAAATGAGTGAGTCTCCGATTAAGCATACCCTGACTACGATGCTGGTGATGGTTGCGTTCACTATCATTGGCACCGCAATATTGGCATACACTTACGATACGACTAAGGCGCCGATTGAAGTGAGTGAAGCGGCTGCAAAAATGAAGCTGTTTGATCAGGTGTTGCCTAGCAATGAGCATGACAATGATCTGATTAATGAATCGTTGGATATTCCCGCTGGCGGGGAACTTGGTAATCGTGAAGGTACCAAAGCCCATATAGCAAAGCTTGCCGGTAAGCCCAGTGCGGTGATACTGGAAGCAACAGCACCAGATGGCTACAGTGGCGAGATCAAGCTCTTGATTGCGGTACGTGAAAATGGCGGGATTGCTGGCGTGCGTGTAATCGCACACAAAGAAACGCCTGGCTTGGGTGATTATATTGATATTGCACATGGTGACTGGATCAAGTCATTTGATAATTTATCACTGAGTATTCGACCATTGGCCGACTGGAAGGTCAAAAAAGATGGTGGCCAGTTTGATTACATGGCAGGGGCTACGATTACCCCACGTGCTGTAGTGAAAGCAGTTCAAAAGGTGCTAGTTTATGTCGATCAAAATCGGCAGACCTTGTTTGCCACGCAAGCGACAGGAGAGCAATGATGGCAACGTATAAAGAGATAGTTGAAAATGGACTTTGGAAGCAGAACCCAGGTGTGGTTCAGTTGCTTGGTTTGTGCCCAACATTGGCAGTCACCACCAGTGTGGTCAATGGGTTCTCATTAGGGCTGGCTACTGCGTTTGTGATGGCTGCCAGTAATGCTGCTGTCTCTCCGGTTCGACGCTGGGTACCTGAAGAAATCCGTATCCCGATTTTCATCCTGATTATTGCAGCCATCGTGACAGTTATTGATCTGGGTATGAATGCCTATTTCAACGCACTGCATAATGTTCTGGGGATTTTTATCCCATTGATTGTGACTAATTGTATTGTTCTCGCTCGTGTCGAAGCCTTTGCCGCCAAGAACCCAACGACACCATCGGCACTTGATGGATTTATGATGGGCTTCGGTCTGGCGTTGGTGCTGGCCTTGCTTGGCGCGATACGTGAAATCATAGGTAAGGGCACTTTGTTTTCAGGCGTAGATTTGGCATTAGGACCATTTTTAGGACCAATGACTAAAGAGTGGGTGATTCATGTGATTCCCAACTACCACGGATTCTTGCTTGCAGTGTTGCCACCAGGGGCTTTTATGGGCTTGGCCATGCTGATTGCGGGGCGCAACTGGCTAGAGCAACGCAAGACCTCTACAAGCATTGCTGAACATGTTGCCCAACCTGCGCACTAGATGAATGCCGAAAAACGCCTGGAGATTTTTCGCAGGCTGAGCGAGGCTATTCCTGATCCCACTACTGAGCTAGAGCATCAATCCACTTTCGAACTGCTGATAGCGGTCATCCTCTCAGCTCAAGCTACAGATAAAGGGGTCAATATTGCTACACGCAAGCTTTACGCGGAAGCTAATACCCCAGAGTCAATTTTAGCCTTAGGTATTGAAGGCTTGGAGACCTACATTAAAACTATAGGGCTTTATCACTCAAAAGCTAAAAATGTAATCGAAACTTGCCGGATATTAATAGCAGAACATGGTTCAGAGGTTCCAGATAATCGAGAGGCATTAGAACGATTGCCTGGCGTTGGTCGCAAGACAGCCAATGTGATTCTTAACACTGCTTTTGGTCATCCAACCATTGCTGTTGATACACATATATTCCGCATTGGTAATCGTACCGGTTTAGCGCCCGGCAAAACTCCAATCGCTGTCGAGACAAAACTGACTAAAACTACGCCAAAAGAATATTTGAAAGATGCACACCATTTGCTTATCCTTCATGGGCGCTATACTTGCATCGCGCGCAAGCCCAAATGCGCCATTTGTGTGATTAGTGATTTATGTGAATTCAAGGGTAAGGAAATATGAGGAAAGTGGCGACAGGATTGGCGGTAGGTAGTGTAGAGGCCGATCCTAATCTGGTGGTTGAAGCGATTACCAAAGCAATGCAAATCCTCAATATCGAGGTCGCCTCCAGTGTGCTCTTATTCTTGACATCCGAGTTTGCTAACGATCCACTGCCAGCTTTGCGGCTAGCCGCAAAAACAGCCAATTGTTTGCAAATAATGGGCTGTTCTGCGCCTGGTATTTTTACTGAAGAAGATTGGGTACTTGACGCTCCAGCCGTCGCAGCGATGGTGTTCAGTGGGGATATATCCTTGCAGATGCCCGAGCAGCCTATTGATGCAAATCAGCTCCTACTTTCCTTAACAGCCCCTAATGCAATGAATATAAGCTGGATGTCGGGGCCGGGTATGCGATTTGGCGGAGTTTCTGGGGATGCTATAGGTCAAGGGCCTTTTTCTGTCTGGCAAAATGCCAGAGGTGCGCCAGCTGGTTATTGTGAGGCTGTCATTAATGGCGTTGAAGCTGTTGTTGCGGCTGCTCACTGTGCCTACCTGCTGAGTGATCCTATGCCAATTACCGCAATATCTGGGCATGATTTACAGTTGCTTGGTGAAGAGCAAGCCTTTAAAACCTTGCAATCTGCATATGCCGACTCTGATGCGATTCCACTGCATTTGATGATGGCGGTCTACGCAGATAGCGCAGAGGCAGTTGAGCAGGGTAACTATCATCTTCTCACATTGGTGAGTGGGAACGAAGATGATGGCTCAGTTACCCTCTCCAAAAAATTACATCAAGGTCAATATCTGGCTTGGGCGATACGTGATGTAGATGCAGCACAGGTTAATCTGCAACGAACAGCGAGCCGTATTTGCCGACAACTGAAAGAAAGGCCTGATTTCGGCTTGCTATTTTCATGCTTGGGTCGTGGGCCTTACTTTTATGGAGGCCTTGATAGAGACCTGATGATTATCAAGGCGCAATATCCAAAGATGCCGATCATTGGCTTTTATGGGAATGGTGAAATAGCACCGATTAATGGGGTGAATGAACTGCTGCAATACTCAGCAGTGCTTGGGTTGTTTGCTGAAAAGAAACAAGATGGCACTGTTTAATCCGAGCCGCGATCAGGTTCGCCAATTCTTTTTTGATGCCTGGGCTAAATTTCGCCAGCAAAGTCAGCTGACGGATTTGGAATCTATCGCGATTGAAGTAATGCAGATGCATCCGGAATATCATTCTGTGTTAGATGCACCTGAAAAATATCTGCAACAGGCCTATTTCCCAGAAATGGGTGAAACCAATCCTTTCCTCCACATGAGCTTGCATCTTTCCATACTGGAGCAGATTGCAATCAATCAGCCACCTGGGATCAGTGCCGCTTATGACGCATTAAAAGGAAAGCATGGCGAACTGCATGATGCCCAGCATGACCTGATGGATTGTCTCGCAGAAACCATCTGGCAAGCTCAGCGTAATAATAGTCCGCCAGATGCCGAGGCCTATATTGCCTGCATGCAAGCCAAAGCGGCATAATCAAATTACTTACTTCACGGATACAAAGCATGGCAGATCACGATTGGCTCAGTGAACATGGAGATTACTTGTACCGATTTGCGCTTGCGAGATTGCGTGATCCCCACCTGGCTGAAGATGTGGTACAGGAAACCATGCTGGCAGCGATCCAGAACCAAAGTTTTGAAGGAAAGTCAGCACCTCGTACCTGGCTGACGGGGATACTGAAGCATAAAATTATTGATTTAATTCGTAAGCAAGTCCGTGAGCAACCGGTTGAGGGCTTGGGTGAAGACATCTCCGATGCCTTGCCCGATGAACCAGGGATGGACGAATTTTTTGCCGATGATAACCGGCACTGGAGTGATAAACCGCAGTCATGGGCGGAGCCGGAAAATGAGTTGGAACAGAAGCAGTTTTTACTGATTTTGCAGGAATGTGTAGATCGTTTGCCCAAGAAACTGGCAATGCTTTTTACGCTAAGAGATGTGCAGGAAGAAGACAATGAAAAAATTTGTAAGGATTTAGGGATTACTTCGACGAATGCATGGGTAATGTTGTATCGAGCCCGTATGGGGTTACGGAAATGTTTAGAACTTAACTGGATGGGGAGGTGAGATGCTCAGTTGCAAACAAGCTAGCCGACTGATCTCCCAATCGCTGGATCGTCGTCTGTCATGGAAAGAACGCCTTAATTTGCGTTTGCATCTTTTGATATGCGATGTATGCAAACGGTTTAGTTATCAACTCGATTTGATGCGTCAGGCCGTCAGGCAAATGACACATCAAGCCGAATTGGATGAGCAGATCAAACTTCCAGAGGACGCTAAGTCACGCATTGCTCAAGCGATTGAATCTCATCGCCACTGAGCTAGGTAAAACTGTAGTCATTATTTAAATCCTTAATTTATATATATTGGAGACACACATGAACACATCTAAGAAAACCATATCACTCCTCGTTAGCGGTGCTTTTGTAGCATCAATTGCTGCAGGTGCAGCGCACGCAGCCGAGAATCCTTTCGCAATCAAGTCACTTTCATCAGGCTATATGGTTGCCGACAATGATGGTGGCAAAATGAAGGATGGTAAATGTAGCACTGGTAAGTGCAGTGCCAGCAAAAAGAAAAAGATGGAAAGTGAAGCAGCTGCAAGCATGGAAAGCACCAAAGCCAAGGAAGGTTCATGCAGCGCTGACAAGATGAAAGAAGGAACTGCAGATAAGATGAAGGATGGTTCTTGCAGTGCCGACAAAATGAAAGACGGTTCTTGCCATTCTGACAAGAAGTAATTCAAACTGAAATGGAGCGATTTCCTCAAATTCAAGGTGCTGGTTTTGGTCTGAAGCGAGAGCTGATTCCTCAACTTCAAGCTGAGTTCGGCAAACACTTAGTACGCAACGTTGATTTTGTTGAAATCGCTCCGGAAAACTGGATGGGTATTGGTGGCAGGCCGGCCAAGCAACTGGCCTGGTTTACCGAACACTATCCAGTAATCTGTCATGGACTTTCACTATCGCTTGGTGGTCCGGATCCTCTCAACACTGTTTTCCTCAAACAGGTCAAAATCTTTCTTGAACAATATCATATCC
>Ga0265327_10004648_pt1 | contig 12041 bp, 4 predicted proteins | sample 41621metaG_FD_202089 | JGI IMG/M metagenome (GOLD analysis project Ga0265327, IMG submission 202089) | Rhizosphere microbial communities from Carex aquatilis grown in University of Washington, Seatle, WA, United States - 4-16-21 metaG | ecosystem: Host-associated > Plants > Roots > Rhizosphere >...
CCGGGCTCGTCAATTATGCCGGGCAAAGTAAACCCAACCCAAGTTGAAGCTTTAACAATGGTCTGCTGTCAAGTAATTGGCAACGATATGGCGATAACGATGGGTGGAACGAACGGACATTTTGAATTAAATGTTTACAAACCCGTTATGATATATAATTTTCTTAACTCCGCAAAATTAATCGGCGATGCTTGCATTTCTTTCAACGAACACTGCGCCATTGGTATTGAACCCAACTATGCAGTTATTCAACAACATGTTGAAAATTCGCTTATGCTTGTAACTTCATTAAATACGCACATTGGTTATGAAAAATCAGCACAAATAGCCAAAAAAGCACATAAAGAAAATAAAACACTTCGTCAGGCTGCAATTGAAACAGGCTTTCTAACCGACGAACAATTCAGCCAATGGGTTGACCCGAAAAAAATGATTGGCTCACTCGACTAAAATTTAATTTTTTTATTCAGAAGACTGTTTACGAAGTTCATTTTAGCTTCGTCAAACAGTCTTTTTTTTGCACCTACATACCTAAAAAATCAGTCCACCCTAAATCATTAATCGGTATAGTTATTGTATAATCAAACTATACATAAATTGACTTTAAGAATGTATTCTTAAATAAGATTCAAACAATTATATAAACTCAAATCAAATAATTGTTTAACCAGATTTATATAGTTTCCGAATCTTAAAACAAGACTCAATTTATTAAAAGTATTTCAATCCAGACATCAAAAGCAAAAATTAGATGTAGATATAATTATAAATTACAATAAATACTATGGCGCGAGTAATATAATAAGTATAGGCAAATAATACATTAACCACCACACAAAAGTAACCATTAACGAGTGTAATGTAAATTTTGTAATTATGATTGTTCTTTAAATATCAATTTTGTAAACCGGAAAGTCATCGATGTAACTTGTTTAATCACGCATGTAAAACAAATTAATGCAACAAAATAAACATTAAAATATCGGATTACATTTGTAGAAAACTCACATGAGACAAGGTTTATATAAATAATAAAAAAATAAAATTCCAACAAAAAATTTCAAATATTACAAATGTAAAATAAAATTAGCAGATATAATTTTGGAGAACTCTATTAAAAAAATTATTTTTGTAAATCGTACATCAAACCAAGGATTCAATTTTGGCTTTATTTTTGTAAAAAATTAAATAAAAAAATACCCAGTATGAAAAAAACTATTTTAATAGTGGACGATTTTAAAAATACAAGATTTGCAACACGTTTTACACTCGAAAGAGAAGGTTACGAAATACTTGAAGCCGGAGACGGTGTTGAAGCGCTAAAATTATTTGACGGTCGGCAAGTAGATTTGGTAGTTACAGATTTAAACATGCCAAATATGAATGGTATAAAACTGACAGCCGAAATAAGAAAGTTGCCACAATATAAATACATTCCAATACTACTTTTGACCACAGAAACTGACGCAGATAAAAAAGAACAAGCTAAAGCTGCAGGAATTACAGGTTGGATACAAAAACCATTTGTAATGGATAAATTTATAGCCTTTATCAAAAAAGCATTAGCTTGATGGAAAATCTCAAAGAACGGTTTATCGAAGACGCTTTTGATTTAATAGCAAAGCTCGAAAACGATTTACTTGAACTGGATAAAAATCGGGAAGAAAAAAGTTTAATAGAACAAGTTTTCAGAGTTATGCACACTCTGAAAGGCGTAAGCGGAATGTATGGTTTTGATAATGTTGGAGAGTTGACACACCATCTTGAAACAGTTTACGATTTCATACGCGAAGGCAGGCTTTTAATTACCGACGAAATTATAAACATTACATTCACATCCATAGACCACATTAAATATCTGCTGCAAGATGAAAAAAACAATGAACTTTCGAACCTACAAAAACAAAGCGAAATACTTCAAAAAATAGTAAACATAATTTCCGAAATTGAAGAAAATATAAAAACTTACAAATCATTAAAACAACAAACGCCATCCTTAAAAAATACAGAAACAACAAGAACCTATTATATTTCATTTAAACCCGATTCTGATATTCTGGAACGCGGTATCAATGCTTTAGCGCTATTTGAAGAACTGAATATACTCGGTCAAACAGTCATACTCCCCTACTCCAATAAAATCCCTGATTGTCAAAATATAGAACCAGAAAAATGTTATCTTTATTGGGACGTATATTTGGCAACAAAATCAGAAGAATCACTAATAGAAGAAGTTTTCATTTTTGTGCAAGACGAACGTCAAATAAAAAAAATAAGTGCCGAAAACCTATTCGAACTCCCAAATTTTTTAGATGAAATAGAACCATTTACAAGAAAAGAAGAAAATATTGATGAAGCAAAAATTAACCTTTTTATTCAAAGGATTTCAAAGGAAAAAAATGCAATAATTGAAAAAAAACAAACCCAAATTACCTCGGAAAATTTAGAACACAAAATACAAAGCATAAGAGTTTCGTCAGAAAAATTAGATGTACTGCTAAATCTGGTGAGCGAATTTATTACATCTCAAGCTGAATTAAGCTTGATTGCAGAGCAATTAGAGAACAACAGATTAACAGCAGTTGCAGAAAATCTCGAAAAATTATCGCGTCAACTACGCGAAAACGCTTTCAGTATTTGTTTAATTCCAATAAGCGAAATGCTCGTCCGTTTTCAAAGACTTGTGCGTGACCTTTCGGCTGAATTAAAAAAAGAAATAAATTTTGTAACTGAAGGAGCAGAAACAGAATTAGATAAAACAATGATTGATAGTTTGGCAGATCCATTGATGCACATACTCCGCAATTCCATAGACCATGGAATTGAATTTCCTGAAATTCGCGAACAAAAAGGAAAACCACGCAAAGGTAAAATTATATTTAAAGCATTTTACTCTGGCGCAAATGTTTATATTCAAGTTAGTGACGATGGCAGTGGCATAAACCTCCAAAAAGTGAGAAGTACCGCAATTCGCAAAGGGTTTATTTCGCAAGACGCCCAATTGACCGATAAAGATTTAATAACACTAACATTTACACCGGGTTTTTCGACTGCCGATAATATTAGCGAAGTTTCGGGACGAGGTGTAGGAATGGACGTCGTAAAAAGAAAAATTGCTGAAATCCGTGGAGAAGTAACAATAGACACGATAAAAGACACAGGCACAACAATTTCAATTAAACTACCATTGACTTTATCGATAGTTGACGCTTTGTGGGTAAAAATAGATACCTCACATTTTTTAATTCCATTAGGAGTTGTAGATTTTTGCAGCGAAATTAAACATAACGATTTGAAACTTATATCGAACAATCGAATTGCAATTGAAGGTCAATTGTTTCCCTTTGTTTATTTGCGAAAAGAATTTCAGATAAAAGCTAATTTACCTGAAACCGAGCGATGCGTAATTATAAAGTATGAAGATATAAAGGTCGCTTTGATTGTTGATATAGTCATAGGTGAACATCAAGCGGTGCTTAAACCAATCGGCGAAATTTTCAACTATCAGGATATTATTTCCGGGGCAAGTATTTTAGGCGACGGCGACCTTGCTTTAGTCTTAGATACAAACAGATTAATTAAAAATTTCAAGAATAAATCAGCCATATTCAAATAAATATATTGCATTTCAATTTGCAAAATCTTCAGTCATTATGAAAAACGAAACTGTTGAAAATAAAAATTCATACCTTTCCTTCAAACTTGGAAATGAAACATTTGCTATTGCGGTACAAAAAGTATTGGAAGTTTTAGAAATTCAAAAAATAACTAAAGTGCCCAAAACACCAGAGCATATCAAAGGTGTCATAAATTTCCGAGGTGAAATTTTACCAGTAATTGACACAAGAACAAAATTTAACCTGCCAGTTATTGAAGATACTACAAGAACTGTAATAATAGTTATTGACGTGAAATTAAATAATAAATCGATGGTGCTTGGGGCGATTGCCGACTCGGTGCAAGATGTGATTGAAATTCCCGAATCAACTATTTTAGCAGTACCAGAACTGGGTAACAATTATAACCACAACTTTTTAATAGGAATGTTTAAAATCAAAAATAAATTTATTATGATTTTAGATATCGATAAATTATTTTCTGGAGAAGAATTAAATTTAACTAAAAATTAATTCGATAAAATACAACACTAAAATATTAATTTAATATCACAAAACAATTGACTTAAAAAGGTGTTTTTCTTGCATTAAATAAAATTTTATTCTTTCTTCCTATCCATTTATCAAAGTAAAAAAAAACTACCGTAACTTCGAATTTTAGCAATATTTTACAAACTGCATTTTAAACAACAATCAAAAAACGTCAAATTTTCACACAAAAAAACTATTAATAGCAGATATTTTGCTAAATTAGTAAAAATGCCTATTTTTGATTTTGCGCAATAAGTGGGCGCGCAATTGAATTTAGTAATTGTTAAAGAATTGAACACTATCAAGAAACAATAAAATTATGTTAGATGTTTAAAATTAAATTAATTAGCTAATAATAAGTCTGAAAGATTTAAATATGAATAACCACCGGTGAAACCGGTGGTAAATAAATACCATTGAAATATCAGCAAGCCTGAAAGGCGTGAATCTGCTTATGTTGCATTAGTTTACCACCGGTTTCACCGATGGTTATTCATATTTAATCCTTTCAGTACCACAATTTAATAAATTTAAACAACGTCTTAGAAAAAATTACAAAAAAAGAAACTATGAAATTCCGTTATACGCTTAAAATGAATATTTTCATAATTTTATTACTCGTAACATTTGAAATTTCATGCAAACGACAAAATAAAATACAGCAAATATATTTCTATGATTCATTCCCAAAATGGGCTAAAAATCTTGCATACAAATTAGGCAACGAATTTAGTATTTACGACGGAAAAGATACAGTTACATTTTTGTTGTCCTATAGAAAAAAAGACAAGGTAAATATTATCCTGTTTAAAAACACTTTAGATACAATTTTCATGGGCAAGGTAAGCAAATATCGAGGATTGTATTATTTTAACCACAAACTCGGTGAAAACAAATACCTAATATCTGCCATCAAAATAAAAGACAATTATATAACAGGATTACTGACAGAGCCAAAACAGATGGAATTAATTACAAATGAAATTACTAAAACACCGTATAAAAAATATTTTCAATTTCGCGACACGATAAACAAAATATGCTTGGTTACACCGGACAAATTATTGCTCCGTAATTTGTATTCCAAAATTATAAAAGGACTGCCATCTTATCCATTAGTTAACAAGAATAGAAAACCCATTCCGGATAATTTACAACAGCCCGAAAGTTTAAATTCAGAAAATGAACAAGATTTAATTGATGCAATTTACCCAAACCCGGTAACAGATTATTGCAATATAATATTCGAAGAAAAAGGTAAATATGAAATCTTAATTATTAATTCAAAAGGAGATAGCATTTTACATGAAACAACAGCTACCGATCAGATAAAAATTGATTTACGAGACAAACAAGCAGGTATATATACAATCAAAATTTATTCACCAGAAACCCAAGAAACCGAAACTAAAAAAATAACATTAGAAAAATAAGTTCTAGAACATTTTTTACATAATAGTATTCCTGCATCAAAAAATTATTTTCCAATCTCAGGATTGAAATTTTGCGCAAAATTTCAAAGAATTTATCTTTCTCAATTCATATTTTCGATATTAAAAATTTCGTCCTGCAAAATTCAAATTAAACTTTGCTTGAAAAACTAATAAAACAATGTCAAAAAAAACATACAGTTATAAAGTTACATTAAGTAACAATTCTTTGTTATATAATGCAATAAAAAAACAGGCTAAATCGATTTCAGAATTATAAATCAAAAAAAAGGCTGCCAAATTAATGGCAGCCTTTCTTAATTAAGAACAAATTATAATTATTGAATTACAATTTTTTGTGTCTTTATATAACCATTGCAAATAACTTTTACAATATAAACGCCACGGTTATAATTGGATAAATTAAGTTGCTGACTTGCATCTCCTTCAAATTGTTGTTCGTAGATAATCCCACCTGTTAAAGAAGAAATTTGTACAAACACAGTTTTTGAATTAGAACCTGCAATCTTTAAATTTACTAACCCATTTGAAGGATTAGGATAAGTGCTGACTGTAAATAATGCAACTTGATTAACAGCAGTATTTCCAGCAACAAATGAAATTTCATTACCATAAACAATACCATAAGCGTATTTGATATAAGCACGTACATAATAACGAGTTCCCGGAACTAAATCGCTCATCCAACTATATAATTCACCTAAATCAGTTCCATCTTGACTAAACTTTGTTCCCTGCAAAGGATTTTCATTTATATCAAAACCAACAGTATCCTTTACACTCCAGCAAATACCACGTTGAACAATATCTAATCCACCATTTTGTGTAACACTTGTAATTACACGAGCACTGGTATTATTGACAAGCAATACAGATTTCGTTGTCAAGTCTGGCATAATTGGCATTATCGTCAAAGTACCATTAGCTAATTGAAGATCATAATTATTATCACTACCACCGGCTAAAATTATCGGATATGAGCCAGCCATACTTGTAACAGTAGCACCGCAAGATGCAGTTGGAGCAATGTCAATTACAGAACTTGTTTCTCCATTTACAAAATCGGAAGCATTGTAGGTAAATGACCATGATGATGGATTTACTGAAAGATAATTACGCATAACATTATTAGCACTAACATGTAATGCTCGTTTCGTAATTGTCAATGTTCCATTCGTGTAAGTGAAAGCATAATTCTTACTTTGACCACCCATTAAAGTAATCGGATAAACACCAACATTTGAGAATACAGTAGCTGTTGTAGAAACAGTGGGACGAACGTCTATAAAGGTAGTATCTTCGCTGTAAACAAAACCTTTGTAATGGATCGTAATAGTAGGATTAACGCTTCCATAAGTCCTGCTAAAATTATCAACTGAAATAACAAGAGGTGCTTGAGTAATATTTAATGTTTGCGTAGCAACTATAGCTGCTTGATAATTAATATTACCAGCTTGCATTGCACTTATCACAACTGAACCAGCTCCTAATATAATAACAGAATTTCCATTCAACGAAGCTTTAGTAGCATCACTTACAGAATAAGTAATTGGTAAACCGGCAGATGATGTAGCAGTTAAAGCAAATATTGGATCGCCATAAACTTTCGAAGTCAATGTATTGAAAGTAATTACTTGTGGTGCTTTAGTTATAGTTAATATACCAGCAAAATAAGTAAAATCATAATTGGTATCTAATCCACCTGTTGCAAAAATATTATAAGTACCAACATTGCTCGATGAGTTAGCATCCGTATACGCAATAGGCATTTTTGCAATAACATTGCTATTCTCATTATTAACAAAACCAGTAATATCGACAGTTAAAGTAGGATTGTCAATACCATAAATTCTCGATAATGAATGAGCTGTGGCAGTTAACATAGCTTTAGTAATTGTTAACGTACCATTTACATACGTAATATTATAGTTTGAAGCACTTGCACCAGCAGGAACAATATTTAAATTCGGAGTTCCAGCCGGAGTAGTTGCAATTGCAGTTGTAGAAGCAATAGGAAGTGCAGTAAGAACAGCATTTGTTTCATTCAAAACAAAACCACTATAAGTGTATGTCCAAGTTGGATTAACCGCTCCATAAATTCTTGATTTATTATCAGCTGTTATTGTTAAACTTGCCTTCGCAACAGTTAACGTGCCAATATTATACACAAAGTAATAATTTGTGGCAATACCACCAGATAATGTAATGTTATAAAGACCAACATTACTTGTTGTAATTGCAGTTGTTGAAATAGTTGGAGGCACAACAATTACTGTAGCACTTTCGCCATTTACATATCCACTATATGAAATGTTCAATTGCGGATTTGCAGAACCATAAACTTTAGTTACGCTAACAGCCAGAGCAGTTAATTTAGCAGGAGTTATATTAAATTTACCATTAACATAAATCATTTGATAATTATCCGCAGCAGCACCATTAGCAACAATGTCATAAGTACCAACAGGGCTTAATACAGAAGCAGTTGTAGTAATTATCGGAGATATTTTAATAACATTGCCAACAGTTTCACCATTAACAAAACCCTGATATGTAACAGCGAAAACAGGATCCGGAGCACTACCATAAGTTCTGGTTGCATCATTAGCTGTTACTGTTAAAGGAGCTTTTATTATTGTCAATGTACCAATATCATAAATGAAACTATAATTAGTACTTGCACCACCTGATAAAGTAATATTATACTGACCAACCGGAGTTGTAGCAACAGTTCCTGAAGTAGCTAATGGAGTAATTTGAACCGCAGATGCATCATCATTATTTACAAAACCTGTGTAAGAAATAGTATATACGGGATCAACAGCGCCATACAAACGTGTAGCATCATTTGCTGCCGCGTGTAAAGAAGCCTGCGTAATATTTAAGTTACCCGAAATATTATTAATTGCATAGTTTTTAGCGCTACCACCTACTAAGTTAATCGCATAAACACCAACATTTGATGATTGTGTAGCTACACAATTTGAAGAAGGCTGAACAATATTGTTAACATTGTCGTAACCAACCCAACCAGCATAAGTAATAGTGAACGCTGGATTGACCATTCCATAAACCTTTGTCTTATTATCAGCAGTAGCTGTTAATATCGCTTTATTAACAACTAATTGACCATTTACATAGCTAAAGTTGTAATTATTATCCAAACCACCAGAAACAACAACCGAGTAAGTTCCGGCATCACTTAATGTATTAGCATTTGTAATAATTTTTGGTAAAACATCTATAACGGTAACATTATCTAAGTATTTAAATCCAGCATAATTCAAAGTTATATCTTTTGGATCAACCTGACCGTATGTTTGACTTAAAGGATTAACTGAAACTGTCAATAAAGCTTTGTTAATAGTTAAAGTGCCTGGCAAATAATTGAAAGTATAATTCATTGCAACAGCACCTTGCGCCACCAATATATATTTACCGGCATCCGCTGGATTGGCAACAAATGAAGGTAATGTTGTTAAAACAGAATTATTTTCGCCATTTACAAAACCAGAATATGTTACAGAATTTGCTGGCATCGCATCACCATAACTGATTGTAATATCATTTGCCTGAACCGTAACAAGCGTTTTATTTATTGTTAAGATTCCAATCGCTGAACAATCAAAATAATAATTATTGTCCATTCCCGGAGCGACAGTAATATTATACGTTCCTACATTACTTGCCGATGTAACACTACAACTTGCAACAGGTAACATGTCAAGAACAGTTGCATTATCACCATTTACAAAACCAGAATATGTCAAAGTAAATACTGGATTTGCAGCGCCATATAATCTTTGTGCATTAGCAGGAACTACAGTCAATTTAGCTTTGTTGATTGTTAAAACATTCGTAACATAACTAAATGTATAATTATCAGCATAACCACCTTGAGGAGTAATAGCATAAGTACCAGCATCACTTAATTGAGTTGCATTGCAAACAGCGACCGGCAGTATGTTTATTACTGAAGCGTTTTCACCATTTACAAAACCAGAATAAGAAAGAGTAAATACAGGATTAACTGTGCCATAATCTCTGAATTTTGTATCGGCAGTAACAATCAATGGAGCTTTAGCAATAGTTAAAGTACCACTCAAATAAGTGAACGCGTAATTATTATCAACACCACCTGAAATTGAAATTAAATAATCTCCAGCAGGACTAGCAACAGTAGCAGTAGTTGTAGCAACAGGAGGATTAACAATAACCGAAGCTGTTTCACCATTTGCTAAACCGGTATAAGAAACAGGGAATACAGCAGGGTTATTATCGCCATAACTACGTGTAAAATTATCGGCTGTTGCAATTATAGTTCGTTTACCAATTGTTAAAGTACCGTCAACTAAATTAATTTGATAATTTGTAGCCACAACTCCGGTAGGTCTGATATATAAACCAGATGTTCCGGCTGGTGTGGTTGCTATAGCATTAGTTGTTGCTGTCGGTTGACTTGTTAAAACAGTATTTGATTCAGTTCCTGCAAATCCAGAATAAGTAAATGTAAATACAGGATCAGGATCACCATAAGCACGAGATTTGTTATCTGCAGTTATAGTAAGATTTTTCTTATTAACTGTTAACTTATTAGTTCCGTCAGATGCAAGAATATTATAATTCATCGCAACACAAGCAGCAACATTAACAGTAATATTATACGAACCGACGGTGTTGAATGCAACATAATTTGTACCTACTACAGGTAACGGATTAACAACGAAAGGAACTTTTAAGTTATCATTATTTTTCCAACCAGAATAAGTATAAGTAAGGGTCGGTATAGCATCACCATAAGTAACTAATTTTGCATCTGGAGTAACAGTCAAATTAGCTTTATTAACGGTCAATTTACCAGAAACCAGAGTAATATCATAGTCGTTATCTAAACCTGCAACATTAAAGTTAATAGGATAAACACCAACATTAGATAAACTTGTTGCTGCACAAACCGGCATCGGTAATATGTCAATTAAAGCTGAATTATCTGTACCCAAGAAACCACTGTATAAAACGGTATAAGAAGGAACGGCATCACCATAAATCATAGAAGCATCATTTGCAGTTATTGTCAACGGAGCTTTGGTGATAGTCAAAGTACCTTTTTGATAAATGCAAGTATAGTTTGGAGCTATACCACCAGATACATTCACATCATAATTACCGGCATCACTGTATTGAGACGCACTTGTAGATGTTACAGGAACAGTTGTAAAGACGTTTGTGGAATTGTCAGCATTTTTGAAACCGGCATAACGAATAACAAATGCAGGGTTAACTGAGCCATAAACCTTTGAAGCATTATCTACTAACATATAAAGTGGAGCTGGATTAATAGTCAACATACCCGTATTTTGAGTATAATTAAAATAATAGTTCAAATTATTTCCAAGCGTTGCAGCATTGAAAGTAATATTGTACGTACCAATAGGACTCAAAACTGTTGCAGTACAAATCGGAGTTGCGTTTTGATCAGTTAAATTAACTTGATTATCGCCATTAACATATCCGCTAAATTTATATGTGAATGTAGGATTAGCATCACCATAAAGTCTGGTTTGATTATCAGCCGTTACGTAAATTGGTGCACGAACTATTGTCAACGTACCGGTTTGGTAAGTAAATATATAGTTGTTATCCAATCCTCCAGCAATACTAATAGTGTATGTACCAGCGTTGCTTGAACTTGTTGTAGTGCTTGTAGCGACCGGAGCTGTTGCAATTACAGATGCAGTTTCGCCATTTGCTAAACCAATATATGATATGGGGAATAATGCAGGATTATTAGCACCATACAATCGTGTATAATCATTAGCAACAGCAACAATTGATTTCTTTCCGATAGTAAGCGTTCCGTCAATATAAACAAAGCTATAGTTTACAGCTGTAGCACCAGCAGGTCTGATATACAAACCACCAGTTCCGGCAGGAGTAGTAGATAAAGCATTAGTAAACGCAGCGGGTTGAGATGTTAATACAGCATTTGTTTCAGCACCAGCAAAACCACTATAGGAGAATGACCAAGTTGGATTAGGATCACCGTAAGCGCGAGATTTATTATCGGCAGTAATAGTAAGAACTTTCTGTCCAACCGTCAATTTACCAACGCCATTACCGGCAACTATATTATAGTTCATAGCACTTCCACCAGATACCGTTACGTTATATAAACCAACAGAATTATATTGTAAATAATTTGTTGTTACAGATGGTGCGGTAGTAATAACTGCAATACCATCGCCATTCATCCAACCAGAATAAGTTAATGCAAACGATGCAGGAACAGGATCACCATAAGTTAACGTTACAGCATTGGGTGTAGCAGTCAAATTAGCTTTGTTAATAGTTAAAGTACCATTGACTTGCGCAATCGTATAATTCAAAGCTATTGCTGCAGTACCAAATGTAATTGGATAAGTTCCAACGTTACTTGCACTTG
>Ga0265327_10004649_pt1 | contig 12039 bp, 10 predicted proteins | sample 41621metaG_FD_202089 | JGI IMG/M metagenome (GOLD analysis project Ga0265327, IMG submission 202089) | Rhizosphere microbial communities from Carex aquatilis grown in University of Washington, Seatle, WA, United States - 4-16-21 metaG | ecosystem: Host-associated > Plants > Roots > Rhizosphere...
CGGTGAAGGCGAGCCCAACCCTGTCGGGCGGCCTTCTCTACTTCGGCGACTACTCGGGACACGTCCAGGCCATCTCCGAGCAGACCGGGAGGCTGGTCTGGCGCAGCGGCTCAGGTGGGACGCTGCTCGGGAGCGGCACCTTCTATTCGACCGCCGCCGTCTTCTATGGCCGCGTCTATCTGGGCAACACCGACGGGCGGGTCTATGCCTACGACGCCTCCACCGGGCATCTCGACTGGGCGGTTCAGACAGGCAACTATGTCTATGCCTCCCCTGCCGTCACGAACGCTCCCGGTCTCGGCCCGACGATCTACCTCGGCTCCTACAACGGGACCTTCTATGCCTTCAACGCCCGGTCCGGACATGTCAGCTGGCATTTCAACGCCCACGGGAAGATCTCGGGCTCAGCCACCATCGTCGGCAGGATCGTCTACTTCGCAGACCTCGCCCACCACCACACCTACGGCCTCGGCATCTCGACCGGCAGGGTCCTCTTCGAAAAGAACACCGGCGCATTCGATCCGGTGATCAGCGACGGCAAGAACATCTACCTGACCGGCCTCACCGGCCTCTTCGGGCTCGGCCCGCTGGATACGGCCAAGCCTGCCGAACCCGCCAAGAAGTCATCCGGCGCGACAGGCTCCTCCGGCACTAAAGGCACGTCCAAGTGAGAACCGGGCAGCGACCCTGATATCGCCCGCTCGACGGGCGATCACATCGGTGAAGCCTCCGGGCCCCCGCTCGACACAGGCGTCCCCGGCGGTCAGCGTCCAGTAGCGCGTGAAGTGGACCCGCACGAGGAAGCGCCCGGGACGATCGGCATGCAGCGCGAACGTGTCGTGACCCAGTTCGGTCAGGCGCCCGGGGCCCTGGGCCACGGGAGTCCCCCGCTCCACGCGGAAGACGCTCCAGCCGCCTTCGCTGAAGACAGGACGCAGGTAGGGCAGCCCGCCCCGGATCAACCGTCCCTCCGCGGCACTCGAGGGGTCCGGCTGGACGTCTGGGAGCGCGACGAACGTGACGCCCTGCCTGTTCAGCCAGGCCCGGTAGCTCTGCGGCGTGAGGCCCTTGCGCAGGAGGACGCCGTCGTAGCGGGTATCCAGCTGCTTCTCCCAGCCCCGGGCCAGCGACACCGACGGGGCCAGCAGAGCGGCCTCCCAGTGAGTCCGCGTGAGCGGAACCTCCACACGGAAGGGCCCACCCGGCTGGGTGTCCAGAAACTCGATCAGCGGCGTGTAGAAGGAGGCTTCGGTGGCCGGCGAGCCCGCCACCGCCGCCGTTTCGCGCACGGGGCCCCAGAGCACCCAGAGGCCGATCACCCCCAGCGCCAGGCCCACCGCGGGGGTCAGGCCTCTCCTTGAGTCCCTCCCGTCGGGCGCCACCCGCAGCGAGGCGCAGATCAGCAGCGGACCCGCCAGCAGGACGGCATAGCGCTCGATGTTGCTGCCGATCGGCGTCCTGATCACCAGACAGGCAAGGCAGGCCGCCAGATACACCACGCCACCCGTCCGCAGCAACCGGGCATCGGCCGGGAGAGCCAGCAGGAAGGCCACCGCGACGATCGCCGCCACTCCGAAGGAGATGATCGGAAACGGCTCGTGGCCACCTTCGGGGAACAGCAGAGCAAGCGGCACGACCACCGCGGCCGCCGGCAGGCCCAGGGCAAGGACGGCCCGCGGTTCGCGTCGGTGAAGCGAGACCGTCAGCCCCGCCAGCCCCAGCAGCAGCCCCGCCACGGGACTTGCGGCTGCCGCGAGCACCGAGAGCACCACGGCGGGAGCCGTGTGTCCGCGGCGCAGGGCCAGGCCGGCCGCCAGCGCCAGGGTCACCCCCAGGGCGAATGCCAGGCGCCCAAGCCAGATGTCCCCCACCGCCACGACTGCGAAGGCGCACGTTCCCCAGCGCGCCCCCGGCCCGAAGTCCTCCTCGGTCAGAGCTCCAAAGATGATCGTCGAGGCGACCGCGCAGAGCGCTCCGGCGGCCCTCACGCCCAGGAGCGCGCCGAAGGGCGGGAAGAGCAGGCTGTAGCCAGGCATGTGGTGGCCCGCATACCAGTGCTCGTCCCAGATGATGAAGCCGAGCTTTTCGAACAGGCCGACCCGGTAGACCTGCGCGGCGAGGTCCGGCGTATGGGGATCGACGATCAGCCAGAGGACCACCAGGACCCCAGCGAGCAGCGGGCCTGCGACCCGAGTCGCTGTGCTTCTGATCGGCACGCCAAGATAATGACGGCCATGAGCACCACAGCACCCTCTCCGCTGATCGCCCGCGCCACCCGAGCCCTCCTGCTCCTCCTGCTCGGCGGAGCGGTCATGGCAGGCCTGGGCTGTGGCACGACCCACCCCCCGTCCCTCTCGGGGCGAGAACTGGCCGAAGCTCAGACCTTTCCCTACTACCGCGTCTACTGGGCCGGCCCGCTCTTCCAGGCCAGCCCCATCACGGCGGCCGACGGCCTGCGGGGCTACCTCGAGCGGATCGGTGACAGCGTCTACTACGGCGACTGCGTCAAGAGCAAAGGGATCTTCGGCGGTGGCTCCTGCCAGCTGCCCCTCCAGGTCACCACAGTCGTCTACCGGCTCCATTCGAACTCGGCTCTGGGCCCTCAGTACAACCGGCTCGTCAGAGGCGTTCCGGCCACCGTCTACGACGAAGGCCGCTCGATCGAGATCTATACGGGGAGGCTGGCCATCGATGTCTTCTCGGACACCTTCGCCCATGCGATCGCCGCGACCAGGCAGCTGCAGCCGATCAACGCTCCCGGCTCGGCCTCGGGCCCGCTTCCGCTTCCCGTCTACTGCCCCGGCCTTTCAGGCCCGCAGCCCGGGCGCCTCGCTGTCGTGATGTCCCATCTCCCCGGCCGCGTCTGCCAGCGAAGCGCAGCGGCCGTCGCGTACGCCAGGCGCCTCTCCGCCTAGCCGCCCGCGGCCGCCACCGGCCCCGGCGGACTCATGATCTCCCGCCGCAGGCTGATGAAGGCGACCGAGCCGATCAGCGCCGGGATCCACAGCGAGATCGCCCGGTAGACCACCACGGCGGCGATCACCAGCGAGGCCGGGTGCGCCCCGAACAGCAGGAGCATTCCCACGAGGCCCCCTTCGACGGCGAAGAAGCCTCCCGGTATGGGTATCGAGTTGGCCATCATGCCGACCAGGTAGGCCATCGCCACGGCCCAAACCGACGGGCCCCGGCCGAAGGCGTAGAGACAGGCGAACAGCGCCAGGTTGTCGAACATCCAATAGGCCACCGCCCCCAGCAGCCGCCACTCGCGGGCGCGGATCAGGCCGATTGCGTCTTCGACGCCTCCACTGATCGCGATCAGGGCGATCGCGCGGCGGCTTCCCTCGTCTTCCCTTCCCTCGGCCGTCCGCTTGGCCCATGCCGCCAGACCGAGCGTCCCGATGATCGTCCCGATCGCCAGCAGGGCCGGGACTAGGGTGATCAGCGGATCTGTCGATCCCGGCAGCAGCCCCAGCCACATGGGGATCCCGATCAGGGCCACCATCCCGACGTTGACGGCGCTGGTCAGGACGAAGATGAGGACCGACCGCTTGGCGATCCGCTCGACCGAGAAGCCCCGGGTCCTTAGGACCCAAGCCCCCAGCGCGATTCCTCCCAGCCCGCTCAGCGAGACGACCGAGTTGACGGCCAACTCGGACAGCGACAGGCGGGTCGAGAGACTCCGGCCCAGGCGCCCGAACACCAATCCGAACAGGACCACATAACCCGCACAGGAGAGAAGCTCGAACACCACCGCCAGGATCACCCAGCCCGGCTTGGCGTCGGTGATCCGCTCGGCCGCCGCCTGGAGGCCCGGAACGCCCAGAAGCAGACCCACCAGCAGCGCGAAGAACACCAGCAGGCTGATCAGGCTGTTGCGAAGCTTCCTCGAATGGGCGGCCATCTCGTCGGGATCCGCACCGCCCTGGCGCTCCTCCGGCCGCTGTAGGTGCGCTTCGCTCATGGCCGGCTCGCTGTCATCCGCACCCTGTCATTACCCGCCACGCTAGCCTGATACCGATGGCCGGAGCCCTGTTTCATGGCTGATCAGCCCCGGATCCTCGTCGTCGACGACGAGCCGGCGGTCCAGAGCGCCCTGGCGCGGGCTCTGTCGCTGGAGAACTACGACGTCGCCCAGGCCGCTGACGGGCACGAGGCCCTCGAAGCTCTCGGCTCGGCTCCCTACGAGGCCGTCATCCTCGACATCGCAATGCCCAGGCTCGACGGGCTCGAGGTCTGTCGCCGGCTTCGAGAGGGCGGCGACCGCACCCCCGTCCTGATGCTGACGGCCCGCGGCGAGATCGACGACCGGGTCGCCGGTCTGGATGCCGGCGCAGATGACTATCTCGCCAAGCCCTTCGCCCTGCGTGAGCTCATGGCCCGCCTCCGTGCTCTGCTGCGGCGTGCCGAGGAGGACGAGGAGGACACCGAGGGGGTCCTTGCGTTCGAGGATCTCCATCTCGACCTGCGCTCCCACGAGGCCTGGCGCGGTGAGCGTCCTCTGCAGCTGACCCGGACCGAGTTCCTGCTGCTCGAGATGTTCCTGCGCCAGCCCCGCAAGGTGCTTTCGCGCTCGGCCATCTTCGAGCACGTCTGGGGGTATGACTTCGGCTCCAGCTCGAATTCCCTGGGCGTCTACATGGGCTACCTGCGGCGCAAGACCGAGGACGGCGACGAGCCCCGGCTGCTGCACACCGTTCGCGGCGTCGGGTATGTGCTGCGAGGGCCTCAGTGAGCTTCCGCCGTCGAATCACGCTGGTCTCGGCCGCCGCCGTCGCGATCGCCGTGGTGCTCGCCTCGCTGCTCGTCTACATCCTCACCTCCAACCAGCTTCACAGCCAGGTCGACAACCAGCTTCATGCTCATGCCCGGGAGACCGAGCGCCTGAAACGGCTGTTCTCGGCGGCCAACATCAAGTTCAACAAGAACGGCTCGGCCAGCATCGTCCTCAACGCCCCGCGGGCCTTCGCGCTCGCCGCCAAGCAGGCCGAAAGCGACATCGAGCCGAAAGCGGCCGAAGGCGACAGCGCCGGAGCATCCCATCACGGCTACCCCAGCAAACCCCTCTACGGGGCGGCGGCCGAAAGCCTGCACACCGGCAGCCGGCCAGGGTCGCTCTTCGGCAAGCTCCCGCCCAATCCCCAACAGGTCCGCGGCTATCAGCAGGTCGTCGAAGGCAACGGCCGGGTCCTGGCCCGTTCGGTCCCAAGCGTGACCCTTCCCGTCGACTCGCGCACTCAGACCCTGGCCCGCCAGGGAGGCGAACCCTTCTTCCGCGACGCGAGCGTCAATGGAGTCCACATGCGCGTCCTCGCTACGACCTTCGGCTCCGGGCGGGTCGTTGAGCTCGCCCTGCCGCTCTCAGAAGTGGACAGCCTGCTGAGCCGGCTGCGCCTGATCCTGGCGCTGGTCCTGATCGGAGGAATCGCCCTGGCGGCGCTGCTTGGCAGGCTCGTCGCCGGTGCCGCCGTCCAGCCGCTCAAGCACCTCACCCAGACAACCGAGCACGTCGCCCTGACCCAGGATCTGAGCGGGAGGATCGAGCCGGCCGGCGAAGACGAGATCGGCCGGCTGGCCTCCAGCTTCAATGCGATGCTCGACGCCCTGGAGCAGTCGATGGGGGCCCTTGACGACTCCGTCCACGCCCAGCGCCAACTGGTGGCCGATGCCTCGCACGAGCTCAGGACGCCGGTCACCAGCATCCGGACGAACATCGAGATCCTCCAGCAACAGGGCTCCCAGATGTCCCCCGAGGACCAGTCGCGGCTGCTGGCTGACGTCGTCGAGCAGATCGAGGACCTGACCGATCTCGTCAACGACCTGATCGATCTTGCCCGCGGCGACGAGCCCTACGGCGAGACCGAGGATGTCCGTCTGGACCTCCTCGTTGAAGAGGCCGTCGGCCGGGCCCGGCGGACATCCTCCCCCAGCCTCCTGCGGATGGACCTCGAGCCGACCATGGTCCTGGGGGTCCCCTCCCGGCTCGAGCGCGCCGTCAGCAACCTGATCGACAACGCCGTCAAGTACAGCCCCTCTGCCGAGCCCGTCGAGATCCGTCTGCGGGGGGACGAGCTGACCGTCCGCGACCACGGCCCCGGGATCTCAGCCCAGGACCGCCCCCATGTCTTCGATCGCTTCTACCGCGGCGCCGAGGCGCGAGGACGGCCCGGCTCGGGGCTCGGGCTGGCAATCGTCCGCCAGGTCGCCACTCAGCACGGCGGATCGGTCACCGCGGAGGCGGCTCCCGGCGGCGGGACGCTGATGCGGCTGAAGCTGCCCGGCGCCGAGCCTGCGGGTGACCGCCTCCCGGACGAGGGGCGCCTGCGGAGCGGAGACCCACTGGCATCCGCAGGGCTGCTGGGCGACTGAGCGCCCGCCAGCCGGGCCTGTGAGCGGTAGCACCCCGGTGCCAGCCCGAAGCGCGCCCTGAAGATCCGCCCGAAGTGGGGCGCCTGGCTGTAGCCCACAAGTCTCGCCACGCCGGCCACCGGAATCGACGGCTGGCCGGCCAGCAGCTCGGCAGCGACCCGCAGGCGCCGAGCCTGCAGGTCCTCGCGGAACGTCAACGTCCCGAACTCCGCATAGGCCCGCTGAATCTCCCGGGGTGAGCTGGCAAGCGCCTCCGCCAGGACGGGCAGCGTCAACCGCCGGCTGTAGTCGCGGGCAACGATTCCCCGCGCCTGCAGATAGAGCCGCCTGCGGCTCTGGAGCGTCTGGCTGCGCACCCTCCACCGTTCCGACCGGGCTGAGCGCCCGTGACGGGGTCAGGAGGCGGCGTAGCGGGCCGCCACCCGTTCGGCCGCCGGCCCGTAGGACCCGCCAAAGAGAACCGCATGGACCAGCAGGGGCGCCAGCTGGCAGAGCTCCACCCTCTCCTCCCAGCCCTCGGACAGAGGGTGGACCTCCTCGTAGGCATCGAAGATCCGCTCCGACGGAGCCCCGAACAGGCGGAGCATCGCCAGGTCCATCTCGCGATGCCCGCCATAACAGGAGGGGTCGATCAGCCAGGGTCTGCCCTGAGCGTCGGCCATCACGTTGCCCGACCAGAGATCTCCATGCAGGCGAGCCGGAGGCTCGGGTGGACCGGTCAGCTCGGAGAGCCCGTCGCAGAGGCGCTCCACCGCGTCGGCTCCACGAGCCGACAGTGCGCCCCGCTCCAACGCCTTCCCAGCCAGCGGCCGCAGGCGCTCCGAGCCGTAGAAGGCAGGCCAGTCGGAAGCGGGCTCGTTCCCCAGGCGCAGCGAGCCGAAGCCCGTCTCCACCGGGGTGCCCGGAGGCGCGCCGAATGCCGCCGCCCCCGCCAGATGGGTCCCGGCGAGAGCCCTGCCGAGCTCCTCGGCGCCCTGCTCCGTCAGCCGGCCCGGCTCGATCCACTCGAGGGCCAGGTACTCCTCGTGGACCTCCAGCACCGCCGGGGTCCGCAGCAGCCCCGGCTCCGCCAGCCAGAGGAGCCCCGAAGCCTCAGCCGCATACTCCCCCGGAACCGTCTCCCGGCGGGTCTTGACGAAGGCGACCCGGCCGTCGCCCAGGCGCAGCCGGAACGCCTCGTTGATGTCTCCCCCGCCGACCCGCCGGACGTCCTCTGCCCCCGGCGGCAGCGTCACCTGACGCGGCCCGCCCTGATCTCCGCCAGCAGCCCCTCGCAGGCCTCAAGGACCATCTCGAATACCTCATCGAAACCACCTGTGGACCCGTAGTAGGGGTCCGGCACGTCCAGGTCTGAGAGCTCGTTTGCATCCGGGGCGAACTCCCGCAGCAGCCGCACCTTCGCCTCCTCGAGCTCCCCCGGCGCCAGGAGCTGCAGGTCGCGCAGGTTCGCGCTGTCCATCGCAAGGATCAGGTCGAACCGCTCGAAGTCCTCCGGGGAGACCTGGCGTGCAGTCCCCCCCAGGGTCACTCCGCGGCTGTGAGCCGCTGCGGTCGCCCTCGCATCCGGGGCGCTCCCGACGTGCCATGCGCCTGTGCCGGCGGAATCGGTCTCTATCTCATCCTGAAGCCCCTCCTCCTCGATCAGCCGGCGCATCACACCCTCGGCCGTCGGGGATCGGCAGATGTTGCCGAGGCAGACGAACAGCAGCCTGACGGGCTCGGCCACCGGCTACTCCTCGCCGAGCTCGAGCACCGCCAGGAAGGCCTCCTGGGGAACCTCCACGCGGCCGACCTGCTTCATCCGCTTCTTGCCCTCCTTCTGTTTGGCAAGGAGCTTTTTCTTGCGCGTGATATCGCCCCCGTAGCAACCTGCGATCACGTCCTTTCGGAACGCTTTGACCGTCTCACGGGCGATCACATGCGCGCCGATGGCCGCCTGGATCGGAACGTCGTACTGCTGACGGGGAATCCGTTTGCGGAGCTTCTCGGTCAGGGTCCGGCCCATCTCATAGGCCTTCTCCCGGTGCACCACCATCGACAGGGCGTCGACCGTGTCGCCCGCCAGCAGGACGTCCAGCTTGACCAGATCGGACGGGCGCATACCCGAGATCTCATAGTCCAGGGAGGCATAGCCTTTGGTGCGGGACTTCAGCTGATCGAAGAAGTCCAGGACGATTTCGGCCAGCGGCAGGTCGTAGTTCATCTGCACCCGCTCAGGCGAGAGGTAGTGCATCCCCGTGTGCTCGCCACGGCGTTCCTGACAGAGCTCCATGACGGCCCCCACGAAGCCTTTGGGCGCGATGATCGAAGCCTGGATGAAGGGCTCGCGGACCTCCTCGATGGTGCCCGGGTCGGGCATGTCAGAGGGGTTGTGGACCTCCAGCTCCTCACCGTTCGTCAGTGTCAGGTCGAACTCCACCGAGGGCATCGTCGCCAGCAGTTCGAGGTCGTACTCCCGTTCCAGGCGCTCTTTGACGATGTCCATGTGCAGCAGGCCCAGGAAGCCGCAGCGGAAGCCGAAGCCCAGAGCGTCAGAGGTCTCAGGCTCCCAGGAGAGAGCCGCATCGTTGAGGACCAGCTTCTCCAGGGCGTCCCGCAGGTCCGGGTAGTCGTCCGAGTCGATCGGGAAGAGGCCGCAGAAGACCATCGGTTTGACCTCCCGGTAACCCGGCAGAGCCTCTGTTGCTTCGACGTTCGACCCGCGGCTGCCCGGCCCCGATGTGCGGGTCCTCGTCGTCAGGGTGTCACCCACCCGCAGGAGCGTCACATCCTTCAGGCCCGTGATCAGGTAGCCCACCTCGCCCGCCGCAAGCTGGTCGGTCGGCATCATCTGCGGGCTGAAGATGCCGATGTCGTCGATGTCCGCCTCGGTCCCCGTGGCCATCGCCCGGAGGGCATCGCCCTTCCTGAAGACGCCGTCAACCACCCTGATGTAGGCGATCACGCCGCGGTACTGATCGAACTCGGAATCGAAGATCAGAGCCCTGCAGGGGCCGTCGGGGTCGCCCGAGGGAGGCGGGACCCGTTTGATCAGCTCCTCCAGCACCGCTCCCACGCCCTCGCCCGTCTTGCCGCTGATCTTCAGGATCGAATCGGCATCCTCCCCGATCAGCTCGGCCACTTCGCCGGCCACCCGCTCGGGCTCCGCCCCGGGGAGGTCGATCTTGTTCAGGCAGGGGATCAGCTCCAGTCCCGAGTCGACCGCCAGATAGGTGTTGGCCACCGTCTGGGCCTCCACCCCCTGCGAGGCGTCTACCACCAGCAGCGCCCCCTCGCAAGCCGCCAGGGAGCGGGACACCTCGTAGGTGAAGTCGACATGTCCAGGCGTGTCGATCAGATGCAGCTGGTAGGTCTCCCCGTCGGCCGCCGTGAAGAAGACCCGGACCGCCTGGGCCTTGATCGTGATCCCCCGCTCGCGCTCCAGATCCATCGAATCGAGCAGCTGAGCACGCATGTCCCGTGCTTCGACCGTATGGGTCAGCTCGAGGATCCGATCGGCCAGCGTCGACTTCCCATGGTCGATGTGGGCAATGATCGAGAAGTTGCGTATATGTGCCTGGTCCATGCGGGGATACAGCCTAGACGCGCTAGCCTTGACGCTCCGGCGGATCGCCAACTCGACAAGGGTTCACCCAGCCGCGGCTACGCGCCACACGCAAGTGTGACGGCCTGTCCAGGTGTCGAGAGTGTTAAGCCGCCCAGGCGAAACACACAGTCCTGGGACGTATGTAGTAAGCGGCGATCTATGTCGGGCGCACGCCGGGTGGGCTTCGGCCCACCCGGCCTCTGCTCGACCCTCGGCGAGCCCTTTGCCCCCTAGGGCCGCCCGAACCTGCTGCGCAGGAGCCGCGATACCTGGTGTGCCTCGGGGATGTGCATCGCAAGGACGGCACGCGCGTAGACGAACACCCCGGCCGCCCCCGCCGCCGCGAGGCTGATGATCTGGGCCACCAGCGAGACCCCCAGCAGCCTGTCGAAGAGCTCCCAGACCGCCCAGGAGGCGCCCGCCAGCAGTGCCGACGCGACGATGATCCTGGCCGTGATCATCGTCGTCTGCCCACCCTCGAGGCGGCCGTTGAGCCCCTCGCGCAGGCGCAGCAGCTGGAGGGCCGTCATCACAACGTTCGCCACGACCGTCCCGATCACCAGTCCCGCGATCCCCAGCGGCTTGTAGAGGGCCACGCTGACGATGATGTCGACCACGATGTTCATGGCCGCCAGGCGCGTCGGGATCCAGGGCCGCTGGACCGCGAAGAAGGTTCTCGTGAGCAGCAGGTTGATGCCGGCGAAGGGAAGGCTCCAGGCAAACCAGAACAGGGCGATCGAGACCAGGCGGGTCGATTCGCTGTTGAACTGCCCGCGTTCGAAGAGCAGCCTGACGATCGGCGTCGCCAGCACCAGCATGAAGGCCGCCGAGGGGATCAGCAGCAGGTTGATCTGGCGCATCCCGTTGCCCACGGCACGGCGCATCGCCCCCGCGTCGCGCTTGGAGGCCATCCGGCTGAGCGTCGGGAACAGGACCGTCGCCACCGCCACGCTGAAGACCCCCTGGGGCAGCATGTAGACGCGGAAGGCGTTGTCGATCGCCCTTGGGGCTTCTTCGGAGACCAGGCTTCCGAAGGCCGAGTTGATCAGCTGGTCCAGGTTGACGATCCCCAGGCCGATCGTGACGGGCAACATCAGGATGAAGACCTGTTTGACCCGGGGGTCGTGCCAGTCGACCTCGATCCGCAGGCGGAAGTCGATCCGCGAGAGCGCCCCGAAGGCCAGGCCCAGCTGCACCACCGTCGCCACCAGGATCCCGATCGCATAGGCGTAGACCTCGTCGGTGCCGTGGAAGTGAGGCGCAAGCAGCACCAGCAGAACGATGATCACGATGTTCCAGACCGCAGGCGAGATCGCCGGGATCGTGAAGTGGTCGTATGACTGGAGGATCCCCACCAGCAGTCCGTTCAGCCCCAGCAGCAGGATCACCGGGAAGAGCACCTGGGAGAGCCCGATCGTCAGCATGTTGAGCTCCTGGCTGAACTTGGGGCCGATGAAGACCGGCATGATCAGCCCCGCCGCCAGGATGAAGACGGCCGTCACCGCCCCCAGCCCGATCAGGAGGATCCAGAAGATCGTCGAGGCCAGGCTCACCGCCTCACGCCGGCGGCCCTTCTGCAGCAGGTCCGTGAAGACCGGGACGAAGGCCGCCGAGAGGGCCGACTGCGCGAACAGGTTGGCCACCAGGTTCGGAACCAGCGAGGCGATCGTGTAGGCAGAGGCCTCCCCGGTGGTGCCGAAGTATTTGGCGAAGACGATTTCGCGGAGCAGCCCCGCGATGCGCGAGATTCCCGTCCCGATCGAGAAGATCGCGGTGTTTCGGGCCACCCGGCCTCCGCCCGGAGGGGCCGGGGCGGTCGGCTCCTGGGCTGGGTCCTCGGCGCTGGCTGTCAAGGCCGCTATAGTACGGCGCTCTGCGGCGCGGCCGGGCAGTTCCCGGTGCCTGCGGTCAACCACATGGCCAACATTCATTCACAGAAGAAGCGGATCCTCCGCTCCGAGCGGGAGCGTCTCGAGAACCGTCGCTACACGTCGGCCATCAAGACCTACTTCCGCACCCTGGAATCACAGGTCGAGGGCGGCGATCAGGCCACTGCCGTCGCGACTCACCGCGAGCTGGTCAGCACG
>Ga0265327_10004650_pt1 | contig 12039 bp, 5 predicted proteins | sample 41621metaG_FD_202089 | JGI IMG/M metagenome (GOLD analysis project Ga0265327, IMG submission 202089) | Rhizosphere microbial communities from Carex aquatilis grown in University of Washington, Seatle, WA, United States - 4-16-21 metaG | ecosystem: Host-associated > Plants > Roots > Rhizosphere >...
AATATTTCTTGAATAATTAAATGCATTGGATTGGGAAGCACTTCTATCATACACATCTGAAGTATTGGTATTTAATAAAAATACATCAGAAGTACTGCTGATTTGATTTAAAACAGTTTTAACACCGGTTTCAATAACAACTTTTTTATCAAAAGGATGAGTGTAATCTATCGAAATATTTGTTTGCCTATTAGTACCTGGGTTGTTTCCATAAGAGCCATTAAATATGGAATTGGTTGAATCTTTTTGTACTTGCTGGTAATACAAATAACTATTTCCGTAAGATGCATTATATAAAATATTTAATTCCTGATCTTCTTTTGCAAATTTCTTTTTGTAATTCACACTCCAGTCATAAGAGTTCATGTGAAAGTGGTTGTTTGCGTCAATAAGATTATTAATATTAGAAAGAGGATTTCCTGATACATCCTGAAGTAGAGATTGTCTGTTGGTTTCACCAGAATAATTATTTCCGTAATAATTATAACTGAATGAAGCAGTGATATTGTTTTTGGAATTTATTTCCCAATCAAAATTAGCTCCTGTTTGATATCCATTTCTGTTAAAATCGCTGCTTCCATTTTGAATTAAACTTGATGCTTGATTGGTTGTTGCATCTTGCGAAACTCGATTCATGCTATTTCTGGTTGTTGATGTTAGCTGACCATTTCCACTAAAAAAAGCATTGGCACCAAAAGTTCCTTTTCGTGCACTCAAATTGATTGAACCATTTTCTAATCTAGTTCCTGCTGATAAATTAATGTTGCCATTTATTCCCTGTACAGTGCTTTTTTTCAAAATAATATTGATGATTCCCCCTGTCCCTTCAGCATCATATTTTGCACCCGGACTTGTAATTACTTCAATACTTTGAATCTGGCTTGCAGGAATAGATTGCAGCACATCCACCAAGTTGTTTCCAAACATGGTTGATGGTTTTCCATTGATCAAAAATCGAATATTGGAATTTCCTTGCAGTTCCACATTTCCATCCACATCTACCGATACCTGAGGAACTTTCTTTAAAATATCAGTGGCTACTCCTCCCTGAGATGTTAAGTCTTGTTCGGCATTGTAAACCATTTTATCAATTTTATTTTCAATCAAGCTTTTTTTTGCTTCTACAGTTACTGCTTTCAATTGATTTTGTTTGCTCGATAATTTTATATCACCAAAAGAGATATTCGAAATAGCCTTTGTGATGCTGAAATTTTTTATTGTGGTTTGATAGCCTATAAAATAAATGAATAATTTATAGTCGCCTTGTGCTATATCATTTAATTTAAATGACCCTTTTTCATCAGAAGTGGTACCATTTATAGCTTTTTCTTTTCCGTCTATCCCTTTAACCATGATACTAACAGTTGCATATTCAATCGGTTTTCGTGAAATGGAATCAATAATTCTTCCGGATATTTTCACTTTAATTATTGAAGTGTTTTGCTGCGCAATTGAATGTAATGCAAAGGGAAGAAGAATAATTGCCGGAAGGGCTTTATATAAATGGTAAAAAAGTCTGTTCAATGATTTCTATTAAGAATGAATGTGGCAATTTCTTAAAAAAAATAGATTTTTTTTATTTTTTAAATTTTTCAGGAGTTGTAAAAATGTTTTATCTACCAAAAGAAATATCGCTATTTGATTTGAATTTGATATAAAGAAGATGCAATTTTTTTTGATTTTTCATTTGAAATAAAAAAGTTGCCATTTTTACAATAACAAAGTCCTTCTGTTTGCCATTCATTGCCATTTCCAATTTCTATTCTTTTTTTGTTTCCCGAAAAGAATAAATGATCCTTAAAATCACTTAGCACCCAAAGGAAGGAATTTATATGTCCTTTTAAATATCCAATCAAAACTAATTCTTTTTTATACGGATCATACGCGGCACCTGTTATCAAACCGTTAATATTAAAACATGTGTAAGGAGAGATAGTATAATTACCGGATGTTTTAGGTATCCGATAAACACGTGTTTGTAAATCCTCTCGATCCTTTGTAAAAATATACAATGAATCTTCGATTGAAATCATCGATTCACAATCGAAATTATGGTTCTTACTTTCAACAAATGAATTTTGATCAGTATAGGAGAATGAAATGGCATCAGCTTGAAGATGCACAATGGAATCATTTCCTATTTTTGATTGATCAATTTTTAAGATTTTCAAATCTGTTCTCGACCCCTTATTATTTCCACAATCGCAAACATAAATATACTTTTCATCGGCTGTGATATCTTCCCAATCAATGTTCTTGTGATTATCAATATAAACAGTTTGCAGTGTTTTTCCTGTTGCACTGTCAACGCTGAAAATTGCTGACGAATTACCTGCATCATTATGAGTCCATAATTTCCCATCGCTAAAAATTATCCCGGATGATTCAGAAATTTCCTTTGCAAGAAAGGATTTGAATGTTGGAGAAATACGAATAGAATCATAAGCACAAGATCCATCATTTTGTAGAGCTTTTGCATTATAATTTATCGCAGTTCTATCCGTGCAGCCTGTTTGTGCATGTAATATGGAAACTTCAATAAAAAGGATAAGTAACAGAAACGAGCATTTATATTTTAGAGACAAGTTTTGCATTTTATTGTGGGTAGTTAGTGTTTGTCCAGATCAGAATTTTATGAATACTACATGATGATAATTGAGAACCTGTTTGAGGCATTTTATAACAAGTACCTGTCCATTGGATAGAACAAATTAGATGACCAGCTTGGGCATTTGTTTTAACTGCAGAATAATTATCGAGGATGATTCCTCCTCCAGATGAATTTGCAACGGAGGTTGTATGGCAACCTAAACAATACGTTTGAATGATGGGTTGAATAGAAGAAGTATACGTTACATTTGAAGTATCACATGATGTTGTATCACACATAACATTTCTTGCTCCTTCAGATATCCATTTTAGGAATAATGCTTTTTGTGTAGCAGATAATGCAGGTCTTCCTTGTGGCATTTTACCATTTGTCACTGAGCTATAAATAGGATAAGCATATCTTGAAATATTTGTATAGGAAGTTAAGTTATATCCCTTTTGATGACTATAAGGATCGTGGCAGCCACTCATTGCACAATTTGATATCATCATTGGCAATATCTGAGTATTGAAACAAGCAGAGTCACCTGTATTAGGTACATGATATGTAGTGTCGGGTTGAGTATGATGAGAAGTGTCTTTTTGAATTGTATCAGTTATTGATGGAATGATTTTAGGTTCAGTGGATTCATGTTTGCATTGCTCTAAGAATAGTAAAAGAATGCTAAACAAAAGAATGATAGAGAAAGCTTTTTTCATGAATGCAATGATACCAAAGAGAAAAAACTGTTATGTGAAATGAACATTATGAAATCATGAAGAATCACATTCATTAAACAAAAAAGTCGGACTAAATGTAGTCCGACTTTTAAGAAAGTATAATAATTAATTAATGTTGGTTACCAGAACCATTTGATTGGTAAGCACCACAATCAGTTCCTGGAGGAGTGATTTCAGATGCTCCAAATTTAGGATCAACCGGAACTACGGCTAATGGCGAGAAACCTGTATAACCTTTTCCGATACATGGAGAGTTTGATTGTAAATGGAAATCAAAGTTTCCAACAGCTTGTATTTCGATTAATTTGTTAACAGCAGCAGGAAGAGGGAAGTTTACAAACATTGGTTTGTTTGCTCCAACTGTACCACCATAAGTATATACAGGAACTACTTGACCTTTTACATAACCTGTTGGAGTGAAAATAGGAATATCAGTTGATTGAGGATAAGTTAAATCTGCTGGTGGATAAATCCAGTTGTAAACTCCTATTGAATCACCATAATTGAAATTGTAACCATAATGTAAGTTAGCAGTATCAGCTAATGGGTTGTTTACAATTCTCAAACCAGTGCGGCAATTAACTAATAAACCATTATAAGCCATTCCTTTTGAACCTTCTTCATAGTTCCAAGAACCGGCACGACCAACAGGAGCAGGTTGTTTGTATCCGCAATGAACATATGTATTATTATAAAAACGGCAATTGGTTTGAACTGGAGTTCCTCCTTTGTTTGAAGCTTTGGTCCCGTTTGTTGCACCTCCAATAATCAAGTTATAAGCAGCATCTCCAACACCTCCACTTTTTACATTGATTACGTCACCACCTATTGCAGGTGAACCACATTTTTCGAATGTATTACGCATAATACTGAACTTACAATTCGGACGCATGCAATCATCCAATGAGCCATAGATCCATGAATCTTCCAAAACTAAAACTGTATTTGGGTTTTGTGCAAAGATTACATAAGAATTGCTACCTGATTTGTTTCCGGTAATCATACTACTTGTAAAAACTGCACCAGCAAATTCAATATGTGTCCATTTGATTACAACTAATTTACAAGAAGTATCACAGTTGATACCGCACCATTTTCCTACATATGCAGGGTCAGTATTCATAGATGCTCCAGGTTGATCTGTTTTATTTGTTCCAGGAACGGTAATCCAGATGGGTTGAGTTTTTGATCCTAATGATAATAAGGTTCCTTTTACTCCAAAGTTGTAACCACTAGTTCCCATATTAATGGTAACACCTGGTTGAATAAGAAGAGTGTCTCCTGCATTTACTAAAATGTCACCACCTACAGTATAAGTTTTTCCTGTAAGCATTGTTCCTTTGATACTTCCTACAAGTGGAGTTGCATCACTCACTGCTTGTCCTACTTGATAAGGTGGAGTTGAAACGGTAACTGTTTCAGAGCTGCTACTTTTTGAACAGCTGAAAATGGTTGACGCTAACATTGCGAACAAACCAAATTGTAATAATTGTTTTTTCATTTTTTTAGAGGTTTAATTTTTGGGTTTAGTTAATTCATTTTATATCGCACACCGATGAGGTATGTTTGATAAAAAGTTTCTTTTTCTACGGTAACACTATTGGCATTATCCTGCATTGGTAACATCAATTTCCCAGTCATGTATTTATTTGGATAAACAATCTCTGTGATGAGAGGGGAGTTTAAAATATTGTTGATTTTAACGAAGACATAAAATTTTTTAAAAGCTCTTTTCTCAGCAGAAAAATCCAGTTGAGTAAAAGCTTTTTGCCAATAATCTAATTCGTAATAACCTGAAAGTTGAGAGATTCTTCTTCCTGTATATACTAAGGCCAACTGAGCGTCAATTCCAAGTTTACTGTTTTTATACAACAGTGAGAAGTTTCCAATATGAGCCGATTGTCCTTGTAATGGACGTGTCTGTGGAACACTATCAAATGTGTTGGTATTTCTTGCTGCATCATGGTAATAAATTTGTTTCCATGTAGTGATGCTTGAATTAGTATAAGTGTAATTTGCATGTATCCCGAATGAACCAAAGAATTTTGTAAACACTAATTCGAAACCATAGTTTGTAGCGTTACCATAATTTTGTGGCTGCAATAATAATCCCGAAGTTCCTTCTTTTACCAAAGCCCATTCTATCGGGTTAGTAATATTTTTATAAAACACCCCCGCCATTAATTGATTTGAACCTTTTGAAAAGAATTCATAACGTAGATCATAATTATCAGCTTGTGTATGTTTTAAATAAACATTCCCTGATTCAGTCCAACTTTCACCTGGAATTGAATAAGGAATGATCTCAAAAAATCCAGGGCGAGCAATGGATGAGAAATAAGATAAGCGAATATTTTGATGAGAAGTGATTGCATATTTAAAGTGGATACTTGGTAACATATCCTGATATTGTCGTGTTCCTGTAGCACCTATAAATTTCGAAGGGTCTTGAGCAGTAGTATAGGTTTCATAAGTATTCTCAATTCTCATTCCTCCTAATACTTGAAAGTTTTTGAAAGGATCAAACTTTACCTGACCATAATATGCTGCGATGTTCTCATCTACAGAATAATTGTTCGCATCTGTTGGAGCACCTAGCCCGGCATTCGTTCCTAAGAATTGATATTGTGCATCAAAAATATTTGTCCAAAGTTGTTGAGTTCCGTCAGGATTAGGTACTGGTTGCAAATTATATTCTTGATAAAAACTCTTACGGTTTTTAAATCGCATTAAACCTCCGGTTGTAACCTCAATATCCCATTTATATACTTTTGGAGTCCAACTAACATTTAAGTATGCCGTTTTATCTTGATCAGTATTGTGCAGCCATCTCATTGTCATGGTATTCACAGAAGTTGGAGTGAGTACCTGATTTCCCGAACTGTCAACAGGTGAATTGATATTTGCAAGTGATACACCATGTATTCTTTCAAACTGTGCCCAATCAGGTGTTTCGCTTGTTGCAATGGAATACACCAATGACCAATCAGCTTTTATATTATGAGTAAGTTGATGTTTCCCTTGTAAGGTTGAATTATAAATAGTTTGTGTTGTTGTGCGTGAACGATCTTGCTCATGTACTTCACCAGTTCCCGGTCCAGCAGTTCTTGTTTTGTCGAGTACTGTATCAATTTGATGACGAGTTTGAATTTCTGTCATTCTCATTAAGCCATTGTATAAAGTCAAAGTGTTTTTCTTATCGAGCTTATAGTCCATATAAACATGGGCTCCCATTCGGATGATCTGAGTCGAATATTGACGACCGTTATAGTCGGAGAACTGAACAAGCATTCCATTGTTCATGCTCGCATCTCTGCTTGAAGCTGCACCCGGTTGAGAGCTTGGGAGTAACACTTGGGAGTTAGAACCTCGGCTTGAATTTTGATACGTTGCTGCGACAATCACACCAAATTTATTTTTAAAAAATCTGTTACCGATTGTAAATCCAAAATTCGCATTTGGTGCTGGAGAGATTTCTTTATAACTCAGATTGGCTCTCGGAAAATCGCTGGGTACAGCTTGATAAGTTGGTCCGTTAATTTCTGATGGAGCTTTAGAATTAATCACTCCAGAATTAAAACTACTAAATGGCCTGTCGAAAAATATCTGACTGTAACCTGTCGAAAAATTTGCTGCAAATACAAAACGGTCGGGTGCACTTTTCATTACCATATTCATTACACCACCAATTGCATCACCTTCCATTGCAGGAGTTAACGCTTTGATCACCTCCAGCCTTTCCAATAACTCTGCTGGAAAAATATCCATAGGTACATATCTGTTCTTATTATCTGGACTTGGGATTTTAATTCCATTTACGAGTGTGTAATTATATCTTTTTTCCATTCCCCTGATAATTGCAAAGCGACCTTCACCATTAGCATTCCTGTCAACAGAAACGCCTGATACACGTTGAAGAACATTTGCTACGGTTAGGTCAGGAGAGAGTTGTATTGTTTTTGCTGAAACGGAATTGATAAGTATCGGGGCATTAATCTCAGCTCTTCTGGAATACAGGTCAGATTCTTTGTTTACAAATGTATCAGTAACACTTACCTCATTTAACTCTGTTGAAATTGGATCGATAAGAATATTGATTTTTACATTACTAGCTGACTCAGACAGAACTATTTCTTGTTCTTTGATTTTATACCCTACATACTTACACACCAATATGTATTTGCCTGGAGTGATATTTTTAATTTTATATTTTCCTTCAAGATTTGTTGCTGAATTGAATTTGGTATCTTTCAAATAAATGACAGCTCCAATTAAGAATTCTTTTGATTGAGCATCTCGAATTGTACCTTCAATTTCACAACCTTTATCGAATGAATGTGCTCGTAGAACATTTTGTATAAAAAATATAAAACATAATGGTAAAAGGCATTGAAAGGTGTTTCTCGAACAAATAAATTTCATTTGGTTAAAAAAATTTCGTGCAATTAGCAGCAATTTTTTTAACTAAAATTCGTATGCAGATGATTTAACTTAATGATAATAGCTTGTTAAGATTAAAACAGTTTTTAGATGATATTAAATTTACGTTTTGTTTATACAACGCATTGGCACATTATCTTTCTATTAAATAAAATTTGATACAAGTAATTAGAATTTTATATGAATAACATTGTAAGATTCTATTCTGATATCAATGAAAAGAAATATTTTAAATTTAGTTATTCTGTTTGTTCTTGTTTTTTGCCATCATTTGAAATTAAACGCTCAAAACGATACATTGAAAGTAATGACTTATAATGTATTGAATTATGGAGATGCCTGCCAAGGGCCGAATTCATTGATGCGCAATTATCTCAAGAAAATCATTTCTTATACACAACCTGATATTTTAGGTTTGGTGAAAATGAATACTATTAAAAGATTTTCAGGTGACTTTAATGGGAACCTTCAACCCGATTTTTGTGATTCGATGGTACAATATGTGTTAAATCCGGCCGGAAATATTTCCTACAATTATTGTCAATATACAAATGAAGCAAGAGGAGGAGATATGAATGTGTTGTTCTATAATAAAAATAAGTTGGTCAATATATATTCTGTTGTATTAACAATTAATGTTACAGATTTTGATCTCTATAAATTTTATTACAAAGACCCTAACTTATCTAATACTCATGATACAACTTTTTTATATGTTGTTTTATTTCATACACAATCAGGCAGTGATCCAACAATCAGAAATGCACAACTTACTTCAACATATAATGCAATTAAATCACGATTCAATTATTTGCCGAATATGATTATGATGGGAGATTTTAATTTAAGAAATAGTAGTGAAGTGTGCTATAACCAATTGGTGAATGCAATTGATACAGCCTTTAAATTTTACGATCCACCATTTAGCACTGATAGCGTTTTATCCTATCCAGCTAATTGGTCGCAGAATAATGTATATAATCCATTTTATACAACATCAACACGATTTGATCTTATTCATCCAAATTCATGCGGTACTGATGGAGGAGCAAAAGATTGGTATGATCATATAATATTCTCACCTTGGATTTTGAATGGAAGTAATTACGTTTCTTACATTCCACATACATATATGACAGTTGGAAATGATGGCAAGAGATCCGGAATCTCTGTTAATGATAGTGTGACAAGAGGCAAAAATATTTCAGCACCTGATGATGTAATCAATTCGATTTTTAACTTATCAAATAAATATCCTGTGATGATTTCATTACTAGTAAAAAGTAATACTGCAGGGATAAGCTTACCCGATCCTGAAAAATTAAATCTTGGAATTAGTGAAATTTATTTTGATAGTTATTCCATCACATTTGCAAATCCTTCTGGAGATTTTCTAAACTTCAAATTATCAGAAACTCTTTTGATGAAGAGGATTTCAATTTCTATATATGATATTTCAGGGAAGAAAGTGTTGCAAACAGAATTTGAATCAGAGACTTTTACGTCACAATCAATTGATATCAGTAAACTTTCGGTTGGATTTTATTTTGTAAACTTTAAAGTTGGCGAAACTTTATTTACAAAAAAAATGGTCAAATCATTCAATTAACTTTTTTAAATGAATTGATATTACTTTGATAATAACATTACCTAAAAGTAACAGTGTTTTAACTTCTCTCTAATTTTAAACTTCTTCTTTTGATGAAAAATAATTAACTAAATTCATGAAAAGAAAAGTACTACTGCAAATGCTTATTTCAGGCATATTATTAACTGTTAGCATAAAAAGTGATGCTCAGCAAACATTAATTCACTACTGGCATTTTAATAACTTCACTAGCACATCAAGCACTCTTGTTGATCCATCAACTATAACACCCTTAATAGTAGATTCTACAATTATAAAAACAGATACGGCAAAAGTAATGTATCGCGCTATTCCAGGAACGAGTAGTTCATACCTCTCATATTGGGATATGCTAAATACCGGTGATACCACTAACGCTCGATACGGAACAGTTGGTGGAAATGCATTAAGACCAAGAAATCCATGGGATAGTATGCAACTTGTTTGGGTGATTCCATCAAATGGGTTTAAAAATCTTACGATAAAATATGCTTGTCAAAGATCGGGTTCAGGACCTCAGGTTGAGAATTATGATTATAGTGTAGATGGTGGAACAACTTTTATTACAACAGGTTTGTCGGTAACATCTTTTGTGGTAACCTCAACTGCTAATCCTATGAGTTTAGCATCGGTAAGTATTAATGACCAAAACGCATTTAATAATAAGAACTTGGTTTTTAGAATTCGATTTTCTTCAAATTCTACTCCTCCAGTAACTGCTGGAAATAATCGCATTGATAATTTTACTGTTGAAGGTGATCCAATGCCACTGGGTCCTCCATCATTTAATATAGGACAAATCAATTCAACGAATCCGGTAACTGGAGTTACTGATTCAATCAATGGTCATTACACCATTAAAGGTTTAGTGTATGGATTCAATCAATCAAGCACAGGAATTCAATTTTTGTTAAGAGATAATACAGGAGGAATTACCATTTCGCACAATTCAAAAACATTTGGATATAGTGTAACAGAAGGTGATAGTGTTGTTATTCCAGGAACAGTTCAAACTTTTAGAGGATTAGCAGAATTTGTACCTGATACAATTATGATGATTGCTTCTGGCAAGTCTGTAAAGAATCCTTCAACAGTTACTTCGATAGGAGAATCAAATGAAAATGATGTAGTGAAAATGAATAATTTAGTTTTCTATACAACACCATCTGGTGCTAATTGGCCAACATCAACAACAAATATTTTATGTCACACACAAGGATTAACAGATACAATTGTTGTTCGTGTTATTTCAGGAAGTGGATTAGCAGGTTCTCCTCTACCAACTTTTACTTTATTTAATGTTGCCGGAATGGTACAACAATTCAGTTCAAGCACAGGTGCACCTTATGCATTTAACGGATATGAAATTGTTCCACGAGCAAGTGCTGATGTGATTTCCGGGATAGCACCACCCGATGCAATGTCGGCTGTTTCAACAATATCTGGCTTAAATTCTATCACTCTTAGTTGGACAAAACCTGCTAATTATAATAATTCAACTTTAACCACATTGGTATTCTTGAAATCAGGTTCAGCCATCACACAAGGAACGCCAAATCTTAATCCCACAAATTACACAGCTAATATACAATTTGGATCAGGTACTGCATTTCAAAATGATGCTAATGCAAAATGTGTGTTGAATGGAGATAGTAGCTCTGTAACTATTACAGGATTATCTCAGGCAACAGCCTATTATGCATTGATTTATTCGGTACGATTAGGTGATTCTTCTTATTCAACTTCAGCTACAAAAAGTACAATTACAACAAATAATTTTCCAAATCCTGTTTCAGGTTTAGCAGTAAATGGAACAACTTCAACTTCAGCTAAAATCAGTTGGACAAAACCGGTAGGATATGATAATACAGCCCATTCAACAATTGTATTTGTAAAAGCATCTTCTTCAATAACAGCAGGAACTCCAACAAAAGGAGTGAGTGCTTATGTTGCAAATACTGCCTTTGGATCAGGAACAAATTATCAAAATGATGCAGCTGCATTTTGTGTTTATAATGGAGATACAAATACAGTTACAGTTTCAAACCTTGTACAAGGAACAACATATAATGTTTTGATATGGGTAGTGAGAAATTCTGATTCAATGTATGCTGCAACATCATCAATTGCTAATGGTAATGCATTGCCACCTCCACCAACTGTTAAGTTGATTCATTATTGGAATTTTAATACTTTGCCAAATACTTTTACAGCATCATCTATAGCCAATTCATTTAAAAATGCTGGAGTAACAGCTGATTATTCATCTTTAGATACGGCAAAAGCAAAAATTTATTACAGAACTTTTGCTGGAGTATCAGATACGTATTTAACTTTTTTTGACAATGTTGGTGGAGATACGATGAATACTCGCATGAATGCACCAGCAGGACTTGGATTCCGTGCACGTAACCCAAGTGATAGCATGCAACTGATGTTTTATATTCCAACTCAGCATTACAAAAATATCAAAGTAAGTTATGCTTGTGAAAAATCAAGTATTGCAAGCGGACAGTATCAACAAAATTATGATTATAGTATAGATGCAGGAAAAACATGGAAAACATCTGGACTGAATATTACCTTCGATTCAACAATCGGAATTGCATATACACCAGTTTATCTTTCATTCCCTAACGATA
>Ga0265327_10004651_pt1 | contig 12038 bp, 7 predicted proteins | sample 41621metaG_FD_202089 | JGI IMG/M metagenome (GOLD analysis project Ga0265327, IMG submission 202089) | Rhizosphere microbial communities from Carex aquatilis grown in University of Washington, Seatle, WA, United States - 4-16-21 metaG | ecosystem: Host-associated > Plants > Roots > Rhizosphere >...
GTTTCGGGAAGCTGAGCTTCCAAGGCCGGGTTCCCAACGTGGACGTTGGGAACCAGACAAAGCGCTATCCCCGGCTCGGGATTATGCCGTGCCGTCCCGATATTCATCGTCGCAAGGTTTCGCTTCCCCTCGTTCTCACGCGCCGCGTCACTGCCATTAAGTTAAGAAAGCCAAAGCTTGCTTTGAATGCGAAAACGGACATCGACGGAGCGCCAAGCCCCAGCTTGGCCAAGGGCTGGCAGACGCCAAGCTGGGGCTTGGCGCTCCAAGGAACTTTTACTTCATGGCAGTGACGCGGTGCGTGGGAACCAGAGTAATAATCCCTGGACTGAATTCCCCCGGCGGTTTACACGCTATCCCTGGCTCGGGATGATGCCGTGCCGTCCCGGTATTCATCGGCGCAAGGTTTCGCTTCCCTTCGTTTACTTTCGTTTCCCTCGCTCTCACGCGCCGCGCTCGTCGTTATACACAAGTCCCGCCGGCTTGAGCAATGCCGTCATTCCGGCAGGGATGCCGGAATCCAGTGCCATGGACGGTAACGGGCCGGTTGCGCAAGCGCTTGATTTAAGCATTGAGCAAGCGGGTAGATTCACCTCCCTGTGACTGGATTCCGGCATTCCCTGCCGGAATGATGGGCTTCGGCACACTTGTGTATAACGGCGAGCGCGGCGCGTGGGAACCAGAGTAAATCGCCGCCGCTGCACGGGCCGGGAAAAGCAAAAAGACAAAAGCCCAGAGAGCAGAGAGCTAGAGCTTCAGAGACCAGAGCGCCAGCGTTCAGCGGCCAACGATGGGAAAGGCGCACACACCAAACGGAACCCAATATTGCTGATGCGCTCGTCCGGATGGATGCCATGGCGGCAGGACGCACGGGCGAAAGATGAATCGTAGAGCCAAGAGCCACCCCGCAGCATCCGGACATTGTCTTTGTTCGTAGCCAAAGCATGTGCACGGGCATAATCCGCCGAATAAGCCGAAACCGTCCATTCCCAGACATTGCCGGCCAAATCATAAACCTGCCCGTTTCCTCCAGACTCATCCTGCCCGTCTTCCATCGCGCCTTCCGGATAAAGGCCGACTGCCGTAGTGCGTGAAATCTTGGATTCATCCGTATTCGCCCGCAGCGTGTCCCAATCCTCGCCCCAAGGATAGCGCCTGCCCGCAGCCCCCCGCGCCGCCCATTCCCATTCCGCCTCGGTGGGCAGGCGTATCGTCCGGTTCAGCTTGGCACTGAGCCAGCGGCAAAACGCCTCGGCTTCCCAGTAACTAGTCCCCACCGCCGGATGATTGGCCTGATGCCATAGCCGGTCTTGCCAATACTGAAGTTCCAGATGGTGCTTACCCACCGCTTGCCAACCTGCCTCGCTCCAATAGGCCGCAGTCTCGTAGCCGCCCGCAAGCACGAAGCACTCGTATTGCGCCACCGTGACCGGATAGGCGGCAAGCTGGAAATCGTCGATAAGCAGCGGGGCTTTATTCTTCGGCCAATCTTCATATAAGTGACCCTCCTCGTCCGGCTTGACCCCATTGCCCAGCTTGCAGCCTTGCGGCCTGGTGCCGGCTATCGTCACCCACAGAATATCCGGCAGCCCGTCGCGAACGCCGACGCCGGGGCGCGGATCGCCCAACACGCCTAAGGCGCGACCCGCCGAAGCCCGCGCCGCCTGTTCGCCGCGCAGCGCGGTAGGGCTTTCAACCAGCCGCACCAATCGCTGAATAATGCGCGGCTTTAACGCAACCGGACGCAGGCTCTCCTTCACCCGTGTTTCCCAACCGGGCACCAATAAGCCCGCCAGCCAAGCCCGCCGCCAAGCGGCGTCATCGTCGGCCTCCGCGTCGGGGCACAGCCCTTCCAGCAAGGCGTTGATGTCGCGGGGCCGGGGCTTGGCGGTTTCGTCGTAGCACAGGTATTCGCCGAAAAACCGCACGACTTCCCACCACGCCGGGTCGCCCGCCCGCTGCGCCGCTTCTTCGATGCCGCCATCATCTAGCGCATTGAATTGCAGCGCCGCGAGGTATTCCTGAAAACTCAAATGCGGGAAGCGGTAGGTTTCCAACGTCTTGCCGTTTTTCTGCTCCACCGCGTCCAGCAGCAACAGGCCGTTGGCGTGGCGGCAATGTTCCAGGAAAGGCGGCACGAAGGCCGGGTTGAACTCGGACATGATGGCGGAAATCAGGCTGGCTTTGACGACGGCCAGTCCTTCGCGTTTACCCTCGGTGCCGGCTTTATGGGCGCGGTAGGCGATTTCGTGCAGCGCGTCATGGATCACCGCGACTTCCAAGCCGCAACCGGCCAAGGTCGCCGCGCCGTTGCCGCCGTGCAGGTCTAGCTTGGCGGCTTCCCAGCGCTGCAACAGGATGTCCACGCATTCCCGGTAAACGCCGACGCGGCTGCCCGGCAATTCCTTGTGGTTGTGGACGATGGCCATCACCGTCAGCAGCAAGGGCTTGCCGGCCAGTTCGCGCAGCCCACGCGGATCTTCCGGGCCTAGCGCGGTTTGCAGCGTTTGCGCCTTGCGGTCTAGCGTGGCCTGCTCCGCCGGGGTGATGCGGACTAAGGCTTTGAACCAAGCGTCGATGAAGCTTGCGATACGCTGGGCGGAGAAATCGGCCAGTTCATGGGTTTCCCAGCCCAGCCGCCAAGCCGGGTCGAGCTTGTAGCTATGCACGCGGCAGGTCGCCAACACCCGGCAGCGAAGATGCCGCTCGGCGAAATCGGCCAGCGCTCGTTTGACGGTTTCCCGATACTCGGCGGCGACTTCGTCGAGGCCGTCGAACACCACCAAACCGCCGCGTTGCGCCAATTCATCGGTCAACGCAGCGCCATAGCCTTTGAGCCCTGCCCGGCATTCTATTTCTTCTTGGATAAACGCGGCCAAATCGCGCCGACCTAGTCCCGCGTCGGCCAGCCGCGACGCCAACCGCCGCAGCGGCACAAACACCGGCAACAACGGCCCAGCCGTCCAACCCGGCAGCCTCGCGGCTAGGCGTTTGGGGGCCGGGTTCAGTTGATCCTCGGCCAGCACCAGGGCGAGATAACGGCCAAACGTGCTTTTCCCCGAGCCGGGCTGGCCTAGCAACACCATGCGGCCCTGTCCGGCCTGGGCCAATGCCTCGCTGGCGGGAAGCAGCGTATTATCGCGGCTGAATTCGTCCTGCTTGCCGGGCTGGAGTTTGGGCGTGGTTGTATCCAACGCGACATAGATTTGCTCTAAGTCCATCGGCGGCGTCTTGCCGCCGGGGTCGCAGGCGCGGGAAGCCAATGCCCGCAACGGCAGATCGCGCCATTCTTGGATCATCTGGCGCAGGTATTCTGCGCAGAGCGGATGGAGCGCCGGCGTCTTGCCGGCTTTATCGGCTTTGCCCGGCGAGACGCCGGCGCTCCCTCGCAAGGATTCGACGAGCTTGCGCAGCCCCAAGGCAATGTCGAGAAACGCATCGCCCTGCGGTTTCCACTTTTGCACCGGCTTGCCATTCGCCGGCAAGACTTGCAGCTTGGCAAAATCACTGTGTTGCCAATCGGCAGGTTTGATGATGACCGCGACGACTTCCGCCAGCCCCGCGCTGTGCCGCTGCAAGGCGCGTTTCATCTCGATTTCATGGCAATAGTCGGAGGCGATGAAGTCCGGACTGATAAGCAGCAACACCAGGTCGGCGGATTCCAGGTTGCCGTCAATCGCCGCCGCCCAAGACTGGCCCGGCAAAATTTTGCGGTCATGCCATTCCTGGATCAAGCCTTCGCGCTTCAAGCCGCTTAGGCAGGTTTCGAGTTTTTTCCGATAAGGCTCGTCTTGGTGGGAGTAGGAATAGAAAAGCTTGATGGGTTTATCCGGGCGGGTCATTCGTGGTTTCTCCATGCGCGGCGCGAAATGCGGCCAGACAGGCGGCGCTCCGACCCTACATTTTGCCGGGGAAGTATAAACCAAGGTCGATGCCCGCCCGCGCAAAAATTGCTATGATGGCGCCTCCTTAAAGTCCACTAGCCCCTTACCGCAGGAACAATCATGCCCGCCTTTCCCCGCGCCGAGCTTGAAGAGATGGTCCAACGCTGGATTGCCGCCAATGCCCAATCCGAGCGTGAAGGCGATTGGATCAAACATTTGGGCGCGATGTACACCGACGACGCCGAATACAGTTGGAACATGGGGCCGAACCGGGATTTCATCGCCAGGGGCCGCAAGGAGATAGAAGATTGGGCCTTGGGCGTGCATATGGAGGGCTTCGAGCAGTGGCGCTATCCTTACGATCAAATCCTCATCGACGAGCAACGCGGCGAGGTCATCGGCATTTGGCGGCAGGTCGCCCCGGTCAAGCGGGCGGACGGCAGCGATTACGAAGTCGCAGGACTTGGCGGCTCTTGGTTCCGCTATGGCGGAGACGGGAAATGGTGTTGGCAGCGCGATTTCTTCGATTTGGGCAACGTCAAAGCGATGTTCATGGAACTGGCCGCCGACGGCAAACTGGACGCCTCGGTCAAACAACGTTTGAGCAAGCTGGCGAAAGGCCAGGCGCTGCCCGGCGTTTATCCCATCCACGCCGAGCCGGGTGTCATTAAAAAACTGCAAGGTTTGTTCGCGATGATTCGTATCGTCTTGTTAGGGCGTTAGGCGCAAGCGGCGCAGAGGTTTTCGCCGATCCCCTCCCGCACCGGCAAGCCCCTGAAAAGCCGCTGGAATCTGTTGTAAAAAGTGGACAAAAAGATGTTTTTCCCGCACAATTAAGGCGTGCCTAAAGGGATGTTTATGGATGTAAGCCTATGCGCGCCAGGCTCTGCGGCAAGTTAGGAATGAATGCCGCCAGAAACGTCTACCGCCAGGGCAGGGCCGTCCCTGTCGGCGTCTGTTCGCAGCCCCGTTAACCTCCGCTAAAAAGAATCATCCTTGACCTCCACCAACGACACCCAACACACTGCGGATGGCAGAGCATGACAGCAGCGCCTCTTGCCAATACGCTGGAGCCGCGCCGCCGCGCCCTGCGCCGCTTGCTGGAATTGCAGCGGCCCGCAGGCGATTGGGAAGGCGAAATGGTGTGGTGTACGATGATCCTCGCCCAGGCGGTGATTGTGCGGACGGTGACGGGCCGGCCTTATGCCGAGGCTGAGAAAAAAGGCATCATCCAGCATTTTTCTGGCACCCAGTTGCGCGACGGCGCCTGGGGCATGCACCAGGAGTCGCCGGGCTATGTTTTTTTCACGAGCCTAGCGTATGTCGCGCTCAGGCTGCTGGGCGTCGCGGCGGACGAGCCGTCGGCCGCCAACGCCCGGCAATGGCTGCACGCCCAGCCGGACGGCGTCAAAGCCATTCCCACCTGGGGCAAGTTCTGGCTGGCCATGCTCGGGCTTTATGACTATCGCGGACTCAACTCGATTCCACCAGAATTGTTTTTGTTGCCGGAATCGCTGCCGTTCCATCCCCGCCGCTACTATTGCCACACCCGCTTGATCTACCTGGGGATAGCTTTTCTGTATGGCAAGCGCTTTGTCGCCGCCTTGCCGCAAGGCTTGCGCGATGAACTGCGCCAGGAACTTTATCCCGAGGCTTACCAGGCCATAGACTTTTCCGCTTACCGCAACACTGTCGCGTCCAGCGATGTCCTCGTGCCGGTCAGTCCGGTACTGCGCGGCATTTATAACCTGCTCGCCGCTTATGAGCGGCGGCACTTTGCCCGGCTGCGCCAAAAAGGGCTGTCCGCATGCTTGGAAAAAATCGTTTACGAGCAACGCTCGACGCAATATCAAAGCGTCTCGCCGGTCAGCGGCTTGCTCAACTGCCTGGCCTTATTTGCCGAGAACCCCCGTCATCCCGACCTCGCGCCTAGCCTTGACGCCGTCGAAGCTTGGCGTTGGGAGGATGAAGAGGAAGGCACCCGCTATGTCGGCGCGCGCTCCAACACTTGGGACACGGCTTTTGTCGTCCAGGCGATGCTGGAGTCGCCGGACATGGTTGAAGGCGGGGCGCACTCGCTAGACCAGGCCCATGCGTTCTTGAAGCGTGCGCAAATGACCGAGGAGTTGCCGGATTACCGCGCCGCTTGGCGCGATCCGGCCCTAGGCGGGTGGTGTTTTTCCGACGGCCAGCACCGCTGGCCGGTCAGCGATTGTACGGCGGAAGCCTTGAGCGCCCTGCTCTTCCTGCGTGAATCCGGGCTTGCGATCAGCCATCCGATCAGCGAGGAGCGGCTGCGGCAAGCGGCAGAATTCGTGTTGTCCCGGCAAAACGCGGATGGCGGCTTTGGCACTTACGAGCGCCGCCGCGCCGGCAAGCTGCTGGAAATGGTCAATCCTTCGGAAATGTTCGGCCAATGCATGACCGAGCTTTCCTATATCGAATGCACGTCTTCGGCGCTTGCGGCCTTAAGCCATTACCGCAGGCACTACCCCGATTTCGCCGACGGGCGGATCGACCAGTCCATCGCGCAGGCCGTGGCGCGGCTGCGCGAAGGCCAACTTAAAGACGGCTCTTACGCGGGCTTTTGGGGCATCAATTACACCTATGCCATATTTCATGTCGCCAGGGCTTTGCGCATGACCGGCGTGCCTGCCTGCGACCCTTTGCTGCAATCCGCGGCGGCCTGGCTGATCGGCAAGCAACGCGCTGATGGCGGCTGGGGCGAGCATTACTCAAGCTGTCTCGAAGGCCGCTATGTCGAGCATCCGCACAGCCAGGTCGTCATGAGCAGTTGGGCGCTGCTGGCGCTGCTCGACATCCTGCCCGCCGAGCACGATAGCATCCGGCGCGGATTTGCTTGGCTGCTGGAGCAGCAGCAGGAAAACGGCGACTGGCCCAGGCAGGCCGTCAATGGCGTTTTCTTCGGGGCGGCAATGCTGGACTATCGGCTTTACCACACTTATTTCCCGGTCTGGGCGCTGACGCGCTATGCCCGGATACTCGGCTTGCACTGAAATGGCACAGAAATTGGTTATTTACAACACTCTAAGCGATGTAGCCGGTTCCAACGGGCTACCCTCTCATCGAGAAGAAACCGGAAATCAGATATGAATGAAAATACAAATGCTCGGGAAAAAGTGGATGTTCTGATTGCCGGTGGCGGTGTGGCGGGCGTCGCCGCCGCCGCCGCCCTTTCGCAATTGGGGTTGAACATACTGATTATCGAACCCGGTGCCGCTTTCGGACGACGCCTGGCCGGCGAGCTGATCCATCCGCCTGGCATCGACGGCCTTTGCGAATTGGGCTTGCTGGACAAGGACGCGCCGTTGGGCTCGCCGGTGAAGGGCTTTGCCGTCTTTCCATCGGTCAAGGAAGCCGGTTCGCCGTGCATGATCTTGCCTTACGGCGAAGCGGAAGGCAAACAGCGTTCCGGCCTGGCCATCGAGCATTCCCTGCTGAAAGAGCAATTGCTGGAGCGGGTGGGCGGCTTCCCCGGCGTCAGCGTGAGAATCGGCGGCAGGGTCACAGGTGTCGAAGGCGGCGGCCGCGAGCCTTACACCGCCGTGGTCAGCGAGGACGGCGAAGATGTGCGCATCGAGGCCCGCCTCATCATCGCCGCCGACGGGCCGATGTCGCAATTGCGCAAGATGGCCGGCATCAGCCATGACACGCAGCGCTATTCCGGCATGATGGGCGCGGAAGTCGATGACAGCCATTTGCCCAATGCCGGTTACGGCAATATTTTCCTGAATCCGGCCGGCGTCGCCTATGCCTATTCCATCGGCGGCGGGCGCGCCCGGATCATGTTTGAAGTGCTCAAAGATGCCGATTCCAAAGAGTCCATCAAAACCCATTTGAGCTTCTTTCCCGACGCGCTCAAGGAAGCCGTCGAACGGCACCTGGCCGAAAACAAACCGCTGGCGGCGGCGAATTTCTGCATCATCCCGGAGACCAGCATCAAAAACAATTTCGCGCTAGTCGGCGACGCGCGCGGCTGCTGTCATCCGCTGACCGCTTCGGGCATCACCGCCGCCGTCAAAGACGCCTTGGTTTTGCGCGATGCATTGCGCGGCACCAAGACCGGCGAGGAATTCAACTTTGCCGCCGCGCTGAAGCGCTACGCCCGCATCGGTGACCGCCTGCAACTGACCCGCCGCACGCTGGCCGAAGAACTGCGCGAAGCCTTTCTGGCGCAGACCCCGGAAGCGATGCTGCTGCATCAATGCATATTTTCCTATTGGCAGCACAGCCCGACGGGCCGCAAGCGTTCGATGGAATTGCTTTCGACGCTGGACAGCAGCATCTTCTCGTTGGCGATCCAATACGCCATGGTCGCTCTGCATGCCTTCCGCCTGCTGCCGCGCTGGTTTGGGGAAAAAGCCTTCCTGGCCTGGAACAAAGGCGTCTACAAGCTCTTATTCAAAACCGTGGAATTTCAACATACCGCCATTGTGCAATGGCTTAAAGTTTAACCGCCTTATCGTCTTGGCCGGCTGCCCCGCGCCAGCGCGGGTAGCCGGGCCAAGTGGCAAGCTTCATGACGATGAAATCCTGGTCGGCAAACTGCCGCCTCTCGGCTTTATTATTAGCGGGCCTGGCCTCTTCTTTTTCCTGGGGCATGGACAAGGGCTTGGCGCGAGTGTCGGCGGGCGAGAAGCGCGTGGCCTTGGTGATCGGCAACAAAGACTATGCTGACAAGCCGCTGCAAAACCCGCTGAACGACGCCTTCGACATGAAAGCCGCGCTGGAGAGCCTTGGTTTCACGGTGATTTACCGGGAAAACGCCGATTTGGCGCAGATGGACGAAGCCATGCACGAATTCGCCCGGCAGTTGGATAAAAACAGCGTCGGCCTGTTCTATTACTCAGGCCACGGCCTGCAAGCCGACGGCATCAATTACCTGGTGCCCGTCGGGGCGTCCATCGCCAGCAAGGCCGAGGTGAAAAGCCGCGCCTACGACGCCAACATCGTGCTAGGCAGCATGGAGGAGGCCGGCGCGCGGGTCGGCGTGGTGGTGTTGGACGCCTGCCGCAATTCGCCCTTGCGCGGCTTCCGCTCCACGGCCGGCGGCCTAGCGCAGATGGGCGGCGGCTCCGGCTCGATTATCGCCTTCGCCACGGCGCCGGGGGAGACCGCCGAGGATGGCAAAGGCCGCAACGGCACGTTCACCCGGCATCTGCTGGCCCATCTGCACGACCCTGGCCTGTCCGCCATCGACGCGCTGCGACAGGTGCAAACCGAAGTGGCTGAGGCTACCGGCAACAGCCAAAACCCCTGGATCAACTTCGGCCCGCAGCGCGGCCAGTTCTGCTTTGCCAGTTGCGAGGCGAAGCCCCAAGCCGTGGCCGCCGACCCGAGGCTGCAAGAGCAATCTTTCTGGGACGACATCAAACACAGCCAAGATCCGGCGGATTTCAAAGCCTACTTGGAGCAATATCCGGGTGGACGCCATGCCGGACTGGCGGGCAACAGGCTCAAGCGCCTGGACGCCGCGCCCGCCGCCGCGTCAAAGCCGGCGCACCGGCCAGCGGCGCAACACCTCGCGCCGCCGCCTGTGGCAGAATCCGCCGCGCCACCGACTGCCTTGTCCGAGACTATCGAGGCATTCGGGATAGCGATGCTGAAGATTCCCGAGGGGGTGTTTGGGATAGGCCCGGACGAAAGCGGCAAGCCGCGCCGCAATGTCAAGGTGCGCGCATTCAAACTGGGCAAGACCGAGCTGACGCAAGGCCAATGGAAGGCGGTGGTGGGGGCTAACCCGTCCTATTTCGAGCATTGCGGCGATGACTGTCCGGTGGAAAACGTCAGCTTTCACGATGTGCAGGAATTCATCCACAAACTCAATGCGAAGACAGGGCAGCATTACCGCTTGCCGACCGAAGCGGAGTGGGAATATGCCTGCCGGGCGGGCGGGGATGCGCGCTACTGCGGCGGGGATGATGTGGACGCCGTGGCCTGGTATGGGGAGAATTCAAGCAAGGCGACCCATCCCGTCGGGCAGAAGCAGGCCAATGCTTGGGGGCTGCACGATATGAGCGGGAATGTTTGGGAATGGACTTGCTCGGCGTACACAAGCGGCTATGGCGACGAAGCTGCCTGCGCCGGCGCGGGAGACCGCCGCCGGGTTGTCCGGGGCGGCGCCTGGGGCGGCGAGGCGCAGGACATGCGTTCAACCCGGCGCAATCCATTCGACCCGGCCAACCAGTACGTTGGCCTCGGCTTCCGCCTGGCGCAGGACTGATGATCGTGGCGTCAAGCCGCCCCCTGGCTTAATCCAACACCAAATCCTTCAAATAAGCTTTGAAGCTTTCCTTCAACTCCTCGTGTTTCAAGCCCTGCTCCACCGTGGCAATCAGATAGCCCAGCTTGGAGCCGCAGTCGTAGCGCTTGCCGTAGAATTCATAGGACAGCACCGGTTCCTCTTTGAGCAGCAACGCGATGGCGTCGGTGAGCTGGATTTCGCCGCCGGCCCCGCGCGTCACTTCGTCGAGCTTGTCGAAGATGGCCGGGGTCAGGATGTAGCGGCCGACCACGGCCAGGTTCGACGGCGCTTTTTCGGGCTTGGGCTTTTCGACAATTTCCTCCACCCGGCCGAGTTGGTTGCCTATGGAATGGGAGCGGACGATGCCGTAGCTTTGCGTTTCGGAAGGGTCGATGCGCTCCACGCCGAGCAGCGAACATTGCCACTCCTCGAAAACCTTGACCATTTGGCTCAGGCAGCCTGAGGCGTTGTCGTCGATCAAGTCGTCGGCCAGAATCACGGCGAACGGCTCGTCGCCGATGACCGCCTTGGCCCGGCCCACCGCGTGGCCCAGCCCCAAAGCCTCGGCCTGGCGGATGTGGACGCAAGTGACATGCGGCGGGACGATGTTTTGGACGATTTTCAGCGTCTCGGTTTTGCCGCGCAGCTCCAGTTCGTTTTCCAGCTCGTAAGCCTTGTCAAAATGGTCGGAGATGGCGCGCTTGCTGCGCCCGGTGATGAACACCAAGACCTCGACGCCGGCGGCCACCGCCTCCTCCACGGCGTATTGAATCAGTGGTTTGTCCACCACCGGCAACATTTCCTTGGGGTTGGCCTTGGTCGCAGGCAGAAAGCGGGTGCCCATGCCCGCCACTGGGAACACGGCTTTCTTGATGGGTTTTTTCATAAATCGTTCTCCGTTTTCGTATCGTGTGAAGGCACTCCTGAATATAGTAGCCGTTTTGGCCCGGACTGTGTTGCCACGCCAACTAAAAACCCCGCGTCCCTTGCGGGGCGCGGGGTTTTTAAACGGCCAGGGATTTGCGCTTAGGCGGCGAAGTTCTGCGCGGCGAACTCCCAGTTCACCAGATTCCAGAAGGCTTCGACGTATTTGGGACGCAGGTTGCGGTAATCGACGTAATAGGCATGCTCCCAAACGTCGATGGTCAGCAGCGGGGTCTGCCCGCTGGTCAACGGGGTGGCCGCGTTGCTGGTGCTGACCAGGGCGAGGCTGCCGTCGGCGTTCTTCACCAGCCAGGCCCAGCCGGAGCCAAAGGTGGTGATCGCCGTCTTAGTCAGCTCGGCCTTGAAGTTTTCAAAGGAGCCGAACGCGGCGGCGATGGCTTCGGCCAAGGCGCCGGTGGGCTCGCCGCCGCCGTTGGGGGACAGGCTGCTCCAGTAGAACGTGTGGTTCCAGACTTGAGCCGCGTTGTTGAAAATGCCGCCTGAGGACGTCTTGACGATGTCTTCCAGGGACAAGTTCTCAAACTCCGTGCCGGCAATCAGATTGTTCAAATTGGTGACGTAGGTCTGGTGGTGCTTGCCGTAATGGTATTCCAGCGTCTCGGCGCTGATGTGCGGCTCCAAGGCGTTCTTTTCATACGGCAGGGCGGGTAGTGCGTGAGTCATGGAAATCTCCTCCAATGGTCAAATGTCGGTTGAAGTCTCTGCCGCCAGATGGCTTGCGCCCTCCGGCGATAACCAAGCAAAATACTACGAATTGCCAGTTTAACACCCCTCGCCCGCCAGAGAAAGCTTGTTCCGGCATATGCTCATTGCGATTGGGGTAGGCGTAAAAAGCGGCAGTTAAGCGCGGGGCAAGGATGTTGCCTGGTTCGGATGGACGGCGGCGGGGCCTGGGTCAGCTCTTGCTTTTATAGCTCCATTGCTGCACCTGGGCCTTCCAGGAA
>Ga0265327_10004652_pt1 | contig 12035 bp, 2 predicted proteins | sample 41621metaG_FD_202089 | JGI IMG/M metagenome (GOLD analysis project Ga0265327, IMG submission 202089) | Rhizosphere microbial communities from Carex aquatilis grown in University of Washington, Seatle, WA, United States - 4-16-21 metaG | ecosystem: Host-associated > Plants > Roots > Rhizosphere >...
ACCTGCCGTGACAGACCCAACGCTGATCGTGTTCGTCGTCTCACCGCTCAAAACCACTCCATCTTTCTTCCACACAAAACCAAACGGGCCAGTCCCTGTAACAGCCGTTGTGAACGTCCCCGTTTGTCCAGGGCAAAGAACCAGATCAGTGAGACTGGTCGCCGCGGTGTTCGTGTTCACCGTCAACGTCGCACTCTTATCAACACTGTTGCAGGTACCCGTGACGTGCACGCTGTAGGTGCCAGCGTTTGCAGCAGAGACGCCGTCGATGGTGATATGATCGGCGGTTTCAGTAGCGATCGCTTGCCCATCTTTACTCCACACAAAGCTGAACGGCCCAGTGCCCGAAGGAACTGTGCTGAACGTCGCACTTTGACCAGGGCATAGGACAAGGCTTGTCAGATCCGATGTCGTTGTTAGACGATTCACGGTAAGAGTCGCACTGTTCGTAGCGCTGGTGCAAAGACCAGTAACTTCTACAGTGTAACTTCCCGCATCACCAACCTGAGCCGACGCAACACTGATGCTGCTATCGGTTTGGCCCGGTAGAACGCTGCCGTCTTTCTTCCACACATACGCAATCGGTCCGGTGCCTGACGTAGTCGTCGAGAACGCTGCCGGTTGATTTTCGCATACCACAACGTCGGTCAATGCCGTTGCACTCACATTTTCGTTCACCGTCAAAGTCGCCGTATTTGTCACACTGTTGCAAACGCCAGTAACTTCAACCGTGTAAGATCCACCATTGGCCGCAGTGACCGAGGCAACACTAATCGTGTTCGTCGTCTCACCGCTCAAAACAACTCCATCTTTCTTCCACACAAAACCAAACGGGCCAGTCCCTGTAACAGCCGTTGTGAACGTCGCAACTTGTCCGGGGCAAAGAACCAGATCAGTGAGACTGGTCGCCGCGGTATTAGTGTTCACCGTCAAAGTCGCCGTATTTGTCACGCTGTTGCAAACGCCCGTGACTTCAACCGTGTAAGATCCAGCATCGGCCGCAGTGACCGAGGCAACACTGATCGTGTTCGTCGTCTCACCGCTCAAAACCACTCCGTCTTTCTTCCACACAAAACCAAACGGGCCAGTCCCTGTAACAGCCGTTATAAACGTCGCCGTTTGTCCAGGGCAAAGCACAAGATCCGTCAACACCGTAGCCGCGGTGTTCGTGTTCACCGTCAGGCTCGCCATGTTCGTCACAGTATTACACGCACCAGTCACTTCGACTGTATACATGCCGGCATCAGCAGCGGTGGAAGAAACGATCGTCAGAACATTCGTAACGCTCGACTGCACGACGCCATCTTTTTTCCAAATGTAAGTAAACGGCCCGGAGCCGGTCGCCACAGTCGTGAACGTGGCACTTTGACTCGGACAAACCACCAGGCTGCTCAACGCGCTCGCAGTCGTCGGAGTATTCACCGTGAGCGTCGCGTTATTGGTAACACTATTGCACGCGCCATTGACCTCGACCGTATAAGTGCCGGCGTCACCGCTCGCCACAGACGGAATCGTTAACGAGCTCGTCGTGCTGCTTTGCGCGACACCGTCTTTTTTCCAAACATAAGTGAAAGGTCCGCTTCCCGACGCAACAGTGCTGAACATTGCGCTTTGGCCCTCGCAAACAACCTGACCACTCAAGGCTGTGGCGCTCGTATCTGCATTCACCGTCAAAGTTGCGTTGTTCGTCACGCTATTGCACGTGCCAGCGACTTCGACGGTATACGTGCCTGCATCCGCACTCGAAACAGACGGGACTGTCAACGAATTCGTAGTGCTGCTTTGGATAACGCCATTCTTTTTCCAAACATACGTGAACGGCCCGGTGCCCGACGCAACCGTAGTGAACGTCGCGCTCTGACCGCACGTCACAACATCCGTCAAGGGCGCCGCGGTCGTAGGTTCATTTACCGTCAACGTCGCGATATTCGTTACCGAATTGCACGCGCCGGAGACTTCAACTGTATAAGTGCCCGCATCGCCGCTGGCGACGGAAGCAATCGCCAACGCATTGCTCGTGCTGGTTTGAATAACGTCGTCCTTCTTCCACACGTAAGTAAAGGGTCCAGTTCCGGACGTAGCAGTTGTGAATGTCGCAGTCTGTCCGGGACAGAGGACGAGGTTTGCTAACGCACTGCCGCTTGTCGGAGTGTTCACCGTCAGCGTCGCGCTGTTAGTTACGTTATTGCATCTGCCACTGACTTCGACCGTATACGTTCCCTCATCGCCCACGCTCACCGTTGCGATGCTCAACGTATCCGAAGTGTTAGCCTGCAAAACGCCATCTTTCCTCCATACGTAAGTAAACGGTCCTGCACCCGAGACAGCCGTGCTGAATGTCGCCGAAGTGCCGGGGCAATTGGTGAGGCTGGTCAGCGCTGTCGCAGAAGTGCCGGGGACGACCGTGAGCGTCGCAGAATTTGTCAGACTGTTGCATAAACCCGTCACCTCGACCGTGTAAGTGCCCGAGTCGGTTAACGCCGTGGACGTGATCACAAACGAGTTGCTCGTTTGTCCAGCGATTACACTTCCATTATTTTTCCAAACATAACTAAACGGCCCGGTGCCTGATGATGTCGTTGTGAATGTTGCAGTTTGACCGGAACAAAGTGAAAGGTCTGTCAAAGAACTCGAAGTAGTCGGCTGATTGACCGTCAGTGTGGCGGTGTTGGTCGCAGTATTGCACGCGCCGGTTACTTCGACGGAGTAAGTCCCCGCATCCGCGCTGGTCACGAAAGCAATGATCAAAGTGTTGGCCGTGCTGCTCTGCACGATGCCATCTTTTTTCCAAACATAAATAATCGGTCCCGTTCCAGACGCAACCGTTGTGAACGTCGCAGACTGCCCCGGGCAGACAACCAGACTGCTCAGCGCCGTGGCCGTAGTAAGATCATTCACTGTCAAAATCGCGCTATTCGTCACCGAGGTGCAAGCCCCCGTAACTTGGACCGCGTAAGTGCCCGCATCTGTGCTGGTCACGGCAGCGATACTCAACGTGTTGCTGGTGCTCCCCTGCGCGACTCCGTTCTTTGTCCACACATAACTAAACGGCCCGGTGCCGGATGCGATGGTTGTGAAGATTGCTGAGGTGCCGGGACAACGGACCAGATCCGTCAAAACAGTCGCACTGGTGTTTGTGTTCACCACAAGCGTCGCGCTGTTAGTCGCGCTGCCGCATGTACCCGTGACTTCAATCGTGTAAATACCAGCGTCCGCACCGGAAGCAGAGACAACAGTCAATGAATTCGACGTGCTGCCTTGCAGAACACCATCTTTCTTCCACACATAACTAAACGGCCCAGTGCCAAGCGCGGCAGTCGAAAACGTTGCGCTGCTGCCGGGGCAGACACTTTGGCTTGCCAGCGGTGTAATGGTCGTCGAAGCGTTTACCGTCAAAGTCGCGCTATTCGTCACCGAGGTGCAGGCGCCCGTGACTTGGACAGTGTAAGTTCCCGCATCGCCGCTAACTGGCGACAAGATAGTCAAACTGTTCGACGTGCTGCTTTGCGCAACACCATCTTTCTTCCAAACATAATTAAACGGTCCAGTGCCGCCGGCGACAGTAGTAAACGTCGCCGGTTGGGATGGGCAGACAATTAGCGATGTCAAAGAACTCGCCGTCGTAAGAGAATTGACGGTTAGCGTCGCGCTATTCGTGATGCTGTTGCATGTACCGATGACTTCGACTGCATATAAACCTGCATCACCGATGCTTGCTGATAAGACCGTCAACACATTGGACGTGCTGCCCTGAACGACGCCATCTTTTTTCCAGACGTAAATGAAAGGACCAGTGCCGCCCGGCGTAACACTAAACGTCACGCTTTGGCCTACGCAGGTTGTCTGGTCGGAAAGACTTGTGAGAGTCAGAGGCGTATTGACCGTCAGCGTTGCCGTGTTGGTAACTGTATTGCACGTGCCGGCGACTTCGACCGTGTAGGTGCCGGCGTCGCCAGTCGTAACAGATCCAACAGTAAGAGAGTTCGTTGTGCTGCTTTGGACGACACCATTCTTTTTCCAAATGTAAGTGAACGGCCCCGCGGTTGTGGCAAACGTCGCCGAAGTGCCAGGGCAATTGGTGAGACTGGTGAGCGCCGTCGCAGCCGTGCCGGGGATGACCGTGAGCGTCGCAAAATTTGTCAGACTATTGCATAAACCCGTTACCTCGACAGTGTAAGTTCCCGAGTCACTCAATGCCGTAGACAGGATCACAAACGAACTGCTCGTTTGTCCACCGAGCACGCTTCCATTCTTTTTCCAAACATAACTGAAAGGGCCGGCCCCGGACACTGATACCGCGAATCCCGCCGAAGTGCCCGAGCAATTCGTGAGACTCGTCAAGCCGGGGGACGTAGTCAGCGCATTAACGGTCAGCGTCGCCGAGTTGGTGACCGCGCTGCAGCCCCCCGTAACCTCGACGCTGTAGGTCCCTGAATCACTCACAGCCGTGCTTGCGATTGCCAAAGAATTGCTGGTGCTTCCCTGAACCACCCCGTTCTTCTTCCACACATAAGTAAACGGCCCCGTCCCCGAAGCAGTCGTGCTAAACGCTGCACTTTGGCCAGCGCAAGTAACGACCGGAGTCAACGAACTGGCAGCCGTTAATGGATTGACCGAAAGGATGGCGGAATTCGTCACAGCATTGCATGGCGACGTAACTTCAACAGTGTAGGTGGCCACATCGGTGAATGCCGCCGATGCAATCGTGTATGAACTGCTCGTTTGGCCGCCAATCACAGCCCCGTTCTTTTTCCAAACATAAGTGATTGGGCTGGTCCCCGAGGCCGTGGTGCGAAACACCGCGCTTTGACCAAAGCAGGTTGTTACATCTGACAACGTCGTGGTCGTTGTCGAAACAAAGTCAATGTCTGTAGCAGAATTATTGTTCGTCGAGACGTCAATCATGTTGCCAGGAATCGTCACAAACGGAGTATTCGTAAAACTACACACCGTTGAAGCACCCACCGAAGCGTTGACGGTATAAATAACCGAGCCATGCACCGGGATATTGACCACATTAGTGAAACTTCCCGTGCCCGACGCGTTGGTGATTACCGCACCGCCGGTCACCGCAGCCGTCCAGGTAATGTTGGTCAGCAATGAAGGTAATTTGTCCGTCACCGTGGAACCGTCAGCCGCGCCCGGACCGAGGTTCGTCGCAATGATCGTGTAAGTGATCACCTGGCCGTTTGTCACTACAGAAACGTTGTCAGTGATCGAAATGGCCAAATCCGTTTGAAAATTAATTGCGCAATCGCCCGGCCGATCAGGTGGCACAAACAAAGAATTCAGCAACATCCGGCGTCCGTTGATGTTCGGCAGCGCTGTGCCGCTGAAGTCATGCCCCCCCAGGTAAAACATTAATGAACCGACCCCGCCAAGGTTCAATTTCGAAACGCTGGCCTTGATGTTATTTGCGTCCGAAACACTGACAGCGTTGACGTAAGCGTTGTTCGTGAAGACCGAACCCGTCAACGGGTTCCACTCTTCTGCCGTGCCGGTATTGTCCACGAGAGTTCCTTGAAACTGACTGAACGCCGAATCGTTGTTCAGGTAATTATAACTCACCGCAACATTGTTAACGACAATACCACCGGTAGTTTGGAAATGACCGTATGCGCCGTTGTTCTCATAGGTGCGTACCGCAGCGCATTGCGCGAAGGCGTTACCGCCATTCAGAACGAAATTGCGAACAGCCTGTGCCTGGTTCGTTGCGGAGGCAGAATCGTAGTGAGGTGCCAAAATCATCGTGTAACAGCTCGAAGCCGACAGCGTAGAGACGCTTGCCGCGTCAATTACCGTATACTGATTGGTCGGAATACCCGCCTCATCGAGAATTCCGGTGTGAATGCTCTGCGTGCCACCGTCATCCAGAACGAGAATCTTTGGCTTGTGCGCCACCGTATACCGGATGTCGATACTCGTATCGTTAGTCAAACGGTAGACCGCAACATTATTGGACCATCGGGTAATGATCGACATCGCCGCATTGGTAAAATCGCGATGGATGATAAACGGGCCGGCGCGAAAACTAAGATTACTCGCAGTCTGCGTCGTCGGAAGAATCCTCGCTACGCCCGCAGTGAAATCGATTCCATCCTTGGCTTTCCCCGTTGCGATAGCCCATTTGACAGGAATATTCGTATGGAGCAAAGCATCAACCAGCCCGTAGGCCGTCAAATTAAACAGCGTCCCATTCAATGCCTGGTAGTTTGTGCACATCGGGATGACCAGCGAACCCGCCGGAATGGTTTCGAAGTTGGACTGCGCCCCAGGCAAATCCGGATCATTCCGCCCTGTTGCAACCAACACGGCGGCGCTCGACGTCACTGAACTGCTGCACGCCGTTACGACCACGGTGTACGAATCCCCGCTGGTTGAAGCCACATTTTGAATCGTCAAATTAGTGGTCGTTGACCCGCTGATGGTGCCGCCATCCGTCAAATTTACCGTGTTCTTACGCCATTGATATGTCGCAACCGAACTCGAACTCACCACTGAAAAATAAACTGTGGCACCAGCCGATACTGTTTGCGAAACGGGTGGTGTAGTAATCGTCGGCGCCGCGATCAAAGACAGAGTCGCAACGGTGGATGTCACCTGACCACAATTATTGCTCATGAAAACACTGTAACTGGCCTGGTCACCGATCGCTGCCGAACTTACAGTAAGAGTGGCTGTGCTAGCGCCTGCAATATTCCCCCCATTCACCAGGTTTGTTGAGTTTCTGCGCCAATGATAACTGAGTGCAGAACCAGCGCCGTTCCCACCGTCAGCCGTTACCGTGAGTGTGAACGTCGACCCTGGGCAAACGGACTGCGAAATCGGCTGAACGCTAATCGTAGGTGTTTGACACCCCGCCTCAGCTTTTTCTACCGACAACAGGGAAATGACCACGACACTAAAGACTGCAAACATAACCGATGCGCGTCTCGTCCGGTTGCCGTTGACTAAAATCGGGTTAAGCGTGCCAGCGAGTAACGCCTGAGGCGCAGTCAAACGCAGGAACCTCTTAGCCGCCGCGGAATCACTCCATGATTCTCTGCGGCCTCCTCCGCACACTGTTTGGTTTTGCATAAAATTTGAAAAAGCCGCCAACTATATCATTTACAAAAATCCCCATCAAGATAAAAAACGCGCATCCAGCATCTAACCGTCTTATTGACAGTCACATGCGTCAAATACGCAGCAAAAGGGCTCAATACCCTGAGTTAGTTCTCAAAATGAATAACGTTAGGATAGCAGCGGGTTTCGTGCCATGAGAATGGTTAGAGGTATGACTTATGGCGCTGATAATCAGACTTTAGCAATTAGAACTTGCGGACAGCTTTAACGCTAAGTAGCCTGATCCCCGTCCCTGGACGTCCAGCAGGTAAGTAAAATATTCATGTACAAGTGGTTTCTTATCCGCTTGGCTGGCGTTTTGTGTACAGCCATCTGTTTGACTCAACCGGCCCGTGCCGTTGTCCTTTACTGGGACCCAACCGGCACGACTGCCACCGCCACCCCAACCGGCGCATGGGATTCCACCTCGGCAAACTGGTCGCCGGCCAACACCCTCACAGCCAGCCCCGTCGCATGGACACCCGGCGTCGCCGCGTGTTTTTGCGCGGGAACCTCAGCCACGGGCACGTTTACTGTCACCTTGGATGAGACGATAAGCTGCGCCGGCATTTTCAATGGCGGACTCACTCCCCCGGGGTCGTTCGTAACAATCTCGGGTGCTGGGTCCCTGGATCTTGTGGCCGGTTTGGACGCATTTAACAGCGCGGGTGCCGATGGCGGAACTACCACAGTCGCCGTCCCGCTCACAGGCGCGGGAACCGTCACACTGGAAGGCAGCAAGAACACCTATTTCACCGCCACAAACACCTACTCCGGCGGAACCCAACTCGGTTATTCCGGCAACGCTTTTACCGGCACCATCTTCTTCAACAACAACTCCTCCTTCGGCACCGGCACAATCACCATGATCAGCAGCAGCAACATGATGTCGCTGCAAGGCACGGCTCCCGTGACCCTCAGCAATTCGGTGACAACCGCTTCGCTCACTCTCGGCATCACTGGAAATCCAGCCGGTTTGACCTTCGCCAATCCATGGACCTTGGCCGCAACGACGCCGATGATTAGCTGCGCGGGCGCCGGAAATCTCGTCACCATCGCAGGCATCATCGGCGGAACAGGCGGCCTTTCAAAATTCGGCGCCGGCGCACTTAGATACCTCGCAGCAAACACCTACACCGGCGCAACCACCGTCAGCAACGGCACGTTCGTGATTGGCGCGACCGGCTCGTTCAACAATTCTTCCCGCCTGAACCTCTACCCCGGCGCAAACGGCACTATCTTCGACGTCTCCAGCAATGTTTTATACACCCTCGGCGGCAGCACGACGCTGTTCGCGACTGGCACCGGCACCGCCACGACAACCGCCGCGATGATCAGAGGCTCGTCGCTCGGTGGAATTAGCTTCGGCTCGCGCCCGGTCATTTTGAACTTCACACCGACCGCTTTCACCGGTGACACCACCCACCCGCCGCTCTACATCACCCAGGGCGCGCTCACGCTCAATAACAACGCCTTCACCGTCACCAACGCCGCCGCCACCGCGCTCGGCGCAGGCACTTACCGCCTCATTCAAGTCAGCGCCGCCAACATCAACGGTTCGCCGAACGCTGTCGTTACTGTCGCCGGAACCGGAATTGCCACGAACACACGGGCAACCCTCGCCATCGCCGGCGGTCAATTAAACCTCGTCGTGAAACCCGTCCCGGCCTTCACAAACATTTCTGTCGCCCAAACAACCGGTGTAGGAGTCGGCGTTCAAACCGTTACCATCTCCGGACAACTCGCCGCAGGCACCACTTATCCCACGCTGAACGAAACGATCACGGTCAATCTCAACGGAGCCGCACAGGCAGGAAAGGTTATCGACAGCACTGGCCATTTCTCCGCGACCTACAACCTGTCTTCCATTCCGTACATCGCGACGAATTATCCCGTCACCTATTCCTACACGGGCAACAACGCGCTTGCCGGCGTCACGAATAGTTCGACAAAAATTCCCGCTAACTCCTTTTTCATCTGCGACGCGCTCGCTGGATTTTTCGGTGGTGAAAACCTGATCACGACAAACTTCGCCGGCACAAACATGTATGCCTGGTCATCAACCAATCCCTGCTTGCCTGTTGCGGCGTGGAATCTTGAAGGTCAATTGACAGAACAACCGTTGAACGACGGCTCAGGCAAGAGCCGCTATTCCATCTCCGAAAATCCGTCGCTCCCGGTCGTCTATTACATTCTTGGACCAAGCCTCACCTGGCCATACGCCTCTCCAACCTCCGTCGAATGGATCACCACCGCCGACGACAGCACGCAAGCCTTCTTCATCACCAACGTCACCATCAGCGCCGCTGGCATTTTGTCGATGCCCGCGCCACCGGTCATCCTCCAACAAACCGGCGACCAAACAGTCCTCGCTGGCAAAAATGTCCCCTTTAACGTCATCTCGACCGGCACACCAACGCTAACCTACCAATGGTTATTGAACGGTTCGACGCCTTTATCCGCGACCACCTCCACCCTAACCCTGCCCGCCGTCACCATCGACCAATCCGGCAGCAGTTATAGCGTGATCGTTTCCAACCAATACGGAACCGCCACCAGCACTCCCGCTGCACTAAACGTCTTGCCGGTGCCGCAAATGACTTATCAACCCGCCGTCAACGGAACTGTCGAACTCGTCGCGAACATCGCCCCGTCAGAATCCTACGTCGTCCAAACAACATCTGATCTCACTCCGCCGGCTAATTGGGTGAACATCGCAACGAACATCGCGGCCACCAACGGTGTCATCGATTACGTCGGCACGAACAGCACCGCGACAAATCTTTTCTACCGCCTCCAGTTCCCGTAAAAACGAGGCAGGGCATGCTGGCGAACCGGACAGCATCCGCTGAGCGCTGCATCACGTCCCGTTGTCCCGTCTTTCCGGCTCCACGCGCGCAGTCTATAAAATAAAAACCCTCTCCACCGAAGCAGAGAGGGTTGAGGAGTGCTTGATAATGTCTAGAACTTATAGGCGACGCCCGTCACCAGCTTCATGTCGTTCTTTTTCCGACCGAGGGCTGGCTCGCTGTTGTAGGTGTCTTGCAAATAGCTGCGCAACGACAACTTCTTCGTGATATCCGCTTCAATACCGATCTCGAAATTGAAGATGTAATTCTGAAAGCGATCGACCTGGGGGAGGAGCTCCGCCGTTTGCCAGATGCGCGCACGATCGGTCAACTTGTGGTTCATTTTTTCGCCAAGGCGCAGGGTAAAATAATCCTTCGTCTCCACACCCAGGCGTTGCGCCACGAAGCCCGGACCCACTTCACCGCATAGATCCGTCGTTTTATTTTTGATAAAATAATAACCAGCACCGGGGCTGACGGTCAGGCGATAGCGAATTTTCGAAATGTCGTCATGCAATCCTTCCACACGCGCATAGGCGTAAAGGCGCTCGTTGAACAACCGATTGTATTGGCCGAACCCGTGAATATTTGCCGCGTTTTTCGATTCGATACCATTCACTTTGGACTTCCCGTAAGCGCCGTCCGCGCCAAACGCCACTTCATTATTTGTCCATTTCTTGCCCGTGGTCGCCGCGACCGTTGCCAGCACCGTATCGCTGTTACCGCTCGTGAGCGTCAGGCCGGCAGCCGCGCTGCTTTCCCACGCCGGCGTTTTCGAAGCCGGTGTTGGATCTTGAGCGTGTGTGGAAGTTTGGATCGCCAGCACAGCGGCTGTGATCAGAACGAATTGTGAACGTAGGGATAACAGGTTTTTCATTTTAACTTTGCATTGTCAGCGGCAGGCCGGACACAGGCCCAACGCTTTGGTTGTTGCGGCGCGTATTCTCCGTAACACCCCTCCAAATTCAAGCATTTGTTTGACTATTTCTCTCGTCTGATTTCGTGCTCTTAGTGGACCTGGCGAGACATCCGCTTCCTCCCTCCCCCCTTGCCAACTGCCACCCCCTTCGCCACAGTATCAACAGCAAATGAGTAAACGGTTCTACATCACAACTGCGATCGACTACGTCAACGGCCAACCGCACCTCGGCCACGCCTACGAAAAAGTCATCGCTGACGTGATCGCCCGCTCCCATCGCTCCCTCGGTGAAGAAGTCTATTTCCTGACCGGCCTCGACGAGCACGGCCAAAAAGTCCAGCAAGCCGCGCTGGCCGAAGGCAAAACCGCCCAGGCTTACTGCGACGAACTCGCGAAAAGTTGGGAAGCCCTCGCCACCAAACTTGGCCTTTCCAACGACGATTTCATCCGCACCACCCAGCAACGTCATCAGGCTGTCGTCCAGGCCATTCTCCAATACTTTTTCGACAACGGCCAATTCTACAAAGAAACCTACAAAGGTTGGTACTCGCCGGGCGCCGAAACATTTCTCACTGAAAAAGACCGCCTGCCCGACGGCACCTTCGACTCCATTTACGGCAAAGTTCTCGAGCTCGAAGAAGAGAATTACTACTTCAAGCTCTCGCCGCATCAGGACTGGCTCATTAATTACATCGAGTCCAATCCCGATTTTGTGCAGCCGAGCTATCGCCGCAACGAAGTCCTCGGCTTCCTCAAAAAAGAAAAACTCGAAGACCTCTGCGTCACGCGCCCGAAGTCGCGTCTCACGTGGGGCATTCCGGTTCCGTTCGATTCCAATTACGTTACCTACGTCTGGTTCGATGCCCTCGTGAATTACATCACTGTTCCCGCCGGTCACATCGACCCGACGATGTCAGTTTTGAAATCCGCGGTCGGCAATCCGCAAACCGCAATTGAACTCTGGCCCGCCGACATCCATCTCATCGGCAAAGACATCATCAAATTCCACGCCGTTTATTGGCCCATCATGCTCAAAGCGATGGGTCTGCCGTTGCCCAAACAAATTCTCGCGCACGGTTGGTGGCAGAAAAATGGCGAGAAAATGAGCAAGAGCACCGGCAACGTTGTCGACCCGATCGCCGTCATCGACGAATGGGGCCTCG
>Ga0265327_10004653_pt1 | contig 12035 bp, 12 predicted proteins | sample 41621metaG_FD_202089 | JGI IMG/M metagenome (GOLD analysis project Ga0265327, IMG submission 202089) | Rhizosphere microbial communities from Carex aquatilis grown in University of Washington, Seatle, WA, United States - 4-16-21 metaG | ecosystem: Host-associated > Plants > Roots > Rhizosphere...
GCGAAGAAGCGCAGGGAAAGTGCGGCCCGGAGTCTGGAGCGGGAGATCGAGCACGTCAGAAATACCTCGGGACATGGAGGGTTCACCAGATGGCTTCGCAAAAGGGGATTGGACCCAGCGAACTACCCTGCGCCACCCCTCCCCACCAAAACCCACGCCGCCCGGCCACCGCCCTAGAGTATCGCTGCGTGTGGTAGCCTGCCATTCGCACCCGCCGCTATCGCCAATTGGGGCAACAGATATAGATTTTTTACTCCTTATTGCTTATTAAGGGAAAGCGCGGATATTGGGGCGGCGAACGGCACGGGACCTCATTCTCGCAGCCGCACTCTCCGGCTTTACCCATTTCATCCTCAATATGGAAAACGCACCGCTCTCGGCCCTGAACCGAAGCTGCGCCGCCCTTCCCGCTTCCCGCCGCCATCCGCTGCGGGAAGTGATCTGCGGCCACGCCCCCCTCTTGCTCGCGGCCATTTTGCGCCGCATGGTACTGGTGTTGGTCCTCGCCTTGGCGATGGTATCTCCGTCAGCTCAAGCCACGCCACTCTCGGGCACCAAGACCGTCGGGCCCACGGGTGACTACGCCTCGCTCACGGCGGCACTCGCCGACATCCAAACGCAGACCTTGGGCGGCCCACTCGTACTGGAACTCCAATCCTCTTATGTGAGCAGCGTGGAAACCTTTCCGCTCACCTTCAGCAACCTGGGCACGACGGCGACAAACACGCTCACCGTACGTCCGCAGGCCGGCGCCACGGGACTGTCCATCAGCGGCGCGGATATCACGGCCGCCACGGTGGATTTGAACGGCGCGCAGTTTGTCACGTTCGACGGACGACCCGCCGGCGCAGGCACGGCGAAACAACTCACCATCGCCAATACGGACGTGAACGGGATCAGCGTGCGCTTCATCAACGAAGCCAGCGGCAACACCCTGCAGTATTTGGTGTTGCGCGGAGTGAACGGCAGCCCCGTCGCCGGCACCATCTGTTTCAGCATCACCAGCGGCGCCAATGGCAATGATGGCAATACGATTGATCACTGCGACATTGGCGATGGTGCCAGCCCGCCGGTCAACTGCATCTTCGGATTGGGCACCACCAATGGCACTGCGGCGCAGTACAACAGCGGCAACATCATCTCCAACTGCAATATCTTCAATTTCGCTCCCGCTACCGCCATCGATGCGTCAGGCATACGACTTGAAGCCGGCAATACCGCCTGGATCATCAGCGGGAACAGCTTCTTTCAAACTGCCAATCGTGCGGCCGTGAGCGCCACCACCCGCGCCATCTACATCAATACACCTGCGGGAGACAGCTACACCATTTCAGGCAACGCGATCGGCGGCGGCGCGCCGGGAGCGACGGGCACGGCGTGGAGCAACAACGGCCTCGCAACGAGTGCGTTCGTTGGCATTCAGATTGGCGCCAGCAATACCGCTCCCAGCAGCGTTCAGGGCAACACCGTGACCAATATGTTTTGGATCAACAGCGGCGCCACCACGGCGCTGCCGGGCATCTGGTGCGGCATCGATGTGGCGGCCGGACGGGTGGACGTCGGCACCACAACCGGGAACGTCATTGGTGCTGCCACGGGGAATGATTCCATCACCGTCACCGCCGGCGGAAGCGGCGGCACAACCTTCGGCATCGGCTCGGTGAGCGCCGCCACCGTCAATATCGCAAACAACAGCATTGGTTCCATCACGACCAACGGAGTCGACAGCAGCACCTCCGCCTCACTCATCGGCATTCAGGTCACGAACGGGACCAACAGCATCAGCAACAATCTGGTGGGCAGTCTCAGCACCACGAACAGCCTGAATGCTGCCACGGCATCCACCTCGAATACGGGGCAGGGCGTCACCGGCATTTTTACTTCCAGCAGCACAAGCACCAACATCACGGGCAACACCGTGGCCAATCTGAACAACGAGTACACGGGCAACGCTGCCTCCGGCCAAATCCGCGGCATCGTTACCGGCAGCAACTCTTCTGGGGTCAACACGATTGGCAGCAACATCGTGCACCACCTTTCCACACCCAGCCAGAACGCGGGCGTAAACGCCAACACCGCGGTATTGGGCATCGCGGACTTTTCCACCGTGGCGGGACAGACCATCAGCCAGAACACGGTATACGCCCTGTCCAACACGGCAGCCTCGGCGCAGATCTCCGTGGTCGGCTTCTCCTTTACTCAAGGCACAACCACCGGACATCTCTACGCACGGAATCTGGTGCACAGCCTTTCGGCTTCTACCACGGGTTTTACGGCGACGTCGGGCGTAACAGGCATGCTGTTTGCCACGGGATTTTTCACGGCCCAGAACAACATGATACGCCTCGGCCTGGACATCAACGGCAACAGCACGGCGGGCGGCACCTACATCCGCGGCATCAATGACAATGCCGGCGGAGCCACCAATGCACGAAACTTTTATCACAACTCCGTTTACATCGGGGGAACGCAAACCTCAGGGAGTGCCCTCACCTACGCCATCTTGAGTGCCGGCACCACCAACATCCGCGACTACCGCAACAACATCTTCACCAACAACCGCGGCAACAGCGGCGGGACCGGAAAGCACTACGCGGTGAATTTTGGAGGCACCGCCACCAATCTCACCTCCAACAATAATATCTTCTTTGCCAATGGCACCGGCGGGGTATTGGGCTTTTTCAACAGCCTGGACCAAACCACGCTTTCCGCCTGGCAATCCGCCACAGGCAAGGACGGCTCCAGCAAGAACGCGGACCCTCTCTTCAAAAACGCCACCGGCGCCGCCTCAATTCTGGACCTGCATCTCCTGTCCACCAGCCCCGCCCGCAAGACCGGTACCGGCCTTCCCGCCGTCACCAATGACTTCGACGGCCAGGGACGCAACAGCGTGGCGCCGGACATGGGCGCCGATGAAATCTCCGCCAACGCCACCCTCACCAACCTTGCCCTCAGCAACGGCTCGCTCACGCCAGACTTCGATTCCGGCACTTTCAGCTACACGGTCACCGTGCCCAATGCCGTGAGCAGCATCAGTGTCACGCCCACTGCCGGGGATGCTGAAGCGAGCATTACCGTGAACAACGTGCCGGTCTCCAGCGGCGTTGCCAGCGGCAGCATCGCCCTGAGCGCGGGCAGCAACTCCATCAACGTCGCACTGACTTCGCAGGATCTTCTGAACAACCTGACCTACACGATTACCGTGACGCGGGAAGGCGGCATGACCCCTTTCCAACAGTGGGCCAGCAACAACGGCGTCGGCAACAATCCTTCCACTCCTGGCGCCAACGGCCTTCCGAATCTGCTGAACTTCGCCTTCTCTATGAATCCTGCTAGCAGCAATAGCGGTGGGCTGGTTTACAATGGTAGCTTCTTCGGCGGTAGCGGTACCATTGGTGCCACCGGCCAGCCCATTACGAGACAGGAGGGCAGCGATATCCGCGCGCTCTTTGTGCGCCGCACAGACTACCTTTCTGCCGGACTGACTTACACCGTGCAGTTTAGTCCCGGCCTCAGTAGCTGGCAGGACAGCACGGACACGCCCGTCGTGCTGGCGGACGATGGGACAAACCAGATCGTGAGTGTGCCTTATCCGGCGGGCTTTACGGCGGCAGGTTTCTTCAAGGTGAATCTGAGCATGCCGTAGGCGGGAGAATGTAGAACGAGGGTGGCGCAGCCGGCTCGTCGCGTGAAAGGGCAAAAGACGTGCTTTCACATCATCGACAACGTAATGGGAAAAATGGGCCGTGCCGCACTCGTCCTACCTTTCATGCCGGCCCAAATCACACCCACGGATAAGGCTTCCCCATTCCGGGCCAATCGGGTATGAATGGGTGGATATCCTTCCCGCCATGAACCCGACCTCCGCGCTTCGTTGCTCCTGTTTGTCTCCCGGTTTCGCGTTCGCCGCGCTGCTGCTCCTCAGTGGTTTTGCCTCCGCGCAGGACAAGGTGGAAATCAAAGACCATCCCTATTTCAAGAAAGCCATCGGTGAGTGGAGTTCCGAAGGCGAACGCAAATACACCGACGGCCGTGTGGTCAAGATCAAGCAGGAATGGAAAACGGAAGTGCTGGGCGCCAACACCCTCACCATGGAAGGTAACTCCGAGCGGGACGGCCAGGGGACCACCCATTACAAGTGGACCATCACGCTCATGGACACCGGCCTCATCGAAGCCATCTACCAACGCGACACGAGCAAGCCGGACACCCAACGCTACGAAGTGCAGCAGACCGAGGAAGGCGTGAAAATCGAACTGACCGCGCTGCTCGACAACAACTCCAAGGTCAGCACCGTGGACACCTTCAAGGACAACGACACCATCGAGAGCACCGTGACCCGCACAGACTCTACCGGCGCCACCATCTATACGGGCACCGCGGTGGCGAAGCGCAAGAAGACGTGATCACAAAGCGCCGCCATGCTTCTCAGGCTCTCATGGCATTCTAAATTCGCATCCAAGGGGATCCTGACGTGTGATTCGTCCGCTGCGTCAAACTCCAAACCGCGCGTGCGAGATCGCCATGAAATCGGCACGCCCTTTGCCACCAAAGCCAAGAGCGGCGCGGAACGCCTCATCGCTTCTTGGAAAATTCCCGCCACGACCGAGTCCGGCCCAGAGCTGATGCAGGTCGCTTTTTTAACGGAAAATGTGGTAAGCATCAAGCGGGCCGCAGGCGGCAGATGACGAAAACTCACGCCAGTCGTGGAAGACAAAAAAGAGTGGCGGAGGCAAAGGAGTAAATTCACTTAGGACCACTCATGCTCACCCCGGCCTTTTTTAAACGCGATGTGCTCACGGTGGCGCGGGAACTGATCGGGGTGGAACTGGTATGGCACGGCTGCAGCGGGATCATTGTTGAGACTGAGGCTTATGCGGTGGAGGGCGATGAAGCATCCCACACGGCATCGAGGCCCAGCGCGCGGGAGTTTGTGAAACAGAATCCACCCGGCGCGGCCTACGTCTATTTCAACTACGGCATGTACTGGCTTTTCAACCTGCTGGTGAAGGGCGGCAGCAAGGACGGGCTTATCCTCATCCGCGCTCTGGAACCAGTAAGCGGAATTGAGGAAATGAAGCGGCGGCGGAAGAAGGACACGGTCAGAGACCTGTGCAACGGCCCAGGCAAACTGGCGCTGGCCATGGGCATCACCGGCACGGACCACGGCACGATCATGTGCGGCCGTGGACGTCCTCCGGGCGTGGGCTTGCGCCTGCCGCGCACGGGACTGGCGCATGAAGTGTCTGAAGATGTGCGCGTGGGCATCAGCAAAGCGGCGGATTTTCCGTGGCGCTTTCTTGCCTGCCACCATCCGGACGTAAGCGTGGCCTACGGCAAGGTGAAGGTCTTCCTGCCCACCGAGCGCAAAAAATCACGCACCCGAAAACCGGATGCGTGATCGCAAAAATCTGCCGTCTTTCGCGGCAGCGAAAAATGCGAATGCGGGCTTACGACGCTTTCTTCTTGGTCGTCTTCGCCGGAGTAGCGTCGGAGGCGCAGCAGGAGCCGGCCTTACCATTGCTGCTACAGGAGGAGTTGGCATCGCACGAGCCGCCGGAGGAGGCGCAGCAAGAGTCACCGCCAGCCTTGCTGGCGCAGGAAGAAAGAACGAGCGCGGAGGAAACCGCGATGAGAGCGAGGAGACGGGTCATGGTAGGGAGCGTGGGTGGGTTGAGTGGGATGTCTAAAGCGACACGAACGCAGCAGAGGATTCCGCCGCGCCCGCGCCGATTTGAAATTCAGCAATTACTTGCCGCTACGCACGCCCATGTCCACGGGAGGCGGAGGGTTGGAAGTCTTGGAGGCGCAGGCGGACAGGGTGAGCATGGCGGCGGCCACGGCGAGAAGGGTCAATTTCATGGGTTCAGGGATGAGTTTGGTGGATGGACTAGACGACCCCGCGCAAGGCTGCATTGCCCGCGAAGGTTCGCACTCCTATCACCCAGCACGGAGCTTGCCAACTGTAAAAACAAGCTGGGTCACTCGCCGATCCACACTGGGACGCCTATCTCCACAGCGTCGAAGAGCTCGGCCACGTCCGCATTCCGCAGGCGTACGCAGCCATGACTGGCCGGCTGACCCACGAGGTCCTCTCCATTGGTCCCGTGGATATAAATGTAGCGGTCCTTGGTGTTGGTGTTGCGATCCTCGCAGCCTTCCAGCCAAAGGATGCGCGCCAGAATCAGGTCATCATCAGTCTTCTGGCTGGGGCTCCACTCCCCCACCGGCTTGCGGCCTTTGAAGATGGTATGGAGCGGCGCGCCGGCTCCGAATTTCTCGCCAACCCGGAAGGAACCCAGCGGTGTCTGGTTGGACCCTTCGCGGAAACCGATGCCCAGCTTCGAGGTGCTGCAGGGCCACTGCTTCACCTGGCGCGTTCCATCCCACAGGGTCAGCGTTTGTGTGCCGACGGAGACTTCAATGCGGGGCTGCGAGAGTTGCATGCTCCAAGAGATACGCCATTCCACCCAAAATGGGAAGAGCATCCACGCCGCTTTTCTTGCATTTCCCGCCGGCGCACGTAAGCTTCCGGCCCTCAAAATCCAAACGCAAACCTCATGAGCAAACTCAAGCACGTCGCCATAGCCGGAGCCACCGGCGCCGTCGGCGTGGAAATGCTCCGCTGCCTCGAGCAGCGGAACTTCCCCGTCGGTGTACTCACCCTTCTTGCCAGCGCCCGCAGTGCCGGAAAAACCATGAAGTTCAAGGGCAAGAACGTGACGATCAAGGAACTCAAGGCGGACTCTTTCGCCGGAGTGGACATTGCGCTTTTCAGCGCAGGTGGCGGCATCAGCAAGGAATTCGCGCCGCATGCCGTGAAGGCGGGCGCCGTGGTGGTGGACAACTCCTCCGCCTTCCGCATGGACGACCAGGTGCCGCTCGTGGTGCCGGAGATCAACGCGGCGGACTGCCAGAACCGCCCGAAGGGAATCATTGCCAATCCGAACTGCACCACCGCCATCACGCTGATGGCTCTCTACCCGCTGCACCAGGCTTTTGGCGTGAAGCGCGTGTTCGCCTCCAGCTACCAGGCGGTGAGCGGCACCGGCGCGCAGGCCATCGAAGAATTGGAGCGCCAGGCCCGCGCCTGGGCTGCGGACAATCGCAAGTGGGATGACGTGCGCCTGCACAACGACCACCTGAAGGTGTACCCGCACCAGATTGCTTTCAACGCGCTGCCGCACGTAGATTCCTTTCTCGAATCTGGCTACACTAAGGAGGAGATGAAGATGGAAGGCGAAGGCCGCAAGATCATGCATCACCCGGCATTCCGCGCCTCCGTCACCTGTGTGCGTGTGCCCGTGTTCCGCTCACACTCTGTCGCCGTCAGCGCGGAATTTGAAAAGCCCGTCTCCGTGGAAGCGGCGCGCGAAGTGCTCAGCAAGGCGCCCGGCCTCGACGTGATCGACGACCCCGCCAACAAGAAGTATCCGCTCGCGCTCGACATCGCCGGCCAGGACAACTGCGCCGTAGGCCGCATCCGCAAGGACTGCGCCATGGACAACGGTCTGGCCTTTTGGGTCGTCGGCGACCAGCTTCTCAAAGGCGCCGCGCTGAATGCGGTACAGATTGCAGAGTGTTTGTGAAATAGGCCGGATACGCAATCAGGCACGCCAGCATTGAATCTTGGACGATCCACCGCAATAATCGGTGGCATGCGCGCCGCTACTTTGCTGCTGCTCTTACACCTTGCGTTTGCAGCATTTGCATCTGCCATCACTCCTCCTGAGCCTTGGCATACCCACAAGATATTCTCCGCTAACAAACGGTTTTACGCGCGGGTCACTCCCGACGGCAAGACATCGATCAAAGAAGCCCGCCGTCTTGGTTGGTTCGCCAAATCTCTCTGGAGCACACCAAACTATTTTGAATACGCCTTGCTGTCTGATGACGGCTCTTTTCTCGTTTCTTCAAACACACTGATTGCTCCGCCCTTCCTGAAAAACCAAATGGTCATCGAAATTTATCACCGTGATGGCGTCAAAAAACTAAATCTCGGCTTGTTTGTAAATGATCCTCGAAAACTTCAGGATGCCATGGGCTTTAAATCCTTTGGCGGAGCAACGGCTTTGGATGGCGACTGGATTATTGTGGACAACGGCGCTGGAAAAATCTTCGCGGTGAACGCAAGAACTGGAAAACTCAGGCTGAAGACCGAAGGAAAAGGCAATCATTCTCGACCATGACCGACCTCAAATCCTACCTAGCCCAGCGCGTCCAGTTTGTGGACCGCGCGCTGGACAGCTTCATGCCTTCGGCCGAGACGCGACCCGTAAAGTTACATCAGGCGATGCGCCACAGTGTCTTTGCGGGTGGAAAGCGGTTGCGGCCCATTCTTTGCCTCGCGGCTTCAGAGGCCTGTGGTGGCTCGGCGGAGATCGCGCTCTTCGCGGCCTGTGCGGTGGAGTGCCTGCATACGTACTCACTCATCCACGATGACCTGCCGTGCATGGATGACGATGACATGCGCCGCGGCGTGCCGACCTGCCACAAAGTTTATGGAGAAGCCATTGCGCTTCTCGCGGGCGATGCGCTCCAGGCGCTGGCGTTTGAGTTCGTCGCCAAATCCCGCCTTACCCACCGCTACACCCCGGCAGACATGGTGCTGGAACTGGCCCGCACCGCAGGCAGCCTGCACCTCGTGGGCGGGCAGGTGGCGGACCTTGAAGGCGAGGGCAAGAAATTGCCGTTGGAGGATCTACGGTACGTTCACGAAAACAAGACGGCGGCGTTGCTCACCACTTCTGTGAAACTCGGCGGCATGTGCGCGGATACCATGCCGGATGAACTCCAGGCACTGCACAATTTCGGCATGGCCACCGGTCTCGCCTTTCAAATCATCGACGACATTCTCGACGTCACCCAGACGAGCGAGAAGCTCGGCAAGAGCGCCGGCAAGGACCTCGCTTCAGAAAAGAGCACCTATCCTGCCCTGCTGGGACTGGAAGCTTCACGCGACGAAGCCCACAAACTCACGAAACAGGCCATGGATGCGCTGAAGGTCTTCGGCCTGCGTGGCGAGCGTTTGCATCAGCTTGCCTCGCATTTGCTGGAGCGGGAGTATTGATGGTGTAGCCGCCGATGTGAGACTAGTTCCGGACACGATGCCGATAGCCGGTGCCGCGCACCGTTTCGATGATGCGCGGATTCTCCGCATCCAGCTCGATCTTCTTGCGCAGTTTCGCAATGTGCTGGTCCAGGGTGCGGCTCTCCGGGAAATAATTCGCACCCCAACAGCGATCCAACAGCTCATCCCGCGTCACCACTTCTCCGGCACGCTCTTGGAGCAGTTGCAGGATGGAAACTTCGCGCGGTGACAGTTCCACGCCGCCGCTCTCGAGTTCAGCGCGCAGCTCCAGCGGAAACACCCTTACGCCATTCATCTCAAAGACGCGCGCCGCCGGCCCTTCCCTGCGGGACCGGCGCAGCGCGGCATGAATGCGCGCCAGCAATTCCTGTTTGCCGAAGGGCTTGCGGATAAAATCATCCGCGCCCAATTTCAATCCCACCACCACGTCGATCTCCTCACTTTTCGCACTGAGAAAAAGCACAGGCAGGGTGGCATCCACCGCACGCACGCGGCGGCACACTTCATAGCCATCGAGACGCGGCATCATGATGTCCAGACACAACAACTCCGGTTGATGCTGCTTCCACTGGGCCAGCGCTTCTTCGCCATCGCGGGCCAGCAACGTCTTGAAACCCTCCGGCTGCAGACACTCCGCCAAAGAGTCGAGCGTGATGGGGTCATCGTCCGCGAGCAGGAGGGTCATGAGGGAAGTTCCTTGGTTTGGCGCATCGTGGAGGGGCCGCCTAATTCCTGCACGACTTCCATGCAGAATTCAAAGGCGGCGCCCTTGGCGGCCTTCAGCAGTCGCAAGGTCCCGCCCATACGCTGGGCGAGGTCTCTGGCAATGGCCAGTCCCAGACCGGCGCCGCTCACGCCTTCATTCACCCGGTCATCGAGACGGATGAACGGCTCAAAGATGCGCTCCGCATCGCGCTCCGGAATGCCCGGACCTTCGTCCTCCACGGTGAGCGTGAAACCTTTTTCATCCTGCCGCGTGATTACGCGGGCCTGTGCCTGCGGCGCATATTTCTCCACGTTGGAAAGCAGGTTCGCGGTGATCTGCGCCAGGGCGTCCGCGTCCATCCAGCATGAGATGTCATCCCCTTCATGCCGGCGCTGCACCTGAATGCCACGGCGCGCGAAGGAAGATGCAAACTGCTCCGTGATGCCATCCACCACGACCCGTGGGTGGCACTGCATGGCACGCATTTTGAGCCCGCCCTGTTCATGACGGGAGAAGGTAAGGACGTTCTCGATCAACCGGCTGAGACGCGCCGCCTCTTCACGCACAAGTTGCAGTCGCGGGCCTGTCTTTCCTTCCGCCTTCGGCAGCGCATCCGACACGATATCCAGGTTCAGCAGCATGTTGGTCAGCGGAGTGCGCAGCTCATGTGAGACCCGGTTCACGAAGCTGACGCGTTGCGCGGCGAGGCGAAGTGCCCGCTGTTGCTGCTGAAACACCAAAAGGCCGAGCAGCGCCACCAATACCGCCAGCGCAGCGGACACCATCGCGGTAGGCGTGTGATAAGTCACCCTCAGTTCATACGGGTCCCATGCCGAGATGACCCAGGTGCCATACCGGGTCGGCAGAGATTGGACCCAATGGGGCGGTTCTGACCGGTCCACCTTTTCTCCGCCCAGCGCCGCGCTCTGTCCATCCGGCATCACGAGTTCCTCCATGCCGCCCGCATGACGCAGTCCCGCCAGATGTCCCGGCATCCACTGCGCGATCCAGCCCGACATGTCCCTCCCCACTTCCCGGGGTTCAACGGTCAGCAGCAGCATGGCGGAAGCCGTCCGCTGAAACCAGAACAACAATGGTTTCCCAGGTTCCTCAATCCATCCGCTGGATTCGCCCGGCCGATCATACAGCACCCCTGGGTCCAGGACCGCAAAGGTGGCACGCCCCTGCATCGCTTTTTGAAAAGTCGGCTCCGGGTAACTGCCCTTCACGCCTGCGCCGGCCCTCACATATTTGCCTTCACTCTCCGCACTGCGCGGCAACAGTGAAAGCTCCACCACTCCTGAGATCGCCTCGCAGGCTTCCCGGGTGCGCAGCGCATCATATTCATTCACGCTCTTCGCAAGCTCCAAGAGATGGCGCTCATGCGCAGCCTCCAGCCGGCGCAGTTCCTTCTGCAACTCGGCGGCAAATTGCGTCACCACCCCGCGGTCCCGCGCGATTCGCACTTTCTCAGAACGCTTCGAAAGCATCAAGCCGCCCGCCAAAATCGCCAAGGCTGCGAGCAACAGCAGCCCCAGCGTCAGGCGTGGTGTGATGACCTTCATCAAGGCGATGATAAGAAGACAACGGAAAATGCACAAGCCTTGACGGCGGCATTTAGTCCACGGTCACTGCCAGGAAGGCCAGCCAAATCCGGCCATCGTCTTTCTGGTTGTTCACGTTGGTATCGTGGGGCGGACTGAAGGTGCCCATAAGCGAATGTTTTCCCAAGGCCGTACTCAAGCTGGTGGTGATCTTTCGGCTCTCATACAGTGGCATTTGCGGATCACGGCTCTCCAGCCATTCATGCCCCCGCAGGCAACCCAGCAGGACAGTTCGCTCCAAGGCCAGACTGAGATTCACGATGCCCGTCTCATTCAACACCGGGTCTACCTCCATGCTCCAGCCGAGGGGACGCGTTTGCATCGCCGTCCAGGCGGGGGGAATGACCTTCCCCGTTCTGATGACATTGACCTTGCCATTGACGGTCCTCTCAAGCTCCTCTTGAGGCGGATTGCATTCCGTTCCGAAACGAAATTCCTCGTCCTCTCTGGCCACGGCGCGGAGCCCAGAGCGGGTCACACAGCTCAAGATGCGTTCCAATTTGGCCTTCTCACCGCGCACCTGTTCCATCACCGCCGCATGCACCGCTTCCGGATCACCGGCATTCCTAAGCATCACGACCGCCGTGGCCTGTTCCATGGAAAAAACGGTGACGGTAAAGCGCATGTTGTTGGG
>Ga0265327_10004654_pt1 | contig 12032 bp, 17 predicted proteins | sample 41621metaG_FD_202089 | JGI IMG/M metagenome (GOLD analysis project Ga0265327, IMG submission 202089) | Rhizosphere microbial communities from Carex aquatilis grown in University of Washington, Seatle, WA, United States - 4-16-21 metaG | ecosystem: Host-associated > Plants > Roots > Rhizosphere...
TTGTGCGATACTTCATTTCATAAAATCCCGACCTCAATCTCATCAAGATATAAGAACTGAGCTGCGTGGACGCCAGCACGTTTTCTGATCTCGACCAGTTCCGCTGACTCAAAAAATTTTCTCGCATTACGCAAAGAAGACCATTCAGAAAAATGGACTACCTGATTTGCGTCGTCATCATAACGAAGCAACTTGTAATTGATTTCTCCGGCCAGCTTTCTGATCTCTGCGGCGCGATCAAACACATTTTTCCAGGTACTGTAGTTTTCTACCTTATGGATAATCAGAACGTAAGGCATGATCATGCATCCCGGTAATGCGCGATCGACTTGATCACATGCCCCGCCTCATCAAAGACCATCAATTCGGCTGCGGTCTTGCCCATGACAGATTTGTAGTAGATGACGATAGAATTAGCTGACGCCAGCACATCCAGTAATTCAAAATTCAAATCTGCGAATTTCTCAAGGGCAGATATCCAGTAGTCTTTTACAACCTTACTGCCAAACAGCGTGGCTGTTTTCCCTCCGGTCCGCTCGTAAATAAACGGCGAGGTCATCTCAAAATCATCTGCATAGTGCGCCATGATTTCATTGATGTCGTGGCTGTTCCATGCCTCAATCCATGCCATTGCAAAGTGTTCTGCAAAAGTCCTGTCCATCAGTAGTCCCTGTCAACCTTGCTGATTCTTATCCGTGAATCTGAGTACCAGTCGCTGGCCCTTTTCTGGACCGCCTGATGGAGCGGATGATTCTTCCATGCCCTGATCGATTCGAGTGACTCCCAGTAGGAAACCGATATTCCGACATCATTCCGGGCTGACTCATACCCAAGAAAACCGGGCTGCTGACGTGCCATGGCCAGTGCCGCTTCGGCTGCCTCACTGTAGCCGTTGTCTCCGTCGGTCCGGACCGAGGTAAAAATCACTGCGTAATAGGGCGGCGCTGGCGTTGATGCTATCAGGCCAGGCCCTGCTTCACTGGGCTCTGGCGGTTCTGAATTTTCGTACTCGTTCACCATAATCTCCTTTACTTCCCGAGGTGCTTTTCAACGCTGAATGCGACAAACTCTCCTTCAAATTTGCCAGCTTGTTCCCCGTTATACTCAAGAATACTGGTCACCCGTATTCTGGCTTTCCCCTTGCACCGCCGGTCTTTTCAGTGATGTGTTGATTCATTCTTCATTCTCCTTTCAGCCACGTTTCACGAGCACATGGTCAGTCAGTCTGGAAAGCGATGTCTTTTGCTTTCCTTCCCGGTCAAAGTTTTCTGGCGCAAGCCATTTCCGCATAGCGGCATCGAGCACCGGCCATTCACTATCCACGGCGGCATACCAGGCTGTGTCCCGGTTATGCCCCTTGATTACTGCCGCCTGACGGAAAATGCCTTCATACGACAGCCCTAGCCTTAGTGCTGCGAATCGTGAAGGCATGTTCAATGCATTGCATTTCCATTCATAGCGTCGGTATCCCAGCTCGAAAGCCTCTTGCATCATGAGCCACATGGCTTCGGTTGCAACCGGCGTTCTCTGCATCAGGGGCGAAAAATTCAGATGCCCGACTTCAATGGCTCCATTGGCCGGGTCGATGCGCAGATAGCTTGCGACCCCGACCGGCTCACCTGTTTCCAGACTAATCACTGCAAAGAACAATGGATCAGAGCCCATGCAAAACATCTCCAGCCATTTCAGATACTCAGGAAAATCGCTGAATGGCCCATAAGGCAGATAGGTCCAATTTCTGCCTTCAGCATCCAGTGCATGAGCGCCATAAAGTGCTTCAGCATGGGCCGAAGAATTCAATGGTTCCAGCCGGCAGTAGCGCCCTTCCATGGTTTTGCGCGATGGAAGACGTGCCGGAATCCAGTTGGGGACCGGAAAACCGATCTCCTGCCCCATTCCGTTCTTGATGTTGCTATTCACTCGGTCACCTCCCCCATCGCCGGCACCAGAAGGTGCCATCCCGCCATTAAACATTGATGCTGTAATTGAGCTTAATTTCATCGCCATGCATCCCTCTGAACCCCCAGTTACATGCAGGACTTTCCTGGATGCATATTTCAATATCCTGATACCGAATACCGACCTTGTCCTGAATATTGTCGAAGAGCAGGCGGATAAGCTTCTTTCTGGCTTCGATGCTTCGGCCTTCCATCATGGAGATTTCGATAATGGTGTAGGCATCACTCCGGCCGTCCGGATACAACATGTCTTCTTTTTCCATCGGAAAGAATCGGTGGGCTCTTTTGTCTGCCGGAAACTGCAAGACCTCCATCACACAGGAATGGATAACATCAGACAGTTGCTTCCGGACAGGATTTAAACGCTCTTTAATGCCAAAAATTTTGATCTGAGCCATCGTACTTCCTCGTATTTGTTGCGCATAAAAACAAAAAGGCCGCAGGGGGTTAGTCCGCGGCCTTTGATGAAATCGATATTAAATGAAGCTAATCTGATCTTCGTCCAAGACGCACGGCAGTAGGCCACCACGCCATGACGGCTCGGCGGACGACAACTGTTGCATTGATGACTGGGAAGTTCATAGGCCGCGATAATCACATATATCTGATGGGTGCGTCAAGAATCACCAAAGAAATTAGTTAGTATTTCCGGAACTGGCCTACTACGACACCGAAGATTTCAAGCTGACCTTTGGGGCGAATGGTGGGATACGCCTTATTCGCAGGGTAAAGGACAAAGTCACCGTTTTCTTTACCCAGCGTCTTCAAGGTAAATTCATTATCGACAATGGCCACCACAAGGTCACCGACATTGGCGAGTTGCCGCTTTTCTACAATGACCACATCATCCGGCAGGATGCCGGCATCGATCATGGAATCGCCCTTTACAGTGATCAACATCGTCTTTGAGGGCCGCTCAACCAGATACTCGTCAATGCTAATGGTGTCGTGACTGTCACTGGCGGCAGAAGAAGGAAGTCCGGCACGAACCGAGCTTTCTGCAATCTGACGCTCGAAAAAACGTGCTCCTGGTTTCAGACGCTTATCTGGGGCCGATTCAATGAATCCCTGCAGTTTCAGTTTCGCTACGAGCGTCGTCACAGCATTTTTGGATTTAAAACCCAGTAGCTGAGCAATAGAAGCGTATGAAGGCAGGATACGATGCTCGGCATAGTAGTCCTGTAGTTGTGCGAGGTAGTCGATATCATTTCCCATAGCGATATACACTACTGTACTATCGTACAGTGAGTCAACACCTGTTCGGGGTGGATATCTATTGGACTTACCGGAACGAATAAGTGATGCATGGGCGCCTGTTGTGACCTGCCCCCTGCCGGCGTACCAACTTGGAGTTCGGAAATCCGGTTGCAAGGTTAACTGATTTCCTCGTTTTGTTGGTGTTGGGTTGAATCAATCCGTCGCTGTCGATTCAAGGCGGCGAACTTGGCTGGCGGCATGCGTTTGCAGCCGCTGTGCGGCCTGACCTCGTTGTAATCCTGTCGCCAGTCGGTGATGGTGGCTCTGGCCTGCGGTAGCGTTTCGAACCAGTGATCATTCAGGCACTCGTCGCGGAACTTACCGTTGAAACTCTCGATATAGCCGTTCTGCATCGGCAGACCCGGTTCGATCAGGATGTGGCGAATGCCATGTTTGAGTGCCCAAGCCATGAATGCCCGGCTGGTAAACTCCGGGCCGTTGTCGGTTCGTACCGCTGCTGGATAGCCGCGGAACAGTGCAGCCTGATCCAGGATGCGCGTGACGTACTGCCCTGAGATGCCATAGTCCACGGCAATGTCGACACACTCGTGACTAAAGTCATCGGCCACGGTCAGGCACTTGATGCGCCGGCCATTGGCCAGGCTGTCGCTGACAAAATCCATACTCCACACCTCATTGACCCGCTGTGCGATCTGCAATGGCACACGCTCTGACAAAGGCCGTTTCGCCTTCTTGCGTTTCCTGACCGCCAGATTGGCGTCGCTGTAGAGTCGATATATCCGCTTGTGATTGATGCCGGGAAATGTCGGACGCAGCATGTCATGGATACGCCGATAGCCAAAACGACGCCGTGCCTGGGCAAGATCAATGATGGCCACACTGATCTGCGCATTCTCCGACGTGGCTTGCGGCGGGTGGCGGTAACTGTCTCTGGAAAGCCCCACAAGACGACAGGCGTGGCGTTCGGAAAGGCCGTGTCTCGATGGCCTTCCCGATGGCCAGACGCTTCACTTGTGGGGCTACCGTTTTACCCCGAGGACATCCTTGAGCACGTGCATATCGAGATAGGCTTCGGCCAGCAACTTCTTGAGCCGGTTGTTCTCAACTTCCAGGTCACGCAACCGCTTGGCTTCGGACACCTGCATGCCACCAGACTTGGCTCGCCACTTGTAGAAGGTGGCATCGCTGAAACCGCCCTGGCGGCAGAGTTCCTTGATCGGCATCCCGGCTTCGGCTTGTTTCAGAAAGCCGATGATCTGTTCTTCGGTAAATCGTGTTCGTTTCATATCCGTCATTCTCCATAAAATTGACGGACTTCACGAACTTTACATTGGTACGGCAGGCGGGGAGCAGGTCATAACGACAACAGGAACCCTTGTCCAGTAGTCGTAGCCAGATTTTGCTAATACAAGAGTGGTACCCAGCAAAACGGAAAGAAAAAATAGCCACTTGTTGTTGATAGCATTCACGGCGAGCTTAATCGAAATAGGAGCTCATAATGTCCACCAGATCATCAATTTCGCCTGATGAATCATCCATGACCTCTTCCGATTTCAATAGAAGTTTGGCAGATGGTTTTGGTAAAGATGATGGATCGACAGCATGGAACTTGAAAACGTCACTATGGCCTTGCTCCCAATAGGCAGCTTCTTCTGCGGTCAAATATACTGGCTTGGCAGGTGACTCCCCGCGTAATGCTCGCTGTGCGGTCAGCACCCCTTTGTAATAAGCGTTTCTTCCCATAGCCTATTCTTTTGGGCTACGCAGAAAAGTTGCCAGCATCAATGCAATTAAACCCACTGGCGCAAGATAGGTCGAAACAGCACCGCGCCCAACAATAAACGCCTCAAGCACCCAGGCGAGACTGATTCCCGCACCTAGGCCAAGGAGAAATACACGAAACTTAGTATGTCGATTTATCATTAATGTGCTCGACTGGCTGTATGCATGAGAAATAATAATATGAATCGAAGTTTTTTATCTAAGGGCCACGATTGAATGTCGTCTTTTGGTCCAGTTTCTGCCAGTGGCGACCTTCTGTTTCCGGGCAATCAAAAAAATGATTTGTATATCTCAAATGCTTCCAGATATGTGTCTTCTGGTAATCGGTGGAATTGTGCCCAATTCACAGCTAGTCCGAGTGTTTTATGAGCTTGCATGAAAGGCTTGAATCGTTGTGAGTTATGAGCCTGTAATGCTAAGGTTTTTTTTGCAATGGCATCACTATCGAGTTCAACAAAGAAAGTTGGACGGAAGCCATTAGGTTTTGTTGTCGGCGATTGGTAACAAAGAACAGTGCCGTGAAAATGGCGGACTGCGGACAGGGTGGCCTCCAATGTTACCCGGTGGTCCTCATGGGTATCTTCAGCTGCATGAGTGAGCACTATGTCAAACTTGGAATTTCCATCACTATCGTACAGTATCGTTTCAATTTGCCTTATGATTTCATGTCCAAACTCATGTAACTTACAATCGATAAAGTCTAGAACTGTAATATTCTCAGCTGGAATCCCAAGGTTTTTAGCTGCATCTTTTGCTTCCGACGCACGGCGACTTGAATCGGAAATGAAATCCTGAGCTTCCTTCTGAACTCCTTTCGTCAGTACAAGAAATTCCACATGCCCTTTATGTCTATTTGCTAATAGACTGATAAATCCCCCTGCGCCAATTTCAATGTCGTCAGGATGTGCGCCTATTGCGAGCACCTTGGGATTTTTCTTGTTCAAAACCATACCGTGTCCTTAACCCAGAAAATGATTAATGAAAAATTTGGGCGATAGCAATTTTCGCCGATTCAAACATGTTGTCTAGCGGCCACCTGAACCAGTCAGGTTTTTTATTTTTAGCTGCAATTTTATTGTGAAAGTTGATTTCTTTTCAGAGTTGTTCACCTGATAAAAGCTCGATCACTTCAGTATTGGCAACTGGATGTAACATTTCATTACTACGAAAATGATTCATTACTTGAGGAGAGCTAGTAAAACCGGATTTACGGCACTCTAGATAGGCCCGAATAAATTGCCCATGACCAACCACCACTACAAAATCACACGACATTGCCATGAGTCGTTCGTCAAACACTGATAGTCTTCTCATGAATGATTCAAAAGACTCGGCACCAGGTCCGTCAACATATTCCGGATCCCCTCGTTGCCAGTAGGATTCTACCCATGGACGGCGAGTCATGACTGAAGTGTTTTTACACTTTTCCGCATCCAAATAAGAGAATTCGTGAATTGGCCAAATCTCATAGGGTACTGTGGGCCATTTGCATCGTATCGCCTCTGCAGTCAATTGAGTGCGCAAAAATGGGGACACTATGAGGAGATTGGGTTCATTAACCAATCTGAGCGCAAGTTCCGCCGATTGCTGAAAACCGAGTTCAGTCAACGTAACCTTCTCATTGTCTACTGATGTAATACCGGCATTAGCTGTACTCTGACCGTGCCGAACCAACCAGGTAATCAGGGGGGGCATAGGTCCTGCCATTCATTTACATTGAGATAATGCTCGGCCCAGTACCTAACAACCATAACTTCTTGGAACGACATCAGTTTGTCAGGCAACGACAGGCCCATCAAATCAGAGATAAGTAATTTTGGCATATCCACTCCAGATGCCGAAGTCAATGGAAGTGTTCCTGGGAAGCGCGGATTTATCTCCAATAACTTGCATATGCCGTCACTGGAACGTTTGAATTGGACATTAGAAACGTAGCGCAAATCAAGTGTTTGCACTGCGCAGATTGCTAGATCGATTAAATCCTGATCGAGAATAGTACGTGCTGTGACGGCAATGCCGGAATCACTCTTCATACGTAAACGCGGAACCGCAGCAATTACTTGGCCAACTGAGCTCACATACACATCAACTGAATACTCATCCCCTGGTAATAATTCTTGTATCAGATAGGATTCATCTCTCGGCAGTGATTCCAATTCCGGACGACTTTTTACAATAATTGCACCCCTAGATCCAGCGCTGACACGTGGCTTGGCAAATATTGGGAAAGTGATGTGTTCTGAAATCGACTTTTGGGTAAGCAAACTAAAGTTCGGTACAGGGACTACCGTATCTAAACGAAGGAGGAGTGCAAGCTTGTCTCTACAAATCTGAAGGGGTTCCACAGATGGCAATGGAAGTTTGATTCCATAAAACTCGAATCTGTCACGTTCGAGAGCAAGGGGAACTAGCTCATGGTCGACTGTAGATATGAGTACGTCAATTTTATAATCTGTGCATATCTTGAGTAATTCAAATACAAGTTGAGGGTCATCTCCACGTGGAATAATAAATCGCCGTCCATTCGGAACCAAATAAAGGCCGCAAGCACAGGGATCCATATCTGCCATATATAATTCATGTGAATTATTCAGGCTTTTCCAGATGCTAATTGCTGATGCTCCGCCTGCGCCAGTAATTAGAATCCTCATAAAATATTTCCCTTAATTTATTGGGCGAAGTGAAAATAGGCCCAGTTTTATCAAATATTCCGCTGTATTGCGTATGAACGTTCAGGCAAAACATATGCAATACCTTAACACTGTGCATGCCCATTAAAATTCAGCAGTTTCTTATAGATATCAACTGCATGAAAAAATTATCTATCGGAACATTAGTGCATCGTATTATGACCACCAAGTTAGCTAGATAGCAGTATCCAGCACTTTTGTAACATCATTTGGACTATTGAGGAATTTTATATTGGATCATTCCATAGCGATTCTTTTTATCCTATTTATGCTTCTTGGAGCTATTCCGGTAATTGTGTCTTTTGCTCAATTGCTTTTAGTTGGACTGCATGGCATACGGAACCACTATAGGTTTTGTCAGGACATTACACCCCGGGTTGCTATTCTTGTACCTGCCTGGAACGAAGGTAACGTCATAGGAACCACTGTGGATACACTAATGAAAATGGAGTATCCAGATGAATCCTTAAAAATCTATGTGGTTGATGATGCCAGCACTGATGACACACCAGTAGTTCTTAGTCACAAGATGAGCCAATATCCAGACAGGGTATTCCATCTTCGACGCAAAAATGGCGGCCAAGGTAAATCACACACATTAAATTATGGATTAAGTGAAATTCTTGCTGAAGAGTGGGCGGAGGCAATCTTGATCATGGATGCCGATGTGCTTTTTGAATCTGATGCTCTTCGGAAAATGACACGGCATTTAGCAGACCCAAAAGTCGGAGCAGTCACAGCTTACATTAAGGAAGGAAGTTCTCCAGGGAACCTAATTACACGTTTCATTGCCTTCGAATATATTGCCGCTCAGGCAGCGGCTCGCCGTGCACAGAATGTAATTGGTGTACTTGCTTGTATGGCAGGTGGGGCTCAATTGCATACTCGGGCCAATTTGATTGCAATTGGAGGAAAAATCGATACCAGCTCCCTTGCAGAGGACACTTATACAACTATTGAAACGCAGCTTATAGGAAATCGTGCATTGTTCGACGGCAACGCAGTTGTATGGGCGGAAGAACCAGACAGTCTGAATGGGTTGTGGAAGCAGCGTATGCGATGGGCGCGTGGAAATCTGCAATTGACCATGGGCTTCCGCCATTTGTGGTTCCATCCAATCCGTTATCCCGGGCTGGGCGGGATATTTTTCGGTTTATTGTGGTTCAGTATTGTCTTAATGCCGGTTTTTATGGTCGCTGCAACGATTGGGATCATCGGCTTTTATTTTTTAAAACCAGACTTGGCATTGGTTTCATTTAAATATTTCTGGGGCGTTAATGCCTTGATCTATCTGTTTAATTTTGTATTTTCGGTAATAATAGACCCTCACACAGGTCGTCGGGCGTGGTTTGAGGGGCTAATGTTCCCAGGATTAATCTCAATATTATTCATGATCCTGTCAGTTTTGCCGCTCAAATATGTACTTCTTCTTAATACGTCGCTGCCCCTTCAAGGCAGGCACTATCAAGGGTCGAATTTGCTGTTGTTATTCATGTATTCTTGGAATAGTTTATGCATGGTAGCCGCATGGCTAGTATATCGACTAGATAAACTCGGAGTGCCACATCAGTTACGTGATGCATTTTTGTTGATTGTTGGATATGGCCCTCTACTCTGTACCATAACCGTTGCAGCAATGCTCTCAGAATGGAGAAAATCGGAACTTCAATGGGACAAAACGGAAAAAATGGGCAATGCGAAAATTCTGAAATAGTAATCCGTTCCATGAGATTTCAGAAAACGCTGAAAGATGACTGCTCAAACGAGGCTCGACTGTTAAGGATTGAGATAATACTTATTGTGACTTTAATACTAACAATTTTTGTATTTAGATGACCGTAATTATCAATGATCTTATTAAGACATTTTCTTCTGCTGCTAACTATAACGCTGCTGCCTAATCAAGCTTTCGCAGACAATGAAACATGCCAAGTTGATCAGGCAGAAAAGCTTTTTGCCAGAAAAGGTGAATTTTCGGCTTCAATTCACAAATTTCTTAATGATTGTGTCATTTTAAATTCTCGGGACTATCGTGTTCCAATGCTTCTTGGAGTTTTGGCGCGAGAAGATGGAAATCTTGATTTGTCAGTCGTTAAATTGGAGGAGGCTAATTCGCTCGCACCTAAGGAAATCGCGCCGATGGCTGAATTGGCCGTTACCCGAGAATGGCGCAATGAGTTAAGCAAAGCACGTCTTCTTTATGAAGAAATTCTCAGAACTGATCCGAATTCTCGCTCAGCGCTGCTGGGGCTTGCTCGTGTTGCACGCGGCCAATTTCGACTTGATGAGGCACATTCAATCTATTCTGATCATTTTCTTGCGCAAAACCCCGAGGATGTTGATGCACTAAATGGAATGGCTTGGATTTCTTTAATGAATCAGAAATATGATATGGCGCGCAATGAATTTCAGAATGCGCTAAAAATTCAACCGACAAATTCTGAGGCTCAGAAGGGTTTAGTCAAAAGTAATAATGCGTGGCTAAATCAATTGGATTTTACTGTTGGTTCAATGCATAGCGATGATGGATCGTCTCTCAGTGGGGGAGTTTCAGCGCTTGTCAGCGTAAATGCAACCGATAAAATTGATCTCGGCTTGAATCATACTGAGGGCACTTTATCAAAGGCTCATTTTTTAGACTCAACGCCGTTACCCAAAAACCAGTTCCACGTTGGTTATGTGACAATTGTGCCAGACGCCTATCATGCGTCGGTAACCTATGAAGGTGTTGATCGACAGTCTTTACCTTATGAGAATCGGATAGCTCTTGATGTAGGCTCTTACCTCAGCACCAAAATTCAATGGTTTGCAGGTGTACGAGAAGGCATTGATTATGCGAAATCTGACCACCTAGCACATGCAGGAGTGATTTTGGCAATTGCTCCTGCATGGGAGCTGGTGGCAACCATCTTTGTGGGTCGTAACTGGAGTTATCCTGGCCAAACGCGAGCACTAACTCTTGACGTTAATCATGAGACTGCAGACGGCATGCTAATCAATTTTGGTGTTGGATCAAGCGACAATCCTGACAACAGACTATTTCATACATTCGTCGCATGGCCCATGGCCAATCAACATGCATTATTGCTGTCATCAAGTTACCAAACGATAGGTCATGAAGCTCAAATCGGGATCGGTTGGCGTGTTTATTGGAAATAACTTAATCGCGATTAGCTGCCTGACCATCAGGCAGCTTTTTTGTTGTACTTCAGTGGGACGACAAAAATCAATCGTCACTGCTTTTATCGGCATTTGAGAAAAGGGCCAGAACGGGGCCTCAATTTCTCAGAAAAACAAGATCAGGTCAGAACTGAGAACGAGAGGTCGGGAGGAAGCCCGCACGGTGCGGCGGTTTCTGGGAAATGCATATTAATTAATTATAAACAATGACTTACTGGCGGTGTGCGCAGTCAAAAGCTAAACCGTCTCACAAGAATATTCCCGTTAACAGGGAAATTCACAGGGAATTTCTGTGATTACCGTTATCAAAACTAAGCCAATACCCTGCTCTACGTCTGTGTTGGAGTCACACTCATGAGACCAACTATCATTCCTATGAAAAATTTACAGGGAAATAAATATAAATATCAAGGAATTGGAAACAGCGTAACAGGCAATCTGAAAGTCATTTCAGAATTAAAATTCGGCTTACTAGTTAACGTGGCTGCACGTTTTGCCCTTACCTAACACGGCCACACAATATCTTTTCAAGATAGTCAAAATTAATCAAATATCTGAATTTATGACATTTTAGAAAACAAGATCTCGTTTTCTTTTGGCAGAACTGTTAAGGAGATCGTTCCGGCTCCGTCATGAAGCCGTAACAGAACAATCCCACAATTGTGTACTAATATTAACCTTAGGATTTGGCTTATATGCCTAGCCCGCTAGATTTTGATTCAGAACAGAATCCTGTCAGAAGCAAAAAGAAATTTGATCCAGCTTTTAAGGCCAAGGTCGCACTAGCTGCACTCATGTCTGGTAAATCGCTCATTGAGTTGTCAGAACGTTTTGATCTGCATCCATGTCAGATTTCTCAATGGAAAATGCAACTGATTCGTCGAGCCGAATTAGCGTTTAAATCCCCGCAACGTATCAGATACCCATCTGCAGATGAAAATGATACGGATTGACATCACTTACTGATGTTTGAATCAAGAAGCCCTTCTAACTGGTGGCCTCAAGTACTCCTCTTTCTGGTGATCTTTGGCCTCTTTCAATATGTTTGGGGATCCCTACGAATTAGCAGTTTTGGCATCTTCATCATTGAAGGGCTTACCGTTCACAGCACGACTTCACTCATCAACTTGCTTGATCCTTCAATTAAAGCAGTCGGTCAAGGGACTCATATTGTCGCGCAAGGAGGTGGGATCAACGTGATTAA
>Ga0265327_10004655_pt1 | contig 12032 bp, 7 predicted proteins | sample 41621metaG_FD_202089 | JGI IMG/M metagenome (GOLD analysis project Ga0265327, IMG submission 202089) | Rhizosphere microbial communities from Carex aquatilis grown in University of Washington, Seatle, WA, United States - 4-16-21 metaG | ecosystem: Host-associated > Plants > Roots > Rhizosphere >...
ACTCGAACTTCATCCCGACGCTCGGCTCCGGCTTCACCGTGGCGACGGGCGACACCATCACGGGTTCGCAGACGGCGGGCAACATCATCATCGGTTCGCTGGGCAATGATGTGCTCACCGGAACGCTGAGCCTGACTCAGGCCGACACCATCGGCACCGACGGCGGCAAGGATACGATCAACCTGGCTGCTGGCCACACCGCCAGCGACCATATCGAATTCTTTGACGCGATCGGCACCACCACTGGCGGCGGCATCAATCCTCCGGGTTCGGCGTTGACCTCGTTCTCTTCTCTCGGCGCCGTCGGGGGAACGATCGTGGGCACCGGCGACGTGGCTCAAGGCGGATGGTGGGGCGCCGTCTACTCCCTGACCAACACGAAGGACCCGTTCCTGATCACCGGAGCCGCCACCGGCGCCGATGTTTCGAACCCCGCTCAAGCGGGCGCGGGCGGCACCAGCGTCGACAATTCGACGGTCAATCACTTCGTCGCCGGAGCCGGCGGGGACGTGTTGGATTTCTCGGTGTCGGCTTGGGGTAAATATCAGACTCCGAACGGCTTGTTGGCGAACGGCGACACCCACTGGAGCTTCAGCGACATTGCTGGCGACGCCACGTCTCTGATTGGAAACGCAGTTTTCGCTAACGTAACCACCGGCGGAACCGTTGTTGGGCCCCATAATGCTGACGTCCTCGTCATCGGCAACGGTTCGTTTGCGAACGCAGCGGCGTTGGCGAATACGTTGGCGGGAACCGGCGCGATCGGCGGGGCTGGCTTCGCTCCTGCGGCTGTGGGCAATGAAGTTCATCTGCTCGTCGCCTATCAGAACCTGCAGGGCAACACGGTGATCGCGGACCTGGATCTCGATGCGCACGCCACGGCCGGGACGACCTCCACGGCTACTGGCAACCTAATCGCGGTCTCGGACATCGTGACGCTGACCGGCGTGAGCCTGACCCAGTTGACGGCCGGCAACATCCACTTTGTCGCCTAAACTGGCGGCGATCCGAGGCTAAACGGCTCGGTAAGACGCTAGACAGAAAGAAATTGGCGGCGGGGAGCTTCGGCTCCCCGCCGTTTTCTTGAGGCCGGCTGACGAGACGAAACGCCGCGGCGCCGGACCGTCTCGAGTCGGACAGATGAACCGGTAGAGAAGGAGAAATTCAAATGTCCGTAGTCCTTATCGACGGCCTGAAGGCCGCCGCCATTCACAACGGTATTCTGCGCATTGAGTGCGTGGCGGTCGGTCCAAACGGCGAGGAGCGGCCCTCGGGCACTCTGCTGATCCCCGGCCATCAGGCCGGAGCGGTGCTGAAGGCGCTCGTCGACGCAACCCAGGAGCTTGACAAGCGCCTACGCGAACAAGCGGCGCAACAACAGGCGACGAGCGGCAACGCGTAAAATCCTTCGGGCGGCGGCCGAATCTTTGCCGATTCGCAATCGCGCATGCCCATTGTCGTAAAGGCGGCGGCGAAAGCCTTGAATCGCCAGGGCTACGGATCGTTGGGGCGCCAAAACCGCAACCCCGCTGCGCCAAGTGCGGCGGGGTTTCTATTTAGCGACTGGCAGGAAGCCCGACGGGTAGGCTGGTTTGATCAGAAAGATCGACGAATGGGGCGATAATACGAGACCGGCGTCTGACTGGCTAATTGAAATAAAACGACAAAAATGGGCTTAAGATATAGACGCAGTAGTGTTGTTTATGCTATATAGTTGTACAAATACCACAGCGTTCTCGGAATCGAGAGGAAAGCAGCGCCATGTATGGCAACCCGCAGAAGCGCACGAATTCGGATGTGCTGGAAATGCGCCGCGTCGGCGGTCGCTGGCTGCGCGAATTGCGTGAGCAAGCCGGCTTGTCGCAGAGGGAGCTGGCGGGTCTCGTCGGAACCGAGTATTATACCTTCGTATCCCAGCTGGAGAACGGTCGCGGGCGCATTCCGCCGGATCGTTTGGACGTATGGGCGAAGGCACTGCACGTGAGGCCGCGCGACTTTGTGAAAACTCTGATGCGGTATTACGACCCCGTGACCTTCGAGATTTTGTTTGGCGACGAGTAATCACGGAGCAGGGTGGTTTCATGCTAGGGCATAATATTGCTGCCTTCCCGTCCGTCCGCAATCGCCCCAGAGATTGGACCCCCCAGGAACTCGCCGAATTTTACCGGGTCGAAGCTGCGCTGATTCAGGGCGGCATGCGGGTCGTGACGGATCGCGGGCTGACTGACGAAGGCGACCCGTGGTTCGTTTTCTGTCGCGAGGACGATAGCGAGCCCGTCGCCCATTTCGCGCGAATAGGCGGGCAATATTTGATCGCCAGCCCCGCCTATGACGGCGTGGCGCGCGGTTATGACTTCCGCTCGATGGTGGAAAATCTGCTCTCGCGCCACAGGCTGACGCCGCGGGGCGCGGGCGACAGCTCTAATGTTTTGATGCATCCGGCGGCGCTGCTGATCATCGTGGTGGGAACCGCGTTCTTCAAGACGCCCGGGCAGGCCAAGGCCGACGAATCACATAAGGACGGCGCGCACAAGGCCGACGCGGGAGCGGGGAGCGCGTCCGCGCCGGGCCCCGCCTGGACCATAAGCGTTGTGGAGTCGCTGAAAAGCGACAATCTGGCCCAGTCCGGTCAGAATTGGAGCGAGGAGCAGTTGGCGATTGCGTCGGCGGTGGTTTTCGCCGCGAGCGCCTATGAGACGGCGTCCGCTCCGACGGTCGTGACGCCCGCAGCGACTCAGTCGCTGTTCGAGGCGAGCGACAGCGATGGCGGCTTTGGCTCGGGACACGCATCCTTTGTTCAATCGGTTCTTTCGGAACTGGAGTCGTCCGTCGCCAGCGCTGACTTTACGCCGATCAAGGCCGCGGGCTCGTCCACGGGATGGCTTTACTCCGACGTAGTCTCGACATTGGATTTGATGGCGAAGCTCAATCACATTCCGCTGCCTCATCAACCCGCCGCTTTCGACGTCGGCGAACAGTCGGCGTCGGCGTCACTCTCCGCGCCGTGGTCGAACAATAATTCTGATTATGCGTTGCTGGCGACGAAGGCCTATGTCGGCGGCGCCTCGACTGGCGTCGCGGCGCCGCTCGTGGTCCTTATCGACGCGCAGCAGGGCCTTGATCACGCGGGGACGACGCCGCAACTAAACGCGAATGTCGCCTATCACGAGGATGCGACGGTCGTCGATTCCTTGCCGGCGAGTTTGACCAGCCTGCCGTCCTATGTGTCGGTCCAGACTCAAACGGGTTCGGCGGGCGCGTTTCTCGTCGAAAACAATATATTCATTACGCTTCAGGTCAACGCCGCGGCGCGAACGGCGGCGGACGTGCAGTCCGCATTGAACGACATCGCGAACGCCGCGAATGTCCACGTGGCGTCGATCGTCGACCATACGACGACGCATGCCGACGGCGCCGCCTCGCCGACCGCCAATGCTGTGGGCGCGCAAAATATTGTTATTTCCATGGGGGGCGGGACCAATTTGAACGAGGTTTTGACCGCCTCCGAATTCCTTCAGACGCTCGATTTATTTCTCAGCGAAACGCCCAATGCTTCAGTTGTCGTGTCGCAACAAAAATATGTCTTCATTAGCCCACAAGCGACCAGTGGCGGCCCACCCGTGATGGAAAGCGTGACGATGACCTTCAACGACGGCAGCTCGATCAGCATTGTCGGGCAGCAACAAACGCTTCACGATCTCGTCGCTCATGTGTAGTGAGTTCGACTCCAGTGGGTTACTCCGCTTGCGCGCTCGAATTTGACTGGCGTGAGAAAAAAGGGTTAATCGGCGAGCCACTGTCGCCGGCCCTTTACGATGATAAAGGGCGTCAAGCGCAACTCTCGGAATCAAGGCGTCATGTCGCAGCTATTACCAAATAGTCTCCAAAGTGCTGGCCGCCTTAATCAGGGCGTTAAGCAGACATTGCCGATATTTTTCACGGCGATGATATTCAGTTTTTTCATAAACTTGCTGATGTTTGTCAGTCCATTGTATATGCTGCAGATTTACGATCGCGTGGTCGGCAGCCGTAGCGAAACGACTTTGATCGCGCTGACGATTTTGGCTGGCATATTGTTGTTGGTCTATGCGCTTTTGGAGTGGCTGCGCTCGCGCATCTTGGTTCGGGCGGGATTATTGTTCGACGAGAAAATCGCCGGTCCGGTGTTCGAGGCGATACATAGGGGCAATGTTCGTATGCCCAATGGGGGCCATGTGCAATGTCTGCGCGATGTCGACGTTCTGCGCGGATTTCTGACGGGATCCGGGTTGATCGCGCTGTGCGACGCTCCGTGGTTTCCGATTTTCGTGGCGGCCTGTTTCCTGTTGCACCCTTGGTTCGGCCTCATCGCGCTGGTGGGCAGCATTGTGACGCTCGGTCTGACCGTGCTGAACGAGGTCATGACCAAGAAGCACCTTAATTCAGCGTCGGCGGCCAATGCGCGCGCAGGTCAAAGCGCCAGTGCGGTGTTCAGAAACACCGAGGTTTTGCAAGCGATGGGCATGGTCGAGCCGCTCAAGAACCTTTGGCTGAACCAGCATGACGCCGTTCTCGCCCAGCAGGCGGTGGCGAGCGACCGCGCCGGTGTGATTATCGCCTTCACCAAATTCTTTCGGCTGTTTTTGCAAACGATCATCCTGGGAACAGGCGCGCATTTGGTGATTGCGCGCGAAATTTCCCCAGGCGCCATTGTGGCGGGCTCGATTTTGGTCGGCCGCGCGTTACAGCCGATTGAAATGGCGGTCGGCAATTGGAAGGGCTTCATTGACGCGCGCGCGGCTTATGCGCGCCTGAAAAATCTTTTCAATGTCGCCGGGGAAGGTTTTGCGAAGATGTCGCTGCCGCGGCCCAGAGGCGCGGTGCTGGTCAAGGATCTGATCGCGGGCGCGCCGAGCAACCCGCAAACGATCATCCTGAAAGGGATAAATTTCGAGCTCGCCCCCGGTGAAGTTATCGGCGTGATTGGCCCCAGCGCCGCCGGCAAATCCAGTCTCGCGCGCACGCTGGTCGGCGTGTGGCCCGTCTTGAGGGGCGCGGTTCGCCTCGACGGCGGCGACATCGCGCATTGGGATCCTCAGGAACTCGGGCAATATATCGGATATCTGCCCCAAGACGTTGAGCTCTTTGCGGGCAGCGTCGCGCATAATATCGCCCGCTTTCAGGACGGCGAGCCGGAGGCGGTGATCGCGGCCGCCACGCTGTCTGGGTGCCACGAACTCATTCAGCATCTCGCGGATGGCTATAATACGCAGATCGGCGAAGGCGGGCACACGCTATCGGGCGGTCAGCGGCAGAGATTGGCCTTGGCGCGGGCGCTTTACGGAGAACCGAGTTTTGTCGTTCTCGACGAACCGAACGCCAACCTCGACGCGGCCGGCGAAGAGGCCTTGTTGCGGTCGATTCAAAAATTGAAGGCGCAGCAAACGACCGTCGTGATCATTTCGCACAAGGTGAATATTCTAACCGCGGTCGACAAAATACTCGTGATGGCCGATGGCGCTGTGCAAACCTTTGGTCCGCGCGACGCGATTTTGCAGCGCTTGATCGCCTCCCCAGTTCCGTCAAATTCCCCACCTACACCCCTGGCTAGAGTATCTGGAGCAGGGCAGAAATGAGAGTTCAAGAACCCACGACTGAGTGGCGCAAATTCGCCCTCGCCGGCTATGGCTTGATCTTCCTGACCTTCGGCGTCGCCGGTGGATGGGCGGCGGTCGCCAAACTCGATCGCGCGGTTGTCGCGCCGGCGTTCATCTCCACGGAAACCAACAAAAAGACCGTGCAGCATTTGGAGGGCGGGATTGTTCAGGAAATTCTCGTCAAGGAAGGCGAGCGGATAGAGCAAGGACAAGTTCTGGTTCGCCTTGAGAAAGTTCAGGCGCAAGCCAATTCCGATCTTCTGGGAGGCCAGCTTCGGTCGGCGCTCGCATTGGAGGCGAGACTGCTCGCCGAACGAGACAACCGCGACTCCATCGCTTGGCCGAGCGAATTCGATCATTACGAGCAAGATCCGATCTTCGCCAAATTGGTCGAGGACGAAGTCGGCCAATTCAACGAACGGCGCTCGTCGCTTAAGGGCCAGATCGAAATTCTCGAAGCTAAAGCCGCTCAGTTGAAGACGGAGATCGAGGGTATTCAGATCGAGAAGACCTCTACCGAGGGGCAGGTCAAATATATCAACGAGGAATTGGTTAGCCTGCGCAAGCTTTTGTCGAGACAATTGGTTCCCGCCAATCGCGTGTTCTCTATGGAGCGCGAACGGACCAGGCTCGAAGGGGTGATCGGCAAGACGATTTCCGATATGGCGAAGGCGCAAGGCGCCATCAACGAAATCCACGTTCAAATCGCCCAATTGCGGCAGAAGTTCCTGGAGGAAGTCGCCAATTCGTTGCTGGAAGTGCGTCAGAAGATCGGCGACTATCGTCAACGCGGGATTGTCGCTCGGGATGTGCTGCGCCGGGTGGATGTGACGGCGCCGCGCGCCGGAACTGTGCAGAACATCAAGGTGTTCACACTCGGTCAGGTGCTGCGTCCCGGAGAAGCGCTGCTCGATATTATCCCGGACGATGAGCGGCTGATTGTGCAGGCGCAGTTTTCCACCAACGACATCGACAGCGTGCATCAAGGGCAGAACGCCGAGATACGCTTCCCGGCGTTTCACTCGCGCACCTTGCCAGTTATGATGGGGGTGATCGACACGCTGTCGCATGATCGCCTGCTGGATGAGGCGAGCAAGCAGCAATATTATCTCGGGAGAATTTCAATCAGTCGAGCCGATATTCCGCAGAACTATCGCGCACGCCTGCAAGCCGGCATGCCCGCCGAGGTGATCGTTTCCGGCGGAGAGCGCACGGCGCTCGAATATCTGGTTTCGCCGCTGTCTTCTTCGCTCAGGAAGACCTTCATAGAACAATAGGATAACCCCCGGGGACGAACGTCAAGGCGCAGGGTGTGCGGGTCAACAAGGGTTAAGGTGTGAGAATGCGTGGAAACTGGGGCATAGGCATTGTTGCTTTCTGCATCTGCTTCGCGACAAGCGTGCATGCCGAAACCATCAAGGAGGCCTTGGCTAACGCTTATCTCGCCAATCCGCAATTGAACGCTCAGCGGGCGGATACGCGCAGCGTCGACGAAAACCTTCCCGCGGCGCGCGGAAGTTTTCTGCCGACGGCGACTGTGCAGGGGAATTACGGCGGCCTGCAGCAGGACATTCTCAATCCAACTCAAAAGACGCGAACATTCACCATTCCGTCGGGTGCCGCGCTTGTCGTGAATTTGAATGTTTTCAATGGGTTCCGTGGGGTCAACGGGGTCGATCAAGCCCAGGCGCAAATTCATCAATCGCGGGAGATTTTGCGCAACATCGAGCTTACCGTGCTGGGCGCAGGCGCGACCGCCTATATGAATGTGCAACGCGACATCGCCATTCTGAATCTCCGCGAGAATTACGTGCGCATCATGGCCAATCAGGTCGATATGACGAAGGAGCGCTTGAAGGGCGGCGATGCGACGCTGACCGACGTCTATCAGGCCGAGACCTCGTTCGCACAAGCAAAACAGGATCTTTCGACCGCCTATGTGAATCTCAGGACAAGTCTGTCGGTCTATCGTCAGCAAATCGGCAAGCCGGCGAAAAATCTGGCGCCGACGGTGCCGCTGGACAGGCTTTTGCCAAAGGATCTCGCCGAGGCGCTCCGTCGTGCGGACGCCGAACACCCGCTCTCCGTCGCGGCGCGTTATAATATAGATGTCACCGAACTCAGCGTGAAGCTGGCGGAAGGACAACTGCTTCCCACGGTAGGATTAAGCGGCCAGGTGGGACAGCAGTATAATTACGCCGGATCAGGGCAACAAAGATTCTTCCAAGGCGCCGCAAACGTGCAACTAAGCATGCCTATTTACGAGGGCGGCGTTAATTACGCAGGAATAAGGCAAGCCAAGGAAAAACTCGCCGAGGCGAAGTTTGTGTATGATCAGCAAATAGATCAGATACATCAATCCATCGAAGCGGCCTGGGCGGCATGGAAGGAGTCTGGAAGATACCTTGCCGCTGCGCGGGAACAGTCGGACAAGGCGGATGCGGCGCTTGCGGGTCTTCGCGAGGAACTAAAATATGGGCAGCGCACGACCTGGGAAATATTGAACGCGCAAACGACATTGGTCAATGCGCGCATTGCGGTGGTGTTGGGGCAGACCCAACGCGTCGTGTCGACCTTCAACCTGCTCGCCGCGATGGGGCAGCTTTCGGCGACCACACTAGGGCTCGATGTGCCTCTATATAGCCCCGAGGATCATTATAAGGGCGTCCAGTATCAATGGATCGGCACCGAGCCCTGGAAGTGACCTGATTTCTCTTCCGGCGCCCAGCTAGGGCGAAACGGCGGCCGTAGGCGCGCTGCTCATTCCGGGCTTGTTGAGCAGAAGGTAACTAATAAATTGAGGAGACGCCTCCGTTTGCCGAGCGACGATATAGCCAAGGCGGTCGATTTGGTTCAAACATTTGCGCAAATTCTCCACCTTCGTCGTTATGAGCAGAAGAGGTCTGTCGCGATGGATCATATCCGCGAATGTTTCGAGAAAATCCAGTTCGGCGCCTTCGATATTGATCCTCACGAGACCGAAACGCGCGTTCCTGACCGCATCCTGCTTGGCTAGACTCCGCGCCATTTCGAGAGCGGAGCCGGTTGTTTGCGTGGAATCGGAAAGGTCAATTTCTTCAACGCCATTTAGCGCGCAATTCAGTCGCAACAGCGCGTGTTTTCGCGAATCCGGCTCGAAAACGACGATCCTTTGAGCGTCCAGGAATTTGCTCAAGAACACCGCATCATTGCCGGCGCCGGCGCCGGCGCCGGCGTCGAGGATGCTGATGCGCGACGGCGCCAAACGACGAACGATCTCCAATTGTTCGAGTCCATAAAACCTGCCGGCGGCGTGAAAACGCTGAATCGCATCGTCGCGATCGTCGACAAGGAAGCTGAAGCGTCGGTCGTCATAATCAAAAGAGACCAGGCCCTCCGCGCCGTGGAGCGTATTAATGTCGGATTCCAGGCCGTTAGCGTCGGCCACGCCGATCGAATAGAGCCAGAAATTCAACATGCGGCCGTCGAACCACGCCCAGGACGATTTTTTCCAGTGCGGCAGCGCGTGGGCGCCGAAAACGCCAGAGTGCCAGAATTCAATGCGTAAGGTCTCCGAACCGTCGGTTTCCGCTTCCACCTCGATCATCCGCCGGTCTGAAGTGTCGAATTGGAAAGCCCGGACCGGTTTGCCCGCCACCGCGAGCATAAATCCTGGGCCATGATCCTGGCGGTCCTGGACGCAAATCGGTTCTATGTCGAAGCTCAGCTTCACCTTACGCGGCGCATCGCAGGCGATTTTGATGTCGATGACGGAGGAGCGTCCCTCCGTCACCGGCCGGCCGTTTTGCCACGAGAAGCCCCGCGTTAAGGGCGCGCCGTCGAATTTTCCGTCGAAAAGCAATTTGATCGGCAAGACATGGCCGACGCTCAAATCTTCATGGCCGACCGCCGGAAAGCCTTGAACAATGTAACGCTGCAATTTCCAGCCGTCGCTCTCCATATCGAAGGCCGGAGCGTTGGAGCGTTCAAAAAACGCGGTCGTCGCCGCCACGCCATGCGAATAGAAACTGTCGTCCTGCAACAGGAACTTATAGAGATTGTAGATCGTCGGAATGTGGATGTCGTCGACGATCAGAATGCCGCCTGGCTTCAATCGCTTGTAGAAGGCGAAATATTCCAGCTCGGGAAAAGGATAGCCGTGCGGTCCATCGATCAGCATCATATCGACGTCATGGTCGAGAGGATCGCTGAAGATTGTTCGCTGTGTCGGCCCGAATATCCATTTGACCTTGTCGGCGCGAAACTCCGGAGATTCCAGCACGAAGTTGACGCTTGAATTTTCTTCCGCCTTGTCGTCGTAGGTGTAGACGGTGTGGCGCTCGCAATATTTGGAAAACAGGATCGTCGACGCTCCGCATCCCGTCTCGACGGATTGCACCGGCCGGTCTTTGAAATGGCTTTCGAGATACCAAGCGATCCGCTCGAGCGGCCCCCCCGTCAGCGTGCCATAGTGGTGGGCGCCGCCGCGCGACTGCTGATATCCCAGGATGGTTTCGACGCATTCTGACATCGGCTTTTCCACATTCTTTCCATGTCGAAACTTGGCGACGCGGTCATGGCGGTTAAATCATGACGAGCGGTCCGCCTCGCGGTCAGCGGGCTGGTGACGGCTCTTGGATATCCACTTAGCGAACCACCCCGATTTGCTAGGTCGGCTTTCCAGCAGGTGAATCGTGGACGAGGGCGACGCCGGCATTTGCCGGACTACGGTATAGCCAAGGCGGCCCGCTCGCTTCAAAAACTTGTCTGAAGTTTCCGTTTTCGCCTTGATGACCAGAAGAGGTCGGTCGCGACAGATCATCTCGGCGAGCTGTTTGAGAATATTCGCCTCGTCGCCGTCTAAATCGATCCTCACGAGACCGAAGCGCCCGTTCTTGATCGCGTCCTGCTTGACGAGATTCCGCACCATTCCGAGAGTGGAGCCGGCTGTTTGCGTGGAATGGGAGATGTCGCTCTCGTTCATGCGATTCAGCGCGCAATTCAATCGCAGCAGGCGATGTTTTCGCGGATCCGGCTCGAAAACGACGATCCTTTGAGCGTCCAGGAATTTTCCCAAGAACACCACGTCATTGCCGGCGCCGGCGCCGAGGGCGAGGATCCCGATGCGCGACGGCGACAAACGACGGACAGCCTCCAATTGTTCGAGTTCGTAAAACCTGCCGGCGGCGTGAAAACGCTGAATTGGATCGTCGCGATCGTCGACAAGGAAGCTGAAGCGTCGGTCGTCGTAATCGAAGGAAATGGAAGCCGCCGCGCGGTGGAGCGTGTTGATTGCGGTTTTCGAGTCATCGGCGTCGGCCACGCCGACCGAATAGAGCCAGAAATTCAACGTGCGGCCGTCGAACCACACCCAAGGCGATTTTCGCCAATTCGGCAGCCCATTGACGCTGAAAATATCATCGTGCCAGAGTTCGATGCGTAAGGTCTCCGAACCGTCGGTTTCCGCTTCCACCTCGATCATCCGCCGGTCCGAACCGTCGAATTGGAAAGTCCGGACCGGTTTGCCCGCCACCGCGAGCCTAAATCCTGGGCCATGATCCAGACGGTCCTCGACGCAAATCGGCTCTATGTCGAAGCTCAGCTTCACCTTACGCGGCGCGCCGGATTCAATTTTGATCTCGATGACGGAAAGCGATCCTTCCGTCACCGGCCGGCCGTTTTGCCACGAGAAGCCCCGCGTCAAGGGCGCGCCGTCGAATTTTCCGTCGAAAAGCAATTTGATCGGCAAGACGTGGCCGACGCTCAAATCTTCATGGCCGACCGCCGGAAAATTCTGGATATTATAGCGCTGCAATGTCCACTCGTCGCCTTCCATGTTTATGGGCGGAGTGTCGGAGCGTTGAAAAAACGCGGTCGTCGCCACCACGCCATGCGAATAGAAACCATCATCCTGCAACAGGAACTTATAGAGATTGTAGATCGTCGGAATGTGGATGTCGTCGACGATCAGAATGCCGCCTGGCTTCAATCGCTTGTAGAAGGCGAAATATTCCAGCTCGGGAAAAGGATAGCCGTGTGGTCCATCGATCAGCATCATATCGACGTCATGGTCGAGAGGATCGCTGAAGATTGTTCGCTGTGTCGGCCCGAATATCCATTTGACCTTGTTGGCGCGAAACTCCGGAGATTCCAGCACGAAGTTGACGCTTGAATTTTCTTCCGCCTTGTCGTCATAGGTGTAGACGGTGTGACGCTCGCAATATTTGGAAAACAGGATCGTCGACGCTCCGCATCCCGTCTCGACGGATTGCACCGGCTGGTCTTTGAAATGGCTTTCGAGATACCAGGCGATCCGCTCGAGCGGCCCCCCCGTCAGCGTGCCATAGTGGTGGGCGCCGCCGCGCGACTGCTGATATCCCAGGATGGTTTCGACGCATTCTGACATCGGCTCTTCCA
>Ga0265327_10004656_pt1 | contig 12031 bp, 11 predicted proteins | sample 41621metaG_FD_202089 | JGI IMG/M metagenome (GOLD analysis project Ga0265327, IMG submission 202089) | Rhizosphere microbial communities from Carex aquatilis grown in University of Washington, Seatle, WA, United States - 4-16-21 metaG | ecosystem: Host-associated > Plants > Roots > Rhizosphere...
GAATCGTGAGATCAGCCGCTCACGTACCTTGGGGTCGCGGATCGAGCCGAAGATCGGGTCGTAGGGGAAGAGCGGATCGTCCGGGAAGTACATCTGCGTCACGAGCCTCTGCGAGAACGCCCGGCCGAAGAGCGAGAAGTGGATGTGGGCGGGGCGCCAGGCGTTGGGATGGTTCGGCCAGGGGTAGCAGCCGGGCTTCACCGTCACGAATCGGTAGCGCCCCTCCGAGTCCGTGAGGCAGCGCCCGGCCCCGTCGAAGTTCGGATCGAGTGGCGCATCATGGCGATCGCCGTCGTGGCGGTAGCGGCCGGCGGCGTTTGCCTGCCAGATCTCGATCAGCGAGTCCCGCACGGGCCGCCCGTCTTCCTCGACCACACGTCCACTGACGACGATTCGTTGACCCTGCGGCTGCCCGTCGTGGCGGCACGTCAGATCGTTGTCGACGTCGGTCAGGTCAGCCTCGCCGTAGACGGGGGCACCGAGATCCCCGAGTGACCGGGGCAGGAGCAGCAGTGGCTGCCTGGGCGCCCGCAGCCGCGTCGCCACGTATTCCTCGTGCAGATACGGCGGGTCTACTCCGTCTCCACCGGAAGCCTCTGCGAGCCGTTCGGCCATCAGGCGCCATTCTCCATCGTCCTGAAGCTGCGCAGCGCAGAAAGCTCGGCCTGGGTGGGCGGTGCGCCTTCGAGAAGCGTGTCGGAGACCCGGAGCCTCCACCCCGTCTGGGCCCGCACCGTGTCGGCGTCGACCCCGGGGTGCAAGCTCGTCAGAACGAGCTCGCAGGTGCTCGCGTCGGGCTCGAGCACACCGAGATCGGTGATCACCGCCGTCACGCCGGAACCGGAGAAGCCGAGCAGCTCGCGACTTCCGATCCCGTCGCCGAATCCGACCGTCGAGCGGAAGTCGAGCCTCTCGACGAACGTTCGCCGCGACTGGGAGAGCAGCACGAAGGTCTCGTGACACGACGCCGCGATCTCGGGTGCCCCACCGCCGCCCGGCAGCCGCACGGCGGGATGCTCGTAGTCGCCGATCACGGTGCTGTTCAGGTTGCCGTAGCGATCGATCTGCGCGGCCCCGAGGAAACCGACATCGATGCGCCCACCCTGGAGCCAGTAGGCGAAGATCTCCGGAACCGAGACGACCGCGTCCGCAGTCTCGGCGAGCTCACCGTCGCCGATCGACAGCGGCAGATGCTGAGGCTTGGCACCGATCGTGCCGCTCTCATAGATCAGCACGACGCCGGGCGCGTGCGTCCGCCGGGCGAGGTTTGCCGCGCGGCTCGGCGCACCGATCCCGACGAAGCACGTCACGCCGTCGCGCAGCCGGCGCGCAGCGGCGACGACCATCATCTCCTCGGCCGTGTAGGTGCCGGCTTCGATCACCGCAGTCATGCGATATCGGCCGTCTCGTAGACGTGCTCCTGCATCCAGGCACGGAAGAGGTCGCGGTCGCGGCTGATCGCGTCCCATTCGACGTAGAAAGCGTTATCTCGTTCGTAGTAACCGTGCGCGTATGACGGGTGCGCCCCTCCGGGCGCGAGCGCGACGGCCGTGATCGCCCAACCGGGCAGCACCACCGCACCCGGTCGGGCTTCGAGCTCGGGGACGATCTCCTCGACGGTCACGATCGACCGTGCCGAGGCGAGCACGACCTCCTTCTGGACGCCCGTGATCCCCCAGAGTTGGACGTTGCCGCGCTCGTCGGCCTTCTGCGCGTGGACGATCCCGACATCCGGCCGGATCGAGGGCACAGCGGAGAGCCTCTCGCCGGTGAACGGGCAGTCGATCCGGGCGACCCGCGTGCGTGACTCCAGATCGGTGCCGCGGTAGCCCCGCAGCACGGCGAAGGGCAGATTCGCCGCGCCTGCCGCGTATGCCGCCGCCATCCCCGCATGCGAATGCTCCTCGAGCTCGATCGGAGCCGGCCAGTCGTGTTCGACCGCATCGCGGAAGCGATGCAGCGAGCCTACTCCCGGGTTGCCACCCCAGGAGAAGATCAGCTTCCGCGCACAGCCGGCCCCGATCATCTGGTCGTAGACGATGTCGGGCGTCATCCGCACGAGCGTCAGGTCGCGGCGCCCCTGCCGCACGATCTCGTGCCCGGCGGCATTCGGGATCAGGTGCGTGAAGCCCTCGAGCGCGATTGTCTGTCCGTCCTCGACGAACGAGGCAACTGCATCTGCCAGTGTGAGCAGCTCGGCCATCGGCTCAGAACGGGAATGGATGGGTTCCGCTCTGCACCGTGATCCAGCGGAGCTCGGTGAACTCGTCGACGACGGCCTGGCCGCCGAAGCGCCCGAAGCCCGAGTCCTTCACCCCTCCGAACGGCATCTGCGGCTCGTCACCAACAGGCTGGTCGTTGACGTGCACGATCCCGGCCTCGATCCGCTGGGCAAGCGCAAACCCGCGGTCGGGATTCGACGTGATGATCCCCGAGGAAAGCCCATAACTCGTCGCGTTCGCGCGTTCGACAGCCTCCTCCGGGCTGTCGACGATCTCGATCGCCGCCACCGGGCCAAAGGTCTCGAGATCGGCGAGCTCCGAGCCGGCGGGCACGTCGCTGACGAGTGTCGCCTGGAAGCACGGGCCGACCGCCTCTCCACCTGCGAGCACCTTCGCTCCACCGGCGACCGCGTCGGTCACCCGTTTCTGCACCGTCGCGAGCGCGCTTTCGGTGATGAGCGGCCCGATGATCGTGTCCATCTCCTTCGGGTCGCCTGCCTTGAGGCCCGCGGTCTTCGCCGCGAGCCGAGCGACGAACTCCTCGGCGATGGGCCGCTCGACGATGATCCGGCGCGCGGACATGCAGATCTGGCCCTGGTGAAGAAACGCGCCGAACGCCGAGGCTGCCACCGCGTACTCGAGGTCGGCGTCGGCCAGGACGATCAGCGGGTTCGACCCTCCCAGCTCGAGCAGCACGCGCTTGAGGTTCCGGCCCGCCGCCTCGGCCAGCCGACGCCCGGTCGAGGAAGACCCCGTGAAGTTGATCCGGCGCACGGCCGGGTTCTCGACGAGCTCGTCCCCGATCGGGGCGGCCTCGCCAGGCGCATGCGTGACGATGTTCAACACGCCTGCGGGAAGACCCGCCTCGGCGAAGATCTCGCCCCACAGTAGGCCGCCCGAGTACGGCGACCACTCGGACGGCTTCAGGACGACGGCGTTCCCGAGGGCAAGCGGGGCCGCGATCGAGCGCGCAGAGAGGATCAGCGCTGCGTTCCAGGGCGCGATCGCCCCGACGACGCCCACCGGCCTGCGGATTCCCATCGCCACCGTCCCCGGATGGTCGGACGGGATCACCGTGCCGAGCGGCGCATAGGCGAGCGCCGCGGCCTGGCGGAACAGCCCCGGCACGAACCCCATCTGGAACATGCCGAACCCGAACGTGCAGCCCGTCTCACGCGCAAGCCACGAGACGACATCGTCGCGCCGGCTCTCGAGGATGTCTGCGGCCGCGAGAAAGATCCGCTGGCGCTCCGCCGGCACCGTCTCCGCCCAGCCGGGCGCGGCCGCCACGGCTGCCGCAACCGCCTGGGCCGCGTCGGCGCGCGTACCTGCCGCGGCGTTCGCGACGGTCTCGCCGGTGAACGGGTCGCTGTCCTCGAACGTCCCGCCCGAGCTCACCCATTCCCCGCCGATGTAGTGAGCGAGCTCCCGTACCTCCGTCTCAACGCTGGTCACGTTCGTCTCCTTTCACGTCGTAGAGCGGTCGCGTTCACGAGGCCTCCTCGGCCGGAGCCGGGATCGGTGTGGAGGCGACGCCGGAAAGCTGATGGCCGACCGGCAGCAACTGGATCTTGAAGCGGTCGCGGACAGTGCCCCACAGCCCCCGTGGGAGCAGCAGGGCGAACAGCATCGAGGCGACTCCAAGCCCGACCAGGTACCAGGCGCCACCGGAGCTGTAGTGGTTCTGGATCAGGAAAAGCACGACGGCGCCGATGATCGGCCCCTCGAACGTTCCGAGACCGCCCACGAGCACCATGAAGACCATGTAGGCGGTCCAGTTCACGCCGAAGATCGACGTCGGCTCGATGAAGAGCGTGTTCGCGAGGGTCATCGCCCCGGCGCCGCCGCAGCCCGCCGCGGCAAGGACGAACAGGATCCGCTTGCAGGCAACCACGCGAACGCCGACAGAGGCAGCGGCCTCCTCGTCGTCCCGGATCGCTTGCAGTGAAGAGCCGAACCGGCTGCGCAGGAGGACGAAGAGAACGCCCAGGAAGAACACTGCCATCCCGAGCGTGAGCCAGTAGGTGTACTCCTGGCGCGCCCCGGGCGAGTAGTAGTTGAGCTCGATCAGGGAGGTTCCTGTCCCGGCTCCGAGCGACTGGTCGAACGAGACGAGGATCGCCGCCACCTCAGCCAGCACCCACATCCCGATCGCGAACTGGGCGCCTCGGAAGCGAAGGACGAGCAGCGAGACCGGCAGCGAGATCGCTCCGCAGAAGAGCGTTGCCACCACCATCGCCTGGTACGGGTTCATCCCGTGATTGCAAAGCCACACCGTGCCGTAGGCGCCGAGACCGATGAAGCCCTGCTGCCCGATCGAGACCAGGCCGCCGTAACCAGCGAGGGCATTCCACATCGCCGCGAGCAGCACGAGGATGAGCAGCGTCGTCATCTTCGCAGTCGCGTTCTCCGACAGGAGCACCGGGACGAAGATCAACGCGATCACAAAAGCCGTGAACGATCCGGAGAACCCCGCGGAGAGCTTGCTCCAGCGGCGGACGCGCAAAGTGCCCGTCATGACGCCAGCCTCGCGCGGAAGATGCCGCCACGCGGCGAGGCCAGGACGGCGAGGAAGACGAGGTCACCTGCGAGGACCGAGTACTGCGGATCGATCTGGGCGCCGATCGTCTGTGACACACCGAGCACGATCCCGCCGACGAGCGTTCCCCACAGCGAGCCGAGGCCGCCGATCACCACGGCCTCGAACGCAAAGATCAGCTGCGTCGAGCCCGCATAGGGGTCGAAGGTCGAGCGCATCGCGAGGAACATCCCCGCGAGCGCCGCGGTGCCGACAGCGATCGCGGTCCCCCACGCATAGACCGAGCGCGAGTCGATCCCAACGAGCTCGGCGGTGTCGGGATCCTGCGCGGTAGCGCGCATCCGGCGACCCGAGGGCGTTCGTGAGAGGTAGAGCTGCAGCCCACCGAGCGTCGCGATCGCCACGACGAGCGCGAGCGCGCCGATCGCCGGGATCGAGACCTGATTTGTGATCTGCCAGCTCGCGGTGGTGATCCAGCCAGCGTCGCCACCAAGCGAGCGGACGTCCGGCGAGAACTTCTCGAGCAGCAGGTTCTGGATCACGATCGCGAGCCCGAACGTCGTCAGCAGCGGCACGAGCACGCCGGAGCGAAGGCTCCGCTCGAGGATCACGCGCTGGAGCAGGTAGCCGAGCGCGAGCATGATCGGCAAGACCGCGACGAACCCGATGAACGGTGAGACGCCCCAGTGGTCGAGCACGACGGTGATCAGATAGGCGCCGAGCACGGCGATATCCCCGTGAGCGAGGTTGACGATTCGCATCAGCCCGAACATCAGCGACAGCCCGCACGCCAGCAAGGCGTAGAACCCGCCGAGGAACACCCCCTGGATCACGGCGTTCGTCCAGGTCACGTCGGTGCCTTCCGGAGCCCGAAATACGCCTCGGTGATCTGCTCGCGCGTCAGCTCGCTGCCGCCCTCGAGAACGAGTCTCCCTTCGAGCATGCAGATGACCCGGCTCGCGACCGACGTCGCCCGTTTCAGGTCCTGCTCGACCAGGACGATCGTGGTTCCCCCTTCGATCAGCGTCGTCAGCGAGCGGTAGACGGCCTCGACGGCAATCGGGGCAAGGCCGAGCGAGACCTCGTCGAGCAGAAGCAGACGAGGGTTCGAGATCAACGCCCGTCCGATCGCGGTCGCCTGCTGCTCTCCCCCCGAGAGGGTGGCCGCCCGCCGGCCGCGCAGTGGCTTCAGGAGCGGGAACGCCTCGAGGACCGTGTCGAGCGTCCACTGTCCCTTCCGGTCGGGGCGGGCCGCCACAAGCAAATTCTCCTCGACGGTCAGGTCGGGGAAGAGCCTGCGTCCCTCGGGCACGAGCGCGATCCCACGCCGGAGGCGGTCGTGGGCGCGGACGCGGGTGATGTCGTCCCCGTCGAACCGAATCTGGCCGGCCGCAGACTTATGGGCGCCGGCGATCGTGCGCAGGAGCGTCGTCTTGCCGGCGCCGTTCGCCCCGACGAGTGCGACCGTCTCGCCGTCGGTAACTTCGAACGACACGCCGCGCACCGCCGGGAGCAGCCCGTGGCGGGCCTCGAGCCCCTGCACCGACAGTAACGAGCTCACAGTGCTACGCCTCCGAGGTAAGCGTCGACCACGGCCGCGTCCTGCATCACCGCGTGTGGGTCGCCGTCGGCGATCACCTTGCCGGAGTCGAGGCAGACGAGCCGCTCGACAACTTGCACGAGAACGTGGACGATGTGCTCGATCCACACGATCGCGACACCGCGGGAGCGGACGTCGCGGATCGTTCCGACGAGCTCGTCCGCCTCCGCGTCGGTAAGGCCTGCTCCGATCTCGTCGAGCAGGAGCACGACCGGGCCGGTTCCGAGCGCCCGGGCGAGCTCGAGCTTCTTGCGGTCGAGGAGGCCGAGCGTGTCGGCCCGACGGTTGGCGGACTCGACCAGGCTGCAAAGCTCGAGCACCTCGATGCAGCGGTCATAGGCGACCTGGCCGCGAAGTCCGCCCCCGGTCGCAGCGCCGACGAAGACGTTCTCGAACACGGTCAAATCGCCGAAGGGCTTCGGCACCTGATGGGCACGGCCGATCCCGAGCCGGCAGCGCTTGCTGACGCCTGCGCGGGTGACATCCGTGCCCTTGAACGCGACCGAGCCCCCGGACGGGCGAAGGGCGCCCGAGAGGACGTTCAGCAGCGTCGTCTTGCCGGCGCCGTTGGGGCCGACGATGCCGATTGCATCGCCGGCCCCGACGCTGAAATCCACTCCGTCCAGGACCACGAGCGCCCCGAACCGTCTGTGAATTCCGGCGGCGGCAAGGATCGGTTTGTCTTCCGACCCCACGATCCCGCGGAGTCTAGGAGTACGGCTGCAGCTTGGCCTGGATCGGAACGTTCTTGTCGTCGGAGTGCTCGCAGAACACCCAGTCCAACTTGAACGGGCCGCTCTTCGCCTTGATCCACTGACCTCCGGGGATCGGAGTCTGAACAACGTTGGGCACGGGGCCCTTGCCCCAGCGGAGATGACCTACCGGCGTGGAGACCGAGAGCGTCTTCATCGCGTTCGCGACCGCCGTCTTGTCCTTGGGGTTCCCGCTCGCCTTGAGCGCGGCCACGCCGACGTCGAACAGCGCGAGGCTCGGCCCCATCTGCTGGTTCCACTGCTTGCTCGTCTTCTTCGTGTAGCCGGCTGCGAGCGCCTTGTTCGACAGGCCGGTCAGCGGCGAGGAGTAGGGCCAGGTCGGGCCCCAGTAGGCGCCGCTCGCGAGGTTGTAGCCGAGCGAGCCGACCGCCTCGACCTGCGAGGCGAACAATCCCGTTTTGGCAATCTGGGCGATCTTGATCTGCTTGGTCAGCCCCTGCTGGGCAGCCTGGCGCCAGAAGGTCGCGAAGTCGGGTGGGATCGGGAACGTGTTGAAGATCTGGATCCCGGCCGATTTGAACTTCGCGATCTGGGCCGAGTAGTCGTTCGTCCCGTCCTGATAGGCGCCCGGGTCGATGATCTTGTAGCCGGCCTTCTCGAGCAGCGGCCCGAGATTGGCACGGATCGCGTTGCCGTCCGCGTCGTTCGGCCACATCACGCCCACGACCTTGTTCGTCTTCACCTGCGGCCACAGGTGCGTGTAGGTGTCGTAGAAGTTCGCGACCCCGAAGCAGAAGTGGTAGGTGAAGCGGAACGGCGACGGCTTGCCCGGCTTGGCCCCGCGGCCGAAATACCAGGCCTCCCACGGCACGACGGTCGAGATGCACGGCACACCGGCGGCCTCGCACGCGTCGGAGACCGGGTTCACGACCTCCGGAGTCGAGGTGGTGAGCATCAGGTCGACACCCTCCGAGTGGATCAGGTCGCTCGCCACCTGGGCGGCGACGCTCGGCGTCGACTGCGCGTCCTTGTTGACGACGTCGACCGCGTACTTCGTTCCGCCGATCGTCAGCCCCTTCGCGAGCGCGGTCTTCGCCAGGCCGAGCACGTATGGGTCCGGCTCGCCGAACCCGGAGGCCGGGCCCGTGAGCGGGCTGACGAAGCCGATCTTGATCGTCTGGTCGGCTTCGGACACCCGCGGCGCCGCCCAGATCTGAGGCGCCGCGACGCCCGAAACGGCGAGCCCTCCTGCGCCGATTCCTGCGCGCTTCAGCAGCTCGCGCCTCGAAATGCCTCTTCCTTCAGCCATTCACTCCTCCTAGGTGGGCGTTATGCCGGGGGCGAGCAGGAACCTACGCCTGTCGTGTCCCACTTGTCAAGACGGTGTTCCGGTAGCTAGAACACCGCAGATGAGCGCCACGATCCCCACCCGCGAAGCCGCCACTTCGCAGTCCCTGGAACGCGGGCTCGCGATCCTGTCGGCGTTCACTTCGACCCGCCCGCTCCTCGGTGTGAGCGAGCTCGCGCGCGAGATCGGCCTCAGCCGCTCGAGCGCTCACCGCTACATCGCGACGCTCGCAAAGCTCGGTTATCTCGAGCAGGACAGGACCACGCGGCGCTACCGGCTGGGGCTACGCGTGTTCGATCTCGGGTTCTCTGCGATCAACTCGATGGAGCTCCGCCAGATCGCAGTGCCCGACCTCCAGGATCTCTCGGACGCGACCGGCCACACCGTGAACATGGCCGTTCTCGACGGGGCGGACATCCTCTACATCGAGCGTTGCCGCAGCGCGAGCCAGGGACAGCGGGAGATCGACCTCAACCTCCACGTCGGATCCCGACTGCCGGCCTACTGCACCTCGATGGGGAAGGTTCTGCTCGCAGGCCGCTCACCCGAGGAGCTCGAGGCGCTGGTGGCGCGCGTCGACTTCGTCCATCGCGGGCCGAACACGATCACGGCGCGTGCTGCGCTGCTTGCCGAACTGGAGCAGGTTCGCGAGCGCGGGCTCGCCGTCAACAACGAGGAGCTCGCGTACGGCCTGCGTTCGATCGCTGTCCCCGTGCACGGCCAGGACGGCGCCGTCGTAGCCGCGATCAACCTCGCAGTGCATCGGTCGCTGGTCTCGGTCGAGGATCTTGTCGTGCGGCTCGCCCCGGCCTTGCAGGCGACCGCTCGGGGTATCTCGTCGAAGGCCGGCTTTCGCCCGGACATCTCGACGCCTCCGCTGGAGCAGTAGCAGGCGTTATCGTCTCGTTGTGGCCGTAGTGACCGGACACCACGAGAGACTGCTGATCGGCGGCGAATGGGTCGAGGCGACCGGTGGCGGCCGGTTCGACGTCACCGACCCGGCGACGGGCGACACGGTCGGCTCGGTTCCCGACGCCGGCCGCGCCGATGTCGAGGCCGCGATCGACGCTGCCTCTGCGGCGTTCGAGCCGTGGAAGTCGCTCGCCGCGATCGAGCGCGCACGCATCCTGCGCCGCTCGGCCGACCTGATGCGCGAGCGGAAGGACGCGATCGCCGCTGTGATGACCGCCGAGCAGGGCAAGCCGCTCGCGGAGGCCGCCGGCGAGGTCGAGTACGCGGCGAGCTTCTTCGAGTGGTTCTCCGGCGAGGCCGAGCGCCTGTACGGCCAGATCGTGCCCGCCCAGAATGCGCGGAACCGCGCGCTCGTGCTGCGCCAGCCGGTCGGAGTGACCGCGGCGATCACGCCGTGGAACTTCCCGGCCGCGATGATGACGCGCAAGCTCGGCCCGGCGATGGCGGCAGGCTGCACGAGCATCGTGAAGCCGGCGAGCGCGACGCCGCTCACCGCGGCGCTGATCTTGCGCACGATCGCGGACGCAGGCGCGCCTCCCGGCGTCGTGAACCTGCTCACCTCTCGCTCCTCGGGAATGGTCGCCGAGACGCTGTTCAGCGACCGCCGCGTTCGCAAGGTCTCGTTCACCGGCTCGACCGAGGTCGGTAAGGAGCTGATCCGTCTCTCGGCCGGCCAGGTGAAGCGGCTCTCACTCGAGCTCGGCGGGCACGCGCCCTACATCGTCTTCGACGACGCACCGGTCGAGGAGGCCGTGGACGGCCTGATCGCCTCGAAGTTCCGCAACGCAGGCCAGACCTGCGTGTGCGCGAACCGGGTCTTCGTCCAGCGTGGTGTCTACGACGAGGTTCTCTCGCTCCTCACGGAGAAGGTGAGCCGCATGGTCGTCGGGCCCGGAGACCGGCCCGGCGTCACGATCGGGCCGCTGATCGACGACCGCGCGGTCGAGAAGGTCGAAGAGCACGTCGAGGACGCGATCGGGCACGGGGCGCGCCTGCTGACGGGCGGGACGCGCCTCGACGGTGACGAGCTGGCCCACGGCGCGTTCTACGCGCCCACGGTTCTCGCCGACATGACCTCCGAGATGCTGATCTCGCACGAAGAGACCTTCGGCCCGGTCGCCGCGGTCGCGCCGTTCGACACCGAGGAGGAGGCGATCGCGCTCGCGAACGACAGCATCTTCGGACTGGCCGCCTACTTCCACACGCGCGACTACGCGCGGCTGCTGCGCGTCGCCGAGAAGCTCGAGTACGGGATCGTCGGCGCCAACTCGGGGCTCGTGAGCGCTGCGAACGTGCCGTTCGGCGGCTTCAAGGAGTCGGGCTACGGGCGCGAGGGCGGCGACTTCGGGATCGACGAGTACGTGGACGTCAAGTACGTCCTCGTCGCCGGCGTCGACTAGATCCCTAGCCCTGCGGCGACCGGAACTTCAGCAGCAGCGGTAGGTCGTGCGCGTAGTCGCCCGGCTTGAAGCCCTGGGCGTAGACGACGTGCGCGCGCCCGTCGGGGCTGTAGGCGAAGAGGAAGCTCGAATGCTCCACCTGGTAGCCGGCGTTCTTCCCGGCGTTCGGGTCCTTGATCGCGGTCGGGATACCGGCCTGATGCTCGACCTCGCCGATCTGCCGCAGGGTGCCGGTCACACCGACGAACGAGGTGCTGTAGTGGTCGAGCCACCGCCGCAGCACGGGCCCGGTGTCACGCTTCGGATCGACGGTCACGAACACGACCGCGACCTGCCGCCGGATCGCAGCCGGCTGCTGGTGCAGCGCGTACGTGAGATAGCTCATCGTCGCCGGGCAGGCGTCCGGGCAATGTGTGTAGCCGAAGAAGAGGTAGGTCAGCTTCCCCTTGGTCGCGGCATCGAGGTTGTAGGGCTGCCCGGCCGTGTTCGTGAGGACGAAGGACGGCTTGATCGGGAGCGGCGTCGGGATGAGGCCTCTCAGCCCGTCGGAGGGGGTGCTCGCGGCGGTCGTCTTGGGCGCGGTCGTCGTCGTCTGCGCCTGCGTGCTCGCGCCGCACCCCGCGAGCGCTGCGGAGGCGGCCAGAAGGAGCGCAGCACCGGTTACGGCACGAGCCCGGAACCTCGAGGAGTGGCCGGCGACGGTCATCCACGGACACTATGCCCAATGGAAGCGCGGGCCGGGCTGTTGGGCGTTAGCGCCGGACGCCGAAGTCGGTCGTGACGACGGTGACGTCGCGCCCGCCGTAGGTACCGGGCGCCGACGGCGAGTTGACGGCCGCGATCCCGATCTGCCGCCAGTCAGGATTGAGGATGTTCGCCCGGTGCTCGGGGCTCGCCATCCACATCTCCAGGCTCTGGTTCGGCGTGGCCTTCCCGGACGTCCAGAGCATGTTCTCCCCGACCGCCCAGAAACTGAAGTTGCTTTTCGGGTAGTACTGGCCGATCCGCTGCCAGAACGGCTGCCCGTTGGCCGAGTTGTGCTCGAAGTAGCCCTTGCTGACCATGTCCTGGGTGTGCACGAGCGCCGCCTGGCTGAGCTCCGGGTTCAGGCTCAGCGGCCGCAAATGGTGCTCCACCCGAATCTGGTTCAACTGAGCGAACACCCCGCTATCGAGCGAAGAGGCAGCACTCGTCTGATTCGCATGGTCAGCCCGCGCCCCAAGCCCAGCCGACGGAA
>Ga0265327_10004657_pt1 | contig 12031 bp, 4 predicted proteins | sample 41621metaG_FD_202089 | JGI IMG/M metagenome (GOLD analysis project Ga0265327, IMG submission 202089) | Rhizosphere microbial communities from Carex aquatilis grown in University of Washington, Seatle, WA, United States - 4-16-21 metaG | ecosystem: Host-associated > Plants > Roots > Rhizosphere >...
TCGATCTCCGCTGAGAGTCGCTCCCGTGCGCCCGATGTCCAGAGCCGCGGTGCCCGAAAGACCCAGGGTGCTGTTGACCGTGAGTGTGCCGACCGGCGCGATCGCACCACCGGATTGAACCGTGGTCGCGCCGCCGATCGTGCCGCTGCCTGCCAGGGTGCCACCGCTTTGCACGGTGACTGCACCGGTGGACAGAGCCCCGGTGACACTCAAGGTGCCGCCGCTGACGGTCGTGGTGCCGGTATAGGTGTTCGTCCCCGAAAGCGTCAGGGTGCCGGTATTGCTCTTGATGAGCGAGCCGTTTCCACTGATCACGCCGGAGAAAGTCTGGGCCGCTGCCGTACGGTCGTACTTGAGCTTGCCACTGCTGCCGAGCACCACGCTGCCGCCATAGCTGCCGCCGGCGAACGTATTGGCCCCGCCGAGGATCAGCGTGCCGGTGTTCACCGTCAGCTTGTTGTAGCTGTTGTTGGTGAAAGACGGGCTGGCACCGGTGAGCAGCACCGAGCCGCTGCCATTGAAGTTGAGCCCGAAGCCGCTGACGCCGACGTTGAGCAGATTGCCGTCGATCTCAAGGTCACCGGTGGAGGTGGCGGAACCAGCGGTGGTCGAGAAGTTCACGCCATAAGTCCCGCCGCCGATGTTGATCGTGGAAGCGATGACCGAGCCGCTGGCGGCCGTGTTGGTCTGAATCATCGTGCCATTGACGTCGAAGCCGTAGATCTGCGCCGTGCCCGTGCCGCTGGTGCGGATGGTGGTGGGCGCGGTGGCGAGGGTGATCTTCGCCTGGGCATTGTGGCTGACGCCGGCATTCAGATAGAGGCCGGTAGTGGCGGAAGCGCCCGCGCCGTTCACCGTGATGCCGCAGGTCGGATAGGAACCGCTGGCACCGGCGTTTAGTTGGAGGGTGCCGGTCGTGGCGACGACCAGGCTGTTGGCCCCCGCATTGAGCTGGGTGTTGTTGCCAATGACCAGCGTTCCCGCATTGATCGTCGTCGCGCCGGTGTAGGTATTCGCGGCACTCAACAGCAGCGTGCCGGAGCCCGCTTTGGTGAGTCCTTTGGTGCCTGCAATGATCGCGCCAATCGTGGTCGTCTGGTTGTTGACCGTCACCAGCGGATTGCCCGTGGTGACATCAAGCGTGAGCGTGCCGGAGCTGCCGGCATTGAGGATCCAATTATTGCTGGCAGTCGTGTCACCGAAGGAGAGATTCCCGATCGTCCGTGAACCATCCAGTGTGACCGTCGCATCCGCCGTGATGTTCAGCGTGCCGAAGTTCGCTGTATTGCCGACGCCGCCGGCCAGGGTGCCACCGCTCCAGTTGGAAGTGTTCGGCCACGACCCGCCGGCAAGATTCGTCCAGGTCCCATTGCCCGGAGTGGTCAGTGTAATCGTCGCAGTTCCAGTGAAGCCCCCAGCCGTTGCCGTTATTGACGCGCTACCCGAACCGGAAGCTGGCGCGGTATAAAGGCCGCCTGTTGATACCGAGCCCAAGCCAGACACCAGTGTCCAGGTAGTCGTCGGAGCAGCCATGACCTTCCCGAACTGGTCGGCTCCGATGGCGGTGAGCTGCTGTGTCGCGGAAAGCGCCACGCCAGCGCTCGGCGGCGAAACCGAAATGCCCGCAAGCGTTTGTGATACCGTCACGCTAACCGTCTTCGACAAGGTCGCTCCACCCGCATCGGTCATCGTGACCGTGAAGACATAGGCACCCGCCGTGTTGAAGGTCGCCGTGGTGTTCTTGGCCGCGTTGGTGCCGTTGGCCGAGAACGCCGGAGCCGTGGCTCCTGTTGGCAAGGTCGTGGCAGCCCAGGTGTAGGTAAGATTGGACTCACCGCCACCATCGGAATCCGCACCCAGAATCGAGAGATTCGTTGTGGAGCCGGTCACGGTGGAAGGCGAGGCGGCGGCGGCGGTCGCCACCGTCGGGGCCGCGTCTGTCACCGTGACGGTTCCGTTGCCGCTGATCGAGGCGCTGGTGGCCGTCGCAGTCGCGGTCCCCGAGGCGTAAGGTGCCGTATAGAGACCGGTGCCGCTGACGGAACCCACTCCGGTGCTCGACCATGTGAATGTCGGCTGGCTGGCAAGGGCCTGACCGAATTGATCCAGGCCATTGGCAACGAGCTGCACGGTGTTGTGCGAACCCACTGAGGTCGGAGTCACGGCGACACTGGTGAGGGTCGGATTGACCGTGACGGTCACATCGCTGGTGAGTGTGGCACCTGCCGTGTCTGTGATCGTGGCGGAGAGAATATACGTCCCGATCGCGCCGAAGGTGACCGTGGTGTTCTTGGCCGCATTGGTACCGTTGGCCGAGAAAGTTGGTATCGGAGCTCCCGACGGAATGGATGTCGCGATCCAGTTGTAAGTGAGCGTGGATTCCGCACCAGCCGTGCTGGAGCCGAGAACCGAGAGGCCGGTCGTCGTGCCGGTGGCGGGATTCGGCGTCGCGGCAGCGGCCGTGGCCACGGTCAACGTCGGATTCGCCAGGGCCGTGATCTGGGTGGAATTGAGCGAGGTGTTGTAGATGCGGACCTCGTCCATCGAGCCCTTGAAGAAGCGGCCTCCCGTCGAATCCTGACCGATACAGGTCACGCCGTTGAATGATGAGGCAGTATTCGCCACCGCATTCGTCGCCGAAGTCAGCGAACCACCGACCGGCTTCATGTAGATCGTGGCATTCGTCGGCGTGATCACGAGGGCGACGAAGGTCCAAGTCGCATCCGGAGGCACCAGGCCCGAGGACCAGTTATAGGTGGATGACAAATTGTTCCATGTGTAGCGCAATTCATTGGCAGTCCCGAAATGGAGGCCCGATGCCGTGCTGCTGGCACGGGTGAAAATCAGTCCCGAAAAGGAGCTCTGAGTTCCGTTTCGCTTCACCCATCCGGTGAGGGTCACGGTGTTCGAATTGAGATTCATCGCGGGCACGTTCACAAACCCGGTGGTGCCGTTGAACACGAGACCGCTGGTTCCCTGGATCCCGGTGGACCAAGTCGGCAGAGTGGTGCCGGACAGCGTGCCTGTCAGGCCGGAAATATAGTCGGTGGTGGTGGTGCCCGCGGCCTCCTCAAATGGATACCAAACCTGGATGCCGTTGATTTTGACCATGACGGACGCACTCGCCACATTCCCGGCTGTGTCGGTCACCGTGTAGGTGAATACATCCTGGCCGACCGAAGTGCTGGCCGCCGTATAAGTCACGGTCCCGTCGCCATTGTTCACCACGGTGCCCTTGGCACCCTGGGTGACCGCCGTCACCGACAGTGTGCCCGAGCCGGCCTTGTCGTTGGCAATCACATTGACCGTGGCACCGACGCCCGGAGTCGCGGCAAGCGTATCGTTGGCCGCCGTGGTGACGCTGACATTGTCAAACGTCGAGGTATTGAGCGTGGTGTCGTTCACACTGCAAACGCCGAGCCCGATGTAGGTGCTGGATCCCATCGCGATCGAAACCGAGCCTTGCAGCGTCCACGAGCTTCCGGTCGAGGAACGGTAGGCGGTAAACGTATTCCCGCTGCGCACCAGCTTCACCCAATACGGAGTGGTGATCCCCGAAGTCGTCGATTGGGTGGCCGCCGACCCGGACGGGGCGGAGCGGTATTGGAATGACGAGCCATTCCCCGGCGTGATGAACATGAAGGCATACTGGTCGGCCGGATCAAGCGAGTCACGGATCATGACCCCGGACTTCGCCCAGGCGGCCGTGTTGTCCTGTGTGGCAATGCGGGCGATGATGGTCCCGTCCCCGTCCATGGTACGATACACGTAGTGGAGCTGGTCCGAGGTTCCCCAGACATCCTTGCCGCCACCACTGATCGTGTAGGTGCCGGCACTGTCGGTCCCGACACCCGCGACGCTCGGCCCGCCGATATCCACGGAGACCCACGGAGCAGTCACCACATAAATGCCCGCCGTGTCGGAAAGCGCCCCGGTGGTCGCCGTGACGGTGGCGACCGTGCCGGTGGCCGGGCTTGTGTAGAGACCGGTGGAATTGACCGATCCGCCACCGGAAGCCAGGCTCCAGGTGAACGTCGGCTGGGCTGTCATGGAGACGCCGAACTGGTCATAGCCGGTCGCCGTCAATTGCTTCGTCTGGCCAGAAGTCAGGTTCGTCAGGGCAGGCGTGGCGGAAACGCTGGTCAGCGTCTGGTTCACCGTCACACTGACCGTGCTGGTGGTGAAAAGACCCGCGCTGTCCGTGATGTAAACCTTGAAACTGTAGGTACCCGCGTGAAGAAAGGTGGCCGTGGTATTCTTGGCGGAATTGGTGCCATTGACCGAAAAGCTCGGCGTCGCGATGCTGTTGGAAGGCGCGGTGGAGGTCCAGGTGTAGGTGAGATTGGACTCTCCTCCACCGTCCGTGTCCGCACCAAGCACCGAGAGATTCGTAGTCAGGCCGGTGACAGTGGTTGGCGAAGCGGCTGCTGCGGTTGCAACCGTGGGGGCCGCGTCGGTTCCCGACGGGATCGTCAGCGAAACGGCAGACGACGGATTGCCGTTGGTCGTCACCACCACCGAGTAGGTGCCGGCGGGCAATCCGAGGGGCAAGGTGAACTGGGTGGTCTCCGGCGTGCTGCCGGTCATGACGTTTGTCGTATTCCAGTTGAAGGTTCTCGCGTAATAAACGTTGGTGCCGCTGCTCAGGCGGACCAGCGGGTAGTTCGTAGCGGACTGGGCATCATCACCATAGGCGGCCCCTTCGGTGATGCCGGTAAGCAGGGTGCCGGTCAGCGTATAGGTGCCATCGCCGTTATGGACGACACTGCTGATCGTCGGCTTGCCGGCTGCGAGTGGAGCACTTCCCGGCGTGTAGATGCTCGGGCGGCTTCCGGTTTCCCCATACATCACGGTACCGTCCGGCAGGTTGAGGAACTTCCCGACAAAGCCAACGGCTACCGAAGGAGGATTGCCGACGTTGGTGAAGGTGTTGGTCGTATAATCGTATTCGTAGGTGGAGGTGTAGCCCGAGGTGTAACCGGACGAGGTGGTGAACAGGATCACGCCGTTGTTCATCATCACCGCCGGATTGTCCCCGCAGTTCTGGCCGTCCGGAATATCGGGACCGGCTACCCACGAGCCCGTACCGCCGCCGGGATCCGGCGTGTAGATGTCCGTATGCGAGTATCCGAGGAAGATCGCGCGCCCGTCAGGCAACAGATAGGCCGATCCGGTTTCACCGCCGGAGAACAAGGTCGCGGGCACCGCCGCATCCACCACCCATTGATTGGTCGAAGGAATGTAGCGTTCGGACGCTCCATTGACCGCCTGAAGAATGCTGCCATCTGCCAGCTTCAGCCAGACACCTTCACCGGTGTCGTAATGAGCCACCGCGCCCGCCGACCACGTATCGGTCACCGGATCGTAAATGGGCGTGCCTGAACTGGTGGCCGTATAGCTGGCCCCCATCAGCACCTTGCCATCCGGCAACAGAGCCGAAAGCGAATCCACAAAGCTCCGTCCCTCCAGCGCCGTGCGCGTCCAGATATTCTTGAGCGGATCATACACCTCGGAAGTATGGGAATTCCCATACTCGCCACCGCAAATGAACAGGCGGCCATCCCTCAACACGTCGAACGCGCCATACAGACGGCTGTCGTTCATCGGGGCGATCGTCGTCCACGTTCCGTTCAGGTAGCTTCCATGAATGTCCGGAACCAGCCGATACCACGTCGTGCTGCCATTGTTTTCAGTAACGACCGATCCATCCGAAAGCAACAGCATGAACTCGACCCCTCCCGGTGCCGCATTCGTCATCGCCGCCCAAGTGCCGGCAGCCTCCGCACGGGGGAGCCCACAAAAACACCCGGCAGCCGCCAAGTACGACATCCACCGGCGTCGGGATCGACCGACACTGGATGGGAGTTTGGACGCGGGGTGGTAACATGAGCCGAATTGGGTTTCAGTCGTCATAATCTTCGTTCAATGAGCGTAGGAAGGCAGCCATCTGTGCAATATCAGTGGCATCAAATGAGATCTTGGAGATGTCAGGCTCGGCATTGCGCATCTGTCCCTTGCGTGCGCGGCTGCTGGCATCGATGTAGAACCGGAGGACATCCTCAATGGTGTCCTTCGAGCCGTTGTGGAGATAAGGACTCGAATGCCCCAGGTCCCGCACGCTTGGCGTCTTGAAACGAGCAATCGACGCATCGAGCTGGGCGGACGGAGAGCCGCCCGCACCGGACCGAACCAGCGTCTGGGTAAGGCGTCCCTGAGGATTCGGAAGGTCAGGGTTGAACAGCACGTTCCAGATTCCCAGATCCACATATCCCGGATGCTTGCTGTCCGGAATCTGCTCGAATTGCGCTGCGGCCTTTGGGTGCCGTTCGCTGGCGGGCAAATACACCTCCGGCTTCTTGCTCCGCTCCTCCAGATTCGGGATCACCAGCGCCGCGAAGGCACCCTTGCCATGCATCTGGTCATATTCCTCCTGGGTCGCGCCGGTATTGTGAAAACCGAAATCGCTGAAGCTCGGCGGCGCATGACAGGCGATGCAGTTGCCGGCATGGGCCACCGTCTTCGACGAGGTTGGCTGCGCCTCCGATAGGAAGATCTTCAAGCCGGCCAGCTCGGCGGGGCCGAACTTGAAATCCTGATGATGGTTCAGAAAACGACCTTCCGTCCGGCCCACCCATTGGGGGTCCTTCAGGCCATCGACGGCCTCGCGCAGCTTGCGGGCGTAGGCGAGATCCGGCTCCTTTTCGATCAACCCCGGCCTCACCGGCTCCGGCTGCCGAGGCAGGCCGTTCTTCTTCAGAAACTGGTCGTACGGAGAACCGCTGAACGAGCCGTCATCATCCGTCTGGAACTTCAGCGAGCGCACATACTCGACCACCAATTGGCATGCCCGCTCGAAGATCTCCTGATCCGTCGCGGTCGCCACATCCAGCTTGTACTGCGGCGGCATCAGCGTCCGCTTTCCAAGGTTGGGCCCCTCCGCAAACAAGACGCCATACGAAAAGTCGAACGTGCGCTCCTTCGCCAACTCGCTTTTGCCATCATCCTCGCGCACGACTTTCGCGATGTGATGAACCGCCGTTTCACGCTCACCCGGCAGCCAGCCGAAGTTCCGCCCGGTGAAAGTCGCCTCAACCAACTCCAGCATCGTTGGAAATTGCCCGTCAGTATGCAGCACGAGATCGTGGTTGGAAGGCCTCGCCGCCGTCACCAAGGCCTGGGCGTTACGTACCGTCAACGTCTGCCCGTCCTCACGGGCCGGCACTGGTGACCGCCGGGCGAAATCCGCATACGTCCGCATCCCGGTCTCACGGAACTCGTTTACCAGATGGCATGACCGGCAATTCATCGACTGCCCGGCGAACGCCCCCCGCAGCGGTTTCCCTGTCGTCGGACTCGTTTCCATCACCGGATCACCCTCTTCCAACGCCACGTTCACGTCCCCATTCGAGTGGGCGAAAAAGTACTGCGAAAAACGGGTATCCACGAACAACCGGCCACCCACCGTGACCTCGGGGGCATCATCCGCGGCAGGTGCCGTGCCCGTGACGCAGCAAAACAGCAAAAGGAAACTTGTCGCGCTACCCGGCAACAGGGAGCGAAACCTGGCGACATACGCGTCCGGACAGCCGAACGCAATGATTCTGGTGAATTTGGCTTTAAGCACGAGATTGGGTTTTCGTGACTCGTCATAGAACCAACGCCCCCCAGTTGCCTGCAGGTTTTAGTTCGATCTGAATTTTTCCTGACTTATCTTGAGACGGGCATCAGTCGGATCGATGGCGATGCCCGGTGAATACAAATGGAATACAACTTTTTTGCAATTGGTCGGAATTAGGGTGCCTAACAAAAAAATTCAAGGGAATTTGGCAATCCTCTCAATTTGGCCGATTTTGGGTCACATTTCCGTTTGTTTGTGCCCGATAACGTGGGATTCAAGCAACGTCTGCGCTCCCAAAATACTCACATGGTGTGTCGCAACCGGAGTTCCCTTGCACTTCGAACAGCGGCACCACGAAATCCACCGCAAAACCTATAAACCTTTCAATTTAAGCACCTCCAACCCCACCCGAACCCGACTTCACCAACGCTACCGCACGGCATCCCGCCCTGGGTCCATTCCCAAACCAAGAGCCGGATCCTCTTCTGGCGAACCAGTCGTTTTCCGCTCGCCTGGGATGAGATCACTGATCGTTCCTGATGCTGAAAGAATTCGTCCGGATGGGCGGCACCAGGCCAGAAGGCACCACCGACTCCGTCCGGCCCATCACGGACCCGCCGACATCGGCCACCATCCTCATCCGCCGAATTTTGACATAACTACATTCGCAACTGGATCCCACTCAAATTGATCATCCAGTGGAAACATCGGACGCCGGACCTTCAGATAGGGGATCGAGGTCAGCAACGGCTGCACAGCTCCAGGCGAAAGCACCAGACGGTGGTGCCGGGCCATCGCCTTCAACTCGGGCTCCAGGTAGCCGATCTTCACGACCGTTACCTTGTGAAGCAACGGATCGAGATCGAGCGAAAGAAAATCCTGCCGCTTATGGAAAGGCTTCCGCTTTTCCGTGATAACGACTTTCACCCCGCCCGTCTGCACCACCGCCTGGCGACCCGCCACGACATCGCCACTCCCCAGTGTTCTCACGATGCCAGCCACGGACAATGGCTTGCCGTGGACCGGATCCAGTTTGCCGCCCAGCGACAGCTCAACTGACCTACCCTCGCCCGCCGCGAAGCACGTCTCAATGGCGTCAGGATCCGGAATCGACGCAAAGATCGCATCCGCTTCACCCTGCACGGCGAACCCCGGATGACGGAGCAACACCTCCAACGTATCAGGCACGTCGCCCGCAGCGCCGGCAGTGGGATTGTCGCCCGCGTCGCTCAGAAACACCGCACTTCCCTCCATCTCCAGGGCCTCGTCAAGACACTCCCGCGCCGTGCCCGCCGGTGATCCGAAGCGGAAATCGCGGCGCGCATCCCAGTATCGTCGGGCAATCCGTTCCGCCATCGCTCGCACAGCCTCCCTGTCCGGCCCGGTCACAATCGAGGAAGCCAACGCCCTCGCTTGGTCCGCCCAAGCGTAACCGACCCACAGCGATGCATCCCACACCCCCGGTTCTTCTGACTCCCGCTCCAATGGCGCGTATAGGGAATGCCCCGGCTCGGTCTCGGTGCTCGACATTTCTCCGGAAACCAGCACCGGGATCGCCACCCGTGCGCGATAGAGTGGCCGCCGTTCGCCCCACCATCGCAGCAGCAGCCGGACCGCACGCTCGCGGGTCTCCATCCAATCCACATGCGGTGCCGTGCGGTAGGTCGTGATCAGGTCCACTCCGGCCACAAGTTCATCCGAAACATTTCCGTGAAGATCTTCACTGCAGGTGACCGGCAGGTCCGGTCCCAGCTCCTGCCGTAGTGCCGCGAGTAGATCGCCCTCGGCATCCGGCAGGCCCTCCACCGCCATCGCTCCATGGATGTCGAAGTAGAACGCGTCGATCTCCCCTGCCGCGGCCAACCGCTCGAGAATCTCGGCCTTCATCGCCTCATAGCACTCCCTACGCACCTGCCCTCCCGGAATCGCCCGGAAATGCGCCAGCGGCACCGGCTCGATTGGTGCAAACTCCGGCTTCTCCAGAAAAGGATAGCGGCCCAGCATCTCCGCCCCGCGGGTGGCCACGAAATCCTCCCTGCATGTGCGCTGTGGGGAAAAGGTACTGCTTTCAATGTGGATGCCCGCAATGGCCATCCGGATCGGTGTTTTCATGGAACTCGGCTCAACGGTTGACGGCGGAATGCAAGGCCAGCTTCGCCTGACGGACAAGATCGGCGCTGGCTTCGCGCCAATTGTATTCGTCCGCCCTGGAGAAGGCACCCATGTGACAGTGGTCGTTTCGGAACGTCATCCCGCCAAGCACCTGGTGGCGGGCGCTCAGGTGCACTTCATGCACACCCGTCGCCTTCACGATTCCCGCAATATTTTCCGGCGTCACGCCGCCACCCGGCATCATGGAAATTCCACCGTCCGCCTGGCTTACCAGATCCGAGATCACCGTTGCCCCGGCGGCCGCATCCGGCTTTCCACCCGATGTCAGAATCCGCTTCACTCCCAGCGAACGGATGTCCTCCAGCGCTTCCACCAGATCACGCGTCATATCGAAGGCCCGGTGAAACGTCACATCCAGTGGTCCTGCCGCCTCGATCAGGCGCTCGCATCGCTCGATATCCACCCGGCCCTCTGCAGTGAGACAGCCGATGACCACCCCATCAGCATCCAGTTCCCGGGCCACCGTAATGTCCTCCAGCATCACCTCCATCTCGTCCTCGGAATACAGGAAATCGTAGCCGCGCGGCCGGATAATCACCATCACCCTGTCAGGAAAAGCCTCGCGCACTGCCCGGATCATCCCCGCACTGGGAGTCGTCCCGCCCTCCGGCAGGTTCGCACAAAGCTCGACCCGGTCCGCCCCGCCATCCGCCGCCGCCCGCGCCGAGGCCACCCCATCAATGCAAATTTCCAACATCGAACCTACTCTTCTCCTGCCAGCGCCCGTTGCAAGAACCGATCCGCGCCCTCTTCTCTTGCTTCTGGATTCTTGATTCTGGACTCTCCCCCCATGTCCCGCCCCGACGGCCGCAATCCCGATCAAATCCGCCCCGTTTCCTTCATCCCGAACGTCGCCCCCTATGCCTCGGGCTCGGTGCTGGTTTCCTTTGGCAACACCCGCGTCATCTGCGCCGCCACCATCGAGGACGACGTCCCACGCTGGATGAAACAACAGCGCGTCGAAGGAGGCTGGCTCACCGCCGAATACTCCATGCTGCCCTATTCGACCCTCGATCGGAAACAGCGGGACATCAGCCGCGGCAAGCTCGACGGCCGCTCTTCCGAAATCCAGCGCCTCATCGGCCGCGCCCTCCGCGCCGCCGTCGACCTCACGAAAATCGGCTCCCGCACCATCTGGGTGGATTGTGACGTCCTCCAGGCCGATGGCGGTACCCGCACCGCCTCCGTTACCGGCGGCTGCGTCGCCGTGGCGATCGCGCTCAATCGCCTTTTCGCGGCTGGCAAGCTCAAGCACTTCCCCATGACCAAGCTCGTCGCTGCCGTTTCCGCTGGCGTTTTCGGGGGCGAACCCATCCTCGACCTCAATTATCTCGAAGACCGGGACGCTGCCGTCGACTTCAACGTGGTGATGACAGAAAAGCTCGAGTTTGTTGAAATTCAAGGAAGCGGCGAGGAAGCCGTATTTTCGGAAGCGGAAACCGCCTCCATGCTCGGACTCGCCCGCAAGGGAATCATGGAACTAATTGAGCTTCAAAAACTTGCGATTCTCGATGCCGACCGGGCCAGCCCTACCGATTTGGCCGCCCTCGCCAACGCCTTTGGTCGCTGACTGCATTCCAAAACGTTCATCGGGAGCCCGGAGCTTTCCCCTTGAACTCTACGAACCGGGTCGTAGGTTCTTTCAACCTGTTGGGAGCTAATTTTTTCTTCCAGCAGGTTCATACAATCGGGGCGATTGCCCCATCATAAAACGAAAACCCAGACCACTGATACAAAACACATGAAAACGAACCTTAAAAGACGACAGGGCTTCACGCTGGTGGAGCTTCTCGTCGTGATCGTCATCATCGCCGCGCTGGCCGCGCTCACCGCTCCCATGGTGATTCGCCAGCGCCGTAAGGCTGACCAGACCCAGGCGACCAACAACGCCCGTCAGATCGGCATGGCCATGTTTGAATTCGAAGCGGAATACGGCAGCTTCCCGGACAGTTCCACTGCGGACACCGTGACAAAGAACACCGCCACATCGCTAACCCTCGGCAACTCGAGTTCGAATGATTACTTCCGCCAGTTGATCGCAGCAGGCATCGCCCAGAACGAAGAAATGTTCTACGCGAAGACCTCCTACACCAAGAAGCCCGACAACGTCTTCAATACCCCTGCGACGGCCCTCATCGCGGGTGAAAACGGCTTCGGCTACCTGCTGAATGGTACCTCCGGTTTCAGCGTGTCCGGCAATTCCGCTCGTCCGCTCGCCATCACCCCGCTGCTCAACGCCCA
>Ga0265327_10004658_pt1 | contig 12031 bp, 10 predicted proteins | sample 41621metaG_FD_202089 | JGI IMG/M metagenome (GOLD analysis project Ga0265327, IMG submission 202089) | Rhizosphere microbial communities from Carex aquatilis grown in University of Washington, Seatle, WA, United States - 4-16-21 metaG | ecosystem: Host-associated > Plants > Roots > Rhizosphere...
CGGAAGCGGCCTGGTAATTTGATGAAGGAGATGGCAACGAATATGATAAAAATTCCGATCGATCGGCCAATCTTTGAAAACAAAATCGCGACATACCCAATGCCGAGGCATGTATGACCCGCGGCAAGGAAGATGAGAGCCTGAACCATTTCTGGTGGCGGCACCACCTGCAATCCATACGGGCGACCGCGCAAACCTTCGGGATCGGAGCGGAGTTGCTCAAGGTGCTGATTCTCTATACACTGTGGCGCGAATCCACGCTGCTCTTCATGCAGCTCGACAACCTCTTCTTCCCGGCGTGGCGTCGTATGACCGTTGACCGGCCCGTGTTCATCATCGGCCATCCGCGCTCCGGAACCACCATGCTGCACCGCTGCTTGACCTCCACCGAAGACTTCGTCGTCTTCAAATTCTGGCACCTGCTCTTTCCGTCCCTGACCTCGCGCAAATTATTGGGGCCGCTGATGGATCGCCTAATTCGCCAGGGAAAAGATGTGATCGTGCCCAAGAAGGTGGGGCATCTCTTCGCGCTGGGAGAAGTGGATGAGGAAGACTTCCTTTTTCTGTTCCAGGCATTGACGCAGTTCTATCCCCCTTTGAGCGGCCTGGCCTTCTCCGATGAAGACTTCGACGATATTGTGTTTTGCGATGATCTCCCGGCGAAACTACGGCGCGAGAGCATGGCCTGGTTCGATGGGTGCATCCGCAGGCAAATCCTGTTCACAGGACGTCAGCGCGTCGTAACCAAGATGAACTACTCGGCGCTGCGCGTCCGCACCCTGCTCGAAGCCTACCCTGATGCGCGTATCGTCTATCTGGTTCGCTCCCCGTTTGACACGATCCCTTCACATCTCTCGCTCCATCAAAACGTATGCTACCATCAATGGGGGAAGGATCGCCTCCCACCGGCTGTGCTCAACCGCTACATCCGACGCCGTTACGAGCACAACGTCAGCCTTTACCGCTATGTCGAAGACCTGCTGGCGGCGGGCCACCTGCCAGAGTCGCAGGTCATCACCGTGCGCTACGAAGACATGATGCGTGATCTGGAGGGAGAAGTCGGGCGCGTCGCAGCGTTCTGTGATCTCGACCTTTCAGACACATTGCGTCGCTCCATCGCAGAACAGGCCAGGGCGCAGCGCGGCTACAAGCGCGAGCACAACAACCAAAGTATGGATGAATTCGGGCTTACACGCGCCGACGTGCTGCGCGACTTGGGCTTTATCTTCGACCGCTACGGCTTCGATCGCGAGGCCTGAACAGCGCAGGTCAAGCTGTGACCGCAAGGCTATCGAAACCTTGTCGAAGCGCCCGCACTGAGCACAGTCGAAGCGCCTGCCGACCTGCCCCCTTGGGGGGATATACAAAACCCGCTGCCCGTAACTTTTCACCCGTTTGAGCGACGGATATGGTGATGGTATACTCCACACCAGCAACCACCCACTTTCCTTCCATCTTTTATACACTATGCCGATTCTTGCTGGGCAAACCGAACTGGACGAATTACGCAGCCTTGATTCTCAGGCTGTCGGTGCTGTTTTCGATCGCTACTACCCGGACGTGTATCGTTTTGTGCGCTATCGCCTGAACGATGAAACCACCGCCGAAGACATTGCCAGCGAAGTCTTTGTACGCTTGCTGGAAGCCATCAAATCAGGCCACCCGCCCCAAACCAGCCTGAAAGCCTGGCTGCTGGGCACCGCCGCGCACATCGTTACCGACCACTTCCGGCAATCTTACCGCCGCCCGACCGACGAACTCCCCGAAACACTGCCGGACAAGCGGCCCGATCCAATCGTGGACGTCGAGCAGCGCGAGCGCACCCGTCACCTCCAAGAAGCCATGTCGAAATTGACGGACGAACAGCAAAATGTGCTGACCCTGCGCTTCGGGCAGGGATACTCGCTCGAAGAGACCGCCGATTTCCTCAAAAAGAACGTTAATGCCGTAAAACAGCTTCAATTCCGCGCGCTTGCCGCCCTTAACCGCAGCGCGGGTGAAATCCTATGACAAATACCCTGTATGACTCCCTCGAAGTTTGTTTGCAAGCCCTTGAAGAAGGCGCAGATCTGGAATCCTGCCTGGCGCGTTTTCCCGCGCTGGCAGACGAACTGCGCCCCATTCTGGAGACTGCTGCCCAGGCGCGCGCCCAGGCCGTCCGTGAAGTCCCGGCAGATGCCATGCGTCGCGGACGGGCGCGGGTGCTGCAACACGCCGCCGAACTGCGCGAACGCGACCGGGCGGCGGCGCTGGCTCCCTTCTGGCACAAGCTCTGGCAGCCGGGGCGCACTGTCCGCACCCTGGCGACTTCGCTCACGGCGTTTGTTTTCCTGTTCTCCGGCGGCACGGGGCTGGTATTTGCCTCCTCCAATTCGCTCCCCGGCGATAATTTATATCCGGTGAAACGCAGTTGGGAAGGCGTGCAGCTCGCCGTCATCCTCGACCCCAAAGCCAAAGCGCAGCGCGAAACCGAGTTCGAGCAGGAACGTGTCCACGAAATCCATACGCTTTTCTCTGAAAGCCGTAAAACCAAGGTCGATTTCCAGGGCGTGGTCGAGTCGCAGCAGCCCAACGTCTGGCAGGTTGCTGGTTTGAAGATTGCCGTCGATAACGAGTTGGCAACGAACGGTAAAATTCGCCCCGGCGCGCAGGTGCGGGTCATCGGCGAGACGGAAAACGGCGTCATCCAGGCCGAACAAATCAACCTGATCCAGGTTCCATCTGCCACATCCACCCTGACACCCACGGCCACCCTGCGGCCCACGCAGCCGCCGTCCGATACTGCGACTGAGACGAAAGAACCCAGGCAAACAGTCGAGCCGGGCAAAACTGAACCGCCGGACATTGAAACGCCTGAACCTAAAAAGACGGACACGGGGGGCGAAAAGCAACCGACGGAAAAACCGGGTGACGGTGGCGGTGGTGGCGGCGGTGATGGTGGGGGCGGGGGTGGCGGAGGTGGTGATGGTGGTGGCGACGGTGGAGGCGGTGGGGGCGGCGACGGCGGGGGCGGCTGAGACCGTTGAAATAGGATCAACAGGCCGGTGGAAAGTCCAGGTGGACATTTCACCGGCTTTTCTGTTGGGACAGGGTTGTCCCTCTGTTGGGACAGGGTCTCCTGACCCGTCCTGTTGGGACAGGGTCTCCTGACCCGTCCCCTCCCCTGCAATCAAAAAGACGCCGCGATCAACGGGCGTCTTTTGTTATCAGAGCCACCGAAGGGAGTCGGACCCTTGACCTGACGATTACGAATCGTCTGCTCTACCAACTGAGCTACGGTGGCGTCCCCATATGGGGGTATTCACAGCGGCGAGATTATACAGGATTCCAGGCGTTTGCGCAATATTTGTTTCTATCGGATTCAATCCCTTCGCAACCCTTGACATTAACGTTACGTCAGGGTTTATATTAAGGCCATGTTCACGGTCAAACAACTTTCCAAACTGGCGGGCGTCACCCCGCGCACGCTGCACCACTACGATACCATCGGACTGCTCAAGCCGTCCCGTGTGGGCGAAAACGGCTATCGCTACTACGGGGAGGAGTCCCTGCTGCGGCTGCAACAAATCCTGTTCTACAGGGAGTTGGACCTGCCGCTGGAGGAGATCCGTCAAATCATGGGACGCCGTGATTTCGACCTGCTCCCGGCCCTGGAAAGCCACAAAACCGAGCTCAGAAAACGCATCGAGCGCCTGGAGCGTCTCATCCAGACCGTGGACAACACCATTTCACACCTGAAAGGAAAAACGAACATGAGCAAAAAACAGCTTTTTGCCGCCTTTACCGAAGAAGAAGAAAAGAAATACGCTGCCGAGGCCGAGCAGATGTACGACCCGGCCACCGTCAAAGAGTCGAACCGCAAGTGGAAGTCCTACTCCGCTGCCGACAAACAGCGCATCCTCGATGAAGGCAACCAGGTCTACGCCGACCTGGTCGAAGCCATGCCCAAAGGCGCGGATTCCGCCGAAGCGCAGGCCTGCGTCGAACGCTGGCGCAAGCACATGGACTACTTCTGGACGCCAAACCTGGAGCAATTGCTCGGCCTGGCCGACCTGTATAACGCCGATCCGCGCTTCAAAGCCAACTTCGACAAAGCCGATCCCCGGCTGGCGGCCTTCATGAAAGCAGCCGTGGAAGTGTATGTAAAAAGTAAAAAGTAAACGAAAAAGAGCCGGTGAAAAAATCCACCGGCTCTTTTTCGTTTATTTCCAATCATCGACAGGCTCTTGCTATTTTGCCGGTTCTTTGCTTTAATGGAGGCAACAAGAGCACTAATATAAAATCCAATTCACGTTCAAGGAGCAAAAAATGAAAAAAAACAGGCTTTTCCTACGGATTTTCGTGGTTGTGGCGCTGATGGCCGGGGTATTGGGCCTGCTGGGTTTGCAAATGCAACTCGCCAGCGCCAAACCGGCCAGCGCGCTCGGCGCGTGGACCCAGCAGTGGGCCGATGAATTCAACGGTTCGGGCGCGGTCAGCGGCAGCAACTGGCTCTATGACCTCGGTCACGGCTACGGTTGTGGTAGTTGCGGCAACTGGGGCACCGGCGAGATCGAGAACATGACCAACAGCACCGCCAACGTCAACCAGACCGGCGGGCATTTGGCGATCATTCCCGTCCGCGACGCTTCGGGCAACTGGACTTCGGGGCGCATCGAGACACAGCGCACCGACTTCCAGCCTCCGGCGGGCGGCGCGATGGCGATCGAGGCCTCCATCCAGCAGCCCAACGTCAGCGGGGCCGCTGCTGCCGGTTACTGGCCGGCATTTTGGGCGCTGGGCGCGCCGTTCCGCGGCGTTTACACCAACTGGCCGAGCGTCGGCGAGCTTGACATTCTCGAAGATATCAACGGGCAAAGCAACGTCTATGGGACGCTGCATTGCGGCGTGAGTCCGGGCGGCCCGTGTAACGAGACCACCGGCATCGGCAGCGGCGCGCACGCCTGCCCAGGTTGCCAGACCGGCTATCATACCTATCGCATCGAGTTCGACAAGAGCGTCTCGCCGCAGCAACTGCGCTGGTACCTGGATGGGGCGCTGTATTTCACGGTCAATGCCAACCAGGTCGATGCGACCACTTGGGCCAATGCCACCAACCACGGTTTCTTCATCATCCTGAACGTGGCCATCGGCGGAGGCTGGCCGGGCAACCCGACCGCATCAACTACGTCCGGCGTTCCGATGAACGTGGATTACGTCCGCGTGTATTACGCCAACGGCGCAGGCGCGGCCACCCCTACGCGCACCAATACCCCCGGCGGCCCAACCCCCACACGCACACGCACCCCCACCGCCGGGCCTACCCCCGTGCGCACCAACACGCCCATCGTCACCGGCGACTATACCAACGGCGTCACCAAACTGAACGCCACACAGGCGCAAATCTGGTTCACATCCAACGTCAACTCGGCCTGGGTGGACGTGCATTACACCGGCGCGCCGGGGCTGGGCCAGCAGAACTTCCGTATGACCCAAAGCGGCAACACCTGGACGCAAACGGTCAGCAACCTGACGACCGGAACAGTGCTCACCTATTGGTTCACGTATGAGAAGGCCGGGCTGGCGTATGACACCAGTCAGTACAGCTATACACACTAAAGGTTGATAAAAAACAAAATACAAAAAACAAGGGCTGTGGTTTTTAGATCACAACCCTTGTTTTTTCCCCTCCTTTATTTAAATTTTTAATGGACAGAGAAGGGTTGAATACCTATTTTCACCGCACACCGGGACAGGTGCGCGGTAGAAGGTTTTGTTCAGCCTTTCTGTAACCAATACAGATTCTCACGATTTTTTGTTTTATCCGCGCTAATCGGCTTAATCCACGTAACCCGCGTTCTATTTCTTGACGGCTGAACAGTTATCCTTCTGTCATGTGAAATTGAAAAGAAACTATGAAGGAACCGGCAAAATCGGGCATGAAAAAAAGCATATTGCTCAAGCTTACCTTTTTCGAAGATGAGCAGGCTGAAACAGGCCGCGAGTCTTGGAAAATTAAAATTACCGGCCCGTTAGGGATCAGCATTACGCTCCTGGCCGAAAAAATGCCCATCGAAGAAGAGATCGCGGCGACGCCTGGTGAGAAAAGCTCCGCAGCCCAATTCGGTCCCATCCACAATATCCAAGAAGCAGCGAGCGCAAAATGGGAAGGGTTCGCGGCCTGGTGCAGTTCCATCTCCGGCTGGCTGGGAAAAACAGTCACGGCAAAGAAGGACGGAGTCGCAGCCTGGTTCAAATCCCCCCAAAACGCTCTGTTTTCCGCCTGCATTCTGATTTACCTGCTGATCCGCCTGATTGGGCTGACGGATTACCCGGTTTATTTCAGCTTCGACGAGGCCAATCCCACCATCCTGGCCTCCGATTTCCTGCGCGACGGTTTCCACAACTACGCCGGCGACCTGTTCCCACCGTTTTTCCAGAACATCAATAATTACAGCCTCGGAACAACCGTCTACATCCAACTTGCGCCCCTGTTAATCTTTGGCCGCTCGGACTATGCCATCCGGCTCACGTCGGTGCTGGTGGGGTTGATCGGCGCAATGTGCGTCTCCCTGGCCTTGCGCGATATATTCCGCGCCCGCTATTGGTGGGCCGGCATCCTGGTCCTTTCGGCGATCCCGGCCTGGTTCCATCATTCCCGCACTGCGTATGAAATGGTGGCTTTCGTCTCGTTTTACAGCGCCATGTTGTACTGCTACTGGCTATACCGTTTGCGTAATCCTGCTTATCTTTACGCTGCCGTCCCTTTTGCGGCGCTCGCATTTTACGCTTACGCGCCCGGGCAGGCGCTTGTCCCGTTGACGATTCTTGCCCTGTTCGTTCTGGATTTTCCTTATCACGTTCGTAAGGGCGCTTTTGGAATCGGCGGCGCAGAGATTGGCGCCGTGCTTCTCTATCCCTATGTCAATTTCCAGATCAAGCATTTCTCCGATACGACGGGGTATTTGAATAACCTGGAATCTTACTGGGTGCAGAACCTGTCTCTAACCGAAAAATTAAGCATTTTCCTGGGGCGGTACCTGTTCCATCTCAACCCGGTTTATTGGTTTGCTCCCGCCTACGATGTGACCCCTGCCGACGGCGTGTTGCACATCATGAAAGGGTATGGGCATCTCGGTTTTTTGCTGCTGCCCTTTTTGGCATGGGGCTTGTGGTTGTTGACGCGCCGCCTGCGACAGCCGGAATACCGCATCCTGCTGGCTGCCTTGCTGATTGCCCCGGTGGGGGCCTCGCTGGTGCTCTCACCAAGCAGTATTACCCGCGCCCTGGTAATGGTCATCCCGGCGGCGCTGATCGCCTCAATTGGGCTGGACGACCTGCTCGGCAAGCTGGCCGACCGGTTTTATCCAAACCGATCCGCGCTTGTGCCTGTTGCCCTGTTGGTTGTTTTGCTCTCTGTTAACACTTACATGCTTTGGGATGTGCTCAATAACGGCACATCGTGGTTCGATGCGAATGTGGTGCAATTTGGAGCGAGCAAGGTCTTCCCGGCGCTGAAAGCGGAATTGAAGGCCGCGCCGAATGCCCATGCGGTCATTTCACCCAACTGGATGATGAATGGCGATCTGGTGGCGCGCCTCTATATGGGGGATAATGCCAATATCAGCTTCAATTCCACCTATGATTACGCCCAAACCATGCTGCCCCTGGAAAATGGCACCATCTTTGTCGTTACACCCGAAGAGTTTAACTTTGCGAAAAACAACCCGAAATTCTCGGATATCCAAACCCTGGAAACCATTCCCTACTCCAGGTCAAAGACAGGATTTTACCTGATCCACCTCAAGTATTCCCCGCAAGCCGGGGCATTAATTGCTGCCGAAGAGGCAGAACGGCGAAAACCCATTCCCGGCGAGGTTGTCATCGATGGGCAAAATGTGCAAATTACCTATACCAGGAACGATGGTACACTTATTCAATCCCTGTTTGATGGCGATCCGGCCTCGCTTTATAAAACTGCCGCGATCAACCCGGCACTACTTGATCTTACCTTTCCCCAAGAGCAGGAATTCCATTCGATATTTATCATTCATGGCTCGGCTTCGATCGAATTAAAAGTAACGTTTTTCTCGGCTGCCGGCGCTGAACTAAAAAGCTACACCGCACAATTTACAGAGAACGGCGTTAAAGGCAATACACTCAATTTGGGCCAGACCGTGAAAGCTACAAGGGTCGCCATTTCGGTACAGGTTCTTTCGGCTGATGAAGCCGGCACTGTGCATCTATGGGAAATCGCATTTAAATAATGTGGCCGGGGTAAGCCAAAATTACCCAAAATCACCAATCAAAACACAAAGGCAAAACAATGACAAACAACGATATTGCAAACCCGTCCGAAATGCTTCAAAAAGCCAAAAGCTGGAGACCGTCACTCCCCACCGCTCTGTTTGGCGTCTGTATTTTGATTTATTTGGTGATCCGCATGATTGGGCTGACGGATTACCCGGTTTACTTCACCTTTGACGAAGCCAATCCCACCCTGCTGGCCTCCGACTTCATTCGTGACGGTTTGCGCGATGTTGAGGGTGATCTATTCCCTGCGTTTTTCCCCAACGATACCAAATACAACCTGGGAACGACCGTTTATATCCAACTTGTGCCCTTGTTGATCTTTGGTCGTTCGGAGTATGTGATCCGGTTCACGTCGGTGCTGGTGGGGTTGATCGGCGTAATTTGCGTCTCGCTGGCCCTGCGCGATATATTCCATGCGCGCTATTGGTGGGCCGGTGTCCTGGTTTTGTCCGCCATCCCAGCCTGGTTCCACCATTCCAGGACGGGGTACGAGATGCCGACCTTCGTCTCATTTTACAGCGCCATGTTGTATTGTTACTGGTTGTACCGGTCGCGCAACCCCAACTATCTTTACCTCGCCGTTATTTGCGCGTCCCTGGCGTTTTACGCTTACGCGCCCGGTCAGGCGATAGTCCCGTTGACAATTCTTATCCTGCTCATTATAGATTTTCCCTATCACCTGCGGATGCGTATTCCCGCGCTGGGCAGCGCAGGGCTTGGCGTTCTATGCGTCCTTCCTTATGTACGCTTCCAACTCAGCCATGCGGGCCATTCGGCTGAAGTCTTGGGGAATGTGGGTTCCTACTGGGCGCAGGATATACCCCTGATCGACAAAATAATCGGCACGTTTAATAACTACCTGTTCCATCTCAACCCGCTTTATTGGTTCACGCCGGCCTATGAAGCAACCCGCACCGACGGCTTGCTGCATATCATGAAAGGCTATGGACATCTCGGTTTTTTGCTGCTGCCCTTTTTTGCATGGGGCTTGTGGTTGCTGGTGCGCCGCCTGCGGCAGCCGGAATATCGCGTCCTGCTGGTTGCCTTGCTGGTTGCCCCGGTGGGGGCTGCGTTGGTGCTTTCACCGAGCAGTATTACCCGCGGCCTGGTGATGGTCATCCCGGCGGCGCTGATCGGCTCAATTGGGCTGGACGACCTGCTCGGCAAGCTCGTCGATCGAATTCACCTAAACAGACCCATGCTTGCCCATGCCGCCCTGTTGGTTGTTTTGTTCTCCGTTAACGCTTACATGCTTTGGGATGTGCTTACGAACGGCATATCGTGGTTCGACAAAAACCAGGCCGATGGGGTGCAGTTTGGGGCGAGCAAGGTCTTCCCGGCGGTGCAAGAACAAATGAAAGTGACCCCAAACGCCTTTGCGGTCATTTCACCAAATTGGGCGATGTTCGAAGATCTACCGGGGCGCATCTATCTGGGGGATAATGCCAATATCGTATTCAACTCCACCTATGATTATGCCGCAAAAAGACTGCCCCTGGAAAACGACACATTCTTCGTCGTTACACCCGAAGAGTTTGACTTTGCGAACAGCAACCCGAAATTCTCGGATATCCAGGTCCTGCAAGTCATCCCCTATTCCAGCACAAAAGTCGGATTTTACGTGATCCGCCTTAAATATTCCCCGCAAGCCGATGCGTTGCTGGCTGCCGAAGATGCAGAAAAGCGCAAACTGATCCCCGGCGAGGTGATGATCAACGGGCAAAAGGTGCAAGTTAAATATACTCAAGACGATGGCCTGCCCATCCAGAATGTTTTTGACGACGATCCGGAATCGCTTTATAAAACTGCCGCGCTCAACCCGGCGCTATTCGATCTCACCTTCCCCCAAGAGCAGGAATTCCATTCGATATTCATCATCCATGGCGGGGCGCAGATCGAATTAAAAGTAACGTTTTTCTCGGCTGCCGGTGATGAAATAAAAAGCTACACCACGCAATTCCTGGAGAATGGCGACAAAGGCAACACGCTCAACTTTGACCAAACCGTGAAGGCCACAAGAGTCGTCATTTCGGTTCAATCTATTTTGGGTGATGCAAACGCCACTGTGCATATCTGGGAAATTGCGTTCAATAAATAATGCGCCCAAAATAGCCACCTGAACGATAATAGAAAAGCCCCGCAGCAATTGCGGGGCTTTTCTATTATCGTAAAAAATCCGGCGCGGCACACAATTCGATTGCTTCGCGGATGCGTTCCATCAATTTATCCAGCGATTTTGCCTGGGTATGGCAACCTCGTAATTCAGGCACGCTGGCAATGTAATAGCCGTCTTCATCACGTTCAATAATCACACTAAACTCTTTGGTCATAGACAACTCCTTTCTACGATGACTTCCATTATGCCCGAAATACTGCGCGCAGGCAAGAACGCTAAATTTCGTAAAAATCCGGCGCGGCGATCCAGCCGTAGGCGATGGCGCGCATGACGGCTTCGGTGCGGCTGGCCACATCCAGCTTGTGGTAGACGCGCGTCAGGTGGGTTTGGACGGTGCGGTTGCTGATCTTGAGCCGCATGGCGATGGCTTTGTTGGTGTAGCCCTTGCCCGCCAGCGTCACCACTTCCAACTCGCGCGGACTGAGCAGGTCGGGCGAAGCGGCCCGCCCGGCGATGGTTGCCTTTTGGGCAATTTCGGGCGAAAAGGCGGGTTTCCCGACGGCTACGTCGCGGATGGCCTGGATGATCTGCTCGAGGCTGGCGGTTTTGAGCAGGTAGCCGTCCACTCCGGCGCGCACGGCGGCGCGCACGGTCTCCTCGTCGTCGCGGGAGGTCAGCGCCAGGACGTTGACCTGCTGTTGGCGGGCGCGGATGCGCTGCGTGACTTCAATGCCGTTCAGCCCGGCCATGCGGATGTTGAGCACCACCACCTGCGGGCTGTGCGCTTCGATCAACGCGCTCACCTCATCGCCGCGCTCCGCTTCGGCCACCACCAGCAGACCGTCGGCGCCGTTCAGGGCTTGGCGCAAGCCAAAACGCACGACGGGATGGTCGTCGGTCAGAAGGATGCGGATGGGAGTTTGGTCAGGCATTGTTTTGGATTCCGCTGCTTTTCATCGGTGGGTGCGTTTTTACCTGGCTAAATTCTCCAACCAGTTGTTCAAGGGCCGGAGACATATATTCCAGGGGTGTCAAATGGCCTGATTTTCCATAATGAATAATTCTTATGACTTGGGTCAATACCAATATTCTACTTTTTTCGTGATCCATCCAATTATCTCGCGTTACCAATAGCTCACTGCTGCCCGCTTCCGTGTCAAAAGGATACGGGATCACTTTGACATTCTTATCAACTTGCTGCCTTAATGTTCGACACTGCCTGCCAACTCCGTAATTCTTGCACACAACCAGGATACGGTGTACACCAGAGAAATCATAAACCTCTTTTGCAAAAATCACATTCTCGAATGTGTTGGTCGATTTATCTTCGTAAAATATGCAGCTTTCAGGAACGGATAACTTGACCAACTCGCGTTTGATGACATGCGCTTCGGGCGTTGAACCATCTGCCCAGGTAAAGTGAGGCTGTACTCCTGGCTTATGCCCGCCGGTTACAAGGACGGTTTTGCCCAGCCCCTTATGATAGGCTTGCGCGGCTGTTTGCCACGGATCTGGATGTGAACCGCCAAAAATAAAGATCATATCGCAGGGTTGCGCCGCGCCGCCTGGCTGGGGCGCTCAAAGACGATAGCCGTTATTTCTTGTATGAGTGGGGCCGATAAA
>Ga0265327_10004659_pt1 | contig 12030 bp, 1 predicted proteins | sample 41621metaG_FD_202089 | JGI IMG/M metagenome (GOLD analysis project Ga0265327, IMG submission 202089) | Rhizosphere microbial communities from Carex aquatilis grown in University of Washington, Seatle, WA, United States - 4-16-21 metaG | ecosystem: Host-associated > Plants > Roots > Rhizosphere >...
AGAAGACTCACGACGGCCGCGGCGAAAGGGAGTTGATAGGTCAGCCGGCGGGTGCCCGAGGCACTTCGGACAGCAAACACGATCAGGGCGCCAATTGACAACCAGATCGCGGACCAGGCCAGATTCATCCCCCAGCGAATCGTCTCCCTCGGCCGCACGGCCAGAGCCAGCTTTGGTTCTCCACCCGCCTTCGAAAAGACCAGCCGCTTCCCGGTGGTTGGCAGTTCAAATCCGAGAGACAAGCCGCCGGTCTGAGTCCATGCGGGCCAGCCACCTCCGCCCATCGCCCCCAGGCCTTCGCCACCATTGGCCTGAGGCACTTCTGCATCGGCAATCTGCATTTGATCGGCCAGGCCATCAACAACACCCTGCTGAACAAGTCCCCCCGCCGGATTCATCGGAGCCATATTTCGAAGCTGCTTCTGCAGGTCATCGGGCATGGCCGCATCCATTGGTCCAAAGTTGCCGCCATTGAACTGGTTGAACTGGATCGCACCACCACCTCCAGCGCCACCATTGTCCGTGGAATTGGTGATTCGCCAATTCCGTGCCATGGAAGGATCGATCGCTCCACCGCCTGGTGGGGAATTGGGATTTCCCATCCAGAGGCTACCACCCCGTCCAGGCTGGCCCGGGTTGCGAGCATCGACCACACCATTGCCGTTGACGGTCGAGTTGCCAAAGTTGACGCCGGCAAAACCGCCCGAGACGTTGTAGTTCCCGGGGTTCATTCCGTAGGGCCCTCCGGGCAAACCCACCGGAGTCCCTGGCGATTGAGGCCCCCCTCCCGGCCCGTTCACCATGGGCTGCTGCGCATACCGACCTTGAACGGCCTGCTGTCCCGCCAGTTTCTGATCGTTGATCGACGAATTCAACGCATCGATATTCGCATCGTTCCCGCGCTGCAGCTTCTGCCGGGTTTCCAACCCGTTTCCTTTCGTCCCTTCTCCCGATGGCTTTTCACCAGGCGCCGCCACCTTTTTCCCGTCCTCCTTGTTCTCCAACTCGAACGAGAACTCCGTCGCCCCGTCCTGTGTCTGCACCATTGCCCCTTGACCTCGATTGTCATTGAGCAAGGTAAAGGTGTTAGACAGGATTGGCTGCGCGTTGATTCCCAGGCCATTGTTCGCGATCACGTTCGAGAAGTTGGTCCCATCGTTGAACATGGGGTCCATTCCGGGAACAACGGTCAGCACCCGTCCCGTCTGTGCCTGCGCCTGCCCTACGATGGCCTGCTGCTCGGCAACAATCGACTGCTGCAATTCCGACAGCCGCCTCAACGCCACGTCACGCTGGCGACGGAAATCGTCATCGCCATCGACCCTGCGGACGGAATCTTCGAGTTGTTTCGCGTTGTGCAGCGCCAGCCCGATCTGCTTCATGTTGTTGCTGGCCTGGCTGCGCCGCTGCTCACTCTTCGAACTGACGTCGTAATTCTGCTCGACGTAGCCCAGCAGTTCCGAGATTTCCTGGACTGCGGCCTTTTCATAAAGCAGGTCCTTCTGATCCGCCTGCTGCAGCGTCATGTTATGACGAGCGGCATTCGTCAGCGGCTTCGCATCCAGATCATCCGGCAGCCAGACCGTCCAGCGAGTCCTGGCCACCGGAATTCCAAAATCCGCATCGTCCTGCAGGCTGACCACCACCGGAGCCGGGAAATCCACCTCCTGCCGCAACAGTCGCGCCGAACGGGGCAGGTCTCCCCCCAATCGTCCACGCCAGATGACTCGAACAGGAAATGACAGACTGGCGGCACTGGTCTTTGGCAAGGCCACCAGTTGCAACGTTTGATTGTTTCGCTTGGTGGTCACCGCACGGGCCGGCAGGTTGCCGACAAACACCGACATCAACTCGGCATTCTCGGGCAGCTTCAATGCCAGGAACTGCCGGGACCGGTTCTTGATCGTATAGACCGCCTGACCTCGATAGGTCCCATCACGACTGACGATCGTCGTCAGATCCGCCACATTGACCGACGCTGGTGCTCCTGCTGACTGAGCATACGACTGCATCGTCCATTTCGGCGCCGTCAGCAATTGCTTGACGCGGACCAGTTCCGTCGCCTGATCGACCAGCGACTGATCCACCACAACCGGGACATCCTCGCGCTGGACCGACTCGGACAATTCTGGAGTTGCCGAGGTCAACTGGCTCTGTGACAGATTGATCAGCAACACATACTGCCGCTGACCGTCCACCGGATCCACCGAACCGTGACCCCGCTCAAACACGATGGAGGGGGCCTGGACTTCCCCTGCAGCCGGCGGCAATGTCCCGACCGCCGCCGCAAAGTACCTGCCACGGATTGGCGTCCGCAGCCAGATCGTCCATCGGGTACGACCATTACCGGCATCGACATGAGTCGTTTCCCGGATTCCATTTCCTGTGAATTCCAACTTGCCTGCCAGGAAGCTGGGTGTCGTGAAGACCAGTGAGTCCGTCGTGGCGGCGTCGATCTGCCACTGCAAGGCCAGCGTATGCACGACTGCCACATCCGTCACCGACACCATCGCCAGACCATTCGCCCCCAACTTGGGCGCTGCCTGCTGCAGGGCCAGCGTGATGGCGGATGGGGACGGACCTGTCGACTGAAACGCGAACTGAACCGGCAGATTGGGTCGAACCGCCTTCAACTGCCCCCCCACCAGACCGGCATCGACCGAGCGCCATCCTTCAAACCGATCCAGCGTTCCAGTAAACCCTTCATCGAGCCAGATGGCGGCGGTGGAATTGAGCTTGGTGGCATCCAGCGGACGCGGAAATTCGAGTTCCACGGTCGTCGCGTTGTGATCACGAGGAACCGTCCCGGACAAGACGACCTCGGCCAGTCCCAACCGCGGCCCGTTCAGGTCGATTGTTAACAACGACTGCTCACCCTGTTTTCCCAGTGACCAGTCATGCAATCCCGTCGCCTTCACGTCCAGGACCACATACCCCGGTGGCAACGCCAAGCTGAAGGAAGAACGAGGCGCCCCCGTCAGGTTGTAAAGTAACCGGGTGGACAGTTGCTGCTTTCGCAGCGTGACGAATGCCGCCTGCTGAGCCACCACATTGGCCTGAGATTCCTGCCGGGCGGCCCTGAGGCTGAGTGCAAACGGCCGCTTCGAAAAGCGATAGGCCAACTGAGGCGCCACGCCCGGCCGACTGACGGGAACTGTCGTACTGAACTTGTCGGCGTCAATCTGAGACAGCCCTTCGGACTTGTCGGCCCTCAACGTAAACTGACTTCCCGAGAAAATGGCAACTTGACCAATCTCATTCGTCACCTCATTCGGCGACAACTGCGGAATCTCAATCACCGTCGCCTCGGCCCCGACCTTCGCGTCGAGATAGGTTTCCACCGTCAGTTGTGTCGTATCGGTGATGTTCCGCCGGAAAATGACTCGCAACTTCCGCGCGTCCCCTTCGCCCTGCAGTTCCCATCCCCCCACATCCGATCCGTTCACCGCCTGCAGTCGATACGTTGCGGGCAACGAGAACGTCACGTCGGCAATTCCACCCTGCCGAACCCGATACTGAAACCCTGTGCTGACCCGGATCCCCGCGTCCGTTAACGTGATCGCCTGGACCGAGTCGACATGCACCGCCGCGGCGACAACTCCCCGCGCCTGCTCTGGTTGCCAGGCGATTGCCAGTTCACCGCCACGGTCAACAGGAACTTCGATCGCCTGAACTTCCCCCTGCGTCACGCGTCGAAAGATCGTCGATGAACCATTGATCCGAATCGACAGATCCTTCGCGGGCAGAACGAAGGAAAGCTTTCCACTCGGGACGGGAAGCAAAGGCAATGAGAAGGTTCCCGTGGACCCGGACAGCCGGGCGGGAATCGAAAAGACCAAGTCGACGACATGCAGCCCTGGCTTGGAAATGGCAACCTTCATGCACGCGCCATTCACAATCAGGGGCGCGTTCGCCCCGTCCAGTCGGGCCTCGCGAACTGCCACGGCCCCCACGGGCAATTCCAGCTGCAACTGACCATCGACATAACTTCGCACGGCAAACCGCGCGGTGACTTCCACCGAGGATTCATCCGGCGTCTTCTCATTGTGAATGACCTTGGCCGAGTAGAGCGCCTCAACGACGCCTCCGTCGACCGGAGCCGGTCCCTTCACCTGCTTGTCCGGATAGGCCTGCCGATAAAGCTGCATGAACTGGTTGTACGGCAGGAACACTCGTTCCGATGCCTGAGGCTCTGTCCCCGCGTCAAACGGCACAAAAATGGTCGTTTCCGAGTGTGGTGACACCGGCTTGACCGCCTGAGCCGGCATCATCGGGCCATTTCCTGGTGGTGTCGGCACCGGTCCGCCCGGCGGCAGAGCAGGCGTCTGTGTCGGTTGAGCCTGACAGGCGCCTCCGATCAACAGTGAGACAACAATCCAGGCTGGCGCTGTCACCGACGGACTTGCGGGAGTGGTTCTCTTCGTCCATCCACAGCAAGTGAGACACGACTTGGGCAGCCCCCGGACGATCCCCACGATGAGCCACAAGCCGCACACAACAACCGTTCCAAAAAAGAGACCATCCAGGACCACCTGCAAAGCGTGGGGGACAAGCGGCAAGAGCGCCAGCGGAATTGTCAGTCCCAATCCCGCGGCGACGACTTTTTGCGAACAGGAGATTCGACGGCTGAACCAGCCAGCCAGGGCCAGCATGGCCACCAGGAAAATCCGGACAACTTGACCGGTCTGCTCATCGACATAGTTCAGTTTCAGTTCAATGCCACCACGCACGGGATCCGCCCCCGCATAGCGGAATGTCTTCAACAGGCTTCCTTCAGGAGGCGTCAGGTCGATGGCGAGTGACAGTAGCCCCAATCGTTCCTTTCCACTGGAAGGATCAGGCTTCGGCATCGCGACAGGAGCGGGCACGACACGTGCTGCTTCATCCTTGGCTTCATTCTGAGCCATATGCTCGGCGATTCCGTCCTTACCAGCCAGCGGACGATCCGCCGCCTGAGGGGGAGCAAAATCAGGTACCGGTTCTGCCGGTCGCGACTTGGTTCTGGAAAGCATGTCCCCTTCGACACCAGCGTCGGCATCGTCGAACTTGGGCATTTCTTTACGTTCTTCGCTCTTCAGCTCTTCTCTCACTTCCCTTTTCGGTTCGCTTTTCGGCTCATCCATCCACTCTCCCTTTGGCCCTGCGGGCGCCGCCGTTGTGGCCGCGGGAGGCATCCCGGATCTATCGACGTCGAAGTCGGCGTAATAGTGTGCCGAACTCAATTCCTTCGTCTTCATTGTCGACTTCGCCACTTCCTTGTAGTGCGAGTTGCCCCCCAGCAACGTCAAGAACGAAATCCCCCCGCCGATCCCGACGATCAGGATCAGGCATGCCAGGACTTCGTAGCGCCCAGCGCGACACAGCATCACGACCAGCGCAATGGCGCCCAGAGCCACGACCACCGCCAACGCCTGCCAGCCAAGTTCCTCCAGCGTGGGAATCCGTGTCCCCGCGTTGAAGCGTCCCAGAAGGCTGGGTTCATCCAGCTTCTGCTCTGGTTCCAGCGGTCCATCACTGCCGACCATCAGCGTCCTGGCGGGATAGTGCAACTGCCAGCGCTGATCCAGCACATCGACAGCCTGCGAAGTCCCTTGCCCCGTCTGCACCGACAATTCCGGAGGTGGCTGCTTCAAGGTCCCAAATCGCGTTAGCGCCGACACCTCGGATCGATAGAACAACTGCAGCTGATACGAGTGCCCCATGTTGGGTCCGGAAGTCCCGGCCGAGATCGCTTTCAACGGAATCAGGTAAATGTCCCCCTGACGCCGAACTTCGACCGGCTGCCCATCTACCAGGGTCGCCCAGAGCAGCGTCTCCAGCGGCAGGGTGACTCGCAGTCCCTGCACTCCCACGGCCAACAACTGGAAGTTCGCCCGATGCTGCAGTTCTCCCGTTCGCCCCAGCACACTGGTGACATTCAGCATCGGACAGACCGCAGTCGGAACCGCCAGCTTTTCAAACCGCTCTTCGCTCAACTTGACTTTCGCACCCGGTGCGACGTTCTGATAGACCGCCACGATCCGTTCTTTGGGCGTGTAGTACAGGCTCGGCAGTTCCAGCGGATCGACCTCCGCCAACGGAGCATCGTCCGCCCCCCGGGCATCGATTGTCAGACGCTGTTCGCCTCCTGCTTCTACCGCCTGATATCCATTCTGCCGTTCGGCATCGACGAACCTGGCCTGCGGAACAGAGAACTCCGCGGCCCCCGCGCGAGGCAATTCAATATCCCCGAAAATCGGGACTCCCCCGCGAACGCGCTGGTCAAACTGCAGTGTCCAGATCCGCTTGCCATTCACCACCGCCCCGGGCTTTTGTTCCACAATCTGACGCCCAGGGCTCTGGAACCGCAGCGCCGTTCCGGCCATCTCAGGCAGTTCCACCTTCAAAGTTCGAACGCCGCCCCCTTGAACTTCCACCAGCGCCTGCAGGAACGCATGCATCGTCTGCGGATCCAGCCGGCTGACAGTAATGGTCTGCACCGAGATCCTCGAGGGCTTGCGAGTCACCTTCAGCTTGCCGCTGTAACGCGTGTCCTGCGATTGAAAGCGCAATCGTTCAAAGTCGGCCTTCAACGGAACGGTGTCGAGCCCCGTCATGTCCAGCGTCGCCAGGTCCAGGTCATCGTCACCACGGACAACATAGGTCCCTTCGCTCAAGTTCGACTGCGGTAGAAACAACTCCGGCAGATCCACCGTGATCGGATCGGCCTCCACAGGCCAGCCTTCCACCTCGCGCCGCAGTGACAGATGAACTGTGCCGCTCGCCTCGGCCGCCAGTGGGGGCGACAACAGAATGCGCAGCTGATTGATCCCCGGATCCTGAGGCAGGACCTGCCACTTCAAAGCGACCCCATCCCGCTGCGCCGACAGTACGGTCCAATCGGCTGGCAATCGGATATCGAGTTCAAACAGTGGCGCAAATTGAGTCTTCACCGTGACCAGCGCCTGCAAATCCAGGCCGCGAGCATTCACATCCAGCACCGCGGCCACGGCCGTCTGCAATTCCCGCTGCTTGGGCTGCGTCGTCAGCCGTAATACAAAATCCGGCTGCCAGATGTCGAATCGCAGAAACTCGGTCGCATTCAACTTCGACATTTCATCCGGCATGTCGGCGGAAGGCTTTTCCCCTTGTGCAGCGCGGCGAACGCCGACCGTCTCTTCCACTCGCAATCGAACCCCGGCCGGATGCTGAATCAGGACCTGTCCGATGTGCGATGTCACATTGGCAATCGCCACTGGCGGAACCGACCAGGGCTTGTCCCCTTCCACCGCCATGACACCCTTCAGTGAAATCTTTCGAGATCCATCAAAGGCCTGGCCAAACGTCAACGAAATCACCGTCCGCTGCTTGTCGTTCGGATCATCCTTCAAATCCCAGGATTCCAGTCCCGTCGCTTCGACATCCGCAATCTCCAACTCACTGGGAACCGAGAACGTCAGCCGGTCGACCGGCTTGCCGAAGATCTGCAACGTCGTCAGGGCATGCCACGTCACCTCGCCCGGCGCGACATGCAGACCATAACCCGTCGTGGCAATCGTCAACGCATCCGCGGCGTTCTCAGCCGCGCGATCGGTGATCCGCAGTTGAATCCCGGGAGCCCCACCAATCGCCACCTTGTAATCGGCGGCCTGATCCAGCGGCGCGGGCCGCTCAAGCTGCAACGAGCCGACCAGCAGTCGCTTGCCCGCCGGAAGAGTCAACGACAGATTGCCGCTTGGCGCCCGCAGCAGCGAAAACATCGCCACCTGATCACTGCCAATGCTGTTCAATTCCGTGGAGAGTTCCAGTTTCAACGTGTGCTTGCCACGAACATCGCACAGCAGCGTCACCGAACCATCCTGATTGCGTCCCAGCAACGCTGGCTGATCATCCAGCGTTGCCTTCTCGACCGACAGCCGCTGCAGGGGAAACGCAATCGCCTGCCAGTCACTCGCAAACTGAGTCAACTCGGCGGTGACCGTCAACAGCAACTGATCACTCACGATGCGCGCCTGGTAGTCGCTGCCGGTCAGCACCATCGCCACGTTCGGCGCGGAATGCTTCGCGGCATTTTCCCGGGCGAGCGTCATCAGTTCATCGTACTTCTTCTTCGTCAGCATGGCCCCGCGCTGATCCTGCTCCAGGACGACATCCAGGTCCTCGGCAGGAATAAACACTCGCCGGGCTTCGGAAAGTCGCTGGCTCATGTCGACAGGCTGAGCGGATGCGGTCTGGCATCGACCGCACCAGAGTACCGCCAGCGCCAGCAACACCCGTCCCATCGCATGACGGGGACAGGATCGCACGAAACCAGCAGCGCTCCGCGGATTGCTGGTTTCACAGGCCAGGTTCCAGCGTGTCATCGTCGGATGACTCATCGCAGTATCCTCACTAGGTCAAGTCGCAGGAACAGATTTGCTACGGAGTCCCGCCCGTGGATGATGATGGCGGCGTCGAGGAGGGCGTCAGCGGCGGCGCCGCGCCACCCGGTGGCCCCGAAGGCGACTTCGACCCGAATACCGGCCGCAGGCTCAGCAAGCCGTGGATCAGCCAGAGCGCCGCCAGCGCCGCGAGTCCATAGGCCGAAACCGCCAGTCCGTGCACAACCAGGTCCGAGTCCTGCAGAGCGTAGGCACACGCGGCAAACCCGATCACAATCAGCACTGTGAACTTGTTTTCCCACGTCGTGGATCGCAGCACAAACGCAATCACGACGATCGCCCCGCTGACGATCCAGGTGTAGAACGGCAGGTGCCACCAGCCCAATCCCTCGATCGTGTCCCGGCCTCCCAGGTTGGAATACAGGTGTCGGTGGCCTTCCACGGGGAATTCAAAAATCCCTCCGGTATCAGCCCCAATCCACGAATCCAGATCCTGGGTCCCGTTTTCGCCATGGTGTCCACGCCACAGCAGATCGCAGACGCTGGTCTGCGAATCGATGCTGAAGTTCTTTGGAGTCCCGATGATGGCGTATTCATCCGGCGCCCAGATCGCCGCGCGAAGTTGCTGGATGGCGACCCCTTGTGCCTCGGAACCGCCAATCATGGGCAAACGCAGCTTCAACGTCCCCCCACCCGATTGAAACGCCTTGGGCTCCAGCGGATTCGCAAACAGAATCACCAGCGAAAAGGGCTCGTCCGATGACTTTGTCCGAGCCACATTCACGAAATACGAAGTCCAGTCATCGCGCGTCTTCAGGTCAGCCTTTTCAAGATTGACTGTCTTGCGATCCACCAGCACCCCCAGCGGCGTCACCTTTGCAGGAAGATCCACCCGCAGGCGCTGTCGTTCGCTCGACTTGATGACGTAACGGACCCGGTACGTGGCATTGCTGGCTTTGTCGAGCACGATTTCGACCAGAGCTTTGCTGACAACCGTCTCCACAACCCCCTGGACGTCGTATTTGTTGGCGTTCAAGTCCAGCTTGACGGGCTGCTTGAAATAACGGAACGCGACAAATCCATCCTGCGGCAACTGCTGCAGTTCGCGAACATCAATCGGCTCGGCATCCCCGCCGCTCGCCACGACCGAAACCGACAGGGCTCGATCTTTAATGACCGTCATCTCGCCCACCGTTCGAGAAACGGTTGTCTCGCGTTTCCCCTGAGGACCTTCCGCCTTGTCGTACGGATCCAGGACGCGAACTGCGTCGATGATCGTCCGCTCACTTTTCGTTTCTGAATCGGAGGTTGGCGAGAGATCGTAGGTGATCTGGAAGGGTTGAGTCCCCAGCACATCGCGTTGCATCACGACCGTCCATGTCACCCAGCCTTCCACGGCACTCGCCGCACGTGTCTTCTGCTTGATCGGAGGAGCAGAACCCGTTGCCAGCGACGTGATCTGAATCTTATCCGCCAGGGATTCCGGCACCGCAAACCGGAAGGTGTCCAAACCGGCATACTCAATTGTGTAGGTCAAATGAGTCGTGACCTGAACCTGTCCCTGCTTGACGTCGGCACGCGTGCCAATGAACGCGGTCAGGCGGGTCGGCTTGCGAACCGTCCGCACCGGAATCTCAACCGGACGCCGATTGTACATCCACGATGAGACCAGCCGCGCATTGGCGACGGGTTCCGCAACCGGCGCGGGATCCGGTTGAACCGCCAGCAGCTTTTCGGTCTCGGTAATGACTTCAATCGCTTCCGGGGCGTAGACCTGCACCTTGCCGTTTTCCAGTTCGACTCCGATCGGCTCCAGCAGCGGCAGCGACTGATCGGTCTTCTCGGCCGCGGGATCCAGCGGACGAATGGCAAACACCGTCACTGACAAACTTCCCAGTGTCTTCTCACGCAGGCTGATGGACAGCGTGGTCTTGTCATCCGAAATATCAAACTGCTTCATCCGGTCGCAGACGACGTTTTCGATGCTGATGTTCTCGGGAAGCTTGAACTTGATTTCAAAGATCCCCGCGCGGTCGATGTTATACGTCGCAGTCGCCCGCAATCGCAGTTGATCATCGCGAAAGACAAGCTGCGACGCCTGATCCAGGATCAGTCGCGGTTCCACCGGCTTGGTCATCAACTTCAACTGAAACGCGGGGCTGTAGTACTTGAAGTAGAGCGCCCCGGGGCGACGCAATTGAGCATCGACTTCACTTTCATCGACACGCAGCAGGCCGGTTTGCTCCTCGACCGTCAATGTCAGGTCGCTCCCCTGTCGGACGGCCACCGTCCCGCTTTCACGAATCACGTCCAGAGCGTGAATTCCATTCGCGGTCGTCCCTTCCATGCCGGCCACGTCGAACGCTTCGCTGGGGGACGCGCGTTCCGTATGAACTTCAATCGTCACCTTGCCATCGAGCCGACTGAGCAATTCCACGGTGACAAGCTGCCGGTTCTCTTCCTCAACTGCCTTCCATTCCTTGACCTTGGCGTTTGAGGTGATATCCAGAATCCGCTGTCCCTTCGGAACGGCAATCCGGACCTTTTCAATCTGACCTCGCAGCACTTCGTATGTCAGCCAGGCATCGGTGTGAACCAAACCGTCTTCCACCGAAACCAGCGTCAAGTTGGTCACGCTGGCAAGCAATTCCATATCGGGCTTGGTGCCGACGCGCGGGTGCCAGCGAGCGGAAATCTTTTCCGTCGATCCGACACTCGCCTTGATCCGTGTCTCCTTGGGGCCGGGCGCCGCGACTTCGCTCACCAGCTTGGGCTTCAGCTCCACAGTCTGGTCCGCTTCTGGAATGACAAGCTCGAACGTGGAAATCCCCACCGTCGGAATGTCCATGTCGAGGCTTTTTCCTTCGGGCGCGGTGCGAACTCGAGCGGTGATCTCCAGTTGCACCTTGTGCTCACCGGGGGTCGGAAGCAGCAAAGAATAGGTTCCGTTTCCAGTCCCGCGCAACAGCACCTTGCCCGAATCGGACGTCAGCTTGCCAATCGCCGCCTCGCCAAATTTGACCGGTACTTCTGCCCAGCCCTTGTCAAGAGCCTGGATCACCAGACTTACCGAGACCTGAGCAACGTCCTTCTCCACTTTGGCTGTGTAGTTCGCCGAAGTGATCACCGCGGAAACAGGCGGCTGGTCCGTTTTCCGCAGCCCATCCGACATCGCGGCCTGGATCAAGTCCAAGTAGACCGAATACGGAACGAACACACTGCCGTCCGGTTTTTCAAACACGGACTTCAGGTTCTTGTACGGCATGTAAATCAGCCGCTCGACAAGCTTTTCGTTCGTTTTTGGTGTCTCCGGAGGCTTGACCGGATCACCAGGCTGCCCGAACGCGGTCGACAGTCCGCCTAACACCAGAACGGCAACAAGTCCCAGGTGCCGAATCGCTTGCATAGGATACGTCCTTGAAATCGTAAACTCCCGCCAGACTGCTAAGTTCAGCAAAACAGGTAGAAGATGTCGAGTGTGCGGGATCGGAAAACCGGGAAGAGTTGAGCGTAAATCGCCGTTGCGGCAGGATTCATTGGAAATTACACAAGATGACGTTTCAAGTGTCGAGAAATCTCCCGAATTTGTCTGAAAATGCCAATTCGGCAGAGGGATTGCCGCGACCGCGCGCCGACACGCCGCTACGATCACCTCGCCCGCCACTGGATT
>Ga0265327_10004660_pt1 | contig 12027 bp, 8 predicted proteins | sample 41621metaG_FD_202089 | JGI IMG/M metagenome (GOLD analysis project Ga0265327, IMG submission 202089) | Rhizosphere microbial communities from Carex aquatilis grown in University of Washington, Seatle, WA, United States - 4-16-21 metaG | ecosystem: Host-associated > Plants > Roots > Rhizosphere >...
GACCAAGTCGGTGGTGTAGGTACCTATCCCTGGGGAGTTGCAGTCAAGCCATGAATTCGTCCATAGCCTTATCCGTCGAGGATTTAAGTTTTTCCTATGGCGGCAAAAAAGCACTGTCCCAAGTCAATTTCAAGATTCAGCCCGGTGAATGCACGGTTTTGTTAGGCCCTAATGGGGCAGGGAAGAGCACGTTGTTTTCCTTGATCACCCGCTTGTATGACACGCGCGACGGGCGTATCGAGCTGTGCGGCTTTGATATTAAGCGGCAAACGCTGCTAGCGTTGGCAAAACTGGGCGTGGTTTTCCAGCAGACTACTCTGGATATGGATTTGTCGATCATGCAAAACTTGCGTTATCACACCTCTTTGCATGGCATGGGGCGAAAACAGGCTATGCAAAGAATCCAGCAGGAATTGGAGCGGTTAAATATGTATGACCGGCGTTTTGAGAAAATACGCCAGTTAAACGGCGGGCACAGGCGGCGCGTGGAAATTGCCCGCGCCTTATTGCATAAGCCGTCGGTGCTGTTGCTGGATGAACCTACCGTCGGTTTGGATGTACCCAGTCGCTTATCCATTGTCGACTATGTGCATCAATTAGCCGTCGAGGAAAAACTGGCGGTGTTATGGGCGAGCCATTTGATTGATGAAATTTATCCTGACGATCATTTAATCGTGTTGCATAAAGGCCGGGTTAAAGCCAACGGAACGGTTGACGACGTGCTTAAAACAACCAACAGCCCAACCATTAAAGATGCTTTTTATACCTTGACGCAAGGAGAGCAGGAATGACTAATCTTCCAGGAGAAAATTTGCATTTACCCGAAGGGCGAAGGGCAGGAAAGCCCTTCGTGAGCATGCTTCATTATTGGCGCGCCATGTGGGGCATTATCTGGCGTGAATTATGGCGTTTTGTTACTCAACGCGAGCGTTTTATTTCCGCGTTAGTCAGGCCTTTGGTTTGGTTGTTTGTGTTCGCTGCGGGCTTTAGAGCCGCATTAGGTCTTGCGATTACTCCGCCTTACGAAACCTATATTCTTTACGAAGTCTATATTACTCCCGGCCTGATCGGCATGATCCAGTTGTTTAACGGCATGCAGAGTTCGTTATCGATGGTTTATGATCGGGAAATGGGCAGTATGAGGATATTGATGGTTTGTCCGTTGCCGCGCTGGTTTTTATTGCTCAGCAAATTGCTGGCCGGTACCGGCGTATCTGTTCTGCAAGCCTATGTGTTTTTGGCGATTGCGTGGTTTTACGATATTCAGGCACCGTGGCAGGGCTATTTGTGGATTTTGCCGGCTTTGTTATTGTCAGGGTTAATGCTGGGCGCTTTAGGCTTATTGCTGTCATCTTTTATCAAGCAATTGGAAAATTTTGCCGGGGTGATGAACTTTGTGATTTTTCCGATGTTTTTTATGTCAACCGCCTTGTATCCTTTATGGAAAATTAAAGAGTCCAGTGCGCTGCTTTATCATCTGGCGCACTATAATCCATTTTCACAGGCCGTCGAATTGATTCGTTTTGCTCTGTACGGACAATTCAACAGTTACGCGTTTAGTTATACCTTGCTCGCTTTTAGCGTATTTATGACGGCCGCAATCATTGGCTATAACCCGTCAAAAGGGATGATGATGAGAAAGGGCGGGGCTTGATCATTCAAACTGCGGATTTTGCGGGCGATATAGCGTTACCGTGTGTTCAAATTCAGTTAATTACTAAAACAGCAAAATTTCGGAGCGCAAGCTTCGCTTGCCGACGCAGGCGAAGCTTGCGTTCATCCGCCCTACCTGCATCCTTGCACATAATACATTCCCAAGTTTTTGTTAAACTACGCCACGCATTAAAAAAATAAATTCGGTAAATAAGTGAAGAACTCTTTTTTTCTGGTTATCCCAGCGCAACAAAACAATCCCCAGCGTGTAAAAGAATTTGAAACCAAAGCATTACAACATTGGGTTGCTGAGTTACCTACGGCTAATCCCGGCTTGGCCACGCGCCTGCTGCACGATTTTCTTATCGACTTTAATGCCATTCAGATGAATATCCAGTTAAGGCTGGATGCGTTGGAGCTATTGAGCCCGAGCGTTCATGTCATTGAAGACTACCTCCGATCAAGATTGATCAAAGCCGGTTTCCCGAAAGAAGAAAATGACAAGAAGATTTTGACCGTCTTGGTTTCTATTGAAAAGGAATTCACCATCGGCTATTGGATGGTGCTGAAAGAGCTAACTAAACGCAATGTCGGCTGGTTTCAAGGAAAAAATGCAGCATTAGCGCTTCAGCGTTGCATCAAAGGCTTGAGCAATATCATCGTCAGTCATTTTATTATGGGAATGCCGATACCCGATTGGGTATGGATCGACTTACATTCGCTTTACAATTTGGGGCTAACAATAAAACAAAGCACCGCCAAAGTCGCTAATGACATAAGCCAGTCCAATAAGGCGAGCAGTCCTGAAGACTGCTATCGGCAGATTCTTTTGTTGAGCCTTGCCGACCCGACCGGCTTAATGCAAAAAGAAATTTTATTGGTTTATGGTTTTATCGAAACCATCGGTTCTTGGGTCGGCTTAAAAAAAGAGCGGGTTAATGGTCAGCAAATACAAAGCATTGTCTTAACCGACGAGGACAAATCCCCTTTTCATCAGTTCGAAGCAACTGTCAAAAACGATTCGTCAACACTGTACCTGGACTTTAGCAAATTGTTTAAGGCTTTTAGGCAGAAAGAAAAGCTGATTAACGCGGCCGAGGCAAGGTTTAGTTCGATGCATGCCTCGAAAGCTACTATCGAAAAACCTTCGGCAGAGTTGCTCGATTATCTGGAACAAAGATGGCACGGCGTTGATTTGCAAGGGGTGCCCTTTTTTAGCGATAGAACGGATCGGTATATCGCCGTAGGTTTGGAGTCTGCCCATGAATTGCAAAACGCGTTGGAACCCGTCAGCGAAAAAGGCCTGGAGCTTCGCGTTCAATCTGCCTCAGATAGGCTATTGTCCGGGATATTTGACAAAACAGGCGTGTTGTCGGTAGGTAGTCTGGTCAGTTTTAGAAAAACCGACAGTCCTGAGCATAAGCGCTCGTTAGGCATTGTTAATAAAATCATTGTCGATAGGCAAAGCGGTAGAATAAATTTCGGCATGCAGTTATTGGCGCATCAATCCATTGCCGTCACCTATGTCCACTTGGATGAAGCGGGCAAGGATATTCCGCAGAAGGGCTTGTTTTATAGCGCAAAAGAGTTGGAATATGAAAAAAGTTACCTCATTACCGATAGTTTTATGCTGAAAGACGGCGATGTGATCCGAATGTTTATGAACAACGAAGATTTTCCCGTAGTCTTAAGCGGCAGGAAGAACGTCGGGCTGGGCTACTGGCAGTTTGAATGTCGCCGGGTAGCGGAAAAAAGCAGGTCGCCGGTGCCGACGCAGGGTAAAAAAGGGTACGATTTCATTTAAATGACACATGTTATTGAAATACAACGTTATATGCATATAGCACTTGAAAAGTTTTTTTATCGTGGTAAGTTGGCAAGTCAAGTTGATTGTTGGTGATGAATTGTCGGCTTTTTAAAATGCAGGTATGAAAAGTGAGGGCTGCTAACTCGTGTCGAGATAGTTTGAGTATATGAGTTATCAAGGTAATCAGGTAATATGCTACGAGTAAAACCTGAATATAATAAAAAATTACAATAGTGAGGATACGAAATGAGTAACGAAGAAAATGCTAAAAAGACTGTCGAAGCTGCGAAAGAAACGGCTGACAAACTGTTATCATCAATGATGAGGTTAAAAGAGCAGAACCCCAAAGTATTTTTTGGGGCTATTGGCGGTCTAGTCTTTCTATTGCTTGTCATGATGATGAGTGGCGGTAATCCAGAGATTGTTTCCGGCCCTTCAGCCAAGAATCTCGTTGCAGGCCAGCGCTATGTTTTGAAAAATCCTAATACTTATGAAATTCAGTCACCTATTCAATTAGTTGCGGTGCCGGGCGCTATAGCGGCATTTGATGACAGTGAAGATGAAGAAAAAGGCAAGGTTGAATCTTGCAGACGCATAGCACAAGGAACGGCCGTATCTGTTGTAGACTTCCAGGATTTTGCAGGAAAGAAGAATGCATTTGTTAAAGTTCAGGTTGAAGATGGTGAGTGCAAAGGCAGTTCCGGTTGGGTTCTGGCAATTGATGTTCAATAATAGTTGACAAAGCTCAAAAAGAGCTTATAATGAGCAAATAAATTGAAGCGCGGGAATAGCTCAGTGGTAGAGCACAACCTTGCCAAGGTTGGGGTCGCGAGTTCGAATCTCGTTTCCCGCTCCAATTAATTAAAAAAAAGCCGCGAACTATCGCGGCTTTTTTATTTCACTTTTACGGCTGCGTAGCAAAATGGTTATGCAGTGGCCTGCAAAGCCATCTACGGCGGTTCGATTCCGCCCGCAGCCTCCAAAAAGTTAAATAAAATCAGCCGCTTAATTGCGGTTTTTTTATGCCTGCTATTTTTTAATGCTATAAAAATACTAAGAAATAGAATAAAAACAGCTTAAAAATACCTTTTGGAGTGGTCTAAACCACACCCTAACAGATTGGCAAGGGGCTTACGCAAGATATGGCGACAATTAGGCAGCGATTATCAGTGTTAATCCGCTTTTAAAGACAACTGGGTAACAATTTCGGCATTCTCTCTGTTCGGATCGATTGCGGTATCCAGTATAAATATCCGCTCGTTGGCTATGCCGCCTTTTTGCACGATATAGTTGGCAATCGCCCGCGCTCTTTCGGCGGCCAAATCTTTTAGCCGCTGCTCTTCCGGTTTAATGATGGCTGACAGTTTTTCCTTGGCGACCGCATAAAACTCGTCTGTGTTGGTATCGGCCTTAGTGTCGACCAAGCGCAACGTCCCCAGCAACGGTTTTTCCACCAACAACGGAAGCTTTTCAACAAATAACTGCTCCATCAAGCGTCTGTAATCCTGGTCGGAAATAACGACATATTCCGGACGTATTTTTCTGCCGCCTTTTTTGTTAATCTCGTCGGCTTTTATGCGTTTAAGTTGGTCGTATAACGCGTCGTCGCTGACCGCCGGCCAATCCTGCTGCTGGAAAGCGGCTCCTTTGATTTCCAGTTTTAACACCGGCCGCGTTTTTAAGGCCTTGGCTAAATCGTCCAGCTTGCGGATTTGCTGCTGATTTAATTCCGCGCTACCCGCGGGAAAACTGACTGTACTTAAGTCCTCTTCACTGCCTATCAACGAAGCTAAGGCACGAAAAGGCGAGGTGACGACTTTGCCGATCGCATTCGCTATCGCATCGCCGATAAGATGAGTCACGCTGAATTGAGGATCTTCCAAGCTGCCGGAAATGGGTACGTGCAGTTTTATTTTGCCTTCGGAATCCTTCATCAACGACACCGCTAATTCCAGCGGTAAGGACACGGCATTGGGGTTTTCCACTTTTTCGCCCAATTCGAAGCGGTCGATCAGGATATTGTTGGTTGCGGTTAGCTCTTTATGCGCGACTTTATAATTGAGTTCCAACGACATTTTGCCTTTTTCAACTTTATAACCGGCAAACTGCACCATGTAAGATGAAATTAACGGCATCGGCATGCCGGTAAAGTTTACCGCGACGTTGTAATCGCCTTGGTAAGGGCGGATTTCGCCTTTGATGTCGACCGGGGACAGGTCATAAGCGTTGCCTTTTAAATCGAATGTGACGGTTGCTTTTTGCTCAGAGGAAAGGCCGCCGGCACCGCCGTCCAAGCTTTTGATTTGCGCGGCGAACGGCAAAATCAGCGAGAGATCGGAAAAGTCGGTCGAGCCGTCAACAATTTGAATGTTGCCCAATTTGAATATCGGCTTTTGTGTTTCATTGTCTTCTTTTGGCAAGGAAGGAGGGCGATCTTGCGTCCGCTCTTTGTTTTGCGGCAGGAGGGCAGGAGGGGATTTAATGATAATGTCGCTAAAATTAACGGTCTTGTCCTTTCGGATCACGACTCTGGCATAAGGCTTATCGATCAGCAAGGTTTCGGCGCTGTATCGATTTGCCGGCAGCTCCACATCGATGCCGCTCAGTCTTAAATTATCCCATTTTATAAAATCCTTGTTTTTCAACTGGTCTCGGGTTAAAAAATCGGCAATTTCGCTGTTGCCGGTAAATTTAAGCTCCAGTTTGTCTTGTACCGATTTGGCGACCGAAATTTTGCCGTCAATAGCCAGTCTTCCGTCGATCACATCCAGCCGCGCAAAGTTATCGACATAAGTCTGGAAGTCTTCCAGAGCAATCTCTTTGGCATTAACCGCTATCTGCGCCGACAACGGTTCGAGCACGGTGTTGCCGTCCAGCGTGATCAAACCGTTTTTATTAAATCCGACACTGAGCTGAAAAGGCAGGTTCGAGCCGGTTTTATTAGTGAAATTCGTCAGCTTGAAATGGATCGGTTTGGCGCTCAGAGTGATCGGATTTTTCAAAGTCCGGTCTTCAAAAGTCAGCCCGAAATTATCGACTGCGACAGTGTTAATTTGGATGCTCCAAGGCATTGCTTGCGCGGGAGCGGGGACGGATTCGGTTTTTGCAGTGGGCAACAAGGCTTGATAATTAAGCGTTCCGTCGCTGTTCAGCCAGGCTGTTAAATTGGCGTCTTTGGCGGCAAGCGATTCAATCGTCAGTTCATGCCGGTCAAGGTTAAACGCAATGCCCCGCACCGCAACATAGGGTATTTTAAGCGGCGCTTTATCCTGGGGACTTAGCGAAACTTGAAGGTCGCGCAGTTCGACCTTGCCTTGATTGACGTTAAAGTTAAATTTATCGCCTGTGTAATCGGTTTTGTAATCGGCCTCAAACCGTGCATGGCCATGCAAGTCGGCTTGTATAACATCTTGCAAAGCCAGCGCCTGTAGTCTGGATAGTTGCACATTATCCAATTTGAGATGCCCGGATGAAGAGAATGGCTTTAAATTCAGCGCGCCTTGCCAGTCCAGTTTGCCGCCCGAACTTAATTCCAGGGATAAACTCAGCTTGGATTGCCGATCCGTCTGAGCCGTCAGGTTTTCAATCAGCAGATTGATCGGGTAAACCGTTTCCTGTTCGGGACTTTTAAAATGAGCATCTTCCCAGTCCAGTTTACCTTCGTAGATCGATAGTTTGACGATGTTGACCGGAAAAATTTTAGCCTTATCCGTTTGGGTTTCGTGGCTGTCTTTAATCAGGTCGTTAAAATTGAAGCTTCCGTTTTTATTCCGGGCGATACGGATACTCGGTTTATGCAGCGATATTTTGTCAATAATCAGTGCCGCTTGACGGATGGATTGCCGCGCATTGAGCTCGATAAAAAAATCGTCAAAACCGACAAAGCGGCGGGCGTCAGGGTCTTGAAGCTCGAACCCGCGCAGGCTTAAGCGGAGCGAAAAAGGATCGAATCGAACCGTGGCAAGCGATGCTTTCCTACCGGTTTGCTGTCGGATGAGTTCGGGAAGTTTCGATTTGACCAGCGTCGGCAACACATAATAGCCCAGCATTGCGTAGACCCCGAGAAGGCAGCCCGCTATAAGAACAGTCGTTTTGATCTTCGCTGCTAGGGAAGGGATTTTCATGAAGCTCGGTCGCCTAAAGTTTTTAATTGGTTAGCGCCATTATAAACAAAAAAGGCGGCTCTCAGGTTGCGCGGGTTCCGAGGCTTCAGCTTCGCCAGGCGGGAAGCTTGCGCTCAGTCGATTCAGAGCGCAGGGATGCATTTTAAGAGCGGTATTTTTAAAAACGATGCGCAATATTTGCCGCTTTCATGATGCTGTTTGCCGTGTGCCGTGATTTACAGCAATGATTGACCGTAACAGACAGGCCTTTTTCTATTGCCCAAATCTCATGCGAACCTTTGCCGGTACGCACTAATTTATAACCGTGCTTTAGTAATAGCTCTTTGACCGCTTTTTCATAACCCTTCATAGAGTGACGGGGTGTTGAATAAACGATAAATGCGTTGCAGTTTTGCTATGTAACTTTGGGTTATCGAGTTCCAGCAATTGCGGCGCTAAATCCAATACTTCTTTTTCCAATTCATCTAAAGTTTCCGCTTCCACCACCAACCCTTTTAAATCAGAACTGGTTGCGACGTAAACATTCGCTTCGTCGTCATGGATAATTTCCACCTTAATTAACAGCGGTATGCCCATTTCTGAGAAAAATGCCGCAAACGGCCAGCCTAAACGATACATGATATTCTCCTAATTCAGTAATGCTACAGCCTGAGAAAATAAGTGCAGCCAAGCGGATTTAATAGCCAGCCATGAAACAGAACTGGCCCGGACCATGCCGACGATGCCGACCATAATCCAAAACACGTTCAGCAAGGTATAGGCGTTATCTTTTTTGAGTATCGAGCACCAGGACAGTATCACCGCATCGGCGGTATTAAAAGCCCAGACAAACAAAAACGGACTTTCAGCGCCCAGCCAACTGACCAGCGAGAAGCTGAAAATACGCATCAGCACGCCGAGCATTTCGATAAATTTTATGTATTTGAGGACGAATGAATTCAGCATAGGATGATTATTTAACTACCGGCTCGAAAAAGCGCTTTAGATATTGCCCCGTATGCGAGGCCTCGTTTTCAGAAACCTGTTTCGGGGTGCCTTCCGCTACTAATATCCCGCCGCCGTCGCCGCCTTCGGGGCCCATGTCGATGATCCAGTCGGCGGTTTTAATCACATCCAGGTTATGTTCGATGACAATAACGGTATTGCCGTGATCGCGCAGGGTATGCAACACGGTCAATAATTGCTTGATGTCGTGGAAGTGCAGGCCGGTGGTGGGTTCATCAAGTATATATAAGGTTTTACCGGTATCGCGCTTGGACAGTTCTTTGGCGAGCTTGACCCGTTGCGCTTCGCCGCCGGACAAGGTAGTCGCATTCTGGCCCAGGGTGATATAACTCAGGCCGACTTCAACCAAGGTGTGTAATTTACGCGCCAGCGTCGGCACCGGGCTGAAAAATTCGGCCGCATCTTCAACGGTCATGTCCAGCACTTGATTGATGGTTTTTCCTTTATAGCGTATCTCCAGCGTTTCCCGGTTATAGCGTTTGCCGCCGCAACTGTCGCAGTTGACGAAAATATCCGGTAAAAAATGCATTTCGACTTTAATCACGCCGTCGCCTTTGCAGGCTTCGCAGCGGCCGCCTTTGACGTTAAAACTGAAGCGGCCGGGCGAATAACCGCGCGATCTTGCTTCGGGCGTCGCCGAAAACAATTCGCGGATCGGCGTGAACAGACCGGTATAAGTGGCCGGGTTCGAGCGCGGCGTACGGCCGATCGGGCTTTGGTCGATATCGACGACTTTATCGAAATGCTCCAGGCCTTCGATAGCATCGCAGGGCGCCGGAATAATTCCGGCCCGGTTGATTAAACGCGCCGCATGGCAATACAAAGTATCGTTGATCAGCGTCGATTTGCCGGAACCGGAGACGCCGGTGACGCAAGTCAGCAAGCCGACCGGGAAGGCGATATCGACATGCTTCAGGTTATTGCCGTGGGCGTTGCGTATCACTATCTGTTTATCTTTATTCACCGGCGTTAATACTTCGGGCACGGTAATGCCGATTTTTCCCGATAAGTATTGCCCGGTTAATGAATCTTGGTTATTGATGATGTCTTGCAAGGTGCCTTGGGCAATGACCTGACCGCCATGCACGCCGGCGCCGGGGCCAATATCGACGATATGCTGGGCCGAGCGGATCGCATCCTCGTCATGCTCAACCACGATCACGGTATTGCCTAAATCGCGTAAACGAAACAAAGTATTCAGCAAGCGCTGGTTGTCGCGTTGATGCAGGCCTATCGACGGCTCGTCCAGGACATACATCACCCCGACCAAACCGGCGCCGATTTGGCTGGCAAGGCGGATACGTTGCGCTTCGCCGCCGGACAGCGTGTCGGCGCTGCGATCCAGGGTTAAATAATCGAGGCCGACATTAACCAGAAATTCCAGTCGCTCCTGGATTTCCTTGATGATTTTTGCCGCCACTTCGCCGCGTTTGCCGGTCAAATTCAGCTGCTTAAAAAAATCCAGGGATTTGCGGATCGGGAAGCGGGTCAAATGGTGTAGCGGCAAATCTTCAATGAATACGTTTCTGGCCGAAATATTGAGCCGGGCGCCATCGCAAGTATTACAAGGTTTTTGGGATAAATATTTAGCCAATTCGTCGCGCACCAATTGAGAGTCGGTTTCATGGTAACGCCGATCCATATTGGCAACGATGCCTTCGAAACTATGGCGTTTCTTTTTGACCGAGCCGGTTCCGGCCATGAATTTGAATTCAATCGCTTCACGACCGCTGCCGTACAGAATAATGTCTTGCGTTTCTTTGGACAGCGTTGAAAACGGCGCTTCCGGGTCGAAGTTATAATGTTTGGCCAGCGCACAGACAATTTGATAATAATAGGCGTTGCGCCGATCCCAGCCGCGAATCGCCCCTCCGGCCAGACTGATGTCGGGGTTATGGACAATCAGTTCGGGATCGAAATGCTGGCGTACGCCCAAGCCGTCGCAACTGCTGCATGCGCCTTTGGGGTTGTTAAACGAGAAAATGCGCGGTTCCAGTTCGGTCAGCGAGTAGCCGCAATGAGGACAAGCATAGCGTTCGGAAAACAGCAGTTCGGCGGCATCGTCGATACAGGCTGCAATCGCGATGCCGTCGGCAATGCGCAGGGCCGTTTCAAAGGATTCGGACAGCCTTAGCGCGATGTCATCGCGAATTTTAAAGCGGTCGACAATGACTTCAATGGTGTGCTTCTTTTTTAAATCCAGTACCGGCGGTTCATCCAAGTCGTACACGGTACCGTCGATACGGGCGCGAATAAAGCCTTGAGCGCGCAGATCGTCGAGCAACTGGATATGCTCGCCTTTGCGCTCGTTGACCACCGGCGCCAGCAACATCCAGCGCTGGTCCTGGGTTTGCGACAAGACATGGTCAACCATTTGGCTGACGGTTTGCGCTTCCAGTGAAACGTGATGCTCGGGGCACCGCGGCGTCCCGGCGCGGGCATAGAGCAGTCTTAAATAATCGTAGATTTCGGTGATGGTGCCGACGGTGGAACGCGGATTGTGCGAGGTGGATTTTTGTTCGATGGAAATGGCCGGGGACAGGCCTTCGATATGGTCGACATCCGGCTTTTCCATGATGGCTAAAAACTGCCGGGCGTAGGTGGACAGAGATTCCACATAGCGCCGCTGGCCTTCGGCATAAATGGTGTCAAAGGCCAGCGACGATTTACCCGAACCGGACAGTCCGGTGATGACGATGAGAGTATCTCTGGGCAGATCAAGATCGATATTTTTCAGATTATGGGTTCTTGCGCCCCGGATGCTGATCGTATCCATTAAGTAATTCCCGCAAATTAAACAACCGCATAATATACGAGCAAAGCGGCATGAATACAAACTGCGTCATCTAAGGAATCAGGTATCGAATACGCTGCGATAGGCTATCGCGATGTCCTGCGAATTGACGGTAAGTAAACAAAATGTAGATTCGCTAGCGGATTAAAAACCAGAGCCAGCTATAATTAAACACAGTAATGAGCGCTAAGCGCAGTGCCTTTAGACTCGGAATCTCAGCCGGTCGTTAAATGCGGCGCTTATAGTTTATACTGATCTTTAATTAATTTTGGCAATGAGGCTCTGTGACCGTCACGGCTCATTGCTGCAATAAACCGCCAACGGAACGCCGTAACATCATGCACAAGCAGCCGCAGACCAGCTCAGGATTTACCTTAACCGAGTTGATGATCACCTTGGCTATTGCCGGGATTTTGGTAGGGATTGCTATCCCCAGTTTTACTTCCCTCATTGTCAGTAACCGATTGACCACTTATGCCAATGAATTGATGACCGCATTAAACTTGGCGCGCAGCGAAGCCATTAAACGCGGTGAGCAAGTGACAGTCACCAGAAAAGGAGGGGCGTCTAAAGAATGGGAAAGCGGTTGGGATGTGTTTGTCGACAGCGATAGCGACAATGCCTTTAATGATAATGGCGATGCA
>Ga0265327_10004661_pt1 | contig 12024 bp, 9 predicted proteins | sample 41621metaG_FD_202089 | JGI IMG/M metagenome (GOLD analysis project Ga0265327, IMG submission 202089) | Rhizosphere microbial communities from Carex aquatilis grown in University of Washington, Seatle, WA, United States - 4-16-21 metaG | ecosystem: Host-associated > Plants > Roots > Rhizosphere >...
GGTGCGGACGCATACGATCCCAACGAGCAGTCGAAGGCGAGGGATCGTTGCCGCGGGGAGCCTGGAATGCCACAAAAGTTGATCATCGACGCCGATCCCGGGATCGGCGATGCGCTGGCCATTGCCGTGGCGCTGGTGGACCCGGAACTGGATGTTCTGGCCTTAACCGCGGTGGAAGGCTGCGTCTCACCCCTGCAGGCCGGTCGAAATCTGCAGTCCATCGTCGAAATGCTGGACCCCCCCAAGTGGCCCCGGATCGGAGTCGGTTATTCCGGACAACGCCTGCAGGACGATCCCGAGCGGCGCGGAATCTCGCCCGACTGGGAGCAACTGCAGCGATGCCTCAATGGATCGGAAGGACTCGGCGAATGGCGTCCCGCCGCCGCGGATCTGCATCACACCAAAGACGCCGTGAAGCTGATGATTGAGCTGTCGCGTCAATACCCGAATGAGATTGTCCTGCTGACGCTGGGGCCGCTCACCAATCTGGAACTCGCCTGCGATCTGGACGCCGAATTCCTGACACGATTGAAGGGAGTGGTCTGCCTCGGGGGAGCTGTTTCGATGCCGGGGGACGTGACGCCATCGGCCGAGTTCAACATTCACTACAACCCAGACGCAGCGCGATTGGTCCTCCGTTTTCCGGCAACCAAGACCCTTGTGCCGCTCGACGCCAGCCATCGCGCCGTTCTAACGTTCGAACACTACGATCGCCTGGGCTTGTCCGAAGCGACCCCGTGCGGGCGGATCCTGCACCAATTGATCCCGTTCGCCCTGCGGGCTCATCATCAGCACCTGGGTGTGGAAGGAATGCGACTTCCCGAGGTCACGGCACTCGCCGCGATCGCGCGACCACAACAGTTCCAGCGAACAACGATGGCGCTGGATGTGGAGATCGATGGTGAACTGACTCGTGGAATGACCGTGTTCGATCGCCGATCGAATCCGTCATGGCGCAATAACATTGATGTCCTGAGTGACGTGGATCCACAGGGAGTGCTCGACTATCTCACCACCACCCTGGGATCTCTCGGCGGATAACCACGCCGCCAGTTTCTACTGGCGCTTCGGCAAGCTCCGTGATCTTCGGATCGCGCACCCGAAATCTGAATGAACAAATCCTGACCTTGTGTGAAAAAACGAGATTTTGATAGTGTCCCGCCGCCACGCGTCGTGTCGCTGCGGACAGAATCGATTTCGCACAAAGGTTGAAGCATGTTGAGCCTCCTCTCGTTTCTGACGACCGACGCCAAGCAACTGGCGGCCGCAAAGCGTGTGTTGTCGCATGTCGCGGAAGTGCTCAATGCCCGGTTTTCCATCCAGCTGTGGGATGGGACGATGGTCCCGCTCGGGCAGGACGTTGATCCCCGCATGTATATCTCCCTCAGTGGACCAGGCGTCATCAGTTCCCTGATACGCCGTCCGACACTGGACAACCTGGTCCGCCACTATGCCGTGGGAAACATTGATGTTCACGGTGGAGACCTGATGGAATTCGGCGAAGTCCTGCGTGTCAAAAGCTCGCGTGACCGTCTGAAGAAGTCTCGCACGGGCTTATTGATTCGCAATGCCCTGCCATTTCTGGTTGCTCCCGCCGACAAGGCCGTTTCTTCGCATGGCTACAACGGAGACGAAATCGGCCGGGGACAGGTGACCCGCAAAAACCAGGACTACATTCAGTTTCATTACGACCTGGGGAACGAGTTCTACAAGCTGTTCCTCGACCCCGAGATGCAGTATTCGTGCGGTTACTTCACGGACTGGAACAACTCCCTGGAGCAGGCGCAGCGCGACAAGCTGGAAATGATCTGCCGCAAGCTGCGGTTGCAACCTGGCGAGCGGATGCTGGATATCGGTTGCGGCTGGGGTGGCCTGATCTGTCATGCCGCATTGAACTTTGGGGTCCAGGCTCATGGAGTGACACTGTCGCAGACGCAATTTGACTACGTCCAGGCCAAGGTGAAGCAACTGGGGCTGGAAGGCCGGGTCACCGTCGAACTGCGTGACTTCAACACGCTGGATGGCACCTACGACAAGATCTCCAGCATCGGCATGTACGAGCATGTCGGTGTCGCGAATTATCCCAAGTACTTCGGCAAGATTTATTCACTGCTGCGGGACCGCGGAATCCTGTTGAACCACGGCATTACGCGCGGCGCCAAGTCCAGTCGACGAAAGTTTGCCCGAGTCCGCCCGGAACATCGCCTGTTTGCCAAGTACATTTTCCCTGGGGGAGAATTGGATCATATCGGTCACACGTGCGAATCGCTTGAGGCGTCCCGGTTCGAAGTTCACGATGTGGAAAACTGGCGCGAGCATTATGCGCAGACAACCCGCTTCTGGTGCCAGCGTCTGACCGAACGAAAAGACGAAGCGATTGCCATGGTCGGCCCGGAACGGTACCGGTTGTGGGTCGCCTACCTCGCGGGTGTCTCCTTCACGTTCCACGATGGCGGAATGCGCATTTTCCAGGTCGTGGCCAGCAAGCACGCCACGCGCGGTCGAGCCGAGCTTCCGCCGACACGTGCCGACCTCTATCGTCGGGCCAGCTGAGCGTCATTGGCGCCTTTGGACCTCAGCAACCGACGGAAGCAGCGATGGCCGCTTCCGTCGGTTGCTCGAATTCGGTTGATGGCACCGCCCCGTCAGGGAGTTGCCTCGACGATCTGAATCTGATCGGCCGCGTCGATTTCGATTCGCGGAACCTCCTGCACCAGTTTCACTTCACCCGTTGCACGAATGGTCTTGTCCTGAAAATGGCTGGCGGGGTCGCCAATCCCCGACTCTTTCAGCCTGGTCGCACCCGTCCGGGTGATGACCACGGCGAAGTTCTTGTCATCACGAAAATCCAACTCCGCGTCCAAGTAGATCTCGCCCCGCTTTTCCAGGCGATCTTTGGCAGATCGCACCAGCATCTTGACGGTGACCTTTTCGCCCACTTTTTTTCGGGCTTCCGATGCAGTCAGCGGTTTCGGTGCGTCGTCTGCCGCATTCAACGAACCGAGGACGCAGGCTACCAGGACGGTCGCGCAGCAAAAAAAACGGCCAATCATCGCATTCACCTTTGATCAGAGCTTCTGACGGTCGCGACCACGGGACGAACGGCTGCGCTTCGGATTTAGAAATCACCGACCACTTCGGAACCGGCACGAGTCCCCACGGCTTTGGACACGTTGCGATCGACATTCTCACTGACGAACCGGATGCTCCCATCCGCCATGGCAAACTGGGCTCCCCCCACGTGATTGCTGCCAAACGAACAGACGCGCAATGTCTCTTCGTTCGAACCGTTCGGTGATGCGACGCCCGTTGGCATACGATAATTGATGGGCGCGAAACTGCTCATGGTCACGTCCGTGATCCCCAGTTGCCCACCGGATGGAGCCCAGAAACCCCAGCCCCCCATCGGATTGGTTGTTCCTCCCCCGGCAAAGTACTGGTCGTACACCTTGTCCGTATGGGACCGTTCACCCAGAAGCAGCGTGTTGGAGGTTCCGTCGAGAATATCCGCGATTCGCACCAGCCCGTGCTGCAGCGTGGCAGGGGATGCGATGGCGGGTCCCATTCCGGCAAACACACCGTCGCCTGAGATTGCGGAAGGGGGATGAGACTGCGTTCCGCCATTCCCGCCATAGCTGGTCAGCGCATACCGCACTCCACTGGTCTTCGTATACGGGTTCGCTGTCAGGCTTTCGGAAGGGCAAATCAGCATGGGAAGCACGATGGCCGTATTGCCGTTGGATTCATTGGTCAGTGGATTGGCGAAGTCCCAGGTGCTGTACAGGGGAGCCTGATCGAAGTAGGGCAACAACTGCACATACATCGACCAGCCGCGAACCTTCGGCGCCGAGGCAAATCCCAACCGGATCTGGCCGGGAGGAAAACAGGAATTGGAACTTTCATAGTTATGAATTGCGAGCGCCAGTTGTTTCAACTGGCTTTTACACTGCGTCCGCCGCGCCGCCTCACGCGCCTGCTGCACCGCAGGCAACAAAAGCGCAATCAGCACCGCAATAATCGCGATCACAACCAGCAGCTCAATCAGCGTGAACGCTCGACGACGATGATGCATTCGGCAGCGCCTTCGAATGGGGAAATCCAATGATATTCTGGAACAGCATGCCGATGTGGCATTGCAATTTCGACCGATAAGATTGGCAGCATGATGTCATGGTGTGGCATTATCATGCCACATCAGGCATGACGCAACCGTCCGGCATGTTCTCGCAAAACCGGGGGAACCCATGGCCGGGACGGACACTGTTCTGTCCCATGCCCAATAGGCCGAATTGTCACCTCGGCCGTTCATGCCCGTTCGTCATAACGAGCATCGCCGGGAGTCAGTTTGAATTGCCAATAGCCCAATCCGACAACGAGCAGGGTGGCTCCTTCGAAGATGAGCACCGACGTCAACTGGACCTGTTCGCGGGGCAGAACGAACAGGTTCCGTAGTTCAATCAGCACACCCAGAAACATGATGGCCGAAGCGCAGAGGCCGCCGATGACGAGCGTAAACGCCACCTGACGGCTCCGTTCCTGAAATCGCTTCGTCCTGCCGAACAACCACAACAGGAAGTAGCCGATCCCCATCAGTCCCAGGCTGGCGACATCAAAACGACCGACTCCCATCATCAGCCAGGCGATCGGCAATGGAAAAAACGCACCGGCCAACAGGAAATTGATGGGGTAAAGAATGGACAAAATCCCCATCCGGGTTCGGACCGATTGCTGCAGGACAGCGACCACTTCCGCATGCCCTCGCCCTGTCGCGACTTCTTCCGGCGTCTGGCGGTCACTGTTCAGGTTTCCAGGATTTGCCCCGACGGCCAGCAGCAGTTTGACGACCTCGACATGCCCCCCCTCCGCCGCATCGTGAAGCGGGTACGGCATCATCGGTTTCGCCAGGTTCGGGTCCGCCCCGTCCACAAGTTCCCACTTCACACGCCAGGTCTCTCCACTGCAGACGGCATTCCGTAGTCTCTGATACCGATCTGGGAACTGCTCACGCGCGGCGGGCGGCCCTTTGCGCAAGCTGTTCATATATCGATTCCAGCCATCCATCCGGTTCTGCTCGTCAGCGGTGAGTTGCAGTACGGGGGGGACTGGGGGCGGAGTGATCGTCTTGCCGCAGTGGGGGCACGAGACCGAGGCGGCGTCGAACGGATCAAGCACGGCGAGATGGATGTGACAAGCGGGGCACGGCACGGTCGGCATGGAATCTCCGGCGTATTTCTCATCGCATATGAGGTGCGAGTGTATGAACATCACAAGCATCGCAGGGAAGCACCACCGGTGCCACGCATCCTGACGGGAAGAGCATACCGGCGGTGATACGACGTGTCATCGTGTCAAGTGCCAGGTTCGCTGGCGACCGCCAGAGGAATGTGAGGATTCAGATCCATTCCCTTCCTCGCTCTGCGTGATGCAGGCCGCATGCAATGCCGGCCCCCTTTCCATCCCATTCGCGTAACGTCTGGCTCATTGCTTCTCACTCGTGCCGAAGGAACTTGATCGGAAAGAAACCTGTATGCGTTGGAGACCACCAGACCGAACGATCTGCAAACAGCCAACAGGTTGCGGCGCCACCGGCCGGGAAAATCATTTCACAATGCGCCGCAAGGAGAATAGGAAAAAAACAGCGGGAGATCCCTGCTGGCGTCGATGATCCAGCCGAGTTGCGGCACCTCATTTGCAATCGTGCAAACTCGTTGATTGGTCGGTTCGACCTTGATCCATGGAAGGATTCTGAAACGCCACTACGGGGCCATTTCTTCGAGCTGCGCTCGAGGAAATGAGTGGGTGCGTTCCAAACTCCGCTCTGATCGCCCGTGTTCTGATTTTCTTCAGCGATCCGCCGTGTGGCAGTCGCAGTCCCGTTCAGTGCGCTCTTCGTCCGCGCTTCGTGCCGGCGTGCGCACATTGTTCCTTCGTGAGATTTGGAAAGGCACTTTGATGTACATCTCCTCCTGGCTCAATTCTGTCTGTCGTCGACTGGCACCTCGCCCGAATGCACGGCACCGTCAACGCCGCTTGCAGGCGCCGAGCGCGGCCGTGTGTCGGGTCGAACGGTTGGAGTCACGAGTCCTGTTGTCTGCGGTCCTGAACGGCGCCGGCAGCATCAACGTGACAGAAAACGACCCGGCGACGGCGATCGATACTGCAGTGACCGTGGCCGACGGGACCAGCACGACACTCGCCAGCGCGAACATCACGATCACCAACTACGTGGCCGGCCAGGATGTGCTCGCCTTCACGAACAACGGCTCCACGATGGGAAATATCGCCGTCTCCTCGAACACGAATGGGGTTCTGACTCTGACCTCCGCCGGTGGAACAGCCACACTGGCCCAATGGGAAGCCGCACTGCAGGCGGTGACTTACGTCAACACCAGCGACAATCCGATGACCGCGACTCGCAACGTGACGATGACCGTTAACGACGGGACGTCCGACAGCAACACCCTGACCAGCACGATCAACCTCACAGCCGTCAACGACGGAGCAACGCTCTCGGGCGTTGCCAACATCACCATTGCGGCGAATGCCCCGGCCACGGCGATCAATACTGGACTGTCACTCACCGACGTTGACAGCACGACCGAAGAGTACGCCAAAGTGACGCTGACGAATTACGTCGCGGGCGAAGACGTGTTGTCGTTCACCAACAATGGCACGACGATGGGGAATATCTCGGTCGCCTCAAACACCGGGGGAGTTTTGACACTGGTCTCCGTCGGTGGAACTGCCACGCTGGCCCAGTGGCAAGCGGCGCTGCAGTCTGTGACGTATGTCAACACCAGCGCCACGCCGACTCTCACCGTTCGAAACGTCACCTATGAAGTTGACAGCGGGACCAGCGTCAGCAATCAGCTTGCCAGCAGTATTACGTTGAGCGGAGTCCTGACGGGGGTCCCAGTCCTGTCGGGCGGTGGCAACATCAACGTGACAGAAAATGACGCTGCGGCCGCGATCACCGCGGGACTCACCGTGACAGACTCGGCAAGCACGACACTGGCCAGTGCCCAAGTGTCGTTGACCAATTACGTGGCTGGCCAGGACACGCTCGCCTTTACCAATGACGGTTCCACGATGGGGAACATCGCCGTCGCGTCGAACACCGGCGGTGTCCTGACCCTGACTTCTGCTGGCGGGACCGCCACGCTCGCGCAGTGGCAGGCGGCCTTGCGGGCCGTCACCTACGTCAACACCAGCGACAATCCCGTGACGGCCACGCGTCACGTGACGGTGACCGTGAACGATGGCACTTCGAGCAGCAATACGCTGGCGAGCACCATCAGCCTGACGGCGGTGAACGACGGAGCCACGCTGGCGGGCGTGGCCAACATCACAATCGCGGCCAATGCTCCCCCGACCGCGATCAATACGGGACTGACCCTGACCGACATCGACAGCAACACCGAAGAACATGCCAAGGTGACGCTGACCAATTACGTGGCGGGTGAAGACGTGCTGGCGTTCACCAACAATGGCACGACCATGGGAAATATTTCGGTCGCCTCCAACACCGGTGGCGTACTGACCCTGGTTTCGGTCGGCGGGACCGCGACACTGGCTCAGTGGCAGGCGGCCCTGCAGTCTGTCACCTACGTCAACACCAGCGCCACTCCGACGCTGACCGTGCGCAATGTCACCTATGAGGTCGACAGCGGGACCAGCGTCAGCAATCTTCTCGCCAGCAGCATCACCCTGAGCGGCACCCTGACCGGCGTTCCGGTCCTAGCGGGCGGTGGCAGCATCAGCTTCACGGAGAACGGCGCTGCGGCAGCGATCAATGCGGGATTGACGGTGACCGACACCGCCAGCACGACGCTGGCCAGTGCCCAGGTGTCGCTGACAAACTACGTGGCGGGCCAGGACACACTCGCCTTCACGAACAACGGCACGACGATGGGAAATATCGCCGTTGCTTCGAATACCGGTGGTGTTCTGACTCTGACCTCCGCGGGCGGGACCGCCACACTGGCTCAATGGCAGGCCGCCTTGCGGGCCGTCACCTATGTCAACACCAGCGACAACCCTGTGACGGCGACTCGCAACGTGACGGTGACCGTGAACGACGGGACCTCCGGCAGTAACACGCTGGCCAGTACCATCAGTCTGACAGCCGTCAACGACGGCGCCACCCTCGCGGGTGTGGCGAACATCACCGTGGCGGTCAATGCTCCCGCGACAGCAATCAATACCAGCCTGACACTGACCGATGTCGACAGCAGCACCGAGGAATACGCCAAGGTGACGCTGACCAATTACGTGGCGGGTGAAGATCTGCTCGGATTTACGAACAACGGCACGACGATGGGGAATATCTCGGTTGCCTCAAACACTGGGGGAGTTTTGACTCTGGTCTCCGTTGGTGGAACCGCAACCCTGGCCCAATGGGAAGCCGCCCTGCACGCCGTGACGTATGCCAACACCAGCGCGAACCCGACTTTGACCGTCCGCAATGTCACGTTTGAAGTCGACAGTGGAACCAGCGTCAGCAATCAACTTGCCAGCAGCGTCACCATCAGTGGCGCCGTGACGGGCGTCCCGGTCCTGGCGGGTGGTGGCAGCATCAGCTTTACGGAGAATGGCGCTGCCGCGGCGATCGCCACTGGACTGACGGTGACAGACGCCGCCAGCACGACGCTGGCCAGCGCCCAGGTGTCGTTGACGAATTATGTGGCCGGCCAGGACTCACTCGCCTTCACGAACAACGGCACGACAATGGGGAATATCGCCGTCGCCTCAAACGTCGGGGGTGTTCTCACCCTGACGTCTGCTGGTGGGACAGCGACCCTGGCGCAATGGGAAGCCGCCTTGCGGGCCGTCACTTATGTCAACACCAGTGACAACCCCGTGACGGCCACTCGCAATGTGACAGTGACGGTGAATGACGGTGTTTCGACTAGTAATACGCTGGCCAGCACGATCAGCCTGACAGCAGTCAACGACGCAGCAGTCCTCGCGGGCGTGGCGAATATCACGATCGCGGCCAATGCTCCTGCGACAGCAATCAACACGGGACTGACCCTGACCGACGTCGACAGCAACACCGAAGAATACGCCAAGATCACCCTGACCAACTATGTAGCGGGTCAAGATGTGCTGGCATTCATAAACAACGGCACCACCATGGGGAATATCTCAGTTGCCTCCAATACAGGAGGCGTACTGACCCTGGTGTCCGTCGGCGGCACCGCGACGCTGTCGCAGTGGGAGGCGGCTCTTCGGGCGGTGACCTACGTCAACACCAGCGCCACGCCGACACTGACGGTCCGCAATGTGACCTATGAAGTCGACAGCGGGACCAGCATCAGCAATCAGCTGGCCAGCAGCATTACGCTGCAAGCCCCGTCAGGAGCGGATGCGGTTTTCGCGAATATCGATTCCTGGTCGTGACTTGAGCATCGGGCCGGCCGATACCTCGGATACGCGGTAAGCCCGATCGAGCGTCACCCATGACCCTGGGTGACGATTCAGCGGGGGAGGGAGAAGGAGATTCTTTCTTGTTCCCCCGCTGGAGTCATTTTGAAGTGAACAGGATAATAGAGACCACGTCACCGGACCGATTGGGCAGCGAAATCTGGTCGTGACTTGCTGGCCTTCGCACTGGAGAATGACGAGCGCTTGTGCACAGGTCAGCGAGCCACCGAGATGGACTCGGTGGGGTGATGGGCTCGACAAAGTGGCGTGTCGCGAAACAGCGCCAGCCCTTATGATTGTTATCCCTTTGTGCCTTCGTGCGAGCCCTCTTCCTCAATGGAAGCTGACGCTTCTGGCTTCGGGCAACATTCGTCCACTTCCAGTCGTTTGCCCAGACTGACGACATCGTCAATCTGAAAGCCGATGCTCTTGTAGAACTCGATCACTTGCGAATTCGAGGATCGGACCTGCAGGTTGATCTTGGGACAGCCGAGTTCCCTCAGCCGTGATTCCGCCGCCACCATGATCTCGCCACCCAATCCCTGGCGCTGATGGCTCGGGCAGACCGCAAGGTAATTGATCCAGCCCCGATGGCCTTCATAGCCCGCCATCGCCGTGGCGACAACCTCATCGTCGATCGTTCCCACCAGGAACAAGTCCGGCTGAACCGCCAGCTTTCGGCGGATATCCTTGCGAGGGTCATTCCACGGACGCAGCAGCCCGCACCGATCCCACAAGCGGATCACCTCCGCTTCATCCGTGGCTTCGTACGGGCGAATGTTCATCAGAAAACCCATCCAGGCGCTAGGTCACTTGGCACGGGGCGGATCAAGCAATCCGCGCGAACGGAGCCAGTCTTCACAGCGCTTCGGCCATGTGGACGCCACGTGATCGCTCGCGCGCAGTCCAAATCCATGTCCACCGGCCGAATAGACATGCAGTTCCGACGCGACTCCCTGCCTCTTCAAGGCCAGGAACAGTTGCAGACTGTTTTCACAGGTGATGCCGTCGTTAAACGCATGGGCGAGAAACATGGGGGGAGTCTTGCTGGTGACCACCAGGTCCGGTTTCAGCTGCCCTTGAGGGTCCACGAGATAGGCAGGGTACACCAGGGCGACAAAATCGGGACGACACGAAACCTCATCGAGTGAATCGACCCGGTCATAAAGCGGCTGCTCGGATTTGATCGAGGCATTTGCTGCCGCCGAACCGCCAGCCGAGAAACCCAGCAAACCGATTCGATCCGGAGTCAGATTCCATTCGGCCGCACGCGATCGGACGATCCGGATGGCTCGTTGAGCGTCCTGCGCTGGCGCCAGCCAGGGAATATCACGCTTGGACGTGGGAGTCCTGTACTTCAGAACGAACGCGGTCACGCCAATCGAATTGAACCATTCGGCAACTTCGGTCCCTTCCTTGTTCCAGGCCAGGATGTTGAATCCCCCTCCTGGACAAATGACGACGGCCGTTCCGTTTCTCTGTTCGGGCGCGGGAAGGTAAACCGTGAGTGTCGGCTGACTGACGTTGGTCAATCGCGTCACGGGAGGGATCTCCCCCGGTTTGTTGGGCTGTGCCGTTTCGGGTTCGGTTGCCACCGGCTCCCCCGGTGGCTGATTCGGCCAGACCGGGATCACTGCACGCTCGGCGGCATGGGCCGCGAAACAGGAGATCAAAACAAGACAACTCGCCCCGACGAACATCCGCATGGTGCGACCTTCCGGTTCGGTTGCGATCAGGGCAGGCCAGGACTCAATGGACGCCCACATCGGTCAGGCATCGGCATCACATTTCAATGACCTGGCCAAGATGATGACATCATCAGGTTCGACAGGCGAACGATCGCGATACTCGATGAATCTCCACGCACTAGGGATTAACCCTTGGGTTTATGAGGTGGCGCGAACTTGATCTTTTCGACGTAGCGGGCGACCTTCTGTGTCTGAGGATCAAAACGGCCCGTGCAGCGCGAAATCGCCTTGACAATGTACTTGTACTGACATTCAAAGTCCGAATCGATTTCGACTTCGATATCCTTCGTCAACGGATTGCCAGGCCGACCGATGATCTTCAGGATTTCCTGATTCAGCCGGTCGAAGGCCGCGTTGTCGTTCCCCAGGTTGTTGCCCCCAAGGGTTAACTGAGTCAGGTTTCCATCGCGATCCGAACGCAACCCGACCTTGATGTCGGGCAGGTTGACATCCTGTTGCGCGTTGGACGGCGCCGTGATCGGCAGGTTGATGTTGAAGTTCCCTTCCGGAGCGATGATCTTCAGGTTCAGCATGAAGAAGATCAGCAACTGGAACACGATATCAATCATCGGCGCCATCGGGATTTCGACTTTGGATAGCGCACTCGCCTTTGAAAGCTTCATTTCAAGTCCTTCCAGACAGAGCTGATCATTTCTCTTCGGCTGAAGCCCGCAACGCGAACTTGGTGAATCCGTTGTCCTGACATTTCTTGATCAGCTGCTGCACCAGCCCGGTCGGGACTTCCGAGTCGGCGCGGATCAGCACGGTCACGTCTTTAATCACGTCCTTGCCGTGCATCGCCTCCATCACTCGCTTTTCCTGTTCCAGGTCAGGGGTCAGCTGTGCGACT
>Ga0265327_10004662_pt1 | contig 12024 bp, 12 predicted proteins | sample 41621metaG_FD_202089 | JGI IMG/M metagenome (GOLD analysis project Ga0265327, IMG submission 202089) | Rhizosphere microbial communities from Carex aquatilis grown in University of Washington, Seatle, WA, United States - 4-16-21 metaG | ecosystem: Host-associated > Plants > Roots > Rhizosphere...
ACGGCCAGCACCGTCGCGGAAACGCGCAGTGCGCTCGCGAGCCTCGGCCCGGCGGACACGCTTACATTGGATCTCCGCGGTTGCGAGGGTGGCCAGTTGAATGTGGGCGTGGAGTTCGCCTCGCTCTTCATGGATACCGGCGAACCTATTGTCACGCTGCGCCAGCGCGACAAACCAGATGACATTCGCGGCGCCACCCAGCCGCGCACCTTCAAGCCGGCCGCGCTCTCCATCCTGCAAGATGAGGGCACTGCCAGTGCCGCGGAAATGGTCATCGCCGCGTTGGTCAACAGCCCACGTGCCGCCGCCGTTACGCAGGGTAGCAAGACCTTTGGCAAGGGCGCCGTGCAGGATGTCATTGAACTCAAGGGCGGCGGCCGCCTTCTCCTCACCACCGGCGAACTCATTTCTCCCCAAGGCTTCGGCTGGGATGGTATCGGTCTTCTTCCCAGCTTGGAGAATCACGGCCGCATCTTTCCAAAGGACTAGCTCGTAAGGAACGCGCTTGTCTCAAGCGTTCAGTACGGAGCTTCTTTTCGCTCCTCATGAACCTTCGCGTCCCCGCATGGTTGTTGGCGCTGGCCTTCCTTCTGCTGCGCCCCTTGTCTGCTGCCGATCCCGACAGCACCTTGCGCGATACCTTGACCGCCGCAGGCATCAAGGATCCACTGCGGCACGATCTCCAGCGTCCCATTGATCCGCGCCTGTCGAAAATTGAATCGGGGAGTTTCGAGCAAAGCGGCCTTTTCTCCGGCAAAGTTCACGTGGTACACAGCGCCAAAGAGGCCAATGCTCTCTCAGGCAAGCTCGCGCCCGGCGACCAGCTTGTGTTGGCAGGGTCAGACTGGAAAGATGCCCATCTCAAATTCAAAGGACAAGGGACCCACGAAGCCCCCATCCTCATTCGTCCCGAGCATCCAGATAGCGTCATCTTCACCGGTCTTTCGACCGTGGCTTTTTTCGGCTCACATCTCATCATCAGCGGTCTCGAATTCAACAACGTCAACGTCGCCAAAGCCAACGAGGTCATCTTCCGCCTTGGCAATGGCAAGAACGAGCCTGCGGATCACTGCCTCGTCACCCACTTGAGTATGGAAGACTGCGGCTCATCGACGCCAGAAGATTGGCCCCGCGTCCGCATGTGGCTCATGAGCATCCAAGGTCCCGCAAATACCGTCGCCCACTCCACCTTCGCCAACTTCAAGATGATTGACGCGGGCAATCTTCCAGCCAACGCCCTCCAGCAGCTCCACATTCTCGACTGCCAGTTCCTCAATCGACCCTACATCGACAACCAAAACGGTTACGAAATCCTTCAGCTCGGTTGGAGTGAGGAGCGCGCCAAATCCTCCGGCTCCCTCATCCAAGGCTGCACCTTTGAGAATTGCGATGGTGAAAACGAAATTATCACTCTGAAGGCGTCGGATGTCTTCGTGCGGAACAATGTCTTTCGAGGGTGCCAGGGGGTGCTCAATCTCCGCGAATGCAACCGCATCCTGGTGCAGGACAACTTGTTCGACGGCAACGGCCGTAAAAACACCGGCGGCCTCGGCATCGAGGGAGCAGACCACGTCATCATCGGCAACATCTTCCGCAACCTGCGGGCGCACAAGAACTACTACTTCTGGACGATCATGACGATTTGCGCCGACGGCGAAAATGCCGGTGACAGCGTCCCCGGCTATGGCCGTGCGAAGAACATCTTCATCGCCAGAAATCTTTTTGACCACAATGATGGCCGCATTGCCGTCGGCGTCTATCCGCGGAAAGAATATCCACTTCTTCCTAAGAATATTATGGTGCGTGACAACAGCTTCACCGGCACCACCGCCACCACACCCTTCGACTATCTAGCCCCCGATCCCACGAACTCCTTCGCGACTGAACTCCACAACATCGGGAATACCTTTGCGCCGTAAGTACCGCTGTTGATTCGCAAAGCCACTCTTGCGAGGTGCAGCATACGTACCCTCTCTGAGACCTGCCAGAATGTCTGATGGCACGCGAGGGGACATCTACGGTAGTGTAAGGCGGCCAGCATCGAATTGAGGGACGATTTCTAGGAAACCCTTGATTTTATGAAAACTTATAACATTTGCGCCTGCCTGATCGCCAGCGCTTTGGCGCTGACACCCTCCATTCCGCTTCAAGCCGCCCACGGTCATTCCGGGAGCTCTCATGGAAAGTCCGGCCAAAGTCATGGTAAGGCCGGGCAGCATGGTAAAGCTGGTCAGCACGGAAAGGCCGGACAACACGGCAAAGCCGGACAGCACGGGCAGGGCGCCAAGCACGGCAACGGGCTCAAGTTGGGCTTTCGCTGAGGTCATGCCCTAGCGCTGCCTCCAAACGGCGCAACGGTGGAGGAAACCTCCACCGACGATGATCTTGCACGCGTATCGCCTGCGCCGAGATTGTCACCCACCGAACTTATGTCTGAAGAAGAAGACAAGCAGCAAATCCAAAACGTCATCACCACTTGGATCAAAGCTTCCGCTGAAAATGATCTCGACACTGTACTTTCCCTGATGGCGGAGGATGTGGTGTTTCTTCTGCCCGGCCAGCCACCCATGCGTGGCCGCACCACGTTCGCCGCCGCGTCCTCATCCATGCAAGGGAAGATGCGCATCGAGGGCCGGCCCGAGATCCAGGAAATCACCATTGCAGGTGACTATGCTTTCTGCTGGAACTATCTGTCCATTACCGTGACCCCATTGCCCGACGGCAAGCCCATGAATCGCGCCGGCAATATCCTTTCCGTCTTTCGCCGCGAGCCCGATGGCCGCTGGGTGCTCTTTCGCGATGCCAACTTGCTCACTGCCATTTCATGAAACTCTCCCGTCTTCGCTTCCTTTGCGCCCTCATGTTGATCCCATTCTCGCTTTCTGCCCAAGAAAACGTTCCGCGCCCGCCCCTTCCCAGCTCGGACAAGATCCTCTTCTTGGGCAACAGCATCACGCTGCACGGCCCCGCACCAAAAATTGGCTGGGAGGGAAACTGGGGTATGGCTGCTACCTCCATTGAGAAGGATTATGTGCACCGCACCCTCATCGGCCTGGCGATGATCAAGGGCAAGATGCCGGAGTTCAAGGCGCTGAACATTGCGGACTTCGAGCGCGGTTACGAGACTTACGATCCCACCAGCAAGCTCAAGGACATCGCTGATTTTAAGCCTGATATCGTCATCCTGGCAATCGGCGAAAACGTCTCCGCCCTTACCACGGATGAAAAGAAGGCCAGTTTCAAGAAACACCTTCTCAATCTCTTGAACTTCCTCAAGACCACGCGCGGTGTTGGTCAACCCGCCATTTTTGTGCGCAGCTCTTTCTGGGAGAACCCCGCCAAGGACGCCATCCTCAAGGAGGACGCCGCGGCAGCGGGCGCAGTCTATGTGGACCTTAGTGCCTTGGCCGGCGACGAAAAGAACTACGCCCGTTCTGAGCGCAACATCCCGCATGAGGGAATTGCCAAACATCCCGGCGATCGCGGGATGCAGGCCATCGCGGACGCCTTGGTTCGATCAATCAAGGACACACTCAAATAGGTTTTCTGGGCGGGGACAACGACATCAAGCCATCCCACCACCCTCACCCGCGGCACCCTCGGCGCCGCGGTGTCAGCATGCCCCAAACCAAGCCAAGGCGCTAGCTGGAAGCCTGCCCGCCCGCCTTGTCGTAAAACAAGTCCGTACCGTCAAAGCCGACGTACTTGTAGGCCGCCTGCTGGTCTGCCAAGCTCATGCTCGGGAGTTTGAACGACTTGCCAGCAAATGCCCCGTCGGATGGGACGGCGCCTGTGACCACGGACTGGATTTTTGCATTCCGATCCGCACCTGCCCACGCGATTCCCGCCGCGGTGCCGTATTGGTACAAGGAGACAATGGACTGAGCATTGCGCTGGGCAGTCGCCACCTTGGCGCTGTTCCCGACGCTGCCGATGTTTGGAATCGCAATGGCCGCGATAACGCCGATCACTGCGATGACCACGAGCATTTCCACAAGGCTGAAGCCCCGCGGTGCTGCGTGCTTGATCGATAGATGGGTCATGAGTTTTGTGAATGTCCTTCAATGTTGCTTTGGCTTACATGAGCGGCGCCGATGCGTGTAGAAGCGCCGTGAGAAGAAATGGGGTAGGAGAGTTCCTGAGGAAGGCTAACCTGATTACGAACGATCTATTGTAAATATAGCAAATATTGTATTTCGCATCAAATGATTTACGTGCTCTATGCCCTACCCCAAATATATCTAGGCACGACATCTCTGTAAGAGATTCACTCCCATCGGGTTAAAATACTAAAATACCCTAACCAATACTGTAAAAATATTTTACACTGGGCCTTGGATGTCAGGCCTTCACGACGATTGAGCGCCGTGCGATGCACTGATCCCGGGTAGACGCTCTGCGGAACGACACCACGCTTGGCCAAGACGCACAGCGCCCAGCAAACAACCAAGTTTGCGAGAATGAGAAGACCACCCTTTACGGTTTCGGTGGAGGCGGCACCGGCAATCCGGCACCCCCTGGTTCCTGCGTTTTCGCTGCCGCACCGGCAGCAGGGGCAGGTGTCTTTGTCGCCGAAGCAGGCCCGGGTACAGCGTCAGGCGCAGCGCCCTTTCCCTTTTTCTTGTCGGCCACCGGAGCCTCAGCGGGCACCGAACCGGGCGCAGGCATGGAGAGTGTCAGCACGAGAGGGGGTTGTGTATTGTGGACATCTGGATCGGGTTCCACGCCGGTCAATTCGCCTGCCGGTTCATTGGGTCCAGGCTTGCCATTGTGGTCCAGATCGGCAAAGGCGCGAAAAGTATAACGTGGCCCCATGGGCAGGACAAAGCCCGCGATGCCATCACTTCCCGTCTCGTGCATCTGAATCTCCGGCCCTCTGGCGCCATTCTTCGGGGCATAAGCGGAGACGCGCACCTGCGCTCCCTTCCCGGCCGGCGGCACCACCTTGATGCTGACCGTGCCCCGTTCCACCACCTTTGGCTTGGTATCGGCACAGCCCGCCAGCATCGCGGCGCCAACGCAGAGGGACAAAAGTCGGAGAGCGTTCATAGGAAGAAGTCTTGAGGCCACGATCATCCATCCCATTGTCCTATGGAGCAAGCGAATGGTGCATCAGGTGGATTCTCATTTGCCCGCTCCGTTGGCGCAGCATCACCCGTGTGTGGCGTGCCGTTTTAAATACTCGTCCGCCAAGAGGCTCCCGATCCGCTTCATGCCCTCGTAGTTGTAGTGGCCCACCGGATACTTGGGGAAGAAGTTCGGCGAGGCGGGGTCCTTGCTCTGCGGAATCAGCGACACATTTTTCATCGCGCCGGCCGTCGCCTGCATGCCTTCGGTGACCTGCCCAAAGCCCACCTGCACCAGAAGAAATGGCAGTTCCGGAACGCCCGTGTCCTTGCGCACGCGTGTGATCAAGTTTTGCAAATTCTCCCCATACGCCTCCGCAGGCTCGATCCCGCGTTTGGGGTCGCCGTCCGCCTCCCCCTGAACCCACAGCATTCCGCAAATCTCGTACTCCTCCGGCTTGTAGGCGCCAAGCACTTCCCGCACGTAGCCGATAAAATCTGCATAAAGCGGCGGCGCCTTTTCCTCGCCCATCTTTGCCGCCTTCTCCGCAGTCCAGTCCGGATTCCATCGGCCGTAGAGCGAAGTGGCGCCCACTGAGCGCTTGATGAAGAGAAATTCCTGGTCCGGCCAGGCCGCCGCCATCTTCAGCCCAAAAAACAATTCTGGTCCGAACACCGACTCCACCTCGAACTTCTTCTTCAATCCGGCTGAAGCCTCCGTCACCGAGAGCGGACGGATGGGTTCGTGATTGTATGCGAACTTGATACGCTTGCCTGCCGCCTCCAGGTCTTTCTTCTCCGCCTCCGTCAGCTTTCCGCCGTCACCCTTGCCTTCCATGTTGGATTGGCCGGCGAGGAGGAAAACTTTGAGTTTCTTTCCTGTCCCTTGCCCTAAAGCCGGCGCGAAGTTGAGGCCTAGCAGACCTAGCAAGACGAACGCCACAGAGGCCCTTTTCACTGCCAAGAGTTCCATCATGCAATCCTTTTAACAGGCGGCGCAGCACCTGAACACAGGTTTTTGCTCATTCAGGCCAACACACGGACAAGGCAAATCGGCATCCGCCAGACACCGGCATTCACTGCCATCAGTCCGTAATATTATTCTCTTTCTTCAGATCCGCGGAGGCGTTTTTTTCCACGACGATGCCGCCGTTCTTATTGCCGCGACAGGTGTTGTTGCGGATTTCGCCGCCACAACCTTCACCGACGTAGATGCCCACGTTGCCGTTGTTGCTGCTGGTGTTGTTGTCCACCACAGGCTTGAATCCTGAGCCGTGGAGCATGATGCCGCTGCTGCCACTGTTGATGCAGCGGTTGCCCCGTAGGAGGGCGGCGCTGGTGGCGTCACCAAACAAATACACCCCATAGGTAGCACTCTCCTCGATCTGGGAATCGCTCATTTGCGAGCCTTGGCCGGCGGACTTGAAGGCGACGCCGATTTCCTTGCTGCGCAGAACTTTCGCCTTGGAAATGTTTCCCTGGGCGCCGTCCACAATGAGAATCCCGTTGGCGTTGTCCTCACACAACGCGCCTTGGATGGTGATATCCGATCCGGAGCCAACCGCGAGGATACCCACCTCCTTGTTGTCCTTGCACCGGGTCTCGCCAGTGATGGTGGCGGAGCCGTCGTCTTTCACCGCGATGCCGGCGATGTTGTTAGTGCACACGTTCCCGATGAGCTTGGCGTTGCTCCCCGTGAGCCGTACCTCGATGCCGCTGGCGCCGCTGCTGCTGATGTCGCAGTTGCTGATCGTTGGGGAGGCGCCGCGCTCCACCAAAATGCCGCAGAGGGTGCTGTGGTCCACCTTGCAGCCGGTGAGGGTGGAACTGCCCGCGCCTGTGAACTGCACGCCGTCGCCCAAGCTCCGCTTGAAGTTACAGTCTGTGATCTTGATGCTGCTGCTGCGGATCATGGCGACAGGCCAGGGATCCTTGCCGCCCACCTCATCGCCGCTGTGTAAAAACGTGAACCCGCGGAGGCTGCCTTCCTTGCAACCGTCCGCCTTCAAGGTAGGGCCCATCTTGCCGTCCGTCTGCACCACCACCTCGCCATTCGCGACGAGATTGACACCTTCTTTAAAGATAAGCGCCTCTTCATAGACGCCTGCCGGCACGGTGACCGTATCGCCTGTCTTGGCCTGCGCCAGCATGCCCGCCAGCGTGGTGGGCTTGGGTTCCGGCGGTTTCACGGGTTCGGGTTTCACCGGCTCCGGGGGCTTCACCGGTTCAGGTTTGATCGGGTCCGGCTTCACGGGCTCCGGATCATGATTCGCCACCACAGGGTCCTTGTTCGGCTCGGGCTTGACCGGCTCCGGCGGTTCGGGTGTCACAGGCGGCTTCGGATGGTCACCTCCGATCTTGCTTTGGATCAGCGCCAAAATCTTGGTGTACTGCTCCTTCAGGCCGTGGTCCCAGCCCCACCACACAGCGCCACCTGCGAGCACGCCGCCGAGGAGGAAAAGGATGAAGAGAAACCACAGCACCGGATGCCCCTTCTTGCGCGGCGCGGGCATGGGCGGCGGGGCGGTGGTCGTGTGGCCACCCGCCGTGGCTGGAGCCTGTACGGGCAGTCCGCCGATCTGAAGTTTGCCTGCCGTGAGCATGCGGCCGGGAGCTGCGATTTCCGTCAAACCCGCTCCGGGGCGCACATAGGCGGCGGTTTGGCCGGAAACAGTAGGTGGCGCGGCAAAGCCCGCCCCCGGATTCGCCGGAGGCGCTGGCAAAGGCGGCCTGTCCGCCACCGCGCGCGCGGGCGCTACCAGTCCCAGCCGTTCCATGATCGCCATGGCACTCGGTGGGCGGTTTTCCGGTGACTTTTCCAGACATGAGAGAATGGTTTTTTCCCACTCCGGAGGGATGGGTTCCGCGCCGCTGAGGCCAAATTCCCTGCGCCTTTCACTGGGCGGTGTCACCGGTTCGTCCTTCAGCTGCTGGGAAATGTTGCCGGCATGGAACGGCGGCTTGCCGGTAAGCAATTCGTAGAGCGTGCTGCCAACCGCGTAAATGTCATCGCTGATGGAGGGGGTCTTCCCACCCGCCTGCTGCGGACTCATGTAGGCCAGCGTGCCAGTGGAGGCGCGGCCCAGCGTGGCACGATCCATGGCTTCTGAAATACTGCGGGCGATGCCGAAGTCTGTGACGCGCAGATTTCCCGCACGGTCCAGCATCAGGTTCGCCGGCTTCAGGTCGCGATGGATGACCTTCGCCGCGCGATGGGCATAATCCAGCGCATCAAGGAACTGCGCCGTCCAAGTGGTAATCTGCCTTGGCTCAAAAATCTTGTTTGGCTGCCGGGTGCGCAAGCCGCCGAGATTTTCACCATCGATGAACTCCATGCTGATGGCGGCGTAATCCTCATCCAGCAGGAAGTCGTAAATCTTCACGATGTTCGGATGCGCCAGGTCCAAGCCCTTGCGCGTTTCCTCCTTCAGTTCCTCCACGGCGATCTCATCGTAGCGAATAGCCTCCGGGGCGAACTTCAGCGCCACGTCACGCCCGAGCCGCTCGTCCAACGCCAGCCACACCACGCCCATCCCGCCTCGGCCCAGCAGCTTTTTCAGCACGAAGCGGTCGAAGACGCGGTCGTCCTTCTGGTGGCCACGGATCGTCTGGCCAAAATCGATGTCGTCGAGGTTGAAGGCTGGTTTATCGTCGGGCATGACGCGCCGTGAAAGCGGCCCGATAATTACGAGGAGAGCCGCCGCTTTGCAAACGGCATCCTCGACCACGATCGCCACGGGTCAACGGACTCCCGGCCGACCCCACGAAGCAGGCTTGGAGGCCTGCACTACCATCCCCTCTGCCTAGCGGGAGTAGCTGCTCGGCGGCGTCACCGCGCGGAAATCCTCCGGCGCGTCCGAAGGAGGCGCCTCATTGCGCTCGATGATCACCTTCCGCGGCGGAGGTTCCTCGACGTAGTTGTCGACCGGCTCGGAGGTCTGACAGCTCACAAACATCAGGCTCGAAGAAAGGGCGCTGAGGAAAAGAAGGGTCGTTTTCATGAGGACTATATTTCAGGATTCAGCAGATAGAGATACGCGAGACAACAGATGGATGGCGAAAATACTAGTTCCGCTCTTTGCCCGCAGGGTCTCTCTCCGGGGGTTCCTTGCCTTTGCCTTCCGGTCCAGGGGCCGGCTCGTCGGCAGGTTCGCCGTCATCCTTGGCCGCGCCACGACGTCCCACCAGCACATAGTAGGACCCAAGACCGTCTGCCTTGGCCATATTCAGATAGACGATCGCAGTGCCGTTGTAGGAGGCGCGGAACTGCACCCCCGCATAGCGAATCGGTCGACGGTCATCCAGAATAAGATTGCCCACCTCGTCATAGACATAGACGTCGATGTCCACCGCCGCCTTGTCTCCGCCGGCCAGGAAGACGTAGTCGAGACCCTTGGTCACGGGGATGAGGAAGCGGATCGCCTGGCCGCCGCCAAGCACGCCGCTGTTGTCCGTGGGCGCCATGGAAAAACCCTTCGCTACATAGCTGGTGGCCATGCGGTAGGCGACGTCTTCCGCCTCGCGTGGGTCCGCCTGCAACGGAGCGCACCACACAAGAAGGAGTGCCGCTCCGGAAAAAAGAGTGGGAATGAATCTCATGACGGTTGCGGTTCGGAGGTGCGCGGAAAAGTTCTACGGCTGGGTGATCTCACCCACAAGACGCCGGGAGACTTCAAAGAGTTTTTTTACGCTGTCCTGCGGCACTGTTCCATCCAGCGGAATGTTCACGATGGTATACACATTGGCCATCTCGGTGATGAGGGAAGCCACCTTGGGAGAGGTCTTGATCTCGGCAGGCAGGCCGTTCAGCTCACCCTGCATGGCTTTCACCAGCATGGGCTCGCGCAGGAAATTGGAGGTCTCCGCAGTGTAGTGTTTTGAAATTACCAAAGAAGTGTACTGCAGTCCCTGCATCCACCCACCGGCGATGATCAGCGGCCTCCGCTGCGCATTGCCCTGGTTGCGGAGGGAGTTCATGATGTCGGACTGGAGAAAGCCAAGTTCAAGGAACACCTGAAGCCACTCTTCCTTGTTGGCATGAGCGCGCACGGTTTTAGCACGCGCCATTTCCTCGTCCTTTACCCCCAATTTTTTGGCCAGCGCCTCGATCTGGGTGGAGCAATCATTCAGGCTTTGCACGTCGCGCGCCTTGATGGCCATAACGCCATCCGCGATTTTCACGCCCAGCGCCAGCGAGAGGTCCGACTCATTCTTGAGCTGTGCCACATTCACGTCCTGCGCCACGTCCCCGTAGATGGACTTCCAGTCGCCAAGGGCAAGATGCAGCACCTGATCCAGACCCAAGAATTTGTCGTAGGGACTGGGCAGGCCAAGGGGGGCGAGCTCCGCCTTTTTCGGATCAAAGGTTCCCTTCTCCTGGGCCAGCAGCGGCACGGCTCCCATCAGGGCACCCGACAAAAAAAACACCATCCAGCGATGGCGCGCGCTTGGGCAGGATGATAGAGTCACGGGCTGAACATAAGGTTTCTGCGGTTGCACCTGCAAGCGAATTCTATGGCGGAGCCCTCTCATCGCGCCGGTCCTTTTGCCCTGATGCTGGCCCTCCTGGCCACGCTGGGCGGCGGTTGTGCGAAACCGGATGAGGAGCTGCAAAAGCAGATTGTAGAACTGCGCGCCGAGCTGCAGTCGAAAACCAAAGCACTGGAGGAAGCCAAAGCGAAATCGTCTACAGTAACCCCGCCCACCCCGGTTACACCCGCTACAGTTGGCCCCTCCGCGGCGGAACTCGCTCAGGCGAAGGCGCGTGTCGGTGAATTGGAAGGCGAAGTCGCGAAGCTCAAAACCGCCAACGCGGCCCTGGATGAAAAATTGAAAAACCAGCCGTCGCCTGCGTCGGACAAGCCCATCTCCATGAAGTTCGACGTGGACGTGCTGAAGGACAAACTGGAGGACGATCTCACGAAGAAGGCTGCCGAGTTGCGCGACCTCGTGCTGCGCCAGCATGGGGTTACCGCCATCAATGAGATTTCCGTCCAGCGCCTGCAGTTGCCACCAGAAGTGATCACGCCATTTCACTCGGCTATTACCTTCACCATCACGGACAACGGCAAGCCGCTGCGCGTACAGTTTCCGGTGACCGCGGATTTCGGCGGGAGCTGGCGCCTGCCCAGCCCAGACAAAATCCAACAGGCCTGCCAGCAGGCGCGCGAGCAGATGGCCTCAGGAGGAGGACCCGGCACGGAGCCTCCGCCGGCGCCAGCACCACCCCCATCTTCTCCGCAGCCTGCCCGTTCCGTGGCTTCCACCCCGCCAGCAGGTTCAGGCAATCGCACGCCCAAAATGAAACAAGTGGATGCCAATACCTTCGTCATGGATTGGGGCGACAACAAAGGCAGCCCCTCCGCCACCGGCCAGCCCACGACCGTAGTCCACACCCCATCGCCTTCATCGACTCCGAACAACATCACCATCACCAATGCTCCGAACATGCCGGAGCACAGCAACCCCGCGCCTGCCAAGAATGTTCCGCCTCCCGTCATGCCGGTGCAGCGGGATATCATCATCAAGTTTTGATCTGGCAGAAGATTGCCCGCGGGGCGCCGTATCATGGCCATCATGAAACGGTGTCTTGTTCTGTTGATGGGCGCTTTCGCGGCGCTTGCCTTCTCCGCGGTCGGCTTGGGCGGAGCCCGCGCCGGGGATGACGTTCTGCACCTCCATTTGCGAAGTCCGTTTCAAACCAGCACCGGCCGTGGTGACTTTAAGCTGACGGATGCGGACTGGCCCGCCAATAAAACCGCACTCATCATCTGTGACATGTGGGACGACCATTGGTGCAAGTCCGCTGCGCGGCGGGTGGCGGAGATGGCGGGCCCACTCAATGAAGTGGTGAAACAGGCGCGGGCCAAGGGCGTGCTCATCATCCACGCGCCGAGCACCTGCATGGATTTTTACAAGAACACGCCGCAGCGCCGCCGGGCAAAGGATGCGCCCTTCT
>Ga0265327_10004663_pt1 | contig 12021 bp, 10 predicted proteins | sample 41621metaG_FD_202089 | JGI IMG/M metagenome (GOLD analysis project Ga0265327, IMG submission 202089) | Rhizosphere microbial communities from Carex aquatilis grown in University of Washington, Seatle, WA, United States - 4-16-21 metaG | ecosystem: Host-associated > Plants > Roots > Rhizosphere...
CGCAATTGTCCCCCACCCAATCCCAAGCACCGCGGGATCCCAGCACCGAACGGCTGGGGGTTCTCGAGAAGACCTCGTTCGGCTTCGGCAACCTGGCGTCCTGCCTCTACTGGCAGACGTTCATGGCGTACCTGACGATCTTCTATACCGACGTGGTCGGCATCGGCGCCGCGGCGGCGGGCACGATGATCGGCCTCAGCCGGGGCATCGATGCGTTCCTCGACCCCGTCATGGGCATGTTGGCCGACCGCACCCGGACGCGCTGGGGCAAATTCCGGCCGTTCCTGCTCTGGTTCTGCGTGCCGCTGGCGGTCATGGGTGTGCTGACGTTCACCGTGCCGGACCTCGGTGCCTCGGGAAAGCTCGTCTGGGCCTATGTCACCTACAACGCGATCATGCTGATCTACACCGCCATCAACATCCCCTACGCGGCGTTGCTCGGCGTCATCACCCCCAACCCGATCGAGCGAACCACGCTCGTCTCGATCCAACTCGTGGGCGCCTTTGTCGGGGGCATCATCGTCTCGGCAACGCTGCTGCCCATGGCGAAGGTGGGCGGATGGCTGGGCGCCAGGACCGTGGCGCAGGGATGGCAACTGTCCTTCGTCATCTATGGCCTCGCCGCGGTGGCTTTCTTCCTCACCACTTTTCTCAACACCCGCGAGCGGGTCAGCCCTCCCAAGGCCCAGCAGACCTCCGTGCTGCGCGATCTCGGCGACCTGGTCACCAACGGCCCCTGGCTCATCGTGCTCGCGACGACGATCACCTTCATCCTCTCCGGCGCAATCCGGAGCAGCGTGACCGCGCACTATTTCAAATACTACGTCGGCTCGCAGGCGCTCACCCTGCCCTCGTTCCTCCCCTCCTCCGTCGCCGGCACGCAGACTTGGGGCTGGGAAAGCCTGGTCTCCGTATTCAACACGAGCAACCAGGTCGCCTCGCTGGTCGGGGTCATCCTGATTCCGTTTTTCACGCGAATCGCGGGCCGAAAGGCCTTGGTCGTTGCCTTGATCATCGTCGCGACGGCGTCGGCCGCCGCCCTCTATTCCCTTAAACCCGACCAGATGCTGCTGATCTACGGGACCAACCTGTTCCTCTCCGTCACCAGCGGCCCGCTGGTCGCCCTCCTGTGGGCCATGTACGCCGACACGGCGGATTATGCCGAGTGGAAGCGGGGCCGCCGCGCCACCGGACTCATCTTCTCCGCGGCAATTTTCTCCCAGAAACAGGGCTGGGCCCTGGGCGCCTGGGTGGCCCTGGGACTGATGCAGAGCGTGGGCTTCATCGCCAACGCTACCCAGACCCCGCGTTCTCTGCACGGCCTGGTGCTGCTGATGAGCCTGATTCCGGCGTCGCTCAGCGCCCTGGCTGTCGCCCTCGTGCTTTTCTATCCGCTGACCGACGCGAAAATGTCGCAGATCGCCTCCGACCTGAAGGAGCGCCGCGCCCGCGAAGCCGCGGGGAACCCGGTGCCGGTCCTCCCGGACCCGTCCCGCGGCGCCGCGTCCGCCTGACCGCAAGGCGGCCCGCGCCTCCCGTGCTTCGGTGGCCGCAAGGTTTGGCGCGACTTTCCGCGGGCTTTCAGGTAGATTGATCGCTCAGCCCCGGGTTGATGCGTCGATTTCCCCGACGCAACGCTCTTTACCGGCCAGCCCGACCAGATACCCCATGAGCACGAAAACACCGACTGCCCCCGATTCCCCCGGCGATGCCAACCAGATGAGCCGCCGAAAATTCATCGGCACCCTGACCGCCGCGGCGGTCGGCGCGTCGATCGTTCCGGCCCACGTGCTCGGCGGACCCACCCGCACTCCCCCCAGCGGAAAGGTAAACGTGGCCTACATCGGCCTGGGAACCCAGGGCCTGCGCCAATTGGCGGACCTGCTCAACATGCCGGACGTGCAGGTGGTCGCCGTGTGCGACCCGCAACGCAAGCCGACCGGGTATCTCGACTGGAGCCCGACCGGATTGCGCGACCAGGTCCGCAAGCTGATCGGAAACGACCAATGGAGTCCGGGCGGCGGCGGCACCATTCCCGGCGGGCTGGAGAACGGCAAGGAGATCGTCGACGCCTATTACGCCCGCAACCGCGCGGGCCAAAAGCTCGCGGGCTGCCGGGCCTACACCGATTTCCGCGAGCTCTTTGCCCAGGAACAGAGCCTCGACGCCGTGCAGATCATGACCCCCGATCACCTGCATGGCTTGATCGCCACGGCGGCCCTGAAGCGCAACATCGCCGTTGCGATGCACAAGCCGATCGCCAATCGGCTGCGGGAGGGACGCAAGGTGATCGACCTGGCGAATCGAACGAACGCCACCACCTATCTGCTGCCGTGGGACATTAACGGATCGATGGACCAGATCATGGCTTGGATCAACCAGGGCGCCATCGGCGAATTGAAGGAGATCCACAACTGGTCGTTTCGCCCGGTCTGGCCGCAATACGCCACCGTCCCGACGGCCACTCCGCCGCTCCCCGACGGGTTTGACTGGAACTTGTGGCTCGGGCCGGAGGCGGAACGCCCCTACCACCCGAACTACACCAACATGGTCTTCCGCGGGTGGTATGATTTCGGCGGCGGCTCGATGGCCGACATGGGACACTACAGCCTGTGGTCGGTCTTCGAGGCGTTGCAGCTGGCGAATCCAACGGTCGTCGACCCCTGCCTCAGCCACGTCTGCGGACTCAAGGCGGACGGCTCGGCCTTCAAGATTCACAACGACTATTCGTTCCCGTACGCCAGCTCCGTCCGCTTCAAGTATCCCCGCGCGGGCAACCGGCCGGCGGTCGACCTGGTGTGGTACGACGGCGGCATGCGTCCGCCGGTCCCGAAGGAATTCTATGACTGGAAACTGGAATTCCCCTCGGAAGGCATGATGTTCCAGGGCGACAAGGGAGCCATCATGGCCGGATTTCGGCTGGAGGAACCGTTCCTGTTTTCCAACGGGAAGCCGCCCCCGCCCAAGGATCCGGCTCTCGCCGACGCGAAGCGGGCGCCCGGGGTGCAACACTTCATTGAAGGCGTGAAGGCCGGCCAGCAAATCCCCGGCAGCTTCCGCCAGGCGTGGCCCCTCACCGAGGCGGTCAACCTGTACGCGGCCGCGCTCCGCGCCAACCACATCCTCGATTACGATGCGGACCAGATGCGCGTGACCAATGACGAAAAGGCCAACAGCTACCTGGACCGCACCTACCGCGCGGGCTGGGAGCTGGAAAGAATCTAGCCTTTGACAGAAGCTAACGGAGACAATTGAGCCGTCGTCATGCAACTGCGCCCAAATCCCCCCTCGGCAGGAGCTAGCATCAAAAGGCGGTCGCCCTCCGCTGGCCAACAGAGCATGTCGGCGACTGGCGTCGGTGTGCCCCGCGACAGGCTCGGGGTCCTGAGCTTGTCGAATGGAGAAACCGACACCCACCAACGGCACGTCACTGGCTGAAAGCTCCACTTCGTGCCCTCCGTTTCCTTCGTTACCTCCTGTAAGAATCCAAATCCTGCATTCACTTCTCATGAACCCCAACATCTCTAGACGCACCTTTATCAAGACCTCGGCCAGCGCGATCGGCGCGGCGGCCCTCCTCGGTCGGCTGCCCCTCGCCCTTCGGGCCGCGACGGCGGGCCAGAACCTGTCCTTCGGATTCCAGACCTGGACGCTCCGCGACCAACTGGGTCAGGATCTCCCCGGCACCCTGAAGATGATGGCCGGCTTGGGCTATCAATCCACCGAGTTCTGCTCCCCCTACGGCTACACCGGCACGCCGTTCGAGAAGTTCAACGGCATGCCTGGAGCGGAGCTGCGTCGGCGGATCGCGGACTCGGGGCTGACGTGCGAGAGCAGCCATTTCAACATGGGGGAGCTGCGCGACAACCTCGGACCGCGGATCGAGTGGGCGCACCAGATGGGACTGACCCAGATGATCTGTTCCAGCTTCTGGCTGCCCAAGGAGGCCACGCTCGACGACTATCGCCGCGCGTGCGACCAGCTGAACGGGATCGGTCAAAAGATCAAGGCCGCCGGCCTGCAGGCGGGCTTCCACAACCACAACATGGAGTTTGAGACGCGCGACGGGCACCTCATCTACGACGCCATCCTCGAACGCCTTGATCCCGCGGCGGTGAAGATGCAGTTCCAGGTGGCGGTCGTCGCCATCGGCTACCAGCCGGCGGAATTCTTCCGGAAGCATCCCGGGCGGTTCATCTCGTCCCATTTGTCCGATTGGTCCGCCAAGGACAAGCGGCAGGTGCCCATCGGCCAGGGCGTCATCGATTGGAAGGACTTCTTTGCCGCCGCCCGGGTGGGCGGCGTGAAGAACTTCTTCGTGGAGATGGACCCGGACACCTTCCCCGAAAGCGCCCGGTTCTTGAAGACGTTGTGATGATCGAATCCTGCCGCGCAGGCGGGGGCTTGTTGAGCAGTGCTGCGGGCCTCCTGACGTGGCTTCGAGGTGGAGCGGCTTGTCCCCAAGACGCTAGAGAATTTTCGATTCGAAAAGTCCCAGGCCAAGGCATTTTTGCCACAAAAAGGCACAAGAAACCCGGGATCCTTCGCAACTGCTCCGCGCGCCTATGGGCGCACGCTCATGTGAGCGAAGGTCCCGATTTTTCGTGCCGTCTCGTGGCCAAGTTCGGTTTGCCGAATCGATCGACGTCCGCCCAGCTTCGATCCCGGCTCCTGCGTCAATCTAAACCGCACCTGCTCTAGTCCGGAGATTCCGCACTACGATCGAAGATTGCTCCGAACCATCCACCTGCCCTGCGGGCGGAGGTATAGCGGCGAGGAGTGCGGAGCCTCGGCGCCTGACCCCGGTTCAATGTCTCCAGATCACCTGGCCGTTGCTCCCGGGTTCGTGCCCCGGCAACACGCCTACTTGACCCTCTCCGGCTTCACCAACGTCACCCGGCCGAAGGGCTTCCGCTTCCCCGATTCAACATTGTCCAGGGTCCATTTCCAGGAATTTGCCGCTGGATCATACGTGAAAGTATTCTCGAAGGACACCTGCCCGTTCACGTCCCGAAAGGCAAACGGCAGCGAATTCCCGCTCCGCTTCGCCTGCCCGAAGCCTTCGTTGACCAATCCCTCGTTCGACGTGGAATCCAGCCACAGGCACGTGTAGGCGTCCGTCTTCGCATTGTAGGAGACAAGGACGATGGCCTCGTAGGCGGCCGCCCCCGACAGCGCCTTCTCGCGCGAGATCTCGTGGATGCGCAGATAGCCGCGATTCAGCACCCAATCGGCCGAGATATCGTGGGTGGTTTCCCGGCCCGCCAGCACTCCGCTCAGCACCCAATTACCCTCGAGCTGGCCGAGCAATGCTTCCGAGTGTCCCGGTTCGCCGGCCCAGGCTCCAACGCCCAGCATCGCCACGGCGAAAACTGCGACCTGCCACCGTCTCATGAGGTGAGTCCTTGGGTTGCGGCCAGGCGCTGCGATGAACCAGCCCGGCTTGGCGAGGCTGGTTCCGCCGTTTGGCCCGGCCTGGCTCCCTTCGCAGACGCCCTCATTGCCGGTAGGCGTCGAGGTGGATCTTGCCCGTGGCCAGATTCACCGTTCCAACCGCCCAAATCTGTCGGGTGTTTACCCATGCGTAAGCTTCTGCCGCCGTCGAGAGCGTGACGTTTTCACACAAGTCGGCGACCGGCTCGGTCGCGCGCGGCGTGCCCACGCCGCCAGCCGCGAGAGCGATCCGGCAACCGTCGTTGGTCTCGATGGTGGCACGAATATCGAGGTCCATGCGACCGTCGGCCCGAATCCGCAGGTAATCGACGCCCTTAACGGAACCGGTCAGGCGTCCCGTGGCGTGGCCCGCAAAGGCGACGTCGATGCGGGCACCCTGCAGCGGGACCTTGGTCTGGCCCGAAACGATGGCCGGCAGGGGGATGCCGTAATCCGTGACGCCCGTGATATCGAGGTCGTATGAGTATATTTTTTCGCCGGTCATGATAGGGTCACTTCACTCGCATGGGTTGCTGGTGTCGCCGGTCGCGAGCCGCCGGCGCCCAGGTGGGCTGTCGGGCCAACCTTACGGCGGACCGGCCCGGCTTGGCGAGGCTTGTTCATCCCGGGTGGTGTGACCGCGACCGCGTCAAACGACCTTCAGAGTTCGGCGGCTTCAGTTCTTTGGCGGCCAATCGCATCCCGCCAATTCGGGAGGCAGCTGCTTCGGATCGCTCGGGTAGAGCAAACTCATGTCGCCCACCTCGTGCGGCTCAAATTCAGCCTCCGGTGCCCCAATGATCAGCCACAAAGTCTCTGCATCGGTATCATTGAAAATCTGCCGCACCGATGACGGCCCGACCAAAACGCCGCCGAGACGCGGCACCGTCAGGGTCTCATCGCCAATGCGGATGCGCCCGACTCCCTCGATGACGAAGTAAAACTCTTCCGCCCGCACGTGCCTGTGCAGCGTGTTCGCGCTTTTGGGCGGCATTCGCCACAGTCTCGCGCCCAAGATCTCGCTGCCGGTCCGCTCAAGAAAATCCGCATTCGGAATGCGCATCAAATTGGACGGCCGCCACGTAAGGTCAGCTGGCGTGATCAAACGATAACCTTCGATCGGTTTCATGGATATTGCCGAGACGTTACGGTTCCCCAACCGTGCTTGGCGAGCGTGGTTCCGCCGTGTGGTTCGGCAAGTCTTTCACCTAACCGCGTCCCCATCGACGTTTTCGTTTAGCACAATCGCGTGCGCTCGAGTTCTCTTGCACGCATCAATAACGGAAACAACTCCACCATAACTTTCGTCGCGCGAGGCAGTCACCACGACCCAAGTCGCGCCTGTCTTGGAGAGTTCCTCGTTTACATAGGCGGTCACATCCTCAATCGGGCGCCTATCCTTGCCCCGAGTGTGTGGCACACCGTTCAACACATCAACCCGCACCGCGCTGCCCACTCTCCCTTCGGGACCATCATATCCCAAGACGACCTGCGGTCCGCCCGTTAGCTTATAGCCGCCGTCCGCGCCAACAGACCCCCTATCCGAGCCCGGATAATCAACACGGGTTGCGCGAAGTACGGCGTCGCGCACGAAGTATCCAAGCGCAATCAGCGCGGCTCCCGCAATGGCGAGAATAGTTGCGCGTTTCGTCATCGGTTTCTTGTCAACGTTGATTTCATCCGCGCTGGCCGGAGGCCCGAGTTGGATGCTGGGACTGGTAGGGGAGCATTCGATAACTGGAATCGATGTCCGCAAGTCGTGCCCCGCTCTTATTTGCCCCAGTTATGGGACTGTCGGAGTGATTCGTATTGCTTGGCATTTGCCACTCGCCAGCGACCTTGCGCGTAGCAGCTCCGTCCGATTCGTCCCAAAGAGTAATATCAAAAGCTCCGCCGGATAAGTGCCCCGCCATGCGATACACATGTCCACGCAAGAAAGCGAAAACGATGACTTTGGTTCCTCCTGATGAATCTGTCGCGACGATTCCCGATGCATCGCTATTCGGGCCAATGACGTTGTCTATCTCTGACAAATCCAGCGTCATCGTATGAGTGCCCGGAGACAGGTACAATGGCTCGGAAGGTTTTCCCAACAACCTCCGTAGCCCTGGGATGCTCGCGCTAAATGCTAATCGACGTCCATCGAGTTTTGTGACGGTAATGTAACAACTCGTGTCGTTCGGAAATGGTGACGGAGCATTATATGCGAGAATCCTGGCAGAGTCCGGCGCCTGGGTGTAGCTATATCGGGGGCCCGAGGCACAACCGGCCAATAGCAGCGATCCGCCGAGCAATGTTAAACGCGAGGCCCGTAGAAAGCGATGGACTAGTTGCATGTCGTATTTGCTCGCTTGCCCAACGTCCATTGTACCGCGGTGAGCGGTTCAATTGAATCCACAGTCGGCTCGCCGGTGGGGAGTTGTGGAGAAACGACCAGGTGAAAAACCCGGCCCTGGCCGGTTTTCCCATTTGAACCGCTCACCGCGGTACAATGCTTTCTGTTGGTCGTTGGCATGGACTTGGTTGCCGGAAAGTGGCCCCTTTCCAGACCATGATTTGGCTCCGCAAATCTTCTGTCGTCACCGCCCGCGAACGCAACGTTTTCCGCGCGGTTCCCCTCTGACGGTCTTTGCCCGAAATCGGGATCACCCGCTTGGCGAGGGTTTATGAAAGGACTCCTCCACACCAGGCCGCACGGGCGAAGGGAAAAGCGTTCGTCCCGGCTGCCTGGATCAGACCCGGAGCGCGGCCCGGAACCCCCGGCCGGCATAGTACGACTGCGGGCCGTTGTGATAGATGAAGACCCGGCCGAAACGGCGGTCGCCATAGAGGCCGCCGCCGAGTTTTCTGAATTCAGCCGGCGCCTGCACCCAGCTCGATGACTTGGTGTCGAACTCCCCGAGCTTCTGCAGCTCCCGATATTGATCCTCGGTCAGGAGCTCCACACCCATCGCCGCCGCCAGGTCCATCGCGCTGTTCTTCGGCTTGAACTCCTTCCGGGAGTCCAGCGCTGCCCGGTCGTAGCACACGCTGGTGCAGCCGCCGGGACTTTCCGGCGAACAATCGACGAAGATGTACTCGCCCGTCTTCGCGTCATGGCCCACCACATCCGGCTCGCCACCGGTCCGTTCCATTTCATTCAACGACCAAAGCTTGACGGGCACGGCTTCCAGTTTCGCCCTGACACTGGCCCATTCGACGCCTTGGTGGCGGTTCAGGTTCTTCTCGAACCGGGCCTGCAGGACCTTGAGCAGTTTGTTCCGTTGTTCAGGCGACAGCGCCTTTGTCTTGTTGGGGTTGTGCTTCATGGTTCTTCCTGACGCGGTTTTCGGAGAGTTTGCCGGCCTTATCGAGCGGTGTGCGTAAATCGTCGCGGCCTTTCCGTCCCGTCAATCTTTGAGGAATAGCGCCCCTTTCCTCAATTCTGTGGTTCCAACCGCGTGAGTTCGGTTCAGGCGCGATTCTTGAGGACCGCGCCGGCCTGCAGGCAGACCTCGGTAACCAGCAGCGGCACGGCCCAGCAGGCCCACGCAAGCAGCTTGCCCCGCTCGTCATCGGGCAGGATGTGCGCGGCACCCATGGCGTCGTCCGCCAGCCGGAAGGTGACGAAAGCAAACGTGACCACGTAGCTGCGCACCATCCATTGCTTGTGCTGGACGAGGTTCTTCCGCCGGATCGCCACGAACGCCATGGCGGTCGTCGTGAGCCAGGCGACGGCGAGGCCGGCGAGCCCGAGCGAATACGCCGCGCCGCCCTCGGCCTTGGCCGCCATGACCAAGCCCGCGACGCCGCCGACCAGCACGGTGGCGACGTACACGCGGCCCGCGATCCGGTGCGCCTGCAGGTAGTCGCGCCGCATGCGCGGCCAGAACTGCACCGGCCCGATGAGCACGGCCAGCAGGCCGCCCGCCACGTGGGGAAACAGCCACGTCACCCGGGGCCAGAAATATTTCCCGTACGAATCCGCCGTGAACACAAAGTAGCGCGGCACGTTCTTCACCACAAAATAGGCGAGCAGGGAAAGGGCGACCAGCCAGCCGAGCCACGCCAGCAGGTTCGGTTTCCCGGCGGTGACATCCGCCGACGTGGGATTCGGGGAACTCATGGCGGCGCATGGTGCCAAAGCCGCTTTCGTTGGCAAGGAAACCTTCGCGTGGCACGGACGGATCGATGGGGACATCGATCCCTACCCGCAGGAATCTTGAAAATCGCGCGGCGACACAATCTTTGCCGGTCCGCTATTTTCCCGACTCGGTTTTCGCAGCAGGGGTTGGGCCCGCCGGCGGGGCGGTTTCCAACTGCCCGATCAGGCCGAGCAGCGCGCCCCAATGATAGAAACGGTCGCTGCTGGTCACATCATCCCCTTCCCCGGTGATCCCGTTGTAGTTCTCGTGCACATGGCCGTGCCGGGTCCATTCCCGCTGGAAAAGTGCGACCGACTTTTGCGCGAACTCCCGCCGGGCCGCGGGCTGGTCGTAGTTGCGCAGTCCCAGGTAAACGAGAAAGTTCATCGGACCCCAGATCCGCCCGCGCCAGTATTCCTGGTCCCGGAACGCCGGGTCGGACCGGGCGATCGACGGGATCACCCATTCGCCCCAGAACTCCCGGGGGTTGAGCAGGTGCTCGCGGACCATGCGATCGGCCTGCGCGGCGGTTGCCACCTTCGCCAGCAACGGGTAAAAATTTGTCGGCGACAGCCGCGGGCTGAACGCGCCGGTCTCGAGATTCTTGTTCAGATAGATTCCCGTTTTCTCGTCCCAAAGGGTCTGGAGCTTCGCGCCGTAGCGTTCGCTGCGGTCCCGGAGCTCCCGAGCCTCCACGGTCTTCCCGAGCACGTCGGCGATCTCCGCCAGCGCGTTGCAATCCGCAACGTACAGCCCCATCAGGCCGGCATCGGCCAGCTTCATTCGGCCTTTGGGGCGGTCAAACGGCGCGTCGTCGTACATCGGGCTGTTGTCCAGGCCCGACTCGTATTTCGCCCCCTGCAGGGTGCCGACCTCGTGGTCGTCGGGATTGACGGGCTGGTTGCCCGCATCGGTCCCCCACACGAGATAGCCGTCCTCGTCGCGATGCTCCGCCCACCAGCGGTTCCAGCGCAGCAGGGAATCGAACGTGTCGCGCAGGAACCAGCGGTCCCCGAAACGCCGGTGGAGCGCCTGCACCGTGATCGCGCCGACCGGCGGCTCGGAGCGGTCAAAGCTCTTCCATCCGCCCGCCCGGGCGTAGTTTGGCACGAAGCCCGCCGGGGTGGACTCGCGCAGCATCTCCATCGCGTTGGCATACGCCAGGTCGCGGCTGCCGGACCCCGCCAGCGACGCGGCGAAAAAAGTGTCCCAGTCAAACAGGACATAGCCACCCCACATGGTCGACCACACCCGGCTCACGGGCGAGATGACGCGCGCCCGCGCGGGCTCGTAGATCGTGTCCCAGCCCATGACGCTCTCGATGGCCCCGGCCACCGCATCTCCCTTCGGGCGGGCGCGCTCCAGGACGGCGCGAATCTCGTCGAGCGAACGGGCGCGTCCGGTGCTGATTCCCACCGGCTCGCGAAAAACGCCCGCGAAATGCGGCGATGCCAACGGCAGCGCGCTCGCCGCCTGCTCCGCGCCGGTCCAATAGACGCCGATCCGGCGCGACTCATTGGCAAACTCAAGGTGATCGCCAGTCTTCACCGCGGAGCCCGGGCGGTTCCACAACACGCCCGCTGAAACCACCAGCGTCGGCGGCATCGCCGAGTCGGTGGGCGTCGGCGTCGCCAGCATGACGAGGTCGGCGCCATCGTGCGCGCTCTGCAAAAGCAGCTCGTGACCGTGCCACGCCAGGCGCAGCTCCGTGTAGCTGCCGTTCCACGTGTGCGGTCCGGGAAACACGGTCTCGAGGTCCTTGCCGATCCGGCCGATCAACGCGTCAGCCAGGAACGCGTCGGCATTCAGCGCCGAATTGTGCTTGAGCCCGACCCGCAGGGTGAAGCCTTCCGGAAGCAGGACCTGCGCCGCCACGCTGTGGACGTCCCATGTGTTCCAGCCGGTCGCCAATCCCGCCTGTACCGCCTCGTACTCCGGCGAACGCGGCATCTGCGCCTGCACACCCCCAGAGCTGACCAGCGCCAGCAACATGGCGAGCCCCGTCGCCACTCGGAGCGAAGGCGCGCCCACGTGCGCCGCGCATCCCTCCAATAAGCGGTCTCGATCCTTCACGGCGCGGGCGGGCTTTTCTGCAGCGACAGCAGGCCGATGACCGCCGCGAGCACAACGTAGGCGGCCGTGAACTGCCCCACGAGGACCCGCCCCACGCCGTCCAGCGCCCACGGCAGGTACAGCCCGCCTCCGGGCTCGACCGAGTGGATGACGCCGAAAAAGGTCAGCGCCGCCCCGACAAGCAGGCTCGCGATCGCCGCGCCGTTGCGCCGGTCGATGAGCGCGGCGAGAAACGACGCCCAGATCATCGACGTGATGATGAACCCGTTCCCCAGCGCCACGATGACCCCGAGTTCCGGCAGTCCGTGTTCGCCCGCAGCAAGCATCTGGTTGAAATGGTCAGCGGCGATGTAGGCCGGATCGCCGAGCTTGATCGCAAGCAGCCGCGCGA
>Ga0265327_10004664_pt1 | contig 12018 bp, 8 predicted proteins | sample 41621metaG_FD_202089 | JGI IMG/M metagenome (GOLD analysis project Ga0265327, IMG submission 202089) | Rhizosphere microbial communities from Carex aquatilis grown in University of Washington, Seatle, WA, United States - 4-16-21 metaG | ecosystem: Host-associated > Plants > Roots > Rhizosphere >...
GTCATGGAGCGCATCGTCACCCAGACCATCCCCGCCGCCGTGATCGACAACCCCCTGGTGGATTGGAACCCCGTCACCAATGAGGTGAAGGCTGCCGCGGTGGTCGACAGCGACAGCCCCATGCCCACGGGCTTCAAGCCCAGCCCCGCCGCTGAGCCCGACACACGCTACAAGGTACTGCTCGATTGCTTCCTGGCCGTGAAGAAGGAGGATCCCTACAGTCCCACGGCCCCCACCCACATGGCCCGCAGCTACAACGAGGGCCGACAGATTCCCGAGACTCGCGTGAAGCAGATGCTGGAGACGGTCTGCTCCAGCCCGCTGCTCAAGCAGGTGGCGCAGGTCATGGAGCAGCGCCTGGGCCGCAAACTCGAGCCCTTCGACATCTGGTACAACGGCTTCCGTCCCGGGGCGGGCCTGGACGAGGCCAAGCTGGATGGCCTGCTCAAGGCCAAATACCGCACCGCCGCGGACTACAAGGCCGACATCCCCAACCTCCTCAAGGGTCTCGGTTTCAGCCCCGAGCGCGCCGCCTGGCTGGCCAGCCGCATCGAGGTGGATCCCGCCCGCGGCTCGGGTCACGCCATGGGCGCCCAGCGCCGCGCCGACAACGCCCACCTGCGCACCCGCGTGGGGGCCGACGGCATGGACTACAAGGGCTTCAACATCGCCGTCCACGAGATGGGCCACAACGTGGAGCAGACCTTCTCGCTCGTAAACGTGGACCACTGGCTGCTGAACGGTGTGCCCAACACGGCCTTCACGGAAGCCCTGGCCTTCGTCTTCCAGGCCCAGGACCTCAAGCTGCTGGGCCAGCCCCTGCCCAATGCCAAGGCCCTCGCCGAGAAGACCCTCAACGACTTCTGGGGCACCTACGAGATCGCCGGCGTGGGCCTGGTGGACACCGCCGTGTGGCACTGGATGTATGACCATCCCACCGCCACCCCCAGCCAGCTGAAGGAGGCCGTGCTCGCCATCTCCCAAGATGTCTGGAACCGCTACTACGCCCCGGTGCTGGGGCAGAAGGACTGCGTCCTGTTGGGCATCTACAGCCACATGATCAGCAGCTTCCTCTACCTGCCCGACTATCCCATCGGCCACATGATCGCCTTCCAGATCGAGCATGAAATCGAGAAGACCGGTCGCTTGGGCGAGACCTTCGAGCGCATGGCCACCCAGGGCCGCCTCACACCCGACCTCTGGATGAAGCAGGCCACGGGCCGCCCCGTGGGGCCGGAGGCCCTGCTCGACGCCACGGAGAAGGCCCTGAAGGCCATTCGGTAAACGTGGGAAGCAAGGCGGGTGCTCACGAACGGCGACATGCCGGTGGACACTGATGTCGCGAAATGGAGGCCCATGCGCCGCGCACTGATAGGTTTCTCGCTCGTCTCCGCCCTGCTGCTGGGTACAGGCCATATGGAGGTTCTGGCTTCCGAGCCCATTGCCACACCCAAGGTCATCGCCCGCGTGAACCACCGCGTGCTCACGGTGGACGACCTGCAGTCCCTCCAACCCGGGGATCCCAAGATCGAGGGACGGAGCTACACGCCCATCCCCGCCCGTGACCGCGCCCACTGGGCGCTATTCGCGGAAAAAGCCCGTCAGCTGGAGCTGGACAAGACTCCGGACGTGGCCCGGGAGCTGGCCAATGGCGAAGACCAGCGCCTAGCCCTGGTGTTGTCGGCAGAAGGGAAGGCCAACAGCCTGCCTGCGGTGAGCGAAGAGGCGTTGATGTCCTTCCTCATGACCCACAGCACCGCGCCCCACTTCCCGAATGAGGCCACCCCTGAGCGCCAACGGGCCTGGGCAAGGACCGGCGTACTGGCGGACCGGGCACGCGCACAGGGCCTGGATCGCCGCCCGGATGTCTTGCACAGCCTCTCCCTTCGGGCCGATCGGGCCCTGACCATGGCCCTTCTCAAGAAGGAGGAACCGTTCCTCGAGCAGCAGGCGAAGGTGTCCGAGGCTGAGGTAAGGGCTTATTACGACGCGCACCCCGAGGCCTTCCAGACAGCGGCCACGGTCACCTATCGCCGCCTCTCGGTGTTCCTGAATCCAACCGGCAGCGTGAAGGTGGCCCGAACCGAGGCCGAGGCCCTAGCTCGAATCGCCGTGGCCCAGGCAGCGCTGAAGGCTGGAATCCCCTTTGCTGAAGCGGTCAAACAGTTTTCCGATGACCCCTTGCGCGCCCAGGGAGGGCTCCACAAACAGCTGTCACTGACCTCCCTGGGTCCAACGTCCCCTTCCCTTCCCGCCCTTCGTGACCAGCCCGTGGGGATCGTCAGCGCGCCCTTCCGGGACATCCGCCCCGATGCCATCTGCCTGATCCTTGTGGAGGCGCGCACGCCCTCAGGCATCACACCCTATGAGGAAGCGAGACAGGCTGCGGGCACTCGCGCCCTGTCCGAAAAGAGGGATCGCGTGATTCAGGCCTATCTGGAAGGCTTGAAAAAGGAGATGTCGTTCGAGCTGTTTGAGGCAAGCAAGGACATGCCCGGTAAGCCTTGAGCGGTCCCGACACCCGTGGGCTCCAAGGCCAGGAGGAAAGCGGACGAATTGCTTTGAAGGCCCCGGTTCTCCTGGGCGAAAGCACCTCATTCCTCTTGGAGATGCCTGCGGGCCTTAAAGGAATTTCGAGGCAAGCATCCTCATCAGCTGCAGATGCGGCGAGGGTATCCCTGATCTCTATCCGAGCCTCGGGATGGCAGTGGTGGTTGCAGCAATCCAATGGTTGAGCAGGTCTGTCTCGAAGGCGACCTATTCAAAACGCCTTGCTGATGGTGAAGGTTAGCCGACTTCCGCCGATGTTGCGGCCCATGACGTTGATGTAGACCGGCGTCTGACCGTCAGCGGCCGCATCCTTGCTGTTGGCACCGGTGCCAGCCAGCGTGAAGGTGTAGCCGCTGATCTCCTTGGCCAGGCCCACCCGGTAGTCCGTGTAGCTGAAGACGGAGTTGTCATCGAACTTCTTGGTGCCGGCATAGAAAAGCGCGTTGGGGTTGGCCGCATAGGTGGTGTGCCCGCCGTGAACCTGGAAGCTGAAGCCGCTGTCGCCCAGGGGGATCGTCAGGGAGAGGTCGACGTACGACGTGCCCTTGGCGTTCGCAGTGCCGAAGGTGGTGGCACTGAGGACCTGCGAGTACTTCAGGCTGGCCCAGCTGTAGCTGAGGCCCAAGTAGGCCTCTGTGGTGTTCGGATTCCGGAAGAGGCCCAGGTTTTCATAAGTGCCGGGGTACAGGTACCGGTAGAGGCCCAGGTCCAGGGTCCAGTCCTTGGCGAAGGCCCATTTGTAACCGCCGAACACATCCAGTTCTACGCTGGCTGAGTTGGTCTTGTCCGCGAGGTAGGGCGCCCCTCCGGGTCCGGGGGCTCCGAGGGAGACGGGAGCACTCACATAGCCCGAGTTCTGGTCCGTGAACCAGGAGATGTTGCTCAGGGCCGTGCTGAGGTAGAACCCAGATGGGTGGACGAGGTCCAGCTCACCCTGGATGGTTGGCTTGCCGTCCGTCTGGGTGAGCCCACGGAAGATGTACTGCGAACCGAATGTCGCTGAGCCGCTCACGGCAAAGCCCAGGATCGACGGTGGTGCAGGCGTCGGAGTGGGGTCCGGCGGGGCTGGGCTTTGAGCAACCAGGCCTGCGCTCAGGGCACCGAGGATGGGAAGGGCTTTGAGCGGGCGCATGACGGACTCCGAAGAAGACGATTCATGGGTATTCAATCGCGACAAACTCGGACCATTGTCTGGGCCCGCAGGCAGACTTCCATCACAATCCGGGAATCCGGACCCATTTTTGACGTTCTGAAATTCCGGCAGTTGCCGGATTGGAGCCCCTCAGGGCCCGATGGCCGCGCCGCCGGTCTCGCCCGTGCGCACGCGGAAGCAATCCTCCAGGTTCAGCACGAAGACTTTGCCGTCGCCCAGATGGCTCGGCTCGGACTTGGCGGCGGTCATGATGGCTTCCACCGCGGGTTTGACAAACTCCTCGTTCACGGCGATTTCCAGCTTCACTTTGGGGAGCAGGCGAACCAAGCCGATCTTGTTGCCGCGGAACTGTTCGGCGTAGCCCTTCTGGGTGCCGCAGCCGCGGACATCGGAGACGGTCATCAAGTAGATGTCCTTGGCCACCAGGGCGGCCTGGACCGCTTCGAACTTATCGGGCCGGATGATGGCGATGATCATTTTCATGGGTGACTCCTATGGCAAGGGGATGGGAAGGATCGGCTCACTTCTTCCCGCCCGTGGGCACCCGCAAGGGGGCGCCCGCAGGAGAAGCCAGGGCGGAGATGACATATTCGGGGTAGGCCGAGATGCCATGTTCGTGAATGTCCAGACCATCGTGCTCGCCCTCCTCGGATAAACGGAGGCGCCCGACGGCATCGAGGGCGTAGAAGACGGCGAAGGACACGACCAGCGTCGCCAGGGTGGTCACACCGCTGCCGATGGCCTGGGCGATCAGCACCTTGGAGCCACCTCCATAGAAGAGGCCCGTGAGCTTCGAGGAGAGGTCAGGAGCGATGGGGTCACTGCCCGCCGCTGCGTATTGCCCGCTGGCGAAGAGGCCCAGTGAAAGGGTGCCCCAGATGCCGTTGATCATGTGGACGGGCACGGCGCCGATGGGGTCATCGATGCGCAGGTACTCCAGCAGGTCCACTCCGATGATCACGATCACGCCAGCGATGGCGCCGATCATCACGGAACCGAAGGGACTCACCCAGTAGCAGGGGCAGGTGATGGCCACCAGGCCCGCCAGAAAACCGTTCGTGATGGCGCCCGGATCCCACTTGCCCGAGCGGAAGTAGATGTAGAAGACCGCCGTCAGACCGGCCGCGCAAGCCGCCAGGGTAGTGTTGGCCGCCACGCGGCCGATGCCTTCGAAGTCCATGGCAGAGAGGGTGCTTCCGGGGTTGAAGCCATACCAGCCAAACCAGAGCAGGAGGCCACCACTCACGGCAATGGTGAGGTCGTGGGGCGTCATGGGGCCGCCGCCATCCCGCTTGAACTTGCGGCCCAGGCGAGGTCCCAGCACCACAGCACCTGCGAGGGCGACTGCGCCGCCGATGGTGTGGACCACGGTGGAGCCGGCAAAATCATGAAAGTTCATGCCCAGGGAGGGAAGGAACTTGCCCGCTGAGCCCATGGTGGCAAGGAAGCCATCGGGCCCCCAGGCCCAGTGACCAATGATGGGGTAGATGAAGCCCGAGACCGCGAAGCTGTAGAGGATGTCGCCGATGAAGTCGGTGCGGCCGATCATGGCGCCGGAGGTGATGGTGGAGCAAGTATCTGCGAAGGCGAACTGGAAGATCCAGTGGGCCAGGATCGCCACGCCAGTGGTCCCGTAGGTGATCGGCGCGCCCTTGAGGAAGAACCAGTGGTAGCCAATGAAGCCGTTCCCTTCACTGAACATGAAGGCGTAGCCAAAGGCCCAGAAGAGGATGCCGCAGAGGCAGGTATCAAACACGCACTCCACGAGCACGTTCACCGTTTCACGGGATCGACAGAACCCCGCTTCGAGCATCACGAAGCCCACCTGCATGGCGAACACCAGGAAGGCGGCGATCAGCGTCCAGACCGTGTTGAGCGGGTTGATGATGTCCTTGGCGGCCACCACCGGGGCCGGCGCTGCAGGTGCTGGTGCAGGCGCGGCGGCAGGTGCCGCAGCCGCGGTTGGCGGCGCGGGTTCCACCACTGCGGCGGTGGGGGTGTCGGCCTTCGCGCTGGTGCCCGTCAGCAGCACAGGCAGAAGGATCATCATCCCGATGACCACGAAGAGCCCGAGCACCTTCCCAGAAGCCAGGGTGAAGCCGTAGCGGCGCCACTCCGGATCCCTCATCCGTTCACCCAACCTCGTGAGCTTTTCTTTCATGGAGAGTCGCTCTCCCGTGGGTGCGGTTCGTGCCATGGTTGGCTCCTTGAAGAAGGCGGTGGTTCGTGGTCGTGCAGTGGAACGATCGGGAAGGGCGGAGGGAAAACGAATGAGCCAGAGCCGCTTCGGGGGATTCTGTACAGGAAGCCTGAAGGTGTGGCTTCGCCAGGGATGCGCCCCGCTGAACGGCCTGGGATGTGGGTGAGGAAGCGAGACGGACTCAGTGGGCGATGGTGTCGACCAGCCGGGTGACAGAGTGGCTTGAGTTGCAGGGATCCACACTCGCGAAGAGGGGTGTGATGGCCGCCAAGGCGAGGGCGATGGCGAGTGCCCGATACAGGGTCCGCCGGCTCATGGAAAATCCGCCTTCGGTCGCGCTGGGAATGAGCACGACGAGGCTCCACGGCAGGCGTCGGGCACTCACGGTCATCGCAGCCTCCACTGGTGGTTGGGTTCCAGAGGGCCGGCCATCGGCCCTCCTTAGGCTGTTCCTATCGCAGGGAGCGTGCCGGGATGGCCAAGGGTGAAAGCAATTAATTTAAATCAAAATATTTTAATACTTATATAGATAAAATCCCTTAACCAGGCCTTCAAGTGCTCGACAAAAATGTAATTTTATTTTGAAGTTTTACATTTTTGTAAGACTTATGTGGCCCGAAAGCGCTCCGGCTCCAGCCCGTACTTCTGGATCTTGTAGTTGAGGATACGCTCCGTGGTCTGCAGCAGCCGTGCGGCACGGGAGCGGTTGCCCCGGGCCGATTTGAGGGCGTCCTGCAGCAGATCCCGCTCAAAAGCCGCCACAGCCTCACCCAGCCCACTGCCCGGCAGGGTGCCCGAGACCTCCGCAGTCTGCAGCGACGGCGGCAGGTGGTGGGCGTGGATCACCCCGCCCTCGCACACGAGGATCGCCCGCTCGATCGCGTTCTCCAGCTCGCGCACGTTGCCGGGCCAGTGGTAGGCCGCCAGCATGTCGATGGCTGAGGTGGAGATGCGACGCACGTCCTTGCCCTGGGCCGCGGCGACTTTCTCCACGAAGTGGTCCGCCAGAAGGAGGATGTCGGCCTGGCGCTCGCGCAGGGGTGGCATGAACAGCTCGAAGACGTGCAGGCGGTAGTAGAGATCCTCGCGGAAGGTGCCCGCCTTTACCGCGGCTTCCAGGTCGCGGTGCGTGGCGGCGATGAGGCGCACATCCACCTTGACGGGACTTACGCCGCCAAGCCGCTCGAACTCCCGCTCCTGCAGCACCCGCAGCAGCTTGACCTGGGTGGCCGCGGACAGCTCACCCACTTCATCGAGGAACAGCGTGCCGCCATGGGCCAATTCGAAACGCCCCTTCTTCTGGTGCCGGGCATCGGTGAAGGCCCCGGGTTCGTAGCCGAAGAGCTCCGACTCGATGAGGTTCTCCGGCAGCGCCCCACAGCTCACCTTGATGAAGGGTTTCTCCGCGCGGGGAGAGTTGTAGTGGAGGGCGTGGGCCACCAGCTCCTTGCCCGTTCCGGATTCGCCGCGGATGAGCACCGTGGTGCTGGTGGGCGCCGCCTGGGCCACGGCCTCGTAGACCCGCTGCATGGCGTGGCTGTGGCCGATGAGATGCCGCAGGTCGTAGCGCTCGCGCAGCTCCAGCCGCAGTTGCTGGTTCTCCTCCACCAAGCGCTGCCGGTCCGCCGCCACGAGCTTGGCCACCTTCATGGCCAGACCCACCATGGAGGCGGCGATCTGCAGCTGCTTGGTGTCCCGGTCGTAGTCGCGGTGGCGATCGTAGGGAACCGTCAGGCACAACGTCCCCGCCGTCTTCTGATCCAGGAAGACCGGCAGACAGAAGAAGGAGAGCTCGGCCTTCTTGCGCTTCTGCTCCTTGAGCACGCCCGTGCGATCCAGGAAGAGGGGCTCCTGGCTGGCCTGGGGCAGCACCACGGCCTTGCCGCTAACCAGCACGCGCCCATTGATGCCCTCGCCCGCTTTGTAGTGCGCCCGCTCGGCAGCCTGGCGCGACAGCCCTTGGGAGGCCTCGATCCGCAGCCCCTTCCCTTCGTCATCCGCGAGGAGGATGGCCCCGTTCAGGGCTCCGAAGGCTTCGGCCAGGATCTCCAGCACCCGTGGCAGCGCAGCCCGGATGTCCGAGGCGGCCAGGGCATGGCTGAGCTCCAGAAGGGGGGAGAGGCGGAGGGTGTCCTCGGAGGTGGCCATGGGGTCCCGAGTGAGAAGTTACAAAATTGTACACCCCATTCAATGCTCTTACAATTTTGTAGATCTGTTCTCCGGTGGCCTCAGCGAGAGAGGGGTCGGGTGTCCTCACCTTCACTCACCACCACCCCATTGATGACCGTTCCCACGCAGTGGGTGGTGAACTCAAAGGGGTCGCCATCGTAGAGGGCGACGTCGCCGTCCTTGCCCTTCTCGAGGCTGCCCACCCGGTCCCCGAGGCCCAGCAGCCTGGCGGGCGTGAGGGTGAGGGCCCGCAGGGTGTCCTCGAAGCCCAGCCCGTTGGCAGCGGCCATGGCCCCCTCCCAGAGCACCACCCGTGTCTTGGGCACATAGCCCTCGAAACCACTCTGGAAGGAGAAGGGGATGCCGGCGGCCTGCAGCTTGGCCGCGGTCTCCAGGCTCTGGTTCTCCTGGTCTCCGAAGCTGCGGGCCATGGTGGGATGCAGGATCACCGGCACCTTGGCCGCCTTCAGCGCGTCCAGAACCAGATAGGCCTCCGCGCCACCGTCCAGCACGATATCGAGGTCAAACTCTTTGGCGAGGCGGAGCAGCGAGAGGATGTCCTGGGCGCGGTGCGCCGTGACCAGCAGCGGCAATTCCCGGCGCAGCACCTGCGCAAGGGCTTCCTTGCGCAGGTCCCGTCCCGGCTCCTTGCCCTTCTCGGCGTCCTTCAACTTGCGGGCGTATTCCTGCGCTCCCACCAGCTCCGAGCGGAGCATGGCGATCTGCTTGGCGCGGGTACCGGGGGCCTTGCCGTCACGGGCCCGAGCGCCATCGCCCAGGGTGGCGGCCACCATGGCCTGGGCCTTCAGCACGCCCCGGGTGACTTCCGTGGCATCGGTTTTAACGACGAAGGTCTGGCCGCTGATGAGGGCGCCGGGACCGTGGCCGGTGTGCACCGTGGTGATGCCGAGGCTGCGCAGGTAGCCCACCAAGGGGTCGCGGCCGTTGTAGGCGTCGATGGCGCGGAGTTCCGGCTGGATGGGCGCCGAGGCTTCCAGCTGATCCTGGTCGTGGGATTGATTCAGGAGGCCGGAGAGGCCCACAGTGCTGCGGCCGTCCACCAGGCCGGGGATGGCCACCTTGGCGCGCTTCACGGCGAGGCCCGCGGGTATCTTCACGTCGGAGGCCTTCCCCACGGCGGTGATTTTGCCATCCAGGATGAGGACAACCCCGTCGGCGATCACTGGGCCTGCGACGGTATGGAGGGCCTCGGCCTGGATGGCGATGGACTGGCCGTGCAGGGCAGCGGTAAGGCAGAAGATCAGGGCGAGGCGGCTCACTGGTAGGTCTCCTCGGCTTCCAGGGCCATGAGGTGGGTCAGGTCATCGGTGTCATGGCTGGCGCCATGGCCCCCCACGGCATAGAGACGCTGTTTGGGATCGCTGCGGTCAAAGACCTTGGCGCCTTCCACCCAGGTCTGCTCCACGTGGCTGTAGACGCTAAGAGGGTCGCCGCTGAGCAGGAGGAAATCCGCATCCTTCCCCGCCTTCAGCGAGCCGATGCGGCCCTGCAGGTCCAGCAGCTTGGCGCCGCTGAGGGTCATTCCCTCCAGCGCGGCCTGGCGCGACATGCCGGCGCGCACCGCGAAAGCCGCTTCCCGGATGAACCAGCGCGAGTCCGTGATGGGGTCATCCGTGTGGAAGCCCACCAGCACGCCGGCCTTCTCTAGGGCGGCGCCGTTGGTCATGCGCAGATCTTTCGTCTCGAGCTTGCCGCCGGGGCTGTCGATGAGGATGATCGAGGCGCCCATGCCACTCTTGGCCACCTCGTCGGCCACCATCCAGGCGTCGCTCACGTGGTGCAGCACCACCTTGAAGCCGAACTCCTTGGAGAGGCGCAACACCGTGAGGATGTCGTCGTGCCGGTGGGTGTGGTGGTGGACGACCCGCTTACCCTCAAGCACCTCCACCAGGGCCTCCATGGCCAGGTCGCGGGAGGGACGCTTCTTGGGATCGTCGCCCGCCTCCTTCAGCTTGCGCTGGTAGTCCTGGGCCTTCACGAACTGCTCGCGCACCAGCGCCGCGCTCTTCGCCCGGGTGCCCGGGAAGGGCCCGGTGGTGCGGCGGGGATTGGTGCCATTCGCCATCTTCATGCCGCCGAGGTAGCTGCCGTTGGGCAGCCTGCCCATGGCCAGGGCATCCAGCGTCTGGCCCTCCCGCAGCTTCAGGTACATGGTCTGGCCGCTGAGCAGATGGCCCGAGCCCGGCATCACATTCACCGAGGTGATGCCCCCTGCGCGGGCCTTCATCACGGAAGCGCTGCCAAGGTTGAGGCTGTCCGAGACGCGCACCTCAGGCTGGATGGGCGCGGAGCTGTCGGCCCCTTCCGGGCTGCCGATGTGGCTGTGGGTGTCCACCAGGCCCGGCATGATGACCTTGCCCTTGGCGTCGTGGCGCACCGCACCTGCAGGGACGGCGAGGTCGGCACCGCCCACGGCAATCACCTTCCCGCCCTGGACCACCAGCACGCCCTGCTCGATCTCGGGGCCCTCCATCGGGATGATCCGGGCTCCGATGAAGGCCTGGGGTGCCTCCTGGGCTACAACGGGAAGAAAAGCGAGGGCGAACACGAGGCCCGGGGCCAGCGCGGGTGTCAGTGGTCTCATGGGGGGTGCTCCGTGCCTGATTCTAGCCCTCGCGTTGCGAGGTTCAACCCCAAACGCTGTCCCGACATAAAAAGAAGGGGGCGCTTGGGCGCCCCCTTCTTGTGACCTGGACTTGGATTACTTCAGCGACTTCGCCGCCAGCTCGAGGATATCCGTGGTGGCCACGCCCTCGTGGTTGGTCTCGCCCGCCGCGTTGTTCAGCATGACGTTGCAGAAGGGACAGCCCACGGCGATCGTGGTGGCCTTGGTCTCCATGGCCTGCTCGAAGCGCTCGTGGTTCACGCGCTTGCCCAGGTGCTCCTCCAGCCAGAAGCGGCCGCCACCGGCGCCGCAGCACATGGTGGCCTCGCCGTGCTTCTCCATCTCGGTGAGCTTCACGCCGGGGATGGCGTCGAGGATGGCGCGAGGCGCGTCCACCTGGCCGTTGTAGCGGCTCAGGTAGCAGGGGTCGTGGTAGGTGAGGTCCACGTCCACGGTCTGTTCCATCTTCAGCTTGCCTTCGCTGATGAGCTTGGCCACCAGCTCGGTGCCGTGCACCACCTCGAACTCACCGCCGAAGGCCGGGTATTCGTTCTTCAGCGTGTTCAGGCAGTGGGGGCAATTGGTGATGACCTTCTTCACCTCGTAGCCCTTGAGCAGCTCGACGTTGGTCTCGGTGGCGGTCTGGAAGAGGTACTCGTTGCCCAGACGCCGGGCGGATTCGCAGGTGCAGCTCTCCTCCTTGCCCAGGATGGCGAAGGAGACATTCGCCGCCTTCAGCAGCTTCACCAGGGCCTGGCTCACCTTCTGGCCCGCGGCGTCGTAGGAACCGGCGCAGCCCACCCAGAAGAGGTACTCCGCCTCGGGGTTCTCCGCGATGGTGGGTACTTCCAAGCCCTCGGCCCACTTGCCACGGTCGGCCTGGGGCAGGTTCCAGGGGTTGCCCTGGCGCTCCATGCCCTTGAAAGCGGTCTGGGCCTCGTCGGGGAAGTTGCTCTCCTCCAGCGTGAGGTAGCGGCGCATGCCCACGAGCTTGTCTACAAAGCTGATCTGCAGGGGGCAGGCCCACTCGCAGTAGCCGCAGCTAGTGCAGGCCCAGATGGTGTCCTGGCTGATCCAGCCTTCGAGCTGTTCCTTGCTCCAGGGGGCGTGCTCCTCGTCGCGCTTCCACACGGAGCCTTCGGGCACCGGGCCGCCGATGAGCAGGCGGTTCTCGGGCACGGCCTGATCCTGGGCCATCTGATCGAGGGGCGTGGCCTTCAGGTAGTCGCGCAGGTCATTGCCGAAATCCTTGGGACGGAGCGGCTTGCCGGTGAGCGTAGTGGGGCAGTTCTCCAGGCAGCGGCCGCACTCCACGCAGGT
>Ga0265327_10004665_pt1 | contig 12018 bp, 19 predicted proteins | sample 41621metaG_FD_202089 | JGI IMG/M metagenome (GOLD analysis project Ga0265327, IMG submission 202089) | Rhizosphere microbial communities from Carex aquatilis grown in University of Washington, Seatle, WA, United States - 4-16-21 metaG | ecosystem: Host-associated > Plants > Roots > Rhizosphere...
CCTGGACGCAGGAGGTTGGGCTGACATCTCAAGGATCCGCGCATGGCCGCTTCACCCGCGCGCTCGCGCAGAAGAACCTGCGCGGAGCGGAGATCGCCGCGAAGGAGATGGGTGGCCTCTCGCTGCTCGATGCGCTGGACTACCTCGTCCTGCTCGTGGAACTTCAGCCTGCCCGTGCTCCCGCCGCCGCGATTCGGTGGCACGGACGTCTTGAGCTTGAGTCCCCAGTGCTGACGCTCACCGAGTCGCAGTTGGCGCTCGCGGCGCTCGCAGACCTGTGCGCGGGGAGCCGGGACGCGGCGGAGATCCTCAAGCGCCTGCTGCGACGGGCGCGGCCAACGCTGCTGCCGCGTACGGGCTAGGCAACGTCCCTATACGAGAGCGTCCACGAGCGGCCTGGGCCAGCGTTCAGGTTCCATCACCCGAAGCGTGCGACCCGTCGGTTAGCCTCACTTCGTGAGCACCGCCGCGATCGCCTTCCTCAGCTTTCTAGGCGGGTCGGCCGTCGGTGCTATCGGAGCAGCGGGAGTCACAGCCTGGCATAACAGCACGGAGCGACTACGCGATCGGATGATCGCAGCGGCCGAAGCGTTCCTGGTCGCCGTCGAGGAAGCACAGACTGCGCTGTGGGGAGAGCAGGAATCTGCTCATGAAGTCTTCGAAGTGAAGGCCGAAGCGAGTGCCTTGGCGGTCAGGGTGCAGGAGGTCGCGACGCCGGCCGAGACGGCTGGACAGAATCTGTCTCGAATGCCGAACGCTCTGGCCTCGCACAAGAGGGCGCTGCTCATGATCCAACGAGTCTCGGAAGCTACCGATGGTCAGCACAACGCGCTTGACACCGGCAGACGCGCTGAGGTCGGCCTCGCGCTCGAAGCCGCCGAAGAGGCCGTGCGGCACGCGGAGGACGATCTAGTAGGCACGCCATTGGCGCCCCTAGCCCCACTCCTGCGCGAGTCGCTCCGCAACCAGTCACGAGCTGTGACCGCGTTGCAGGGCCGCGGCGACAAGAACCGTGTTCTTATCGCGTGCATCTATCGCGTCCACGGAGCGGTCGCGCGAGTCGTGCTCAGCTTCCCCGCAGTCGGGTCAGTCTCGGAGGTCGCTGACCGTGCTGAGGTGGTAAAGGGGCTGTTTATAGACGCCGCAAGGGCGGTAAACCAGGCGACGATGGCAGAGGCCGATTCCTTTAGTGATACCGAGACAGCCCGGCTCATCCGGGAATTGACCACCGCGCGGGAGGAGTTCGCGCGAGCCGCGAACCTTGAAATAGGAAAGCAGCGCTGGCCCTGGAAGAAGTACGGGCAGTAAGACCGGGAGTTAGCTCACGACGGCAGCTGCCCGATCCGTGTCCCTGGCCGACGCGCGCAGTCCGTCAAACGAATGCTGACGTGGGCGAGTGTTCTTCTCGCCTGAACGGGGACGACGCCCCGAGGAGCGCCGTCGTCGCCGCGCGTGGGCCGCTGCTACCCGGTGCGCCGCTGCGGGCGCAGCCTGAACGTGCCCGGCGCTACTCGCTCCACCAGCCCGTCCTCCTTGGCCGCCTCGACTGCGAGGATCGCGCTGATCGTTGCGCCGGGCGTCTTCCCCTTCAGCACGACGCCGTCCGTCGCCAATACCGCCTCGATGATCGCGCTCGTCTTGAGGCCGTTCCGCTTCCCGCGCAAGCACTCCACCGCCGCAGCCTTTGCGCTCACGGTGCCCGCCGCCGCCTTCTTCTTCGCAGCCATCTCGACCTCCTTGCCGGGGCGGGTCGTCCCGCCGTCGGTGGACTCATTGCTCCGCGCGGCCACGGAAGCAAGTCCCCGAAGGGGGAACGTGCGGAGGCGCTAGGCGGGGGCGAGCGCGCGGACGAGCCGACGCTGCTTGGCGCTGATCTGGTTGATGTGGTTGCGGCCCCAGACGCCGTCGCCGTTCGGGCGGGGCGGCCCCTCGGCGTTCAGCTTCGCCGCGACGGCTTCGTGCGTCAGCCCTTCCTCCATCAGACGGACGATCAACTGCACCGTCCGCTCGGGGATGGAGGCGTTGTACTTCCGGTTCGTGCGCGTGCGCTCGGCTTCGTCGTGTTCGAGCCACGTCGCGCACTTCGTGCGGTGGTCGCGCAGCGCCGCGATGACCTGGTTGGCCGAACCGGTGTAGGCCGTGTTGCACCAGAGGCACTCGCCGCGCATCGGCTCCGTCGCCATCTGCTCCTCGTGTTGCTCCACCTGCTGGGCCGTCCGGCCGCCGTTCTTCTTGCGGGCGTGCGCGCCGTTGATCCACACCGCGTTCGCGCCAATGACGCGCCTGCCGCAACCGCAAGCACAGAGCGGGCGCTCCTCGCTCACCCGCGTGCCTTCTTCTGGAGCGCGAGTAGCTGCGCGTTCGGGCGTCCGGTGTGCGTGCGCGTCTCGAGCCGTTGCTCGGGGGTCGGGTGGGAGTAGCGCAGGCGCAGGCGTCGAACCGCCTCGCGCAGTAGCTCGGTGCTCTCAGGGACGATCACGCCGGGCAGACGTGGTCAGCGATGAACTGGGTTACGGCCTCCGGGCTTCCGTGGGTCTCCGCGCCGCAGGCGTTGCACGTGGCGTAGTCCTCCTCGGTGAGCAGCCCGGCGGCCACCGCGACCTTGCGCGCGTGCTCGGCCTCGGCCTGCAGCTTCATTGCCGCGCGCTCGTCACGCTCGGCGTCTGCCCTCGCGCTCGCCGCAGCGGAGCGGGCCGCGGTCAGCGCTGCGCGTTCGGCGGCCTCGGCCTCGCAGACGACCCTCGCGGCCAGCGTGAGAGCGGTCAGCTGCGGCAGTGCCGCGTCCACGGCCCGCGCGATGGCCGCGGGGGAGACGGCAGGCACCGCTGCCGCCGCCTCCCTCGCAGTCACCACGACCGGCGCGCGGCGCTTGGCGACGTGAAGAGGTACGGGCCGGGGCGGGGCCGTGAAGATCGGACGCGAGCGCAGGAACGGGCGCATGCCTACAGCGCCCCGGTGTCGTCCTCGCCCTGCGCGAAGGAGTCGGTGCGCGGGCGTCGGAGCACGGGGAGAGCAGCACCGGAATGCCGGAACATCCCGGTGAGGAAAGCAGGCTGCTGCTGCGCTGCAAGGTCGCCGTCCTCGCCGTCGTCCGGTGGCGCGTCGTCCGTGGCCTCTACCGGCGTGAACTTGCCGCTGGTCGGATGACGGAGGACGTGACGGGCCGCGCGTACGACCTGCGTCTCGCCCTTGCCGTCGAGAAGATCGGTGACCGCCAGGGCCGTCAGCTGCGCTACTTCCTGCGCGGTCAGCGGCTCCGGTGCCGGGGCGTCGTTACCCCTGGACTTCGCAAGCGCGCTGCTGCTGGCGAGCGCCGCGACCGTGTCGTGGTCGAAGCCCGCGTCCGTCATCGCAGCGAGCGCGTCGGAAAGGCCGGTGCCCGCCGGAATCTTGAACGCGCGCTCGGTACCGGAGCGGAAGCTGACGCCGAAGCCGGGCACTAGACCAACGGCGAGGCGGTCGCATTGCGGTACCGAACGAGAAGCTGCCTCAGCTCCAGTTCGGCGTCGTTCTGAGCAAGCACCGTGATCGGCGGGATGCGCTTCGGCATGAGCACGCCTGCGGCAGCAGCGTGGCCGAACGCGCTGTCGTAGCTGCGTCGTGCGTCCGCCTGCTCCTCCAACATCTCGCATAGGTTCACGAGCAGAGCCGGAAGCGCCTGGTACGCCGTCATCAACCGCTCCGCCGTCTTGGCGAGCCGGATCGCGCACTCGCGCTTCACGCCGTCGCGGTCGGATGCACGCTGCTCCTCCGTCTGCCGTGCGGCTTCGAGCTTGGCGCGGATGCCCGCGCCGCCGTTCAGGATGTCCTCAGCGGTCGGGCGGTGCTCACGTAGAACACGAGCAGCCGCTGCTGCGGCAATCTCGGTCTCGCTGTCGGCGTCTCGGTGAAGCTGCTCTGCGGCGTTCAAGCGCGCGTCCTTCCGTCGTAGGCGGTGTTACGGGGAGGTGCTGAGGAGGAAGTGGTGCGGGAGCCGGGGCGTGACGTAACCCGGAACCGCCGTGCCGATGCCTGACCGACGCGAGGGTTCCCGCACCTCTTCCTTCTCAGCAGCCCTTGAGGGAGCCACCAGCGGAGCCGGTGGTGTACTCGTACGGGATGCCGATGTCGTCACGGCCCTCGGGGACGTAGCCGGTGTGCTTCTCCAGCGTGTTCGGATCGCGGTCGCCGCCTGCGCTCGTGGTCGGGGTGACCGTCTCGCCGCTCACGTGCTTCCATGCGGTCGGCCCGCAGATGAAGCCGTCGCCGTCCAGCTTCAGTAGGCGCGACCAGGCGTCGGCTCCGCCGCGGTCTGCCTCGGGTAGTGCGGTGAGGTAGGCGCGGGCGTCATTCGCTCCGGCGCTGACGACGACGACGGCGTTGCCGTCCCCGTAGATCGTGTGGCTCACGTAGCCGGTGAGCGCGGTCATCGTTTGGCCGCCTTTGCTGCAGCGGTCTCCAGGAAGATGGCGTCCTTACTCTTGGGCGCGGTGCGCGTGTCCAGCGCGTGCTTCATCACGGTGCTGGTGCGGTCGAGGTTCGTGGCCAAGATCGGCTCGGGGGCGGGGGCGTTCTTCTGGATCGCGGTTGCGCCCAGCGCCTCGCGGATCGCGGACTGCACGTCGTTGCCGAACAGCGCGCCGTCCAGCGCCTTCGACTTCGTGGCCTCGGTCGCGGCGCGTGCGCCGTCCCGTTCGGCCCGGTAGCGGTCGGCCAGCGTGCAGGCCGCCTTGGAGATCGCGGTCTCCTGGGCCAGGGACTTCTCGGCCCGCTCCAGCGCGGCTTCCAGGCGCGCGAGCTTCTCGTTCAACTGGGTGATGGTTGCATTCGGCACAGGTAGGAGTCTACCCTGGCGTGCTGAGAGAGGAACAACTCAACACCTGCTCGTTGTGCGCCGTGCAAGGTATGCTGGAGCACCGGCGCGGGGTTCCGCTCAGACCCGCGACGACACCGCCCATCATCCCGCCCTCGTCTCGTCCACGGGGGCCGGGCGGTGCGCCGGTAGCCTGTAGGTGTGCCGCCGGGCCTGGGTTCGTGGACGACGCCGGGCACCGCGGTAGCCCCTCGCCCGATCCCTTGGCGGTGTCGGTGAGGGGCTATTCGTCGTTCGCGCGCAGGTGCCAGCCGTACAGCTGACCGGGCGGGGAGCAGAGCACGTAGTGCCAGCCCAGCGGCGGGTCGAACTTCGGAGGGTAGGCGGGGTCGGGAGGCGGGTTGCTCATGCGGCGCTCGGCCCAGGCGGCTAGGGCCGCGGGCGCAAGCTCGTCGTTGGCGGAGAAGGTGACGCGGTCGCCTATCGCGGCCGGGCGCGTAGCGCAGGTACTCGCGGTCGTAGTCGTCAGCCGCCACCGCCGGTTCCGTTCCCCTCCTCTGGGGTCGCCAGCGGCGCGATCATCGTCCAGGTCGCCTCCCTGTCCTGCGTACCGCGCTCCAGCCAGTCGAGGTTCGGTAGCAACTCCAGCAGCGTGGTGCGCGAGCCGAAGTTCGCTTTGACCAGTTCGGCCGTCGTGAACGAGACGCCCAGGCCGCCCGCGAGCGCGTATTGCGAGCGCAGCCCGCGCATCCGCTTCGTCTTGGAGTCGTTCGCAAGCTCGCCCTCGCGCGCTACGACGGAGCGGCCGGTCTCGTGGTCGCGGTGGATGACGAACGGGCCGATCACCTCCGCCGGCTGCTTCAGGTGCGACAGCTCTACCTCGGCGTCCCCGGCTGCGCCGAACAGGCAGATGACCGAGCCGAGTCCGCGCGTCAGGTTCTCGGAGCCGTGGACGTCGGCCAGCGACTTCGGCCGCCGGTTCTCCGCGTTCGCCTTCCGGTTGTGATGCAGCAGCGCCGCCTCGATCCCGTTGTTCACGCACGCCTGGAAGGCAGCGTTGATCGCCGCGCCAACTTCCTCGTCGGACAGGCGGCCCGCGACGTCCTTCAGCGAGTCAATGATCACGGCCGCGACGTCGTGCTGCTCGCACCAGGCGCGCATCGCCTCGGGGTCGTCAAGGATGCGGAACGGCAGAGCGCCCTGCCACACCAGCAGCCGCTCCTCAATCAGCCGCCGGTGCTCGGGCGGTGCCATCCGGCGCAGTGCGCGTGCGATCTGCCGCGGCCGGTCGAGAGCGAAGTAGGCCACGCGCTTGCCCGCGGCGACCGGCCGGATCGGATAGCGGTAGAGCGTGTCGAAGCCGGGCACGCCGCACAGGCCGAACGCCAGCTGCCCCGCGTCCGACGTCTTGCCGACGCCCTGCGGCCCGGCGATCATCAGACCCTCGCCCTCGGCCCAGAGCACGTGCTGGCCCGAACCCCAGACGGCTGGCGTACCGGCGGGGATGTCGAACAGGAAGGAGCCGCCGTCAACCAGGCCGTGCCCGTTCGCGCTCGCGGGCCGCGGGACGAGGTGCTCGAAGGACAGCTCGTAGGCCGCAAGCTCGTCGCGTTCCGCAGCCTCGGCCGCTGTGGTCAGGTCGTCCTCGACGATCACGCGCCACCGGCCTCGCGCCGCCGCCTCACGTACTCGGTGCGCGTCAGGCCTGTCTCGCGGGCGATGCGTGCCCAGCGGATGCGTTCGCGGCTGCGCCGTCGCTCACGCCACGCAGCTCGGCCGAGATCGCAGCGGCAGCGGCCCGCCGAGTAGTTCGACCAGCTGTGCGTCTCGGTGCGGCAGATCGGTGCTGCTTCGGTGTTGTCGGGCATACCTTGAGACTACCGCCGTTGTCAGCACGGGCGACAACATCCACCTCCAGTGCGAGTAGAGGGAATGAACTCGTCGTGCGCTGTCGTCGGGAACCGTTCAACCGTCCAGGTAGGCCCCCCTCATGGAATGGGGGGCGGGATTCGGACGGTTGTTGGACGGTTGTTGGACGGTTGGCCGGACGGTTGGAGCGGGCCGGTACGGGACGGGTTCCCGTGGTGACTACGTGAGGTGACTACAAGGCCGCTTGTCCGAGCGGGGAGCTGCGCGCCCGCCTCTCCTCCGCCGACGCCGCTACGACCCGGCATCGCACCGGGAGCGCCGGGTGGGACGCCGCAAGCGGGCCGGGGGGCGGGTAGCGGCGCAGGCAGGTCACGTCTCCTATCGCCCGGTTAGGCGGGCACCACGAAGTCCCCGCTAACGGCGTAGTTGTGCGGCGGAGGTACCCGCCGGGTACCCAGTAGGGCCTCCTCCGCCCCGCGGCCGTAGGAGCGCCTGTCGCGCAACGGTGCGGAGCCGCCCGTCGTAGCCCGGCTCGGCGCTAGGCGGGCGACACGGGTAGCCACGGCCCCGGACGTGCGCCGGTACGCCCGGACTCGGGCGCGGTAGTCGTGGCTGGGCACCGGGGTAGAGTCATCGCGTGGCTGGTCAACCCGCATCGGAGGAGGTACGCCGCGGCTGCGCCGCCGACCTTGCCGTGCCCGGCGCGTCGATCACGGGAGTGGCCGCAGGCCGCAGGATCAGCCGTCGCAGTCTCCAGCGGTGGGTGAATGAGGATCCGGCGTTCCAGGCGCTAGTCGAGCGCGCCACGGCGGATCGGGATGCCCGTGACCGCAAGGCGCAGTACGACTACGCGCGCCGCCACAACCCCGACGCCATCGACCCCGACATGAAGCCCGAGTACGGGGAGCGCGGTGCCCGCACGGGCCACGGGATGGACGCCGCCATGGAGGAGGCCGAACGCGACGTACGTGCCGCCCACACCGAGCGCCAGCGGGTGGCGATGACGCCTGCCCCGGTGAAGGAGCTATCGGACGCCGCTGCCCAGGAGTTGTGGCGGCTGAACGTGGGCTGGCGTGCAGGCCGTTACACCCACGAGCAGTACGACCTCATCTACGACGAGATCGTGCTCGGCAAGGGCCGCGAGGGACGCCAGGTGCAGGTACGCATGATCGGCATCCCGCTGGCCGCTGAAGCCGAGGCCATGCTTGCTGCCCGCCCACCCGACTGGACGCGCGACCCGTTCGCCGGGTCGTACGCGTGAGCACCGACACCACCGACCGGATCGAGCGCGCGTTGCAGTATCTGGCCGACGTCGTGGACGGCAACCAGCCCGCCGACGCCGTCCGCGTCTCCGCCGCCCGCGCACTCGTTGCCCGCGACTCCCGTGACGCAGCGGGCCTGCAACCTTCCGACGCCTCCGATCCCAACCGCGTCGTCCGTCTCGAGATCGCCACCCGGCCGGAGACCGCCGACGAGCGGGACGACCCCACGGCCCCGACGCGCATCGGCTGGTCGCTCGCGCAGGAAGAGAAGTCGCTGGCGCAGATGCGCGAGGACGCCCTCCCCGACGCCTAGTCCTCCCGCTGGTCGAAAGCTCGCTGATCTGGCGTTACGCTTCCATGGAGTGACGTCGCACGAACTCTCTACACGTACCCGTCACGCCCCCTGGTGGTGCGACGAACACCGCGACGAGTTCACCGGCACGGCCTTCCTGATCGACACGGTGACCTTCTCCCAGCGACTCGGACGGGGTGCGAGTAGACGCGACGCCCGCGCGAGCGCACTCTCCCCCTTCCTCTTCGCGCAGGACGTGCTGCATCCGAACCGCCGCCAGGTGCTCTGCTACGCCTGCGCCCACAAGCTGTACGCAGCCCTCTTCCCGATGGGAGCCGCTAGGCCGTGCGAAGGATGCGGACGGAAGTTCCGCTCGTGGCCGCAGCCCCGCGTGTGGGTCTGCTCTCCCGCCTGCCGCCGCGTGCGTGACAGGCAACTCCGCCTGCGGCCCGTGCCCGCGAAGCGCAAGTGCGAAGGCTGCAGGCTGAGCTTCATCCCATCGCGCGCAGACCAGCGCTACCACTCCGCCGCCTGTAAGCAGCGCGCCTACCGGCGACGGAGCCGCGCCCGCGCTCGCCGCGCCGCTCCATGATCAGCAACCGGTACGAGCGCCGAAAGCCCGCACCGCGCGAGACTTCCGACTAGCGCCCGCGCAGGATCCGCGCGACCGACTCCGCGATCCGCGCTACCGGCTGCATGTACAAGTTCCACCTCGTCGCGCGCTCCAGACGCCGCCGACGCCGTTCAGCCTTACGCCGCCGCTTCCACGCGCGCTTCCACGCCTTTGGGCCTGACGTGCTCCGGATGTCCTGAAGTGCCACTACGGCCCAGTCACGCCGTCGGAATGCTCCGCGTCCTCGCGCTTCGCCTTACTGAGGTCGGGATCCTTCCCCATCTTGCTGAGCTTCTCCGGTGTCACGTCCGCGTACGTCAACTTGAGCGAGAAGCGGTGCTGGTCGCGTAGTTCGGAAGGCAGTTCGCCGACCGTCGCCGCTCCAAGTGCGCGCATGTCGTTCAGCAGTCGTTGGCGCGGGCCAGGCACCTTGCGGTTGGTTCCCGGCATCTCGTCCTGTGGCTCGCCTTCGGCCGACGCCTCGACTTCCGCCAGCGTCCAGTCGATGAACGGCTTGTCTGGAAGATCGGGCACGGTCATGCAGCGGCCTGCAGTTCGTGCGCTTCGCGGAGATGGGCAACGCAGTCAACTCGGACATCGGCGAGTGTGCCGTTCGTCTCGTAAGCGCACAACCGGCAGTTGGCGGTCACGTCGTGGCTCGGCCCGCCCCACTCGAAGTGCTGACAGAACAGCGCGTCGGCGTTCTTGATAGCGACCCAGTGCTCCACCTGCGCCTCAAGCCCACGGATGGCCTCGGGCTGCTGCAGATACGCCACCGTCGCTTCCAGCTGCGCGTCCTTCTCGCCGTGTCGTGCGGAGCGCCGAACAGCACGCGCGCCCTGGGCGACCGACGCACCGAAGCCGATGATCGCCAGGACGCCCAGTGCCGCGCGATGCGGGAGCGAGTAGTGCGCCACCACGACGGCGTCGGCCCCAATGCCCGCACCCGCGAGCGCGGTGGCGCAGACCAGGATGATGTCGGTGCGGAATGTCCGCAGCTGCTCGCGGCTCATCGTCCGATGGTACGCGGTCTCCCGTAAGCCCGCCAACGACGGAGGCGCTGCTGGGGTCGTCCCTCGGAACTTGGTGCGCCTAGTCCTCCGAGGGGACGGTCAGATCGCCGGGCTTCCAGATGAACCGCTCGCGCAGGTCGTGCGTGACCTCGCCCGCGCCCGGCGCAGAGTCCATCCTCCGCCGCAGCGCTTCCTCCGCCGCGAGCTTGGCACCCGGCGCTGCGCCGGGAGGGGCCTCCACGTAGAAGCGGTGCTGGATGCCGTTCTCGTCGCGGGCAACGACCTCCACGATCTCGCCCGTCTCCGGGTCGCGTACCTCGTAGACGACCGTGAAGCTCACGCCTCCTCCCCTGTCAGTGCCATACCGATGGCGTCCGTCATCGCCGCGCTGTCGATCCGGTGGATGTAGCCCTGCGTGGTCACGAGGTTCGTGTGCCGCGCGAAGTCGCGCACCTGCACCAGCGGGATCCCTGGATGGTTCGCCAGCCGCGAGATGCCGGTGTGCCGCAACGTGTGGAAGACGACGCCGTCTTGCAGCGCCGCCTTCTTCACCGCGTTCGTGTACGCGCGGTAGACGACAGCTTGGTGCCGAGGAGCGCCGTCCCGGGTGCGGAATACGAAGCCCGTACCGTCCGAGTCGAGCCGAAGATCGAGCAGCGCTTCGCGCGCCTTCGGCGTCAACGAGATCGTCTCCTCGCGCCCGCCCTTGGTCGGCCCTAGCGTGCCGTCGCGGCTCATCGACCGGCGGACGTGCAGCTTGCCGTCCGCGAAGTCCACATCCTCCCACTGGAGGCCAAGCACCTCGCCCAGCCGCAACGCCTGGTGCAACGTCACGGTAATGATCGGGCGCATCCAGCTGGAACGCGCGCAGTACGCGAGCAGTCGCTGCTCCTCGTCCTGCGAGAGGATCCGCTTCCGCCCCTCTGGCACCTTCGGGGTCTTACGACGCGGGAGCTTCGGAACGGCTGCGATCACGCCCATCTCCTCGGCGTGGGTGAGGATGATGTGGAGCGTAGATAGCGCGAGCCGCTTCGACGCAGGCGACAGATCACCGGCGCGTCCGTCCTTCCGGCGCAGGCTGTTCAACCATGCCTCGATCTCGCGGGGGTTGATGTCGCGCACCTTGCGGTGGCTAAGGACGGGCTGGATGTGGCTCCGATACTGCTGGTCAAGCGTCTCGGCGGAACGTGGCCGCATCTGCCGCGTTCGCCGCCAATCCTCGACCGCCTGATCGATGGTGGTGGCGACTGACGCGACCTGAACCGGCCCCGCGTGTACCTCGCGCGCCCGAGCCTTCGCCTGGTCGAGCCGCGTGCCGACCGTCTCGTACAACCTCTTCTTGCCGGGGAGGCGCACCTCGTATACCCAGGTGCCTTTCGCGCGCTGCGACTTGTAGACGCCGGGCGCTCCGCGAACCGGGATGTGCCGCTTCCGCATCGCGGGGATAGCCTTGTTAGTTGGCATGGAGCTTCACCTCCGTGTCCAGGGCGGGGCCGTTAGCGCGGTGCCCGCCCGTTGTCTTGGTACCCACGACATAGGTCGGCATCGGGGAGACGTCAACGATCACGGCTCCCTCTCTCCTCGACGTAGGCGTCCAGGTCGGCACGGCGGAAGCGAAGCCGCTGGCCCTTCTGGCCGTGACGCGGGAGCCGTCGCTCCGCGGTCAGGTTGTGCAGCTGCCCGCGCGAGACGCAGAGGTACTCGGCCGCCTCCTCGGCGTTCATCCAGCCCTCGCGCCCGCGGGCAAGTTCCTCGCGCATCACGCGCCGGAGCAGCTCCTCCAGACCGTCGATACGTATCTCCACGACTCGTTCCTCCAGATGCAGTTCTTCTCTGGAGGCCGAGCCGGTGCATCGACTACCCGGTCTTGCCTCGCGCTTCCCTGGGGGTCGGGACGTATCCCGGCGGTCGCGCTCGTCCGCGTTCAACCAGGCTACCGACACTTCCCGGGCTTCAGGGCGGACTCGGGTACCAGAGTGGGTACCACGCGACCGATACTGGGGCGGGTTCCGCCTGGCTGGCGGCCGTCTTGGCCTGAAGAGACCTAACCGTTTCCTTGCAGACCCGAAACGGACCGTTGACCTGGCGGAGTTACGGTCGTGTCATGGAGACGAGGAGCGGGACATGCGTTTGATCGTCGCGTTCACGGCGGCGCTGACCGTGCTGCTGCTTGTGCT
>Ga0265327_10004666_pt1 | contig 12017 bp, 10 predicted proteins | sample 41621metaG_FD_202089 | JGI IMG/M metagenome (GOLD analysis project Ga0265327, IMG submission 202089) | Rhizosphere microbial communities from Carex aquatilis grown in University of Washington, Seatle, WA, United States - 4-16-21 metaG | ecosystem: Host-associated > Plants > Roots > Rhizosphere...
ACTGGGCCATCAGACCCCCAAGGCCTTCATGGACGACCGGGAAAAACTCTCAGGCCGGCCCTTCGATGTGGAGGCCATGAAGCGTGCGGCTCCGGCCTTGACGCCCCAATGGCGGGCCCAGGCCGCCTGGATCGACCAGGGCCTGGCGGGGCGGCCCTGGCTGGCCGGCGACACCCCCGGCCTCGCCGATGTGGCGGCCTATATGAATGTCTGGTGGCTGTCCCGCGCCCTGCCGGAAACGGCGGCCCGGCTGCTGTCCGGCCTGGACCGGGTGATCGCCTGGCGCGACCGCCTGGCGGCCATCGGCCATGGAACCCGCACAGAGATGACCGGCGCCCGGGCTCTGGAGATCGCCCGCGAGTCCGAGCCCGCCGTCCCGCCGCCCCATGACCCCGCCGATCCCCTGGCCCTGACCCCAGGCGCGCCGGTGCGGGTCATGGCCGACGACTATGGCCGGGACCCGATTTCCGGCCGGCTCGTGGCCCTCAATCCGGGTGAGGTGGTTATCGCCCACGAGGCCCCCGGCCTTGGAACCCTGAACATACATTTCCCCCGGGTCGGCTACATCATCGCCCCCGCGAGCTGAGGAGACACGCCATGGAAGACCGTATCCAGGTCACGATGAAGGACGGGGTCGCTGACGTTCGCCTTGTCCGCGCCGACAAGATGAACGCCCTGGATGACGCCATGTTTCAGGCGCTCATCGACACCGGCGAGCGGCTGAAGGGCGAGAAAGGCGTTCGCGCCATCGTGCTGTCCGGCGAAGGCCGGGCCTTCTGCGCCGGGCTGGACATGGGCAATTTCGCCGCCATGGCCTCGGGCGGCCGCAGCGGCGGGCGCTCTTCGACGGGTGAAACCCTGGTGACCGCCAATCGAACCCCTGGCGGCGCCAACCGCGCCCAGCAGGCGGTGATGGTCTGGCGCGAACAGGCCGTGCCGGTGATCGCCGCGATCCACGGCGTAGCGTTCGGCGGCGGCTTCCAGCTGGCCCTGGGCGCCGACATCCGCTTCGTGACCCCGGACGTCCGCATGGCGGTGCTGGAGATCAAGTGGGGCCTGGTGCCGGACATGGCCGGCATCGTGCTGATGAAGCGGCTGGTGCGGGACGATGTGGCCCGGGAGCTCACCTATACCGGGCGCATCTTCGACGGGGAGGAGGCCCTGCGCCTGGGCTTCGCCACCCGGGTCTGCGCCGATCCCTATGCCGAGGCCCTGGCCCTGGCCGCCGAGATCGCCGCCAAGAACCCCCACGCCATCCGCGGCGGCAAGCGCCTGCTGGACCTGGCGCCCGACGGCGACCAGCACGCCATCCTCCTGGCCGAGAGCAAGGAGCAGACCGCCCTGATCGGCTCCCCGAACCAGGTGGAGGCGGTGACGTCCAATATGCAGAAGCGCGCCGCCGTCTACGCCGACTGACCATGCTCACTCTGTACCATTGCGCCGACGCCCGCTCGTTCCGCGCCCTCTGGTCCCTGGAGGAGCTGGGCCTGGCCTATGAGCTGAAGCTGCTGCCGTTTCCGCCCCGGGTGCGTGAGCCGGGCTTCCTGGCGGAAAACCCCCTCGGCACCATCCCCCTGCTGGTGGACGGCGAGACCCGGATGACCGAGTCCGCCGCTATCGTGCAGTATCTGGCCACCCGCGACGGGCCGAGCCTCCTTTCGGTGGAGCCCGGCGACCCCGCCTATGGCGCCTGGCTGAATGGCCTGCACCTGGGCGAGGCGACCCTCACCTTCCCCCAGACCCTGGTGCTGCGCTATTCGCGGCTTGAGCCGCCCGACCGGCGCAATCCGCAAGTCGCCGAAGACTATGCCCGCTGGTTCATGTCACGGCTCAAGGCCCTGGACGCGCGCCTGGCCCTGGGGGACTGGTGGTGCGCTGGCCGCTTCACCGGCGCCGACATCTCGGTGGGCTACGCCCTGCTGCTGGCCGGGACCCTGGGCCTGCACGAACGCATGAGTCCCGCCGTTCTGGCCTATTGGGACCGCCTCCAGGCGCGGCCCGGCTTCCAGGCGGCCAAGCGCGCCCAGGGGTCGGAACAGGCGCCCAGCTGGCAAGCGGGCTGATCGTCCACCCCCATCGTCATCCTCCGGTCGCCCGAAGGGCGATCCGGGGGGCCTAAGCCGAGGCTCAGCTTCCGGCGATGTGGTCTGGGTCCCCCGGATCGTCTTTCAGACGACCGGAGGGTGACGGTGAGGGTTGGGTCCACTCCTCGCGCACTGCCGCATCGGCCTCAGCCGGCAGGTGCGCGGCCCTGAGCGCCTCGAACGCCCCGCGGGCAATCAGTCGCGACAGCGCCCACACTGCCGCTCCGCGCACCAGGGCCGAAGGATCGCCCAGCAGGCCCTCCGCCACCGCCGCCAGTCCGGCCTCGTCCGAATTGCCGATGGCGTAGAGGACGTTGCGCACGAAGCGCTCGCGGCCGATCCGCTTCACCGGGCTCCTGGCGAAGAGGGCGCGGAAGGCGGCGTCGTCCAACCGGGCGAGGTCCGCCAGGACCGGCGCCTTCAGAGCGTCCCGCGCCTGCAGCCGCAACTCATGGGACGCCTGGGCGAACTTGTTCCACGGGCAGACCGCCAGGCAGTCGTCGCAGCCATAGATGCGATTGCCCAGGGCAGGCCGGAATTCCCGCGGGATGGGCCCCTTGAGCTCAATGGTCAGGTAGGAAATGCAGCGCCGCGCATCCAGCTGGTAGGGCGCGGGGAAAGCCGCGGTCGGGCAGATGTCCAGGCACGCCCGGCACTGGCCGCAATGGTCGCCGGACGCCGCGTCGGGCGTCAGGTCCAGTTCAGTGAGGATCGCCCCCAGGAACAGCCAGGAGCCGAACTCCCGGCTCACCAGATTGGTGTGCTTGCCCTGCCAGCCCAGGCCGGCCTGCTCCGCGAGCGGTTTCTCCATGAGGGGGGCGGTGTCCACGAACACCTTCAGCTCGCCCCCGAACCGCCCCACGATCCAGCCGGCCAGCTGCTTCAGCCGTCCCTTGATCAGTTCGTGATAGTCGTCCCCCTGGGCGTAGACCGAGATCGCGCCGCGGTCTGTCTCGGCGAGGATCGCCAGGGGATCGGCGTCGGGGCCGTAATTGACCCCCAGGACGATGGCCGACGTCGCGCCCGGCCACATGGCTTTGGGGTGGGCCCTGCGCTCCGCGGTGTCGGCCATCCAGCCCATCTCGCCATGGCGGCCGGCCGCCACGAACTCCGCCAGCCGAGCCTGGGCCGGCCAGGCCTGCTCCACGGAAGTGAACCGGCAGGCGTCGAAGCCCAGCGCCTGGGCGCGGGCGCGGATCTGGTCGGCGGCGGTGGCGGGGGTCGGGCTAGAAGTCGAGATCGTCATAGTGCGGCGCCGGCGTCAGGCCGGGCCAGCGATCGGCCAGCAGCGGTCGGAACGCCGGCCTCGACTTGAGCTTCATGTACCAGGTCTTGGCGCCGGGGAAGTCGTTCCAGGGGACGTCGCCGAAATAGTCGATCACCGACAGGTGCGCCGCCGCGGCGAAGTCCGCCAGGGACATCCTGCGGCCCGCCAGCCATTCCCGTTGGGCCACCAGGCTCTCCACATAGACCAGGTGGCTGCGCAGGGCGTCGCGGCCCTGGCGCATGGCGGCCAGGTCGGGCGCGCCCAGGCCCAGCAGCCGCTTTTCCATCTTCTCGTGCAGCAGGAACCCGCCGACCTCGTTGTCGAATTTGCGGTCGAACCATTGCAGCAGGCGCCGGGCCTCCGCCCGCTCGCCGACGTCGCGGCCCAGCAGGGGCGGTTCCGGATAGGTCTCTTCCAGGTGGTCGAGGATGGCCCGGCTCTCGCAGAACTTCAGATCGCCCTCGGTCATCACCGGGGTCAGGCCGGAGGGATTGAGCTTCACCAGTTCGGGCGGCCGCTCCCAGTAGCGCACCGGCTGATCGGTAAACACCAGCCGCTTTTCCCCAAGCGCCAGCCGCACCTGGCGCGAGGCGGGATCGAGCGGGAAATGGTGCAGGGTTCGGACGGCGGTCATGCGAGCTGAATGGGCAAAATATCGAGCCCAGAGAAACACCTGCACCCGTTAAGGGGGCGTTTACTCTAGCGTCCCGTTTCCGAAGTTCGCCTGGTTTGGCGGCGGGTTCAGACGGACTTCGGATCCAGCACACTAGTGATCTTCGGCGAAAGCGCCCCCGTGCGGCTCGGCCCTGCCCCGGGGGTCTGGGTGGATGATGATGTCGGCGGCCGGGAAGGCTCCGAGGACCCGGCTCTCGGCGGCGATCACCAGGTTGTGCGCCGCCTCGAGGGACAGGTCCGGATCGAGGTCGATATGCATCTGGATGTGGACATAGGGGCCGGACGCCCGGGTCCTGAGCTGGTGCACCCCCAGAACCTGGGGCGCGTCGGTGGCCAGGCGCACGATCTCCTGGCGGGCTTCGTCAGAGAGCTCCCGGTCCATCAGCTGGCTGGAGGATTCGCGGAACACATTGATCGCGGCCCACAGCAGTAGGGCCGCCACCGCCATGCCGGCCAGGGCGTCATAGCCGGTCCAGCCGGTGACGGCCACGGCGCCCAGGCCCAGCATCGCGGCGATGTTGGCGGCGAAGTCGGAGAAGTAGTGGGCCCGGTCGCCGGACACCGCCACGGAGTTGGCCTGTTTCAGCACGCGGCCCTGGGCCAGGACCAGCATGGCGGTGAGCACCAGGGACACCCCCATGACCGCCATGGCCCAGCCCTCGTTCTGCACCGGCTGCTGGCGGATCAGGTGGCCGATGGCTTCCTGGCCGATCAGGGCGGCCGAGGCGAAGACCAGACCTGCCTGCACCAGGCTGGCGAAGGCCTCCATCTTGCCGTGGCCATAACGATGCTCGGCGTCGGGCGGGGTCACGGCGTAGCGCACCGCGAAGAAGGTCACGAGGGACGCCACCAGATCCAGGCCGGAATCCGCCATGGAGGCCAGCATGGCCACGGAATCGCTGGCCAGCCAGGCCAGGGCCTTGACCACCACCAGCACCAGGGCCGTCGCCACCGACAAGAGGGTGATGCGACGGGTCAGGACGGCGGTCTCGGCGGCGCTGAGGCCGTGGTTGGTGGTGTTCATCGCCCCCTATCTAGGGGCTCGCCGCCCGCGACCCCAGCGCGAATGACTCTCAATCTTGCCGTTCAGGCCGCCGCCCTGGGGATCGGGCCCACATAGATCGAGGCCGGCCGGATCAGGCGGCCGCCCGCCACCTGCTCGCGGGCATGGGCCACCCAGCCCGCCACCCGCCCCATGGCGAAGACACAGGTGAAAGCCGAGGGCGGGAAGGCCAGGCTCTCCAGGAGCAGGGCGGTGTAGAACTCCACATTGGTGTCCAGGGGACGGTTGGGTTTGTGGGTCTTGAGGATCGACAGGGCCGCAGTCTCCACGGCCTCGGCGAAATCCAGCCGGCCGGGCAGGGAGCCGGTCCCCATCCGCCGCACGGCGCCCTTCAGCGCGTCAGCCCGGGGGTCGCGGACCCGGTAGACCCGGTGCCCGAAGCCCATCAGCCGGTCGCCGCGCGCCAGGGCGTCCTCGATCCAGTCCTGGGCGTTCTCCGGCTTGCCGATGCCGTCCAGCATCTCGATCACCGGCCCCGGCGCGCCGCCATGCAGCGGCCCCTTCAGGGCGCAGATCCCCGCCAGGATGGCCGAGGTGAGCCCCGCATGGGTGGAGGCCACGACCCTCGCGGCGAAGGTCGAGGCGTTGAGGCCGTGGTCGGAGACGGTCACCAGATAGGTGTCCAGCGCCTGGACCTCGTTCTCCGGCGCCGCCTGGCCGCGCAGCATGCGCAGGATGTCGGCGGCGTGGCGCAGGCCAGGCTCCGGCGCGATGGGCGCAAGCCCCGCCTGGGCGCGGACCACAGCGGCGGTGAAGACGGCCGGCGCAGCGGTAAGGCGCAGGGCCACCTGCAGGTCATCCCCGTCCGCCAGCCGCGCGGTGAGCGCCCGCATGGCCTCAATGGGGCTGCGGTCCAGGAGGCCGGTGTCCAGCGCCGAGACCTCGGCGAACACCTCGGCGCGGGCCTGGGCGAGGGCGGGGGTGAGGTCAGCGGGGAGGGCGTCGAAGAAGCCGTCCCACAGCAGGCGGGTCACCTGCTCGAAGGTGGTTCCCTGGGCCAGGTCGTCCAGGGAGCGGCCGCGGATGATCAGCCTGCCGGCCTTGCCGTCCACATCCGACAGCACGGTTTCGGCGGCGACGACGTTTTCGAGTCCATCGGACATGGGGGCCTCCAGGGCAGGTTGGGGCGACGGATGAAGTCGTCCTTGCGAGCCGCGATATTTGCCTTCAATATCCATGCGTCAATCTTGATCAATGTAATCAATATATGCCGGGCAAGACAGAGGACTGGATCGGCGCCGAGGCGGCGCGGGAGCGGCTGGGGGTCAGGCCCCAGACCCTCTATGCCTATGTGAGCCGCGGCCGGGTGCAGACCCGGATCGATCCCCGCGATCCCCGTCGCAGCCTCTACCGGGCCGCAGACATCGCCGCCCTGACCCAGAAGAAGGCCCGCAGCCGTAAGGTTTCCGACGTGGCGGCCGGCGCCATCGCCTGGGGGGAGCCGGTGCTGGCCTCGGCCATCACCACCGTCTCGGCCGGGCGGCTGTTCTATCGCGGCCGCGACGCTGTCCAGCTGGCGGAGACCGAGACCCTGGAATCCGTGGCCCGGCTGCTGCGGGGCGGCCACGGGGCGGCCCTCAAGCGCACCGACCGCCCGGCCCCGCCGGCCGGGAGCGACATGCGGGCGCGGGCCTTCGCGGCCCTCGCCCAGCGCGCCGGGGAGGACCCGCCGGCCCTGGGCCGCCACCCCCTGGCCCTGGCCGTCGAGGCCGCGACCCTGCTGGACGTGATGACCGACGCCATCGCCGGGGAGGTGGGGGGCGGGGCGATCCACAACCGGCTGGCCCTGGCCTGGGGGCAGGGGCCCGGCGGGCCAGGCGCCGACCTTCTGCGCCGGACCCTGGTGCTGCTGGCTGACCACGAGCTCAACCCGTCAGCCTTCGCGGCCCGGGTGGCGGCCTCCACCGGCGCCTCGCTCTCCGCCAGCGCCCTGGCCGGGCTGGCGACGCTCTCAGGACCGCGCCACGGCGGCGCCCCTTCGGCCATCCGCCAGCTGGCCGCAGAGGCCGACCAGCAGGGCCCCCGCGCCGCCATCGCCGCCCGGCTGGCGGAGGACCGGCTGCTGCCCGGCTTCGGCCACCCGCTCTATCCCGACCGCGATCCCCGGGCCGAGGCCCTGCTGGAGCGGTTCGCCCTGCCGCCGAACCTGGCCCAGCTCTGCGCGGCCGTGGAGACCTTCACCGGACTGCGGCCCAATATCGACTTCGCCCTGGTGGCGGTGTCCGACGCCCTGAAGCTGCCGCTGGACGCCCCCTTCGCCATCTTCGCCACCGCCCGCTGCGCCGGCTGGATCGCCCACGCCATCGAGCAGGTCCAGACCGGGGCGATCATCCGGCCCCGGGCGCGGTATATCGGCGACCCGGTGGAGTGAGGGGACGGGTGTCGGGCGTCGCGCAAGCGGCGCGCCAGTTTGGGATCACGAAGGACACGAAGGACGCAAAGGACACGAAGACGGCGGCGTCTCCTGCGGGTCCGTTGATGGATCTGGGATGGTCGCGTTGCGGCCATCGATCGTGCCAACAACCGAGACGGTGAACCACCCTTCGTGTCCTTTGTGTTCTTCGTGGTCTTTGTGTCACCCCTCGGGTGGAACGATCTGGGCGCGGCCCAGCCGGGGACCAAGCTGCCCCAATGGCGCGGGGCCCGGGTTTCAGCCTAGGCTGGCCGCACTCGCCGCGCTGAACCCCGGGACGCCCATGGAACACCCCCTCATCGACGCCGCCCGGGCCATCGCCGCGGAGGCCGCGCCGCGGGCCGCGGAGATCGACGCGGCGCGGCGGCTGCCGGACGACCTCGCCGCGCGGATGGGCGAGGCCGGGTTCTACCGGATGTTCGTGGCCGAGCGGTCGGGGGGGTTGGAGACCCCGCCGGGGATCGCGGCCCAGGTCTATGAGGCCCTGGCGGAGGGGGAGGCGGCCTGCGGCTGGGTGGCGTTCATCGGGGCCACCACCGGCCTCGCCCTGTCGCGGCTGCCGGACGAGGGGATAGCCGAGGTGCTGCCCCGGCCGGACGCCCTGGTGACCGGTGTGTTCGCCGCCAGCGGGACGGCGACGCGGGTGGAGGGCGGATTCCGGGTCACCGGCCAGTGGCAATGGGGCTCGGGCTCGGCCAATGCCGACTGGATCGGCGGCGGCTGCGTCTTGGTGGAGGACGGCCAGCCCCTGACCAATTCCGCGGGGATCCCCCGCAATCACATGCTGTTCTTCCCCGCCGCCGACCTGGTGTCGCTGGACACCTGGCATGTGTCAGGCCTGAGGGGCACGGGCAGCACCGCCTTCGAGGTCCGCGACCTGTTCGTGCCGGAGCGGCGGGCGGCGGGCTATCTGGTGAAGCAGACCCCGGACCGGCCCCTGTTCCGCTTCCCCGGCTTCTCCCCCCTGGCCCAGGGGGTGGCGGCGGTGGGGCTGGGGATCGCGCGGGGCAGCCTCACCGAACTGGTGCGCATCGCCGGCGAGAAGAAGCGGGTGGGCTCCTCCACCCCGCTGGCCGAACGGCCCTATGTGCAGATGGCGGTGGCCAGGGCCGAAGCAAGGCTGAGATCGGCCCGGGCCTTCTTCTATGAGACGATCGCGCAGGCCTGGGACGCCGCCCAGACCGGGGAGCCGGTGGCCCTCAGCCACAGCCGCGACATGCGCCTCGCCACCGCCCACGCCATGACCGAGTCCGCCGCCGTCGTGGACGCCATGTACGAGCTGGCCGGTGGGACCTCGGTCTATGAGGGCTCCCCCCTGCAGAAACAGTTCCGCGACGTGCATGTGGCCACCCAGCACGCCATGGTCTCGCCGCAGATCCTGGAGACAGCGGGGCGGCTGTTCCTGGGGCTACCGACCATGACCGCGGGGTTCTGAGGGGCAGGGTGCTCCCCCGTTGGGGGAGCTGTCCGCGCAGCGGACTGAGGGGGCTCATAGGGCTCAGGGCTTCAGCTTGTCATGGGCTGCGGGATTCAGCCCCCTCCGGCGCTTCGCGCCACCTCCCCCAACGGAGGACCTTGAGGCGGCGCCTCAGGAATACCGCGCCTCGGTCGGCGCGCCCTTCGCGCCATCACGCACCTGCTCCAGGGCCCAGGCCAGGTCGGTGAGGTAGGTGTCGGCGACCTCGGCGTGGAAGGGGGACAGCATCAGGTGCAGGGCCATGGGCTCGGTGGTGAGGCTGGTGAACCAGCCGCGTTCCCGCAGCTTGGACCAGACGGCCAGGCAGTCGGCGTCCGGATGGGTGAAGGCCACCAGGCCCAGCTGGGGGTGGCCCAGGACCTGGAAGCCCAGGGCCTCCGCGCCGGCGGCGATCTTCTCCCGCGTGGCGGTGACCAGGCCGTGCTTGGCGCGGTAGCCCTCGACCCCCAGCACATTCATCACCGCCCAGGCCGCGGAGATGGCCCCGCCGGGGCGTGTGCCGGCCAGAGTGGGGGTGATCATCCGGCCGCCTGGCCAGTCCTTGAAGTCGAACACCATGAATTTCTGCAGGGCGGCGTCGCGGAAGAACACGGTGGAGGCGCCCTTGGCGCAATAGCCGTACTTGTGCAGGTCGGCCGAGATGGAGCGCACCCCCGGCAGCTCGAAATCGAAGGGCGGGATGTCGCCGCCGTTCATCCGCACGAAGGGGGCGATATAGCCGCCGACACAGGCGTCCACATGCAGCCACAGGTCCCGGGCCAGGGCGAGGTCCGACAGGGCGCCGATGGGATCGATCAGCCCATAGGGGAAGTTGGGGGCGGAGCCGACGACCATCACCGTCGCGCCGTCGGCCGCGGCGCCCATGGCGGCCGGATCGGCCAGGTAGTCGATCAGCGGGATGCGCCGCACCTCGATCTCCATCACCGCGGCGGCCTTGTCGAAGGCCGGGTGGGCGGAGCGGGGGATGACGATATTGAGCGGGCCGGTGACCCCCTTGGCCTTGCGGGCGAAATCCCGCGCCGCCTTCATGGCCATGGTGATGGAATCGGTGCCGCCAGAGGTGATCGCGCCGGAGGCCGCCTCGGGCCCGTGCAGCAGGCCAAGGCCGAACCCCACCACCTCGTCCTCCATGCGCTTCAGGCTCGGGAAGGCCAGGGGGCCCAGGCCGTTCTCGGACATGAACCGGGCATAGGCCTCCTTCTGCACCTGCTCGATCTCCGGCCCGGCGTTGAACACATAGACGGCGGTCTTGCCCTCCCGCCAGCGGACGTCGCCGCTGGCATAGGCGTCCATGCGGGGCCGGATCTCAGCCCAGGGGGTCCCGGTCAGCGGAAGGGAAGCTCTCATGGGTGGGCGCCTTGCAGTTGTGTGGCGGCGGCGGGGTATTTCGCCTCCAGCAGGTCGGCCAGGTGGCCGCGGCCGGTGGCGCGCAGGCGATCGAGATAGCCGGGCAGGGCGCCTCGCACATGAAAGGGCCCGCCTTCCGCAACGACGTTGGCCAGGGGATCACGGCCCCGGGCATAGGGCTTCATCTCGTCCATCCAGGCGTCCAGCAGGGCGAGGCCGCGCTGGACAATCTCCGGCCGGCGCCGCGCGAGGTTCACCTGCTCGTGGGGGTCATTGGCCAGGTCGAACAGCATCAGCTGGTCATAGAGGTGATAGCCGTCATGCATTGTTGAGATCAGGATCCAGTCCTCGAACCGCACCCCGCGCTGGCAGGTCCAGGCCCCTTGCGAGACCACCAGGTGGTCACGGCCCTCGTCGTTCCCGGCCTTGAGGCTTTCCGCAAATGAGACCCCGTCCCAGCTGGCCGGAACCCGCTGGCCCAGCAGCTCCAGCAGGGTGGCGGCCACGTCCACCTGATAGTGAAAGGCCCGGCGCGCGCCGACGCCCGGCTGGAGCCCCGGCCATTTCAGGATCACCGGAACTCGCGTGGTCACCTGGTCGGCGGTCTGGTGGTCGCCATAGACATTGAGCTCCCCCAGGGTCTCGCCATGGTCGGAGGAAATCATGATCGCGGTGTCGGCCTCCACCCCCAGCGCCGTCAGCTGGTCGAGGATGCGGCCCACATAGTCGTCGGCCACCAGGACGCCGGTGTCATAGCCGTCGAACATCTCCCGCACCGCGGCCATGTCGGAGACCTGCTGAGGCTGGCGCGGGAAGCGGGCCCGGGTCTCGGCCTTGGGAACGAAGCCGTTGCACTCCTGGGCCGAGTGGGGTCCGCAGCCCTTCCAGTGGTCGGCGCGCACCTGTTCGGTGAGCCAGGCCGGCAGGGGATCGTCCTTGAACGGCTCCCCATAGCTGGCGGCGGCCCGATAGGGGGTGTGGGGATCCCACATGTGCACGTGCAGGAACCAGTTGTCCGAGGCGCCGTGGCGGGCCAGCCAGTCCTGGGCCAGGGCATGCACCTCGTCAGCGGTCTCCAGCCCGTACTTGCCCACATTGATCGCCTCGTCGAAGCCGGCGTACCAGTGGAAGGCTGAGTGGCGGTGGGCGAAGGAGGAGATGCTCACCGTGCGCAGGCCCGCCCGTTTCAGCCGGGAGGGGAAGCTGTCGATCTGCAGCTCCGACCAGAAGCCGCGATCGGGGCCGCCGATCACCGGATCGGCGTCGACCCCGCCATGGTTCACCACGCCGTTATGAATCCCGAACCGGCCAGTGAGCAGGGCCGTGCGGCTCGGCAGGCAGGGGGTGTCGGAGGCGTGGACATTGTCGAACCGCAGGGCTCGGACGGCGAGGGCATCGATATTGGGACTGGTGGCGCGGGGATAGCCGTAGCAGCCCAGGTGGTCGGGCCGCAGGGTGTCGATGTCGATATAGACGAGGCGCATCGGGCGGGTCCCACGGGCTGGCTGGCAGGTGAGCGTCGCGCATCCCGGCGCGCGGCGCATGCGCTTTCTTGAGGGGCCTGACGCCCGCTCCGTCGCCATATCCCCGTCATCCTCGGGCTTGTCCCGAGGACCCCGCCCCCGGTGGGCGTTGAGACCCCGAAGGATACCTCAGCCCCGACGCTGAACCTGTCGAGGTCTTGGGGGCGG
>Ga0265327_10004667_pt1 | contig 12012 bp, 4 predicted proteins | sample 41621metaG_FD_202089 | JGI IMG/M metagenome (GOLD analysis project Ga0265327, IMG submission 202089) | Rhizosphere microbial communities from Carex aquatilis grown in University of Washington, Seatle, WA, United States - 4-16-21 metaG | ecosystem: Host-associated > Plants > Roots > Rhizosphere >...
GTTGAACGGCAGCAGCAGCCACACCGGCTTGCCCATCGCCGCCGCCAGGTGGGCGACGGAGGTGTCCACCGCCACCACCAGATCCAGGTTGGCCACCAGGCCGGCGGTGTCGGCGAAGTCGCCCAGCTCCCCGCCATAGTGGGCGATGTCCGGGCGCGCCGCCAGCGCCGCCAGGTCGGCCTCCCGCACCTGCTTTTGCAGGCTGACGAACTGCGCCGGCCCCGCCGCCAGTTTGGCGAACTCGGCCAGCGGGATCGAGCGGTTGCGGTCGTTCCTGTGCTCCTCGCTGCCCGACCAGGCCAGGCCGATCCGCGGCCCCGTCCGCGGCCCCAGCCTGGCCTGCCACGCGGCGGCGCGGGCCGGGTCGGCGCGGAGGTAGGGGACGGCCGCCGGCACGCTGTCCAGCCGGGTGCCGAACGCCAGCGGCAGGCTCAACAGCGGGCAGTGGCAGTCAAACGCCGGCAGCGGCCCGCCCTGCGCCAGCACCTGGGAGACCCCGGCCAGCCCGGCCAGCAGCGCCTTCAGCGGCGGCTGCGCCTCCAGCAGCACGGTCGCCCCCTGCGCCGCCGCGAGCGTGGCGTAGCGGCAGAACTGGATCGTGTCGCCCAGCCCCTGCTCGGCGCGCAGCAGGAGGGTCTTGCCCCGCAGGGGCTCCCTGCCCAGCCATAGCGGCTGTTTGAAATTCAGCCACGCCGGACTGGAAGTCTTTTTTTTCCAACGCCATTCGTATCGTTCCCAGCCCCGCTCAAAGTCGCCCAACACCAGCCGGCTCAAACTTTCGTTCCAATGCGCCTCGACATAATCGGGCTTGAGCCGCAAAGCCTGGCCGTAGCTGGCCAAGGCTTCTTCGTGCCTCACCAACTCTTGCAATGCGTTGCCCTGGTTGTAGAGCGCCTCGGCGTAATCCGGTTTGAGCCGCAAGGCTTGCCTCTGGCTGGCCAAGGCTTCTTCCGGACGCCGAAGTTCCAGCAGGGTATTGCCACGATTGCTCCAAGCCTCGGCATGATCGGGCTTGATCCGCAAAGCCTGGTCATAGCTGGCCAAGGCTTCCTCTGGGCGTTTGAGGTTGCGCAACGCAATACCGCGGTTAGTGAGCGCGCCGGCATGGCCGGGCTTGATTGACAAGGCTTGGTCGTAGCTGGCCAAGGCGTCCGCCAGGCAGTCCAAGTCCAGCAAGGCGTTGCCGCGGTTGGCCAGCGCGTCGGCAAAGCCGGGCCGAAGCCGCAAGGCTTGCTCAAAGCTGGCCAGGGCCTCCTCCGGGCGCTTCAGCGCCAGCAGGGCGCTGCCGCGGTTGTTCAACGCGTCGGCGTGGCCTGGGTCCAGCCGCAAAGCCTGGTCGTAGCAGGCCAAGGCCTCCTCCGGGCGCTGGAGTTCCAGCAAGCCGTTGCCGCGGTTGGAGTGCGCGTCGGCGTCGCCCGGGTTGACCGCCAGCGCCTGGCCGATCAAGTCGACGCCGCGCCGGGTTTGGCCCATTTGCAGCGCGGCCACCCCCAGCCGGTGCAGGGCGTCAAAATGGCCGGGGCACAGCCTGAGGACTTCGCGGTACAGCGCCTCCGCGTCGCCCAGCCGCCCCTGCTGGTGCAAGGCGACGGCCCGCGCCAGCAGGGCGGCGGCGTCCGGGGCCGCCGACACCTGCGCGGCCAGCGCCTCGGCGGCACAGGCGATGACGCTGGCCCAATCGCCGATCCGGGGCTGGCGGAACAGCCGCATGGTCGGATACCAGGGGCTGTCGCCGCGCGCCAGCAGCCAGCGCCAGTCGGGGTTGAACGGCAGCAGCAGCCACACCGGCTTGCCCATCGCCGCCGCCAGGTGGGCGACGGAGGTGTCCACCGCCACCACCAGATCCAGGTTGGCCACCAGGCCGGCGGTGTCGGCGAAGTCGCCCAGCTCCCCGCCATAGTGGGCGATGTCCGGGCGCGCCGCCAGCGCCGCCAGGTCGGCCTCCCGCACCTGCTTTTGCAGGCTGACGAACTGCGCCGGCCCCGCCGCCAGTTTGGCGAACTCGGCCAGCGGGATCGAGCGGTTGCGGTCGTTCCTGTGCTCCTCGCTGCCCGACCAGGCCAGGCCGATCCGCGGCCCCGTCCGCGGCCCCAGCCTGGCCTGCCACGCGGCGGCGCGGGCCGGGTCGGCGCGGAGGTAGGGGACGGCCGCCGGCACGCTGTCCAGCCGGGTGCCGAACGCCAGCGGCAGGCTCAACAGCGGGCAGTGGCAGTCAAACGCCGGCAGCGGCCCGCCCTGCGCCAGCACCTGGGAGACCCCGGCCAGGCCCGCCAGCAGCGCCTTCAGCGGCGGCTGCGCCTCCAGCAGCACCGTCGCCCCCTGCGCCGCCGCGAGCGTGGCGTAGCGGCAGAACTGGATCGTGTCACCCAGCCCCTGCTCGGCGTGCAGCAGAAGGGTCTTACCCCGCAGGGACTCCCTGCCCAGCCATAGCGGCTGGGCGAAGTCGCGTTTTTTTGAGGTGAACCCTGCGGTTTCCCAGCGCCATTCGTATTCTTCAAAGCCCCGCTCGAAATCGCCCAGCAGCAACCGGCTCAGGCTGCCGTTCCAATGCGCCTGGGCGTAATCGGGTTTGATCCGCAAGGCGCGCTCGTAATCGGCCAAGGCCTCCTGGGGGCGCTGGAGATCGCGCAGCACCGCGCCGCGGTTGTTGAGGGCTTCCAAATGGTCGGGCTTGAGCCGCAACACGCGGCCATAGGCGGCCAGCGCATCCTCGTGCCGCCGCAACCCCTGCAAGACGACGGCGCCGTTGTAGCAGGCCTCGACATAATCAGGCTTGAGCCGCAGGGCCTCGGCGTAGCTGGCCAGGGCTTCCTCGGGCCGGTTCAACTCTTGCTGGACGTTGCCCAGGTTGCAGTACGCCTCGGCATAATCCGGTTTGAGCCGCAAGGCTTGCTCTTGGCTGTCCAAAGCCTCTTGCAGACGCCGAAGTTCCAGCAAGACATTGCCGCGATTGCTCCAGGCCCCCGCATAATCAGGCTTGAGCCTCAACACCTGGTCATAGCAGGCCAAGGCATCCTCCGGACGCTTGAGCTTGCGCAGCGCAATGCCCCGGTTATTGAGCGCGTCGGCAAACCCGGGAACAAGCCGCAAGGCTTGGTCGTAGCTGACCAAGGCTTCCTCCGGACGGTTCAGCGCCAGCAGGACGTTGCCGTAATTGGCCCGCGCGTCGGCAAAGTCGGGCCGAAGCCGCAAAGCTTGCTCAAAACTGGCCAAGGCTTCTTCCGGGCGCTTGAGGGCCTCCAGGGCGCTGCCGCGATTGTTGAACGCGTCGGCAAGGCCGGGATTGAGTTGCAAGGCCTGGTCATAACAGGCCAAAGCCTCCTCTGGCCGCTTGAGAGCCAACAGGCCGTTGCCCAGGTTCGAGCGCGCCTCGGCATGCGACGGATTGACCGTTATCGCCTGGCCAATCAAATCACAGCCCCGTTGAAGCTTGCCCATCCGCAGCGCGATCACGCCGAGCATGTGCGTCGCGTCAAAATTCCCGGGGCTGGACTTTAAGATTGCCTGGCAAAGCGCTTCCGCCTCCGCCACCCGCCCTTGCTGGCACAGGGCAAGAGCCTGGCGCAATTTTTCCACCTGCGCGGGTTTGGCCTGCGCAGACGGGCTGTGCTTTGACGCAGCCTTGCTTTTTTCCATTACGCCAGGCTGTCGAGGTATTTCTCCGCGTCCAGCGCGGCCATGCAACCAGAGCCGGCCGAAGTCACCGCTTGGCGGTAGACCGAGTCGGCCACGTCGCCGGCGGCAAACACACCCGCGATGCTGGTGGCGGTGGCATTGCCCTCGGAACCGCCCTTCACGCTGATATAGCCGTTCTTCATGTCCAATTGGCCGGTGAAGATTTCGGTGTTAGGCGAATGGCCAATGGCGATGAACACGCCTTCCAGGGCGATGTCCCGGGTGGTGCCGTCCTGCGCATGCTTGATGCGCATGCCAGTGACGCCCATGTCATCTCCCAGCACCTCGTCCAGCACCTGGTTCCATTCGATGGTCACATTGCCGGTTTGGGAACGCTCGACGAGCTTGTCGGACAGGATCTTCTCGGAGCGGAACTTGTCGCGCCGATGCACCACGGTGACATGGCTGGCGATGTTGGACAGGTACAGCGCCTCTTCCACCGCCGTGTTGCCGCCACCGATCACCGCCACCGGCTTGCCCCGGTAGAAGAAGCCGTCGCAGGTGGCGCAGGCGGAAACGCCACGCCCCTTGAAAGCCTCCTCCGAATCCAGCCCCAAGTAGCGCGCCGACGCGCCAGTGGCGATGATAAGCGCGTCACAGGTATAAACGCCCTCGTCACCGACCAGCTTGAACGGGCGCGCGGACAGGTCGGCAGTGTGGATGTGGTCGAACACCACGTCGGTGTTGAAGCGTTGCGCATGCTTCAACATGCGCTCCATCAGCTCAGGCCCCTGCACGCCGTCGGCGTCGCCGGGCCAATTGTCCACGTCGGTGGTGGTGGTCAGTTGCCCGCCTTGCTGCAACCCGGTGACCAGCAGCGGGCTCAGGTTGGCGCGTGCGGCGTATACGGCGGCGGTGTAGCCGGCAGGCCCGGAGCCCAAGATCAGCAGCCTTGAATGTCTGGTTTCGCTCATGCAATCCTCTTCTGAAAAAATAGCGGATAATAGGGTAGTATGACCAGCCGGTTTTGCCACGTAAAGCCCGGCGGCGCTTGATTAGATCCCGGTCGTTTGGAAAAATGGCCGACAGTCCACATTTCCTTGATTTGGTGAGAATTTTGTCACAACTAGGCAAGAAAGTTCCGGTCACCGCCGACATCGGCGCAGGCTTGCGCAAAGGGTTCAGCGAATTGCTGCTGCTGGCGTGCGCGGCGGTCGCCTTGTTTTACCTGATTTCCCTGCTCACTTTCAACCTGGAGGACGCTGGCTGGTCGCACAGCGGCTCAGGTCGAAGCATCAGCAACGGCGCGGGGGCAGTGGGGGCCTGGCTCGCCGACTTCAGCTTTTCCATGATCGGCCTGGCGGCCTTCGCCCTCCCCTTGTTGCTGGCCGCCCACGGCCACGCCCTTTACAAAGGGGGAAAGCCTGGCCTGTGGAACCCTTTGGCCTATGTGCCGCGCCTGTTGGGTCTCGCCGTGGCGGTCGCCGCAGGCACCGCGCTGGCGGACATCCATTGGGCGCGCCTGTCCATCTCCCTGCCGCAATCGGCGGGGGGCATCCTCGGGGAGGAAGTTTCCGGCCGGCTGCAGGGCGCTTTCGGCAGCAAGGGAACCCTGGTCTTGCTTGTGTTCTCTCTGCTGGCCGGCATATCCTTATATACCGGACTCTCCTGGCTGACGGTGTTTGACACGCTGGGCAAATATTCTTTGCTGGTGGTGGAAGGCTTTTTTTCGGTGTTTTCCGGCATGGGGCAGGTCGGCAACCCCGCCGAGGCGGCGGCAGAAGCGGTGGAAGACGAGCCCGCGCCCGCACAGCCCCCAGCACCGACGCCGACGCCGGAAACAAAAGACAAGCCCAAGCCAGCGCCCGCCCAAGTCGCCGCTCCAGCCGAGCCCGCGCCGGAAATCCCAGTGCCCAACGAGGAGAAAAAGGCCGCCAAACCGGAAAAAATCGAGCTGGCCGAGCCGGTCAAGCCAGTCAAGCAGGTCGAACCAATCGAGCAGGCCAAACCGCCTGCGCCAGTCGCCGCACCACCAGCCGAGCCGAAGCCCCAGGCCATGGCGATGCCGCCCTTGCCTAAAAAAATCAAACCCTCCGATCTGCCCCCCGCCAATCCGGGCGAGCTGCCGCCGCTGGAATTGTTGAGCCAGCAGGCGGCCAAGCCCAAAGGCTACACGCCGGAAGCCTTGGACAATATGTCGCGCCTAGTCGAGACCATTCTCGCCGACTTCGGCGTCGAGGTGGAAGTGGTGGGCGTCCACCCCGGCCCGGTCATCACCCGTTTCGAGGTGCAGCCGGCTCCCGGCGTCAAAGCCAGCCGCATCAGCGGCCTGGCGAAGGACTTGGCGCGGGCGCTGTCGGTCACCAGCGTCCGCGTGGTGGAAATCATCCCCGGCAAGTCGGTCATTGGCCTGGAGATCCCCAACGAGGCGCGGGAGATCGTCTTGCTGCACAACGTGCTGGCCTCCGACGTTTACCGGGACTCCGACTCGGCCTTGACCATGGTGCTGGGCAAGGACATCAGCGGCCAGCCGGTAGTGGCCAACCTGGCAAAGATGCCGCATTTGCTGGTGGCGGGCACCACCGGGTCGGGCAAGTCGGTGGCGGTCAATGTGATGATCCTCAGCATGCTGTACAAAGCCAGGCCGGACGAAGTGCGGATGATCATGATCGACCCGAAGATGCTGGAGCTGTCCATCTACGAGGGCATCCCGCACCTGTTGACCCCCGTTGTCACCGACATGAAGGAGGCCGCGAACGCGCTGCGCTGGTCGGTCGCGGAGATGGAGCGCCGCTACAAGCTCATGTCCATGCTGGGGGTGCGCAACCTGGCCGGCTACAACCAGAAAATCCGCGAGGCGCAGGAGGCCGACGAGCCCATCCTCGATCCGCTGTGGAACCCCAACATGGTGGTTTCCGAAGAGGACGGCCCGCCGCCCTTGGGCCACCTGCCGTTTGTCGTCATCGTCATCGACGAGCTAGCCGACATGATGATGATCGTCGGCAAAAAAGTGGAGGAACTGATCGCCCGCCTGGCGCAGAAGGCCCGCGCGGCCGGCATCCATCTGATCTTGGCGACGCAACGGCCTTCCGTGGACGTACTGACTGGCCTCATCAAGGCCAACATCCCGACCCGGCTGTCGTTCCAAGTGTCCTCGCGCATCGACTCGCGCACCATTATCGACCAGGGCGGCGCGGAGACTTTGCTCGGCAACGGCGACATGCTGTTCCTGCCGCCGGGCTCCGGCATCCCCATGCGCGCCCACGGCGCCTTCGTCTCCGACCAGGAAGTCCATAATGTCGTGGAATTCCTCAAGCGCACCGGCAAGCCGGATTACATCGACGAAATCACCCGCTTCAGCGAGGACGGCGTGGACGCCGGCGGCGGCTTCAAGGCGGCCGGCGGCGACGGGGAAGAGTTGGACGCGCTGTACGACGAGGCGGTGCGTTTCGTCACAGAAAGCCGCAAAGCCTCCATTTCCAGCGTGCAACGCCGATTCAAAGTGGGCTACAACCGCGCCGCCCGCATGATCGAAGACATGGAAAAGGCCGGCATCGTCGGCCCCGCCGAAACCAACGGCTCGCGCGCGGTCATCGCCCCGCCGCCGCCGGATGCCTAAACCACATAAACCGTACATGAGAACGCTCAACTGGCTGCTTGTGGTACTCCTGAATCTCGGCATCGCCGCCGCCTTTATCCCCGCCCTGTTTGAGGGCGGCGCTTCGGCAAAGTTACTCGCAATTAGGGGTGTGGTTGTTTTACTCTTTCTCGCTATCGGCTGCTTCCTCATCGCAGCGCGCTTTAATCGCGCTCCGTCGTGGGCTCATTGCGGAATGAAGATGCTTTGCTGGGCCATTCCAGGCTTGTGGCTGTTCGGGTCGCTCGATCATGGCATGGTTTCTGGCCTTGAGTTTTTTCTCTTACTCTTTGCGGCAGCTTTTGGCTGGGGTTCATGGCGGGCGTTCCTACTTTTTCCACCGAAGCTTAACCTGCCGCACAACGTGGACGCGGGCGATAAAGCCGCCCGCGCTAGTTAACTAGAATTAAAGCAGAGGCCATGTCGAGCCATCCGCTCAAGCGAAGCGGATCTCCAAAAAGCTCAGGTCGTCATCCAGGCGTATGTCATTGGAAAAACTCAACAAGGCCTCTTGCACGGCATCAAGGCCGACGCCGGGGCGGGGATAGCCCAGCGTGCCGAGAATGCCGATCAACCCTTCCGCCGTCAACTCCTGCCCGTCGGCGTTGCGGATTTCGACAGCGCCGTCGGTGAATATCAGCATGCAGTCCCCCGACGCGCAGGAGAACCCCGCTTCGTCGTAGTCGGCATCGGCGAACAGGCCGAACGGCAATCCTTCGGCGGCCACCTGCCTGGCCTCGCCGTCTTGGTTCAGCACGACGATGGGCGGGCCGCCGGCCGAGGCAAACCGCACAGTTCTAGCGCCGGCATCCAGTATCCCGCAAACCCCCGTCGCAAAAGACTCGTCCTTGACGATCTTGCACAAATCCCGGTTCATCAGCCGGGCGAACTCCGCAGGACGGCTGAGGGCTTGGCAATGGTGGCCCCACAGCGAACTTAGATGCATGGTGTGGAGGGCGGCGGCCACGCCATGCCCCATCACATCCGCCAGGAAGAAGCCGTAACGGTCGGCATCGAGCCGCCGAATGGCGAAATAGTCCCCCCCGATCATATCATGGGGCTGGTAGCAGGTGGCAAAGCCGACCCGGCTGTCGATGGGCAGATCGTGCTCAAGGGAAAGCATTTGGATCTGCTTGGCACGCTCCAAATCCACATAGGTTTCAGAAAAGTCGTGAAAGCTCTCCACGCCGCCGACCACGCACCCTTGCGCGTCATGGATCGGGGAAACAGACACCGTCATGGGCACGCGGCGCCCTGACTTGGTTTGGCCGAAGACGATGACCGGGCAAGTGCTGGGCTTGTCCGTGACCATCGAGCGATGCAGCGGACAACTGTCCATGCCGCATAGCCGGCGGCCGTCTTTGTCCACATGGCAGAGGATGTCGTCCATGCACCGGTGGCCCACGACATCCTCCGCCGTCCAGCCGGTGATGCGCTCGGCCGACTTGCTCCAGTACACGATGCGGCGCTCCGTGTCGCACACATACAACCCGTCATTCAGCGAATCCAAAATCACATCCGCGACGGGAAGATCCAACTTGCACATGACACCACCCTCGTTTCTTTGTCTTGTTATATAAAAGGGATAAGCCCGACCTGCCCGTTTGAAAGCTTAGACCAGAATGAGCAAAGAGGTTTAATGCGATTCTCAATTATCTTTGGACCGGCCTTTTCCTGTCTGCCATGGGCTTCGCTGCGTCACAGGCCGCCTGTGATTGGCAACCCCAAGTGTTCGACGCGCTGTTGCGAGCGATGTTCGCCCGCCAGACAAAATCGTCCTTGAAGGGGCCAAGGAAGGTTTTCAGACAGCAATCACCATCGTGCCTCATCTGGTCGCGATGCTGGTGACGGTGGCATTGATCCGCGCCAGCGGATTATTGGAAGCAGCCAGCGCTGGCTTGCATAGCCCGACCGGATGGCTGGGCCTAGATGCGCGCTTCGTCAATGCGCTGCCGACGGACATGGACGGCGTCATCGCCACCACGCTGATCGCTAACCGGTTTTTTTGGGTGATAGCAAAGTGATGGCTGCAATGGCGTGTAAAAAATTCTGACACCCTGAGCTTTCAAATTCTCCGCGCACCAAACCCCCATATCCGCAATGCTAATAATTTCCTTGATAAAACAGCGGCCTAAGAAAAAATGGGGAAACGAGCCTACCAATTATCTATCCCAAAAGATCCACCCCGGACGGCGCAGTGTAAAGCGGGCTTTACACCTGACGAAGCAATGCCTATACAGCCTCCCCCAAGGCATTGTAATTAAATAAAATCATCCCATGGCACGGGATATGCTTACTACAATAGAAGCCATCGCGCAAAGCGGGCGATCTCAGCGTAGGCAGATCATGTCATCTAGCGATCCTGGAATGCCCGATTGTAACGGACATCGGGTGTCGATCCATCATTCCGATGGGAACGAGACGTAATCAGATGATCGCAAACTTGTCACTTGACAGCGACGAACACTTTCGCTATAAACTAAAAAAAATTTCACTTGCCGCCCACAAACCGAAATAAAAGGGGATGACCGCGATGCAACCAAAATACCGCAAACTACATCTTGCGCTGCAAGCGGCTCTCGCCGTTCCTGCGGCTTGCTTCTTGTTGATGCCTGCCAGTGCCTGGGCAGCCGAAAACGGAACGGCCACTTCTTATAGCTGGAACAAAACCAGTGGCGACTGGGGAACAGCCAGCAACTGGACAAGCCTGAACCCCCCCCCAACCGGCACCCCTGGCGACAATCCGGCGCAACCCGGCGATTCGGCTACCATCAACAATTCGACCGCAGGCGGTAGCACAGCTTCTTACACAAGCAGCACGCGGACTATCAAGAATTTGATCATAGGCAGCAGTGGTAATCCTGCCAACACGTTGAACATAACCGGGGGTAGCCTGAGCGTCAGCAATACAGCCTTAGTGCAGGCAGGCGGCACAGGGGTGGTGCACACGATCAATGTCGCAGGCGGCACGTTTGCGGCGACCACCGTGAACAATCAAGCCGGCACTAATAGCGCAGGCAAGATCAGCCTCTCCAGCGGATCGATCAATACAGGCACTTTCAATAATAATATTTCCGGGGCCAATGCGGCTTTAACCGACGTCTCGGGCGGAGTCTTAACCAACACCGGCAGTTTTAACAACAAAGGCTCGTTGAGCATATCGGGCTCCGGGCAGGTTAAAGCGGGTAGCCTTATAAACTCATTAGGTGCCACCGCCACTGCGACAGGCAACGGTTCCCTAGAAAACTCTGGCAGCTCAGGCAGTAATGCGGGCACCATCACCTTGTCGGGTTCCAGCGTTTTAACCAACAAGAGTACGGGAAGCCTGGCCAACACAGGTACCATAACCGTTTCAGCCGGCACGTTAAGCAACCAGGGCACCATCAACAATACTGGCGGCACGTTGACTAACTCGGGCACGGTAAATAGCAGTGGCAGCCTAAGCGGTGGAACCATCACCAACACTGGCACCTTCAACGTCACGAGCGGAACTTTCGGCAACGCCACCACCACGGTCAACCAAAATGGCGGCACCATGACGGTGTCCAACGGCGCCACCAATAGCGTCGGAACCTTAAATATAGGTGCATCCGGCACATTGGCCTTGACAAGTACCGCCAACAAAATCTCCGTAAGCACCGACTATAACAACGCCAATTTTGGCTCTGGCAACACCTTTGACCGCTTCGGAACTGGCACACATAATGTGACCGGCGCAGGTGCCGCTGGCACTGGCAGCAATGTTGGCATCATCGCGGCAGGCAATGCCAACCAAGGATTGAAGGTTAATGGAGACACCGCCGTCGCGGGCGACAGGACAATAAGCTTTGGCAACGTCCATACCGGCACGAGCAATAGTGCGAATTTCCAGGTCGCCAACATAGGCACGACAGGCCCGGGGATTCGCGGTGCGATACAGACCGGCAACGTGACGGACTCGCGGCTCGCAGGCACGGGCGTAGCTACGGGCGGAACCAATTATACGGGCAGTTCCGCGCTAGCCACCAACAGCAGTACCGGAACCTTCGGAGTCAACTTCAACCCAGGCAGCACCGCGGGCAGCCTAAATTCGCAATCGGTTAACGTAGTCGATAACTTCGGCCATTCGCAGACTCTGAACATCACCGGCGCGGCTTATAGCCTAGCCACAGGAAGTGTCGTGCCGACCACGGTGGCCCTGGCCAACCAGCATGTCGGCGGCTCTCTGTCCCAGGCGCTGACGGTGGCCAACACCGCCGCCGACGGCAGCTTCTCTGAACACCTGAACGCCAGCTTCTCCGGCACCAGCGGCGGCGCGGTCGCCAGCGGCGGCCCGGCCAACGGGATCGCCGCCGGGGCGAGCGACAGCACCAGCCTGGCGGTCGGCGTCAACACCGCCACGGCCGGCGCCAAGAGCGGCACCGCCACGGTGGGCCTGGTCTCGACCGGCGCGGGCACCTCCGGCCTCGCCGACACCCCGCTGGGCTCGCAGAACGTCGCCGTGTCGGGCAACGTCTACAGCCTGGCCACCGGCAGCGTCGTGCCGACCACGGTGGCCCTGGCCAACCAGCACGTCGGCGGCTCGCTGTCCCAGGCGCTGACGGTGGCCAACAACGCGACCGACGGCAGCTTCTCCGAACACCTGAACGCCAGCTTCTCCGGCACCAGCGGCAACGCGACCGCCAGCGGCGGCCCGGCCAACGGGATCGCCGCCGGGGCGAGCGACAACTCCAGCCTGGCGGTCGGCGTCAGCACCGCCACGGCCGGCGCCAAGAGCGGCA